>Ga0302198_10002325_pt1 | contig 20095 bp, 16 predicted proteins | sample II_Bog_N2_2_FD_193521 | JGI IMG/M metagenome (GOLD analysis project Ga0302198, IMG submission 193521) | Peat permafrost microbial communities from Stordalen Mire near Abisko, Sweden - II_Bog_N2_2 | ecosystem: Environmental > Terrestrial > Soil > Wetlands > Peat | place: Sweden: Abisko... | reverse complement strand
CGCGGGCGCCTTCCGCTTTTTTTATGGTTTCCGCGGCTTCTTTTTCCTCCGCGTCGTCGACGGCCTTGTAGGCTGCGATCCAGTCGGTGGGCGGCAGCTTGAAGTAGTGATCGAGCACATGAAACAGGATGGAATCGAAGGCGCCGTCTTGCTCCGCGTTGGTCAGCACGACGACACCAAGATTTTCCTCGGGCACCAGCATCACACGGGAGACGAAGCCCGCCACGCCGCCGGTGTGGCCCACGAGCTTGCGGCCGTGGTAGTCGCGCAAACCCCAGCCCAGGGCGTAGTCCGCGAAATTCGGTTTCAATCCCGCCAAAGGGGACTGTGGATCCCCGATCGGAAGAATGGTCTGCGGCGACCACATCTCTTTTGACTGGCGTTCGCTGAACAATTGTCCGTCGTGGTCGATGAATTTTCCGCGGTTGAGCTGAAGCTGCACCCACTTCGCCATGTCGGCGGCGCAGGAATTGATCGATCCCGCGGGACCGACGTTATCCAGCACTTCAAAGTGAATGACTTGAAGCTTGCCGTCCATGCGAGAATGCGGGAAAGCGTAGTCATCGCCGGGTTTGAAGCCAGCGTTGCTGACGTTGGAGTGCTCCATGCCGAGCACCGCGAAGATGTGCTGGCGGATGTAGTCGTCCCAGGAAGTTCCGGTCACGGCGGGAATGATCTGCCCCGCCGTCATGTAGAGCAGGTTGTCGTATGCGAAATGGCTGCGGAAGCTGGACGCGGGCTTCATGAAGCGCAGCTTGTAAACGATTTCGTCGCGCGTGTAGGTAGACTGCGGCCAGAACAGCAGATCGCCTTCGCCCAGGCCCATGCCGCTGCGGTGGGTGAGCAAATCGCGGATGGTCATCTCGTGAGAAACATAGGGATCGTACATTACGAAGCCGGGAAGGCGCTGATAGACGGGATCGTCCCAGGAGAGCTTGCCGGCGTCCACCAGTCCGGCCAGTGCGGCCGTGGTAAAGGCCTTGGTGTTCGATCCGATGCCGAACATGGTGTGCTCGTCGACTGGAGTGGGTTCGCCCAGTTTGCGCACTCCGTAACCTTTCGCGACCACGACCTTGCCATCTTTCACGATAGCGACGGCCATGCCAGGAACGTCGAAGGTCTTCATGGCAGCGGCGACGTACGCATCGAGATCGGGCGGTGGAGGCGCAGTCTGGGCGAGTGCGATGGCGGAAACGATGAGAATTGCGGCAAGCAATCGCGGATGGAGCCACTTGGACACGGAACCTCCAGGAATCAAAGAGAAACAGTCGATCAATCGCTTCGGGTAGCGGCCAGGCGCGCGGACGCTGCTACTCGACTTTGGCCAGCCCTAGACGGCCTCGGTCCCCGCGTTCCACATATCCCCATGGCGTTTGGTCATCGTGCGTGAACACGGTCAGCCATCGCTCGGCAATCGCCTGCGCGTAATATTTTTTGCGGCTGACGATGGTTTCGAGCGGAAACAGATCGAACGCCATCACCCAGGTCAGGTCGAGATGATGGGAAGTTGGGATCAGGTCGGAGATGTAGCAGGCCGTCTTCCTTTCGTTGCCTCCGCCACTCTCGACAATTACCGCTTGCATGTGCGCGGTGTGCCCGGGGAAAACCTTGACTGAGATGCCGGGCACGATCTCCCGATCGCCATTCAGGAGTTCCATCTGGCCGCTTTCGAGCAGTGGATCGTAATTCGGACTCATGTAGCTGACGGCGTCGCGCTCGAGTTGCAGGCGGCCATGCTCCCATTCTTGCCGCTGTGCGTAGTACTTCGCTTTCGGAAACGTCGCCACGAATCGATCGCCGCGCCGAACCGTGTTCCATCCGCAGTGATCGAAATGGAGATGGGTGTTGATGACGATGTCGATGTCTTCCGGGGCGACTCCGGCGGCGTGGAGGTTCTCGAGCAGCTTGGCCGGCTGCTTGTAGATCTGCGCCATCTTCTCCGGCAGTTTGTTGCCGATGCCGGTTTCGATCAGGATGTTCTTGTCGCCGGTGCGCACGAGCAGAGAATTCAGTCCTGTATCGATGCGGTTCTGCGCATCGGGCATGATTTTCTTCGACCACATTGTCTTCGGAACCACGCCGAAGAAAGCTCCGCCATCGAGGAAGTAGGTTCCATCGGAGACGACGGTGAGTTCGAAATCGCCGAGCGTTGTGCGATGCATAAGGGCAGCTTTCAGTTTTCAGTTTTCAGTTATCAGTTATCAGTAAAATCTCACCTTCGCCCAGAGCCGAAACTGAGAACTGACGGCTGATGGCTGAAATCTACTTCAACTCCTTATTCCAGAAATCATCCATCATGTGGAACAACTGGGTGCGCGTTCCCGATCCGGCGATGCCGTGCGTTTTGCCGGGATAGACCATCAGGCGAAACTGTTTTCCGGCCTTGATCAGGGCGTCGGTCATCTGGATTGTATTCTGAAAGTGCACGTTGTCGTCGCTGGTTCCGTGCACAAGGAGCAGCGACCCGTGAAGATTGCCCGCGGCGCTGACGATGGAGTCGTCGTAGCCGGCGGGGTTGTCTTTGGGCAGGCCCATGTAGCGTTCGTTGTAAATCGAGTCGTAATCGCGCCAACTGGTCACCGGCGCCACCGAGATTCCGGCTTTGAATCGATCGGAATGCGTCAAGGCGTACAGTGTCATCGAACCGCCGTTCGACCATCCCCAGATCGCGGTGCGGGCGCGGTCGAGCTGCGGATATTGCGCGTACAACTGGTCAAGCGCGGTGAGCTGGTCTTTCAGTTCGATGCCGAAAGACTGCCGACGGGTCGCAGCCACAAATTTTCTGCCGCGATTGGGGGTGCCGCGATTGTCGACGGAGAAAATCGCGAATCCCTCGTTCGCCAGAATCTGGTGAAACAGCGCCGTGCTGCCGCCCCATGAATCCTGGACGACCTGCGCCGCCGGACCACCGTAGATGTAGACGATCAATGGAACTGGAATCGCCTTCTGGTTCGGGTCGGCGTTGCGCGGCAGAAGCAGAGAGCCATACAACACGGTGCCGTCATCGGCCTTGAATTCCAGCGGCTTTGGCGCAATTGGATCGTAATCGGTCACGCTGCGGCTCGCCCAAATTTTCTGGCAACTTCCGCCCGGCGTACACCACGAAATGCGCGGCGGCGTCAGCGTCGCGGAGTGCGTCTCCACAAAATGCTTGCCGTCATCGGCGAACACCGCGGTGTAGTTGCCGTCCTCCGCGGAGAGTCCCTGCATCCCCGAGCCATCCAGTTTCACGGAGAACAGTTTTTCCTGCCGCGGATCTCCTTGATTGGCGGTAAAGAGAACCGTGCCCGACGCCTCGTCCACACCGTCAACCGCAAGCACCTCATACTCCCCGGTTTCGAGCTGGCGTTCGAGTTTGGCATCGGAAGCTATCGGATCGGACGCATTGAAACTGTAGAGATAAATATGGGTGTGTCCGTCGCGCCAACTGGTCCACAGAAAGCGAGCGTCCGATCTCCCGTCGGATTTCAGGATGCGAAAATTGTCGTTGACCTCGACCCAGGCGTCGGGCTCCGATTCGGTGAGCACTTTGCGCGACTTGCCTGATTTTGCGTCGATAAAATAAAGATCCATCACGTCCTGCTTGCGATTCAGGACCTCGGCCCACGCCCAGCCTTCGCGAATCCAACCGAAACGCGGGACGTAGGTATCATCGTCGTCGGTGAGTTTGATCCAGCGTACCTTGCCGCCGTTGCTGCCCACTACTCCCAAGCGAACGCTGGGATTCGGATCGCCCGCCAGCGGGTATTTTTGCTGCTCGACATGGGCATGCGTCGGCAGCCAGTCGGTGATGGGATAGGTGGGAACTCGGGCCTCATCCATTTGCAGGAAAATGATTTCGCGACCTTCGGGCGACCAAAAATAGTTGCTGCGCACGGCCAGCTCTTCGGCGTAAACCCAGTCGACTTCGCCGTTCAGGATGTTGCCGGCCTTGTCGTTATCTTTACCGTTGTCGCCGTCGGTTCCGTCCTTGTCGCGCTTCCTGTCTTTCTCTTTTTCATCGCGCGTAAGCGGGCGTTCGCCTTCCTCTCCCGACACCGGATGCACATAGAGATTATGTTTGCGGACGTAGGCGAGCCGTTTGCCGTCCGGCGAAAACTTCGGGTCTTCGCTGGCGTCGGGAGAAGACGTAAGCTGCACCGCGGTGCCCGTATCGAGGCTGTAGTACCAGAGTTGCCCCTGCGAATCGAAGAGCAGATGTTTGGAATCGGGCGACCAGGTATAGGCGGCGACGTGATACCGCGCCGCCCATTCTTTCTGGCGCTCGTCTTTGATCCGGCTGGCGGGAGGCGCCAACTGAGAAAGCTTGACTTCGCTCACCAGCACTTTCTTCTCGCCCGTCACGGCGTCGACATACCAGAGCTCGCCGTGATCGCCCATGTCGTCGCGCTGGACGAATGAGACCTTGGTGCCGTCGGGACTCCACTTAATGGTCTCGGGAGCGCGGCCGGTGATTCCGCCATCGGCAAAAATCTGTTCGATGGTGAGTTGCTTGGGCGCGGAGGGCGCATTCTGGGCGCTGGCGACCGCAAGCAGAGCCAGCAGGTTGAGGGTGGAGACAAGAATAGATTTGTTCTGATTCAACATGAGGTGTGACCTAGAGAAAGCGATTTTGTAGTTTTGAGCGGCCGCGGGTTTCGTCACTTAGATTACACAATTTCGCGATTTCGAGATCACAAAATCGTGGCAATCGTCTTCATCTCCGCGGCAACTGGATGCTTTGTTTCATAGGCCGCGATTTGCGCTTCCTGTTGCAGCGTCAGCCCGATGTCGTCCAGTCCGTTTAGCAGGCAATGGCGGGAAAATTCATCCATCGCGAAGGTGGCCGCGAATCCTTGGGCGTCTTCCACACGGAGAGTTTCGAGATCGACGGTGAGCTGGTAGCCGTCGACCTCTTTCGCACGGCGCATGATCTCTGCGACCTGTTCGTCTTTGAGAACGACGGTTAGCAGGCCGTTCTTCAGGCTGTTGTTGGCAAAGATGTCGGCGAACGAGGACGCGATCACCACCCGGAAACCATAATCCGCCAGCGCCCAGACGGCGTGCTCACGAGAGGAGCCGCACCCGAAATTTTTGCCCGCAACCAGGATTGAGGCCTTGGCATAGCGCGGCTGGTCGAGCACAAAATCGCCGGTCTTCTTTCTGAACTCTTTTCTGAACTCCTTTGGGCGCTCGTTTCCCTCTCCGGAAAAGCGCCAATCGTGGAACAGGAATTCGCCGAAGCCCGTGCGTTCGATGCGCTTCAAGAACTGCTTGGGGATGATTTGATCGGTGTCCACGTTTACTTTGTCGAGCGGGACAACGACGCCGGTGTGTTTGCGAAATGGCTGCATGGTGAATCCTCGCCGGCGGCCCACATTCCGAAGAGCGAGACGTGGGACGCCCAGGGTTCTATCTATTGAAACTGCCAGTTTCTTATGTCGGTGAAATGGCCGGTAATTGCGGCCGCGGCTGCCATGGCCGGGCTGACCAGGTGGGTGCGTCCTCCGCGGCCCTGGCGACCTTCAAAATTGCGGTTGCTGGTGGAAGCGCAGCGTTCTCCCGGTTGCAGGATGTCTGGATTCATGCCGAGACACATCGAGCATCCCGATTCGCGCCATTCAAACCCGGCATCGAGGAAAATGCGATGCAGGCCTTCCTGCTCGGCCGCGTGCTTGATCGCCTGCGATCCCGGCACGACCATCGCCCGCACTTTCGCATTGACATGTTGTCCCTTCGCCACTCGCGCCGCCGCCCGCAGGTCTTCGATGCGCGAGTTAGTGCACGAACCGATGAACACGCGATCGACGGAAATGTTTTCAATCGGGGTTCCCGGATCAAGACCCATGTAGGCCAGCGCCTGCTCCACTGCGCGCCGGTCAGCCTCCTGCGCGAAACTGCTCAACTCGGGAACGCGCGCGGTTACAGCCGCCACCATTCCAGGGTTCGTTCCCCAGGTAACGAACGGCGCAAGCGAAGCGGCGTCGATCTCGATCACGCGATCGAATTTAGCTCCGGGATCGCCGGCCAATGTGCGCCAGTATGCAACCGCGTCTTCCCAATTTTTGCCTCTCGGGGCAAAACGCCGGCCGTTGGCATACGCAAACGTCGTTTCGTCGGGAGCGATCAATCCCGCGCGCGCTCCCGCCTCGATGCTCATATTGCAGAGCGTCATGCGGCCTTCCATCGACAATGCCCGCACCGCGTCGCCGGCGTACTCGATGACATGTCCGGTAGCGCCGTCGGTGCCGATGCGGCCAATGATTCCGAGCGCCAAATCTTTCGCCGTCACGCCCTCCGCCAGTTTTCCGCTGACGTGGATCTGCATCGTCTTCGGCTTGTTCTGCGGCAGACATTGCGTGGCCAGCACGTGTTCCACTTCCGACGTGCCAATGCCGAAGGCCAGCGAGCCGAACGCGCCGTGGGTCGAGGTATGGCTGTCGCCACAGACAATCGTCATGCCGGGCAGGGTGATGCCGAGTTCCGGGCCGATGACGTGGACAATTCCCTGTTCGGCGGAGTCCATATCAAAGAGTGGGACGTCGAATTCGCGGCAATTTTTCTGCAGCGCTTCAATCTGCTTGGCCGCAATCGGGTCGGTGATGGGAAGGCCCCGCGGCGTGGTCGGGATATTGTGGTCGACGGTCGCGACCGTGCGCAGAGGCTGCCGCACCTTTCGTCCATTCGCGCGCAAGCCGTCGAAGGCCTGCGGCGAAGTCACTTCATGCACAAGGTGCAAGTCGATATAGAGCAACGTCGACTGGCCTTCGGGAGCGGCGACCACGTGCGCATCCCAAATTTTGTCGAACAGAGTGCGAGGGGGCATGGTTTTAGTTTCGCCGATAGTGTGCCAATAGTTCAAGGAGCCCGTCTCCACACGAACAGGTTACGGAAGCCGTCATTTCCGGTTATGATTTGGACGGCATATCGCGAGGGAAACACCGCATGATCAACGGCAAACGCATTGCCGTCGTGTTGCCCGCTTATAACGCGGAGAAGACGCTGGAAGCGACGGTGCGGGAATTGCCCGACCTGGTCGATATCCGCATTCTGGTCGACGATCACAGCACCGATCGCACCATCGAGGTGGCGCGCCGTCTTGGGCTGCAGTCCTTCGTACACAACCGCAACTATGGCTATGGACGCAATCAGCAGACCTGTTACCGCGAAGCGCTGGCGGCCGGCGCCGATGTAGTCATCATGGTGCATCCCGACTATCAGTACACGCCGCTGCTGGTAACCGCCATGGCGAGCATGATTGCTTACGACGTCTATGACGTGGTGCTCGGGTCGCGAATTCTGGGAGGGCAGGCGCGCCAGGACGGCATGCCGTGGTGGAAGTACGTTGCCAACCGCTTTCTGACGCTTTTTGAAAATACTCTCTTGGGCGCGAAGTTGTCGGAGTATCACACGGGATACCGCGCCTTCAGCCGCACCGTGCTCCAGGAGCTTCCGCTGCTGGAGAATTCGGACGATTTTGTTTTTGACAATCAGATGCTGGCGCAATGCGTGATGTTCGGCTTCCGCATGGGAGAAGTTTCCTGCCCGACGAAATATTTCCCGGAAGCTTCTTCGATCAATTTCCGGCGCAGCGTGCAGTATGGGCTGGGCGTAGTGCTGACGTCGGTGCAGTTCCGCCTGCAAAAATTAGGGCTGGCGCACTTCGGGATCTTCAACCGGAAAGGCCGCTGTCTGGGACCGGGACTCGACGCGCCGTATTACAGTCCGGGAATGAGCGAAACAACCAACGACGGCCGGTCCGGCGGTTGACGTTGCCGAACGAACTCGCATCGCGCGCCGGGACGTCAGGGTCGGTTTCAGGGCGGCGCTTGCGCTGGTTGGCGTTGCTGCCGCTCTCCGTGTTCGCCATCCTGATCCAGGGATACCATCCGGGGCTGGAAGACGATGCGTTCTACCTGGCGGCGATCAAGCAGAATCTGAATCCATCGTTGTTTCCTCACGACGCCGACTTTTTCCGAGTGCAGTTTCAGGCTACTGTATTCGACAAGCTGATCGCGCTCTCTTTGCGATGGACGCATGTTCCCCTGGAGTGGGGAATTTTATTCTGGCAGTGGGGCGTAACGTTTCTGATTTTGTGGGGCTGCTGGCGAATCAGCCGGCGATGTTTCGCGGACGCGCACGCACAGTGGGCCGCAGTGACCCTGGTTGCGGTCCTGCTGACGCTTCCGGTGTCGGGCACCGGGCTGAGTTTGACGGATCAACATCTGCACCCGCGGGCGCTGGCGACGGCGCTGATTCTGGCGGCGATTGCGGCGGTGCTCGGACCCCGGAACAAACAGCGACTGCTGGTGGCGGGCGCGATGCTGACGGCGGCGTTCTTCGTGCACGCCATCATGGCGGCGTTCGGCGCGTCGTACTGTTTGTTTCTGTTGTGGAATCCGGCGAAGCGTATGGCGACCGAGCAGCCGCGCACGTCGGTTTTGGCGGGGCTGCTGCTGCCCCTGGGATGGGTTTTCGAGCCGGCTTCGGATGCGTGGCGACAGGCGGCGGCGACGCGGTCGTTTTACTTTGTGCTGCGCTGGCCTTGGTACGAGTGGCTGGGCGTGGTTGCGCCACTGGCGCTGCTGTGGTGGTTTCGGGCGCTGGCCCAACGCGGGCGGCAGGCCGTTCTGGCGCGCGTCTCCGAGAGGCTGGTGTATTTTGGCGTATTTCAGTTGGCGGTGGCGTTGGTTATGTTGCTGCCATCCCGGTTGGAGCGTCTTCGTCCGCTCGAGCCGATGCGCTTTCTGCATCTTGTGTATCTGTTGTTCGTGCTGCTGTCGGGTGGATTGCTTGGGCAGTATGTTCTAAAGAAACATGCGCTGCGCTGGCTGCTGCTTTTTGTGCCGCTCAGCGCGGGGATGTTTTATGCGCAGCGGCAGATGTATCCGGCGACTCCGCATTTGGAACTGCCGGGTGCGACTTCGGGCAACGGCTGGGTGGAAGCGTTCCGCTGGATCAGCCGTAATACGCCCGTCGATGGCGAGTTTGCGCTCGATCCGCATTACATGGAATTGCCGGGCGAGGACTACCATGGCTTTCGCGCGCTGGCCGAACGCAGCGTGCTGGCGGATGGGGTAAAGGACGCGGGAATGGTGGCGCGAGTGCCGAGGCTTGCTCCGCGCTGGCAGCGAGAAGTGGACGCGCAACGCGGATGGCGCGATTTTCAGCGTCCGGACTTCTTGCGCCTGAGAGCGGAGTTCGGCGTGGACTGGGTCGTTCTGGCCGCGCCTGGCGTGGCGGGATTGCCGTGCCCTTACCGGAATTCGCAGGCGATGGTCTGCCGGGTGGAGTAGTGGGTAGGGTGGAACTCTGAAGGCCTAGAAAGTACGAAAGTCGCACCCCCTGAGCGAAGTGGAGTTCGCCGCAAGTAGCAGGTCCTTCGCTTCGCTCAGGATGACAATATTTATAGGCTGCAGGGGGTGACGGAATGAGTGAAACGCTGGAAGCGGAAAAAAACGGAGTACGCGCATATGGGCCGATGGTGGCTGCGGCGCTGGCGGTACGGCTCGCTGTCATTCCGTTTCTTTATCGCGACTGGCTTGATCCGTTCGTGCTGGAGCACTGGGCGTTTGGGCGGGTAGCGCGTTCGCTGGTCGCGGGCCACGGGTTCGGAAATGTGTTTGCCGACACGGGACCGACGACGGTGGTAGCCCCGGTATACGCGTACTTGCTGGCGGTGGTGTTTCGGCTGTTTGGGACGTACACGCTCGCGTCGATTGTGGCGGCGTTGGCGCTAAACAGTCTGTTTTCGGCGCTCACCTGCATTCCGGTGTTTCTTCTGGCGCGCCGATGCTTTGGTGCGCGCGCGGCAAAGTGGGCAGGATGGGGCTGGGCATTTTCTCCGTATGGCATTTATTACGGCGCGGACTGGGCCTGGTCGACTTGTCTGGTGACGCTGCTGCTGGCCGTGCTTTTCTTGTGGGCGCTGGCGCTGGAGGAATCCGGGACCGTGTGGCAGTGGCTGGGTTTTGGCGCGCTGGGCGGATTCGCGGCGCTGACGGAGCCGGTGGTGCTTGCCGTCATCCCGCTGTTTGGTTTGTGGACTTGCTGGCGGCGCTTGCGGCGTCGGCAGAACTGGATGCTTCCAATGATGGCGGCAGCGCTAGGGGCGATCGCGGTGATGGCGCCCTGGTTTGTGCGCGACTACCGGACGTTCCACCAGTTCATTCCCATACGCAGCGGATTCGGGTTGGAGCTGTACATTGGCAATAGCGCCGACTCAATGCACTGGGTCGACCGCAGCCTGCATCCAAACCATAGCGATGCGGAGCTGGCGGAATACGCGCAGCGCGGCGAACTCGCGTATATGGCGCACAAAGCGCAACAGGGTAAAGAGTATATTCGCAGTCATCCGGGGCAATACGCCTATCGAATTGTGCGGCGGGTTGTTTATATCTGGACCGGATACTGGAGTTTTGATCGCGCCTATCTGGCCGAAGAGCCGCTGGATGTGCCCAATATATTTTTGAGCACGACGATGACAGTGCTCGCGCTGGCGGGGCTGCGGCGGCTTTATCGAGCGAACACGGGCTCAGGTCTGGCGGTGCGATTTGCGATTGTGTTTGTCTTCTTTCCGTTAGCTTATTATTTTTCGCATCCGGAGACGTATTACTTCCGGCCGGTAGATCCGCTGATTGTGGTGCTGGCGGCCTATTTTGTGACCGAACGCTTCGGGAGACCAAGGAAGAGTACCCTTCTGAGCAGTGGTGACAGCCTTCGCGCGTTGTAGCATCTTGTCAGGCGTTTGAGCATCTTAAAGAGTGATCCTGTGACTGTGAACCTTGAGGACAATAAGCTCGCAGAGGCTGAGGTGGCTCGGTCGGCGCCAGCCCACGCTGTGAACGTTGCTCCGAAGCCCGCTTCGGACTCTGTCCCGGACTCCTCTTCAAACTTTGTTTCGAGCGATGAGCCGCACCCGCCTGCGCTGGTGGTGAGCGAGAGCCTGCGGTTTGCCTACGACACCTACCTCAGCAACAAGGTGCGCTTCCTGCTGACCGCACTGGGCATGATGATTGGCACGGCTTCATTGGTTCTGGTGGTCACCATCGGGATGACTGGAAAGCAGTACATTCTGGATCAGATTCAAGGCATCGGCGCCAACCTGGTTTATGCGAGCTACTCCGGGGCGGGGCATCGCATCACGGCGGTGGCGCTCGATGAGTTGACCGTGGACGACGTTGCCGCGGTACGGCAGCAGGTGCCGTCGGTGGTAGCCGCAACACCGTTCGTTTCGCTCAACGACCGCATCAGCGTGGGCAACGGCAAAGAACAGGACATCTCCATTCTTGGGGTGTACCCGGAATACAGTCAGGTGCGGAACTTAGTGGTGCTGGCGGGCCGGTTCTTCGATACACAGGACTCGCAGAGCCGCAACAAGGTTGGCGTGATTACGGAAAAACTGGCGATCAAGCTGTTTGGATCGCCGGAGAGCGCGGTGGGCCACACGATCAAGCTGAGCGGTTTGCCGTTTACCGTGATCGGAGTGTTCAAGGAGCGGGTGGAGACATTTGGGCAATCGGAAGTGGAAGACAACACCATGGCGATCCCTTACTCGGTGAGCCGGTTTTTTCTTCCGTCCAATGCCGTACGTCAGATTTATTTTTCGGTGGCGAGCCCCGATGAAGTTGCCGCCACGACGGCTCAAATCAAGCGGGTTCTACAGGCGCGTCACCGGCCGGAGTCGGTCTACAACGTGGAGAACCTGACGCAACTGGTGAGCCTGGCGGAAAAGACGGCGAACATTCTGACGGTGGTGCTCCTGCTGATTGCCGCAGTGGTGCTGCTGGTCAGCGGCATCGGCATCATGAATATCATGCTGGCCACGGTCAGTTCCCGTACGCGTGAGATCGGAATCCGCAAGGCGGTGGGCGCCACCAACCGCGAGATCCGCTTCCAGTTCCTCTCCGAAGCCATTCTCATTTCGCTCAGCGGCGGCGTTCTCGGCATTGTCATTGGACTCGCAATTCCCTTCTCGGTCCGCTTTCTCACGGCTTATCGCATCCCCATCTCCGGCCTCTCCGCCATCATCGCCATCGTGGTTTGCTCTCTGGTTGGCATTCTTTTCGGCACGCTGCCGGCGATTCGCGCCGCCCAACTCGATCCCGTCGACAGCCTGCGCTACGAATAGGAATCGCGCGAGCGTGCCGTGGGCAGACCCTGCATGGTTAAGAATCAAGTCAGTAACAAGTGGGAATAAAGACGTAATTTCGCGCGTTGCTTGTCGGACTCGCGGCGGCCCAAACGCCGCCAGTTGGCATAAAATGATCGCGAAGCTCGTCTGGCACCCGATTGCATCGACATGACATCGACATCCAAGGGCACCCGAACCCGCGCCGTCGTCCTCCTCAGCGGAGGCATGGATTCCTGCGTGTGCGCAGCACTGGCGGCGCGCGACCATGAGACTGCGGCTCTCCACGTCAGCTACGGGCAACGCACCGAACAGCGCGAACGGAGGTCGTTTGAGAACATCTGCGACCGGCTGGGAATTCGCGACCGGCTGCTGGTGCGCAACGAGGCTTTACGTGCCATTGGCGGGTCGGCCCTTACCGATCCCAATATTGCCGTCCCCGAGGCTCCCAATATAGGCGCGAGCGTTCCGGTGACCTATGTCCCGTTCCGCAACGCGCATTTTCTTGCCATCGCCGTCAGCTGGGCGGAAGTGTTAGGGGCCGAACGGATCTACATTGGAGCGGTCGAGCCCGACAGTTCCGGGTATCCCGACTGCCGGCCAGAATACTATCGAGCGTTTAACGAAGTGGTGAAGGCGGGCTCGAAGGAAGGGACGATCCGAATAGTGACGCCGTTGATTGCGCTGCATAAAGCCGAGATTGTGACGCTTGGCCTTGAACTAAATGCCCCGTTCGGTTTAACGTGGTCATGCTATCAGCGCGAAGATCGCGCCTGCGGTGTGTGCGACAGCTGTGTGCTGCGCCTGCGAGCATTTCGCGATGCGGGGGCGGAAGACCCAATTCCGTACGTGGAAGCCGTTGCCGCAAGGAAGCTTTAGTAAATTCAGATTCAAAGCCGGGAGGCTACGCCATGATTAAATATTGGATTCTTCCACTGTTGCTGGTTCTCGCCATGGGGCTGGCGGCTCCGCTGGTGTCCGCCCAAACCACGGGCACGGTAAAGGGAGTTTGCAAAGATGCCGATGGCAATCCGATCGTCCAAGGAGAAGTAGAGTGGACGTCGAGCGAAACCGGCCACAAGTACGACCTTAAAACCAATAAGAAAGGCGAGTACTTCTCGCTCGGCATCAGCCCGGGCAAGTACAACGTCGTTCTCAAGAAAGACGGCAAGGAACTTTTTCACATCAACGGCATCATGGTCGGTCTGGACGAAACCACGCAGGACATCGACTTGAAGAAAGAACAAGCGGCCGCAGCCCAGGGCCAGGGATTGACCCCGGAACAAGCCAAGGCGAGACAAGAGGCGAACTCCAAAGCCGAGGCCGACAAGAAAGTCGTGGGCACGCTGAACGACAAACTCAAGGCCGCCCGGACGGCGGAGGAGGCAAAAGACTATGAGACTGCGATCACCACGCTGAACGAGGCCAATCAGATCGACGCCACCCGCGATCCGATCTGGTACGAACTGGGCAACGCGTATCTCAACTCCGCGCCCAAGCAGGCCGACTCCGCGGAAAAACAGAAGCGGTATGAGTTGGCCGAAACCGATTACCTAAAGGCCATTGAGCTGCGCGGCGCTTCGGAGCAGGCGCAGAAAGATCCTGAAAATGGCAAGAAAATGGCCGCCTACTATAACAACCTGGCCCAGGCGTATTCCAAGTCGGGCAAGATTGACGATGCGGTAACAAACTACACCAAGGCCGCCCAACTGGATCCCCCGGGCGCAGCTGGATACTATTTCAACGTGGGCGCGGTTTACACCAATATTGGCAAGGCGGATGAGGCCATCGTGGCCTTTGACAAAGCGGTTGCCGCCGATCCGACCAAAGCTGCCGCGTACTACTGGAAGGGTGTCAATCTGATCGCCAAGGAGACCATCGGAAAGGACGGCAAGGCGGTCGCGCCCGACGGCACGGCCGAGGCGTTTCAGAAGTATCTTGAACTGGAGCCCACGGGCACGTTTGCCCAACCGGCCAAGGACATGCTTGCCAGCATCGGCGCGGCCGTGGAAACCGGGTTTGGCAACAAGAAGAAACCAGCCAAGAAAAACTAGCCTAGTCCGGAATCCAGTTGCCAGTTGCCAGTACCCAGTTGCCAGCAAGGCGCTTTAGGGAAACTGGCAACTGGGGACTGGCAGCTGTCCTTCAGTTACCGAGGTCTATGACCTAGTTGTCCTTCGCGCTTCCGCACATCCGCGTTACAGTCAAGACAAGGTTCCCGGCTTCGCAACATTTCTCCCCTGTGGTGCTAATGCCGATCAACTGGGAGTGTTTGAAATGGCTGCTCCGGGGAGTTCCTCGACTGCAATTGCCTTCGATGGCATCGGTGGGACGGACTCCATCCCAACCTCTGTGTTGCTGGCCGGCATGTTGCGCGTGTCGGAGAAGGTCAGCGACCTGATTTTTTCTCCCGGGCGACCGCCCCAGGTCGAGATTCACGGACAACTGGTGGGGGTAGAAATGCCGAGAAGCGGCACGCTTTCGGCGGACGACACGCGACGCATCGCCGCCGACCTGATCGGCAATAACAAGCAGGCAATCAGTGCGCTTCGCGAGCAGGGTTCTTGCGACATCTCCTATGGATTGCCGGGAATGGCCCGCTTCCGCGTCAACGTATTCATCCAGCGCGGAAGTTGCGCGATTGTGATGCGCGTCATTCCGACCGCGATTCCAACATTCCACTCTCTTCGGCTGCCGCCGCAATTGGAAGAAGCCGCAAAAGTACGCAGCGGGATCATTCTGGTGACGGGAGGCACGGGGTCGGGCAAGTCCTCGACGCTGGCCGCGTTGATCGACTCGATCAACAGCGAATATTGCTATCACGTCCTGACGGTGGAAGATCCGATCGAATTTCTGCACAAGCACAAGAGATCGACGGTACACCAGCGCGAACTGCACAGCGATGCGCCCAATTTTACCCTGGCGCTGCGAGCCGCGCTGCGGCAGGCGCCCCGCGTCATCATGGTGGGGGAAGTCCGCGACCACGAGACGCTTGAGATTCTTCTCGAAGCCGCCGAAAACGGCCACATCGTTCTTTCCAGCATGAACACCGTCGATGCCTCGAAGACGGTGGAGCGCATCGTCGCCACGTTTCCGGCGGCCGAACAGCAATCGGCAAGAGAACGTCTCGCCAAGACTTTCCGCTACATCATTGCCCAGAGGCTGATCCCGCGCACCGCCGGCGGCGACCGCGTTGCCGTTGTGGAAATTTTGAAATCCAACTCGCGCACTCGCGATTGCGTCGAACAAGGCGAGCGGCCGGGCCGCACCCTGCTGGACGCGATCAAGGCCAGCGAAAACGAAGGCATGCAGCACTTCGATGGCGAGATCGCGAAACTGGTCCGCTCGGGCCTGGTGGATCTGGACACCGGCCTTTGCTTCGCCAGCAATGCGACGGTGCTGGGGCAGGAACTGGCGCGGTAAGGCAGTACCCAGTTGGCAGTTGGCAGTTGGCAGTTGGCAGTTCTCAGAACAAGCCTCAAAGGCAAAGCCGCAGCAAACTTCGGCAGGGTATGATTCTGGCATGTCCTCTTCGCATCTCCCTTCCGTCGCGCTTTCGGCTCGGGTGGTGAGCTTTGAGACGGCTCGACACCTGGTCGAGCAGCATGCGCTCAGCGTAGCTCCAACAGAAGTCGAGACCGTCAATCTGCTGGCAGCGTTAGGCAGGGTTCTGGCGGAGGGGATTGTAGCGGACCGCGACTTTCCCCCGTTTGCGCGGGCGACGCGCGATGGATATGCCGTGCGGGCGGCGGACGTCGCGAAGACGCCAGCGCGGCTCGACGTAATTGGAGAAATCAAGGCGGGCGATTTGCCGGACAATTTGACGGTCGATCATGGGCAGGCTGTCTCGATCATGACCGGGGCCGCGTTGCCGCCTGGGGCGGATGCGGTGGTGATGGTGGAGCACACGATCGTTGCAGAACGGTCCCACCCTAGCGTCGGAAAAGACGCGACGTCAGGATGGGGCAACCAATGCGTGGAGGTTCAGCGCAGCGTGAGCGCGGGCGAGAATTTTGTTCCGCGTGGTGCGGAAGCGCGCGCGGGAGAACTGCTGCTCGATCGGGGGCGGCGACTGGATCACGCAGGGATTGCAATTGCGGCTTCGGTGGGCCAGAGTCGCGTGCAGGTCTTCCGCAAGCCGCGCGTTGCGATTCTCTCGACTGGCGACGAGATTGTAGAGATTGACGCAACGCCGGGCCCGGCCCAGATTCGGAATTCGAATTCATATTCGCTGGCGGCGCAGGTGCAAGCGGCAGGCGGAGAGGCGGTGCGGCTGGCGATTGCTCCCGATGAGCCTCGTCGGCTTCGGGCGTTGATCGAGGAAGGATTGCAGTGCGATCTTCTGTTGCTAACCGGCGGCGTCTCCATGGGGAAATACGATCTGGTGGAGCAGGCGCTGGCAGAGTTGCAGGCGGAATTCTATTTTACGGGAGCGGAGATTCAGCCGGGCCGGCCGGTCGTATTCGGTTCATGTGGCGCAGGCGCCCCCGCCCGCGTGCCCGCAGCAAAATCGCCGCCAGCGTCGAATGGGGTGTCCGCGCCAAACAAGCGATACTTCTTCGGGCTGCCCGGCAATCCGGTGTCGACCATGGTGACTTTTGAGTTGTTTGTCAAGCCCATGATGGACGCGCTCGCAGGGATGACGCCGCAGCCGCTGATTTTTCTTCGCGCGCGGCTGAAATCCGAGATTCGGACCAAGACCGGATTGAAGCGGTTTCTTCCAGCGGTGGTTTCGGGAGAGTTTGAGAATGCCGAGGTCGAACTGGCGCGGTGGCAGGGATCGGGCGACATCGCCGCGCTGGCTCGGGCAAACTGTTATGTGGTGATTCCTCCCGACCGCGTGCGGATTGAAGCGGAGGAGTGGGTGTCGCTGTTGCTGCGGTGAAGATGCGCCGTACGATAACCTATTGAAGATGAGCAAGAAGCTTTCTCACTACGATAATCGGGGCCAGGCGCGTATGGTCGATGTGTCGGCGAAGCCGCGTACGGCGCGCGAGGCGGAGGCCAGCGCCTTCGTCGTGATGTCGCCGAAGGTGCTGCGGGCGCTACCGGAGAATCCCAAAGGCGATCCGCTGGAAGTGGCGCGAACCGCGGGAATCATGGCGGCGAAGCGCACGGCGGAGTTGATTCCGATGTGCCATCCGGTGCCGCTGTCGCACATTGCTGTGACCCTGCGCGTGTGCGAGAATGGCGTTTCCATTGCCACAAAAGTGAAGACCACGGCGGAAACGGGCGTGGAGATGGAAGCGCTGGTCGCGGCCAGCGTGGCGGCGCTGACCGTCTACGACATGTGCAAGGCGCTCGACAAGGGCATCGAGATCCGCGAAGTGGTCTTGCAGCGGAAGTCGGGCGGGAAGAGCGGGGACTACCGGAGAAGCGCGAAGCGAAACTAGTTTGTCGATTTCTTGATTTGTCTTCAGCTATGGCGAGCGACGTCAAAATCCTGCTGGTGGACGATAACCCGATGGTGCTGAGCATGCTGCGGCAGGCGCTGTCGGCGATGGGCACGGTCACGGTCGCGAACGACGCGGCCGATGCGCTGTTGAAAGCGGTCGATGACGTGCCCGACGTTCTTATCAGCGATTACCGGATGCCGGGCATGGACGGACGTCAGTTGCTGGAAAAGCTGAAGAGCCGACCGGCGACGGCGGGAATCGCCGTCATCATGATGGCCAGCAAAGCCGACATCAGCGAACGGCTGTCGATGCAGGACCCGATCGAAGATTATCTGGAAAAACCTTTCTTCCTGAAAGATGCAACCCACAAAATCAAACGCGTGGTCGACCGGATCGCGCTGGAAAAGCTGAGCAAGGCGGCATCGTCCGACGGCTTGTTGCGCGGCAGCCTGTCGCAGATGAATGTAATCGACTTGGTGCAGTCGCTGGAGATGGGGCGCAAGAGTTGCCTGCTCACCATGACCAATGCCGCTGACAAGTGCGAAATCTACGTCAATCAGGGGCAGATCCAGCACGCGGTTTATGGTTCGATTGCGGGGAACGAAGCGGTTTTCAAGGTGCTGCGCTGGACGGAGGGAAATTTCCAGATCGATTTCAACGGCAAGTCGTCGGAGGAGACGACGACGCTGAACACGCAGGGCCTGCTGATGGAAGGATTGCGCTTGCTGGATGAGGCGCAGCGGGACGAAGCGGTTGAGGGTGAAGATGTCCTCCTCGACACCTAGCCTCCAAATAACCCCAATTTATGCGGTTTTCAGCCCCCTAAAAAACCTGTAGCTCGGTTGTAGCGCGGTAATATTCCACCTCCGACCCCAAGAGTCAGTATTTAGCTCTGTGGGCTTAATCGGAGGACCGTAATTGGCAAACACTAGAGTTTCACTTCTGCGCTACTGCAAAACTGCGGGCGGCTGGCGTCGGATGCGCGTTTCAACAATCAGAAAAGGCCGTGGCTGGGATGAGAAGATCGAAACCTCGCACGCAATAATCGAAAAAGGCGAGTATCAGCTTCGGTGGTACACGGGTTCCAAGCCCAATCTCAAGGGCATCGGTTACGACCTTTCCGATGCCATCATCGCAAGGGACAATCGGGCCTCCAGTCTCGCATTGGAGAATGCGGCCCAAGCTGCTGGTCGTACTCTCGTTCCGGATGCTGCGACAAAGGTACGGATCGTGCTCGCGCAAGCCGAAGACGAATTCATCCAACGAAAACAAAACACCGTGAGGCGCGGCGGAGTGCCGCTCTGCAAGAAAACCATCGATGCATACAAGTTCATCATCGATGAATTCCTGAAGGTCACCGGCAGGGTCTACGCTGACCAAATCCTCGATCAAGACCTGTTGCACTATTTCAAGTTCCTTCGGAAACGTGGGTTGGAAGAACGGACGGTCAGCAATTACTATCAATCGTTATCCACATTCCTGAGATATTGCAAAATCGATAGTCGGGCCATGCTCAGGAAGGAAGACGGCAGTGAAGACCTGCGTCCGTACTACGACGACCCGGAGCCGGAGTCATACACCCGTGAGGAAGTAGAGAAGTTCTTGGCGGCTTGTGAACGTGAGCAGGACTACCTGTTTTTTTCGTTCCTACTCAACACAGGGGCGAGGGAGTTGGAGGCCACCCACTGTGAATTCAGCGACATCAACTGGGGGGCAGGTTATGTCAACTTCAAGAACAAGGACATCACCCTCAACGACGGGACACAAATCGTATTCCGCACCAAGACCGGGAAATCCCGCAAAGTTATAATTGAGCCTGGATTTCTGGAAAAGCTCAGGGCATGGCACCAAAAAAATAATGGTCGGCGGTTCCTTTTCCCGCAGGACAGCGGGACGGATAAGCCGAGAGACCACTACTGGGACGTTTGCAAGCGGGTTGCCCGCAAGGCTGGATTGAACTGCGGTACCTGCCTGACCTGCGTGTCTACAAAGCAATGTGAGCGTTGGTTCTTGCACAAGTGGCGAGCCACCTACGCGACTTGGAGCTTGCAAGGTGGAATAGACATTAAAACCGTTTCTAAGAGGCTCGGACACACCAAAATTGAGATGACAGCTAAGTATCTTGGTGAGGATCGTACGGAAGGGGCGATTTCACGACTGAGCCAGGTTTTCGGGAATGGTGTATCAGCCCCGCTTGCTAAGCGTGCGGGAGCGTAGCCACTGGGCTGTGGAGACAGGATCCAGCCTGATGATACCGAAGAGTTGATAGGACTCCAGTCCATTTTTTCGCTTAAGCATCTTGTACACAAACTTCTTCGACACATTCATCATTCCAGCAAACTCATCAACGGTAAGCGCCGTTTTCATTTGTTCGATTTGGTCAGCCAACGTCATGTTATTTAATACTCGAAGATCACAACCTTCGTCTGTTATTGGCAGTGAGTGCCTCCCCTTGCGTTGGGGATAGAGACAAATGAGGAAATGAAGCTCAGGGGCATTCCACGAACTGACTGGGGGGGGCGAATTCAGCAATCTTTTCGAGCGTCACCGATCAGCAGCCGCATCACCTTTGTGATCGGCGGAACTACAG
>Ga0302198_10002317_pt1 | contig 20138 bp, 17 predicted proteins | sample II_Bog_N2_2_FD_193521 | JGI IMG/M metagenome (GOLD analysis project Ga0302198, IMG submission 193521) | Peat permafrost microbial communities from Stordalen Mire near Abisko, Sweden - II_Bog_N2_2 | ecosystem: Environmental > Terrestrial > Soil > Wetlands > Peat | place: Sweden: Abisko... | reverse complement strand
CGCATTCCTGCTCCCCGAAATGAGACGAGCCAAAGAGTTATAGCCACAGGTGGCCTGGCAACCTGGAGTGGGCGGGTTCAGCTGTACCCAGGAGCGAAACAAATACCGAGAGATGATTGTTCACCTACGGGGATTCTTCGCTGCGCTCAGAATGACAAATTGTATGGGCTGCTCGACAAGATTCTCGCTGCTCGACGACAAGCTTTCTTCTTGCCGCTCGATGACAAGTCCTGGCTGCTCGATTAAATTCTTACTACTTCCAGTATACAGGAATGACCATAACTCATCTGCTATCTGATTTGAATTGGTAAAGTGCTGGATTGCGAGGAGTTGGCGTGTTTTCCACTGATTTTGGGGGTTGACAGTGATCGGGGCCCGGTATGTGGCGCTGAGCGCTGAGCGCTTCACAAAGACAACGACGGAGATTCTGCGCCTTGCCCAGAATGACGGCTTGGAGGAGGGGTGAGGACGACCGGGAGGAGAGGCGGGTGACGCGAGTGACGAACGGCGGGGTGAGGAACGGCGGCCTGCGGCGCTGGCCGTTGTGGTTCCTCGGGGATCTAAGTAAGAGTCGGTTTTCCTCTTGACATAGAGAACTCTATAATGCAGAGTATGTCTTGAAGGGGAGATCGATGACGAATTCTGAGCCTGACAATGGAAAGTCCCGTGATGAGCTACTACAGCGCATCGAACTGATGGAGACGATGATTGCGGCGGGACGGCGCTCCACGACCCGCTGCGGATGGATCTTCGTTCTGTGGGGAGTGGTGGATATAGCCGGCATTGCCTGGGAATGGTTTCGGCCTTCGTACTGGATCTGGCCGACGGTGCTAACGGCGGGTTTTTTGCTGTTCTTCCTGATCAGAGCGCTGAAGAGGGAGAGCTCGTCTCGCTGCGCGAACATCGAAGGTCGAACCGTCAACGCGATATGGAGCATGATGGGTTTGGCGACGACGCTGTACGTTGCCGCCGGCATTTATCGCCACCTGGCATGGCAGTACTCCTATATTGCCGCGATCTTCATGCTGGTGGGACTTGCTCACGCGATCAGCGCGATGGTCTTGCGCTGGCGTGTCCAGGGCATGGTGGCTGGGCTGTGGTGGGCAGGTGGAATTGCGATGTTCTTCGCACATTCCGACAAAGAGATATTCGTCATCTTTCCGCTGGAGATGTTTTTCGGCATGATTTTGTTCGGCTTGTACGCCATGTGGCTCGATAACCGCAGCGGACTAAAGGGAGAACGCGCATGACAAACTCTGAGATAGACAACGGAAGCACCCGCGACGATCTGGTGCAACGCGTCGCGCTGATGGAAACCATGATTGCGGAGGGGCGAAGCACCACCACGCGTTTCGGCTGGGTCTTTGTGATGTGGGGGCTGGTCTACTTTGCGGCGGTGGGTTGGGTACTATTTCTGCCGTTGGCGATCTGGGCGTGGCCGGTCTGCGTTAGCGCTGCCATTGCGACTTCGATCATCGTCGGGGCGCGCCGGAAACGCATGCATGGTGGAAGCGAGAATGTGCGTTCACGCAGCATTGAGGCGGTGTGGAGGATGATGGGCAGCGCAATCTGCTTATACGTGGTCGGGGCAATTTTTAGCCACCATGCCGGCGATCCAGCATACGTCGCCGCGATTTTGTTCTTCATCGGCCTCGCACACGGGACCAGCGCGTTGATTCTGCGCTGGGGCGTGCAGGGCGTGGTGGCGGCGATCTGGTGGACGGGCGGCATAGCGACGTTTTTCTTCACCTCGGAGCGGGAGTCGTACGGCATCTTCTTAGGGGCGTCGTTCTTCGGCATGATTCTTTTCGGGCTGTACGCGATGATGCTGGAGCGGCGACGTGCGGCGGGCCCATTACAGAGCCAGGTGCAGCGGCATGCCTGAACTTCCTGAACTCGATCCGGTGATACACGGAAAGCTGCGGTTGGCAGTGCTGTCGCTGCTGATCGGTATCGAGGAGGCGGACTTCACCTGGCTGCGCCAGAAGACGGGCTCGACCGACGGCAACCTGGGCGCGCAGATGCTGAAGCTGGAAGAGGCGGGCTATGTGGCTATGGAGAAGCGCTTTGCCGGGCGCAAGCCGCAGACGCTGTATCGCATGACGCCGGTTGGCCGCGAAGCACTGGCGACGTATGTGGCCGCGTTGAAACAGTTGCTGGGCGCGGCTCTTTGAACTGGTAATGCGCAATTTCCTTACATAAAAAGGGCCCCGGACAACCGAACGCCTCAGGCGTCGGACTAAGAGGAGGCAAGACACATGCGAAATCGACGTGGACTTAGACTGATTGCCGGAGCGCTGGCCGGGGCGATTCTTACTGCAGGCTCTGCTCTTGCGCAGGCTTCTGCGCCCAACCCCGCGACTGCCGGCGCCCTAACCTTCGACGTGGCCTCGGTTCGGGTGTCTCCTGCTCCCGACATGCAGAAGATGATGATGGATCTGCAGGCTGGGAAGAAGCCGGAGTCGGTGCATATTGACGGCTCGCGCGCGGTCTTTACTTATATGTCGGTGAAGCAGTTGATTGCGTATGCGTACAAGATGAGGGTGTACGAGGTGACTGGGCCGGACTGGATGGTCACGGACCGCTTCGACATCGTGGCGCGTATGCCTGCGGCGGCGTCGAAGGACGATGCGCCGGCGATGCTGCAGACGCTGCTGAAAGAGCGGTTCGGTTTGGTGGCGCATCGCCAGGTGGTGGACCAGCCGGTGCTGGGGCTGGTGGCTGGAAAGAACGGCGCGAAGCTGCTGCCGGCGGCGGCGAACGCCGAAGTGCTGGACGAAAGCGCGCCGCTGAAGCCCGGGGAGTCGATGGTGGATTCGCCGGACGGGCGGGTGCTGCTGCGCCGGAATGGCGATGGATCGACCACGTACGTGGGGCCGTGGGGGAGTTTTTCGCTGAAGTTTGATGGGCAGAGCCTGTCGATGCATATGCAGTCGGAGTCGATTGATATGCGAGGCTTCGCGAGTATGATGACGCAGCTGGGTGGCGGCGAAGGACGCCAGGTGGTGGATATGACCGGGCTGAAAGGCAAGTATCAGGCTGCCGCCGATTTTTCTTTGATGGATCTGACGTCGAGTCTGCACGATCAGGGGATCGAGATTCCGACTGGACCTCCGGGCAGCGGGCAAGGTGGGGCAACTGATCCTGAGGGCGGGGCGACCGTCTCCGCCACGCTGGAGAAGCTGGGGCTAAAGCTGGAGAAGAGCAGGGCGGACGTGGATCGGCTGGTGGTCGATCACGTGGAGAAGAGCCCTACGGAGAACTGAGCGAACGGACTGCTACCTTTGGGTGTCGGCAGTCCGTTCGTGCGGTTCGAGATGGGCTAGTTCTTCGACATGGCTTCGCGGATTGGTTCTTGTGGGGCGGCGAAGAAGACGTTGGAGATGACCGCGCCAGTAATGGCCCCGAAGATAGGCGCGACCCAGAACAGCCACAGTTGCGAGATCGCCCACCCATGGACGAACAGCGCGGTGCCGGTGGAGCGGGCCGGATTGACCGAGGTGTTGGTGACCGGGATTGAGATCAGGTGAATCAGCGTCAGGGCGAGGCCGATAGCGATGGGTGCGAAGCCCTTGGGCGCGCGCTCGTCAGTGGATCCGAGGATGACCAGCAGGAAGAAAGCGGTGCAGATGACTTCGATGATGAAGCAGGCTGCCAGCGAGTAGCCGCCGGGCGAGTGCGCGGCGTAGCCGTTCGAGGCGAAGCTGCCAGGCACCCAGCCGGGCTTGCCAACGGCGATCTGGAAAAGGGTTCCTCCGGCGAAGATGGCTCCAAGCACCTGGGCAACGACATAGGCGGGGAGTTCCTTGAAGGGGAAGCGCTTGGCGACGACCAAGCCGATGGAGATTGCCGGGTTCAGATGGCATCCCGAGATGTGGCCGACGGCGAAGGCCATGGTGAGTACGGTGAGGCCGAAGGCCAGCGCTACTCCGGCGAAACCGATGCCGAGCGAGGGATAGGCGGCGGCCAGCACGGCTGCGCCGCAGCCTCCGAAGACCAGCCAAAAGGTTCCGAGCATTTCGGCGATACAACGTTTATATAAGGGCATTGGCGTACCTTCTTTCTGAATGACTTGCGTGTGTGGGCCGGGGGGGACGAAAGCGAATGCTACCACGGGATGTGGAACTGGCGCATGAAGATATTTCTTCGGGATGGGCTTCTGTCAGCACTGCCGCATTTTTTGCGGTCTATGGGTTACACCGCCCGGCCATCGTGTTGCTGCTTGCGAACGTCTAACATTGAAGCATGGTCGAGTTTTGCCGCCTTAGGGCAGACATTGAGGCATCTTTTTCTCCACGGACAACTTTCTCGCAGATGGTCCGCTCCGGCTTCGTGCGCACAGCCTGCCTGGTAGCGCTCGGGTCATTCTCCTTGTCGGCTGTGGGAGCCCAGGGGCAGAACGCTCGCTTCGATCTGAGCGGTCCCAAGGTTGAGGTCCGCGTCACCCGTGCCGGAGTCACGCTGCCGATTGCGTCCGTGCCCAATCTACAGCCCGGCGATCGCCTCTGGCTGCATCCCGATCTTCCGCCTACGCAGTCGATCCGTTACCTGATGGTGCTGGCCTTTCTGCGCGGCACCACCAATCCGCCGCCTTATAACTGGTTCTTCCGCATCGAGACATGGGACAGAAAAGTCCGGGCCGAGGGCGTCGAAATAACAGTGCCGAAGGAGGCTGAGCAGGCGGTGCTGTTCCTCGCGCCGGTTACTGGCGGCGACTTTGCCACGCTCCGCTCGGCGGTGCAGGGGCGTCCGGGAGTCTTTGTGCGTGCGTCGCAGGACCTCGCCGCAGCTGGCTTTGAGGAGGCCAGGATCGAGAAGTACATCGCGTCGATGCGGGAATTATCGCCCGAGCAGGAGGCCGATCCCAAGCTGCTGGAGGAACACTCCAACCTGATCGCCGCGACGCTCGCCCTCAAGCCCAACGGCGACTGCATCAAGCTTCCGCCGGACCAGCAATACACCTGCCTCACGCTGTCGGGCGGCCAGTCGCTGCTCGACGATGGCCATGGGCAGTCCATCGTCGACGCGCTTACTGGCAACGCCACCGCGGGCCTGATAGGGACAGCCTCATACACCCAACTCGCCGGAGGTGGAGTGTACTCGGCCTATGTGGGCACCATCGTCGACTTTGTCCACATTATGGGCTCACTGCACACGGCGCAGTATCAGTACATTCCGGCCATCTCCTTTCCGCAGCAGCAGCAGCTCAACCTGCGGCTGAACACGCCGCCGTCGTTCCACAATCCGAAGTCGGTGATCGTGATCGCCCTACCGTCGGTCCAGCAGACCATCCCTCCGCCGCTGCGCGATGCCGATCCGAAGCTGGTGGCGTGCCTGCAGAAGCCCGGCGTGGTGCTGCCGGTTGAGGGTGCGCCGCTGGTCTTTTCGACCAGTTTCGCGCACGACCTGGTACTGCATCTCAACTATCCGGCTGGCGCTAAGCCGGATGCGGCGGAGAAGCAGGATATTCCGTTGACTGCCGACGCTTTTCACGGAGGCTTGGTGGTTGCGACCATCCCGAAGCGCCACGCACTGCCGAATCCGGACGCCAAGGTATCTGTGCCCGCAGCACCAGTCGATGCGAATGGCTCGGCTGCGCGGAAGGGATCGCAGGAGCCGGACGCTGCGTCACCGGTCCCCGCTGGGGCTGAATTGACTGGCACGGTTCAGGGATTCTGGGGCTTCGAGACCTTCACGGGCCCGACTCTGTCGCTACAGGAGACTTTGGGCAAGGACTGGAAACTGGCTGATGGGGATCCGCTGATCGCCGGCAAGGACCAGCACGTCACGATAACGTCTAGCGGGACGGCGTGCATTCAAAGCATCGCGCTCGACCCATCTCCGGGCAAGCAGGAGAAGGAGACGTGGAAGGCGGGCGAGAAGCCCAACTCGATCGAGATGACACTGGACTTGCCCGTGCACGACGTCGGCGAGCAGCATCTGGCAATCCGCCAGTTCGGCGATCCCAAGCCCGCGACCATCAGTCTGGTCTCCTATAACCTGCCGGCGAAGCTTGACGCGTTGTCCTTCCATGCAGGAGACACTACTGCAACCCTTACTGGCACAAGCCTCGACCAAGTGCGGCAGGTGACGTTCGGCGGTCTGACGTTCAAGCCGGCGGGGCAGGGAAGCAGCTTAGAGCCGCAGCCGAACGGTAAGTCGGAGATGCATCTTTCTCTGGATGCGGATGCCAAGCCTGCTACGCTGCTGGCTGGAAACCACCTGACTGCGGAGGTTGCGCTGGGGGATGGCCGCACGCTCAAGCTTCCGCTGACGGTCGAGGCGGCGCGGCCTGCCATCACGGTGATTGCGCGCGCGGATGTGCCGGGCACGGAGCAGAAGACAGCGTACTTTATCAAGTTCACCAGCGAGGCCGATCTCCCGATAGACGATTCGCTTATGTTTTCGCTGAAGTCCGCGCGGCCGTTCCCGCGCGACGGGGTGATTGAGGTTGCCAGTCCGGACGGCTCGCTGCACACCAGGCTCAGCCTGGCCGGCTCGGATGGATCGCTGATCCTGGCCGGCTCCGACACGCTGCTGGCAACGCTGCAGCCGCTGAAGGCCTTCGGGCCGTCCGCGTTCGGCCCCATTCGTCTGCGTGCAGTCGCGCCCGACGGCACGGCCGGCGAATGGCTGCCGCTGGTCACGCTGGTCCGGCTGCCCACGATCACCGGCCTGAGTTGCCCAGTGGCAACGCCCACTGTCCCGGTCGCGCCAACCCCATCGGCCGCGGCCTGCACGCTCACCGGCACGGGTCTGTACTTCATTGATTCCGTCGCGTCCGACGACTCGTTCGCCAGCCCAACGCGCGTCCCCGAAGGATTCGTTGGCTCGTCCCTCCAGATCCCGCTGCCCACCGGCGCGAAGTACTACCTGCGCCTGCGCGACGACCCATCAACGGTCGACACCATCACGCTTCCCGCGGGCCCGCTATAGCCGTCCGGCTACTCGGGAGGATACGGAGCCAGGCCCTTCTGTACTCGACTGTGCGACTTGCCATAGCTGAAATAGATGACCAGGCCAACGACGAGCCAGATTATGAGCCGCCACCATGTCTCAATCGGCAAGCCAAGCATCATTGCGAGCGAGATGAGTATTCCGAGGATCGGCGTCACCGGCGAGAATGGCGCTCGGAACGGCCGGGCTAGATCGGGCCTGCGCGAACGCAGCACCAGTACTCCAGCACACACGATGATGAAGGCGAGCAAGGTGCCGATGCTGGTCATCTCTCCCAGCTTGTCCAGGGGAATGGTGGATGCGAAGACGGCGACTACCAGCCCTACCGTGATCGACGAAACGTACGGCGTGCGGAATTTCTCGTGAACCTTGCTGAACATCTCCGGCAACAGCCCATCCTTCGACATGGAAAAGAACACGCGGCTCTGGCCGAGCAACATGACGACCATGGTGCTGGTCAGTCCTCCGAGTGCGCCAAGTTTTACCAGCAGGCTGCCCCACTTCACTCCGGTTGCGTCGATGCCAACGGCCAGCGAGTCGGGCACGTTGAGGTAGCGGTAGTTGACCAGCGCGGTCAGCACCAGGGCAACGAGGATGTACAGAATTGTGCAGATGACCAGCGATCCGAGAATGCCTATCGGCATATCCCGCTTCGGGTTCTTCGCCTCCTGCGCCGCTGTGGATACAGCATCGAACCCGATGTAGGCGAAGAAGATGACGCCGGCGCCGCGCAGTGCTCCGGACCAGCCGAACTCCCCGAAGACTCCCGTGTTAGGCGGCAGGAACGGATGCCAGTTCACGGCCGGCAGTTCGGGATGATGCAGAAGGGTCATTCCGCCGATGGCGAGGAAGATCATCAGCACGATCAGCTTCACTGCAACGATAAAGCTGTTGAACTGTGCGGATTCCTTGATCCCGATAACGAGAATTGATGTCACCAACAGGATGCCGAGAAAGGCGATGAGGTTGAAGACCCCATGGCGCTGCGGCAGGGTTGCAGGATCGATGTTCAACTGGGCCAGCTTCTTCGAAACGCGGCCCAGAAACTCCCAGTTTCCGTTCCAGAGCACAAAGGTGGATCCGGGCGTTCCCGCCAGCTCGGGCGGAAGACGCAAGCCGAAATCCTGGCCGAGCGAGAGCACATAGCCGCTCCAGCCGGAACAGACCGTAGCTGCCCCGAAAGAATATTCCAGCACCAGGTCCCATCCGATGATCCAGGCGAAGATTTCGCCGAGCGTGGCGTAGCCGTAGGTGTATGCGGACCCGGCGACCGGAATCATGGCGGCAAACTCGGCGTAGCACAGGCCGGCGAAGACGCATCCAATGGCAGCGAAGATGAAGGAGTAGACGACCCCCGGGCCTGCGTAGCGAGCGGCCGCCGGCCCGGTAAGCACGAAAATGCCAGTCCCGATGATGGCGCCGATTCCGAGCGCAATCAGGCTACCGGCGCCCAGCGTTCGGCGGAGCGTGTGAGCGCCTGTCTCAGCGGCCTCGCCCATGATCGTGTCCAAAGGCTTCGTCACAAATAGATTCGCCATGCGGTCTTTATCTCCCCTGTTGTTAGGTTGCAGTCAGCGGCAAATGCCGCATAGAAAAGCGAGAGTCAACGCGAGGGCGTCTCGGCCCCGATGGAATGCTGTGCCGTGCCTAGTCGCTTCCACACTAGATACACAGGTACCCCGAGCAAAACCAGAATCAGACCAGGCCACGTGTACTGGGGTTTGTAACGCAAGAGTACAACACAAATCCACGCAGCCATCGCAATATAAACCGCGGGAAGCACCGGATATCCAAAAGCGCGGTAGGGGCGCGGCGCATTCGGCTGGGTTTGGCGCAGAACAAAGAGGCCGACAATTGTCAGCAGATAGAAGCCCAACGCCGCGAAGATTACGTAGTCGAGCAGTTGTCCGTAGCTGCCGGAAAGGCACAGAAGGCACGTCCAAACGCACTGCACCCAGAGTGAATTGACGGGCACGCCGCTGCGGCCCAGCTTGGCGACGCTCTTGAAGAAGAGGCCGTCCTGGCTCATGGCATAGTAGACGCGCGCGCCGGCGAGGATCATGCCGTTCGCGCAGCCGAAGGTGGAGACAAGGATCGCGCCTGCCATCAGCTTGGCGCCGATCCCTCCGAACGCGCTCTGCATCACGGCAGTCGCAACGCGGTCCTGTGCTGCGAACTGGATACCCCGGCCGGCAATTGTCGCGGCGGTGGCTGAGCCGAGCATCGGCAGCACGCGGAGGTAGGCAAAGTTGCAGAGCAGGTAAAGCGCCTGCACTGCTCCGGCACCCAGCGCCAGGCTCAGCGGCAGATTGCGCTTCGGGTTTTCAATCTCACCTGCCGTAAACGTGACATTGTTCCATGCATCGGAGGAAAACAGGCTACCCACCTGGACGACCGCGATCACTGTCAGCAGGCCCACCCAGGCCGTCGGGCCGCCCACGCCCACCTGTACGGCGTGCTGCGTATGCCAGCTCGAGGCTGCCCAGAAGTTCTGCCAGCCGGGGCCGAAATTTGCCGCGATGGCAGACGCATTGCTCGCCAGAATTCCCACCAGGACCACTGCGGCAAGTGCCAGCACCTTCGCGCTGGTGAACACATTCTGCACCGACGAACCCAGCTTGACGCCGAAGGTGTTCAGCGCTGTCAGGAACACAATGATCACAATTGCCGCCAAGTTTGCGGTGTTCAGGCCGATGTCCATGTTGCCCAGCACCATCGGCCCCAACGGGAACGCTGGCACATGGCCGATGTGCCACAACCAGTTAGTTGCGCTGACGCTGGGGAAGAAGACGCCGAGAAATTTTCCGAACGCGACGCCGACGGCCGCGATGGTCCCGGTCTGGATGACGAGAAAGAGCGTCCAGCCATAGAGGAATCCCCAGAGCGGACCGAGGGCCTCGCGCAGATACACATACTGGCCGCCGGCCTTCGGCATCATCGCTGCCAGTTCGCCGTAGCTGAGCGCGCCGGTAATCGTCATCGCCGCCGTCACCAGCCAGGCGGCGATCAGTAGTGCCGGCGATCCCACAACTCGGCTCATATCCGCCGACACAATAAAGATGCCCGAGCCGATCATCGAGCCCATCACGATTGCGGTTGCAGAGAACAGTCCCATTCCACGCACAAGGTGCGGTGCAGAGGATGCCTTATCCTGTTGGGTGTCTGGAAGAGTCACGTTCCCTCAGTTCTACCGCAGAAGCCGAAGAAAGTCCCGCGCGACTTGTTCGACGCTTTCGTTGGGGGCGAACAGTGCGGAGATCACGGCGACGGAATCCGCGCCGGCATCGATGACGCTACGGGCGTTGGCGCGGGTGATTCCGCCAATCGCCACCAGAGGTTTGGCGGTCAGGGTGCGCGCCCGGCGTATGCCTTCGAGTCCGACTACCTGCTCTGCGTCGGGTTTGGTGCCGGTGGCAAACGCTGGGCCGATTGCGATGTAGTCTGCGCCAGTTGAATTGGCTGCCTGGACCTGGTCGCCGGTGTGCGTCGAAACTCCGACGATGCGACCGGCGCCGACTACGCGTTGGGCGTCTTCGGGTGAGAGGTCGGCCTGGCCAACGTGCACGCCGTCGAATCCGGCCAGCACGGCCAAGTCGGAGCGGTCGTTCATGATCAGGCGGCAGGCTGTGCCGGAAAGTGTCTCGCGCAATATCGAGGCTGCGCGGAGGACGGCTTGCGGAGATCCCACCTTGTCGCGATACTGCACCAGCTCCACACCTGCGGCCCGCAGCTCGTGCGCAAAATCCACCAACGTCACGCCGCGCGCAGACAACGCTTCGGCGTCGACGATCGCGTATAGCCGCGATGTCATCCGTGGGTCTTCTCGCCCGCGCGGATGGGCTGCAGCGGCGAGAAGTGATCTTCGACCACCGCATCCTGCTTGTGCCCTTCGCGCTCGAAGAACCGCTCCATGAACTTGGTGTCGAACTTGCCGGCGCGGAACTCGGCATCCGCGAAGATCTTCTGGTGCAGCGGAATCGACGTATAGATCCCCTGCACGACGAACTGACTCAGCGCACGCTGCATCTTGTTCATTGACTCTTCGCGGTCCTTGCCGTGGCAGATCAGCTTGGCAATCAGCGAGTCGTAATATGGCGGGACGACCCCCTCGGCGTATTGGGCGGTGTCGACGCGCACGCCGTTGCCACCGGGCAGGTTGAACGCCGTAATCTTGCCTGCGCTGGGCGTGAACTTCTCCGGGTGCTCCGCGTTGACGCGGCATTCGATCGCGTGGCCCGTAATCGTCACCGGCTTGGTCACAATATCCGAGAGCTTATGGCCCGCTGCGATCCTAATCTGCGCCTTGACCAGGTCGATGCCTGTGACCATTTCGGTGACACAATGTTCCACCTGGATGCGGGTGTTCATCTCGATGAAGTAGATCTTGCCATCCTCATCCATCAGGAACTCAATGGTGCCGGCGTTCCAGTAGCCAACGTCTCTGAGGCATTTCTCGATGGTATGTCCCAGATCCGCGCGCAGCTTCGGCGTCACCATCAGGCTGGGCGCTTCTTCAATCAACTTCTGGTGGCGGCGCTGGATGGAGCACTCGCGCTCGCCCAGGCTCATCACGTTGCCGTGCTCGTCGGCCAGCACCTGGAACTCAATGTGGCGCGGCCGTTCGATGAACTTCTCCATGTAGAGGTCGCCGTTGCCGAAGGCGCCCGCAGCCTCGCTCGAAGCCTGCTGGAACATCCCGGGCAGTTCCGCCGCGTTGCGCACGATGCGCATTCCGCGCCCGCCGCCGCCGGCCACCGCCTTCAGAATCACGGGATAGCCAACATTCTTTGCCCACTTCAGCGCGCTGGTTTCGTCCTCGATGATGCCGTCCGACCCTGGCAGTATCGGCACCCCTGCCTTCTTCATCGTCTGGCGCGCAGTGGATTTTTCGCCCATCAACCGCGTGACTTCGGGCGGCGGACCGATGAACTTGATGTTCGAGGCCCGGCATACTTCCGCGAAGTTAGCGTTCTCGCTCAGCAGACCGTAGCCCGGATGGATCGCCTCAACGTCCGCAATCTCCGCTGCCGAGATTACGGCCGGCACATTCAGGTAACTCTCCGCCGACTTTGGCGGCCCGATGCAAATCGCCTCGTCCGCAAACTTCACGTGCAGGCTGTTGCGATCCGCTTCGCTGTACACTGCGACCGTGCGGATGCCCATCTCCTTGCACGCCGAGATCACCCGCAGTGCAATCTCACCGCGATTTGCAATCATTACCTTACGAAACATAACTACCCAAGCCTTCCAGAACGCCTGCGTAGCCCGCGTTCATCCGTGCAAATCCGTGTTCACTCGTTCTGAGAACTCGTTCCGGCGGTCAGCGCGGCCGAATCGAAAACAGCGGCTGGCCAAACTCCACAGGCTGTCCGCTGGCCGCGATCCGCTTCACCACTTCGCCAGCCATGTCACTCTCTATCTCGTTCATCAGCTTCATTGCTTCGACGATGCCGAGCACCTGGCCGACTTCCACCTGGTCTCCGACCTTGACAAACGCGGGCGATCCAGGCGACGGCGACTCGTAAAACGTGCCGACAATGGGTGACTTCACCTCGTGCAGCTTCTCCTCTGGCTCAGAGGCCACGGCCTCAGGCTGAGTGCCAAGGTTCGGGATATTCGCGCCGCCACCGCCCGCAAACATCTGTCGCGCCAAAGCGAAATCAGCCGCGCTCGGGCCGGCTCCAGCAAACTTGATGCGCACCTTCAAGTCGGCGCGCTCCATGTCGAACTCGGCTATTCCATTGGCTTTCAGAAAATCGACCAGTTCGCGTAACTCTTCCAGCTTATTCTCGTCCATGCCCAACTCTTCCCGCGCCCCATCGGCGCCGCTGCTCTCGTCTTTCTTCGAACGCTTCTTCACAGCTCAATCCAAGCTTTCGTACTCGGCGTCAGAATCTCGCCACCTTTAGCCGTCACCAGGACCATGTCCTCGATGCGCACGCCAAACTTTCCCGGGATATAGATACCGGGTTCAATTGTAACCACCATTCCCGCTTCCAGTGTCTGCGTCTGCTTCGCGGCCAGCCTGGGACCCTCGTGGACCTCCAATCCGACCCCGTGTCCGGTCGAATGGGTGAACCACTTGTCTAGCCCCGCCTTCCGCAGTACGCTACGCGCCGCTTCATCCACTTCGCCGGCTTCCACGCCCGCTCGTACCGCGGCGACGCCTGCCTCCTGTGCCTCCAGCACTGCATCATACGCGGCGCGTTCGCCGGCACGTGCCTGCCCCATGTGCACGGTGCGCGTCATGTCGGAACAGTATCCGTCCAGCAGCACCCCAAAATCCAGTGTGACGAAACCACGCTTCGGTAGCCTTGCCTGGGTAGCGTGGCCGTGGGGAAGGGAACTGCGCTCGCCGCTCGCTACGATGGTCGGGAATGACATCGCCTCCGCTCCGGCAAGCCGAGCAGCGTGCTCCATCTCCGCCGCCACGGCAGTCTCGGTCATTCCCGCCTGCATCGTCCCCAATGCGTCTTCGAACAGCCTGCACCCCAGCGCCGCGGCCGCTCGTAGCTTCGCAATTTCCCCTGCATCCTTCACCCAGCGCAGCCTTGCCACCAGCGAGCCCACCGGCTCGAACATCCTCCGCCGAACGTTCGCAGGAACCGCAGCCTGCATTTGTTTCAGCGACGCGACGGTTGTATTTCCTTCATCGAAGCCGCACCACGACACATGCGCCGCCGCCAGCCATTCGCAGGCCGCGATCGCGGCAGACTTAGGCGAGATTACTACTTGTATTCCAACTGCCTCAGCCTTGGCTTGGGAGGTGTAGCGACCGTCGGTAAACAGGACGGCGCGCCTGCCTGCGGATAACACCAGTGCGGCATTCGACCCGGTAAACCCGCACAGCCAGCGCACATCCGGAAGATGCGTCACCAACAGCGCATCTACCCCTCCCGCCTTCGCCGCATCCACGGCTCTCTTCCTACGCACACTAGAACTCATCCGCCCAATTCTACCCAACCTGCCCCGAACCACAGCGCACAACCGCGTGCGTGCAGTCAATCCGCACCAAACCCGGTATCATGGACTATGACAGGAAATGTGGCCGATCAGCCGTTGATAGAGTCCAAAACCCGCCTTTCCCGCCGCACCTTTCTGCGTGGTTCGGCAGCCGCTGCTGCTGGCCTGGCTCTCTACTCCGGAGAAATCGCCCGCCACGAGATCAGCGTCCTCACGCGCGCCATCGCCATAGAGAATCTCCCCGACGCCTTCCACAACTTCCGCATCGTTCAGATCAGCGACATCCACTTCGACGAGTACACGGAGCCATCCTTTCTGCGTCGCGCCCTTGCCCAGGTTAACGCGCTTGCGCCCGACCTGGTGCTGCTCACGGGCGACTACATCAGCCATTTGCCGCTCTCGTACAACTTCGTCCTGGGTGCGATGCACCGCTGCGGCGAGGCGCTGCGCGACATCGCCTGCCCGCAACGCTTCGCTGTCATGGGAAATCACGATTCCATGCTCGGCATACCCATCATTCAGCCCATCCTCGCCGCAGCCGACATCCCGCTGCTGGTGGATGAGTACGTCCCCATCGAGCGTGGGGGCCAGCGCCTGTGGCTTTGTGGCGTGATCGATCCCATCATCTATGTGCCTAACCTCGACCGGGCCATACCCGCTAAGCCCGACGGTCCTGTCCTGTTGATGAGCCACGGCCCCGACTACGCGGACGAAGTCCTCGCGCACCCGCGTGGCCACCTGGTCGATTTAATGCTCTCCGGCCATACCCATGGAGGCCAAGTCCGCCTTCCCCTCATCGGCGCGACCCATCTGCCGGACGGCGGCAAGAAGTACGTCGAAGGCCTCTTCCGTTTCGGCCGCATGCAGCTTTATGTCAACCGCGGCATCGGCACCGTCGGCCTGCCCTTCCGCCTCAACTGCCCTCCGGAAATCACACTCTTCACTCTGCAGCGGGCCTAGAGCCCGGTCCAGGTTGTTTCCTCGAAGCTGGCTTATTGCAGCGTTGCGTCCGCCGTCCCTTCGCGGCCCGTCTGGACAATCCTCACCACAAATCGAACCCGGACGGCCTTCGGATCGTGATCGAGTTTGATGGGAACAAGGATCGGCAGCTCGATCCTGCCCCTGGCTGGAACCGTCGCCGGAGCATCCATCTTGGCCAGCTTGGCGACCTCCTTCAACACTTTGCCCTTCTTGTCGAAGGTCGTCATCACCAGGACGAAGTTCGCGTGGCGCGGCTCGGTATCCGTGGCATAGCTCCAAACCAAGCCTTTCGCCTCAATGCGCAGATTGAAGGAGTCGTGATCGTTGGGATCCGGCGTCAGCGTCAGCGGAACTGCATCGTAGACCATGGTGCTGGTCGCCGCTGAGTTCAGGTCGAACGTCAGTTGTTTCGAAGGCTTGGTCGGGTTCACGCGCGCGGGACCCATCGCCACGTAGTATCCCACCCGAGTCGTCGCGGTCAGGCCGGGGCGGTCCAGGGTCACGGCGATTTTGCGGAACTTCTGCGGATCCATTCCACCGGTCGTCGGCCGGTAGGTCAGCGTGTAGAAGTTCACCCCATCTTCCGCGCTCCTGCCAATCTCGGCGTCGACGTCGTTCCGGCCGAACATGGAATTGCCGCCTGTGGCGCGGGCCAGCCTGGCGAAGTTGTAGTTGCCTCCGAAAGGGTCCAGAAACGCCGCTTCATTTCCATACTTAGCCGCCGGATCAACCACCAGTCCGGCGGGATCGACCGCATACAGTGTCACCCGCGCATCGCGCAGGATGTTCACGCACCGCTGCACGTATGTCTCCACGCGGTTGGCCGAATCCACGGGGATATTCGACATGTTGATGCTGGGAAATCCGCGCCCGATCCAGATCATGTTCTTGTGGCCCGGATGACCCACAGTCGCCTCGGCGACGCGCTCCAGCGTGCCAAAGGCCGTCCCCAGCCGCTCCGGCGCCCACGAGGCGCTCGCGCTCCGCCACGGATACTCCACAAAGTGATGGTCCAGCGAGTTCAGAATCGCCCGCTTGTCCTGGGTGTAGTCGTTCAGCACGGTGAACTTGTCGATGCCCACCGCCAGCAGCATCGTTGGCGTGGTCAGCTTGTCCGGCTGCTTCTCCAGGTACTTCTTCAGCGAGTAGCGGGCGAACGCCTCATCCTCAAACAAGGTGTTGAACTCGTCCAGCAGGATGATGTTTACCGGCGCATCCGGCGCGAACTTATCAAGGTCCGCCGTCGAATTGATGGTGACCTCCGGCTTTGCCATATGCACAGCCGAGACGTCGAAGTCGGTCACAGTCTGCGGGTCCCCCGCATCGGTCACCTTGAAATCATCCTTGGTCAGACCGGTGACGACGTGTCCCTTCGCATCTGTCACCACCACGTCCAGCACAACACGTGTCACGTAGACACGGACGGTCGGCACAGGCGGCGGCGCCGGAGCAGCTTGCGACGTAGCCGATCCCTGCGCTTCAGGCGCTGCAGTCGATTGAGCAAACAGACAGGGCACCGCACAGGCGAGTAGCGCCAACGGGAAAAGGGTAACTCTGGAAATCTCCATGACGCCACCTGGGTCGTTCGAGAATTCTATCCCGAAGGGTGGGGCCGATGTTTATTTTGAGCGGTAACGATACGGAACTGAATGCGGGGCTACCGGGCTCGCCCCACCGGCTTCTTCTGCCGCGGCAACACCTGCATGCTCGCTGGAGCTTTCGCCGAGCTCATCTTCACCATCCACGCATCCAGCAGGCTCCGTTTGAAGCGCCAGCGATTGCCCAGTTTGAACGCCGGGATGAATCCTTCGGAGGCGTATCGGTACAGCGTGTCGCCGCTAATGCCCAGATAGTCCGCCGCCTGGCGAATATCCATCACCTCTCGCATCATCTGCTGGACTGCACCCGCCATCGAACCCGCTCCTGAAAACCCGACGATACCCGGTCAACTGCCTACCAGAGCCGGGACTACCTTTGTATCCCCAAACCGGCGCGCAGACAATAGCATTCCTCTGCCACGTTTCGGCGATTCTCGCCCTCGCTACTAACTGACTGATAAACAAGCGGCTAGCTAGCCCATCAATGAAGAGGGCGGTAGCTCCCATCGGGAACCACCGCCGCTTCTAGTCATTCAACTAACCACTAGCCACTGACCACTAGGCCTTCGGCTGCAGTCCCTTGATCACGTCGAACAGGTCTTCGCCCACGGTGCGTGTCTTGGCAATCGCGTCCGCAATCGGAATGCTGCTGATGGTCGTGCCTTTCAGCACAACTAATTGCCCGAACTTGCCTTGGTGGACCAGGTCGATCGCCGCAATGCCATACCGTGTCGCCAGCATCCGGTCGTACGCTGTCGGAGTTCCGCCGCGCTGGGTGTGGCCCAGGTTGACCGAACGCGTCTCAAATCCTGTCCGTTTCTCGATCTCCTCCGCGAGCGCCTGCCCGATGCCGCTGAGCCGCGCGTGGCCGAACGAGTCCTTCTTGTCCCCGGCAGTCAACTGGCCTTCGATGTGCGGCAGCTTCGCGCCCTCGGCGACCACGACAATGGCGAACTTCTTGCTGCTCGCGTAGCGCGCCTTTACCAGCCGCACCACTTCGTCGATGTCGATCTCCTTTTCGGGAGCGAGAATCACATCCGCGCCGCCGGCGATTCCGGCAGTTACGGCGATCCAGCCCGCATCGCGGCCCATTACCTCGACCACCTGCACGCGGCTGTGCGACTCGGTCGTCGAGTGCAGCCGGTCGACCGCTTCGGTCGCAATCGTCACCGCGGTGTCGAACCCAAAGCATGCGTCCGTCCCATTCAGGTCGTTGTCGATGGTCTTGGGTACGCCCACGCACGGCACGCCGCGCTTGATCAGTTCCAGCGAGATCGACTGAGTATCGTCCCCACCCAGCGCAATCAGCGCGTCCAGCTTCTCGCTCTGAAGCACCTTCAGGCACTGCTCGAATCCGCCCGGAATTTTCTTCACATTCGTCCGCGAAGACTTCAGAATGGTCCCGCCGCGCTGCAGAATCCCGCTGGTTGTCTCCAGCGTCAGAGGCATCGTCACGTCGTCCAGAACGCCGCGCCAGCCCTGCATGAAGCCGATAAACTCATCGCCATAGTGCCAGATCCCCTTGCGTACCACTGCACGAATCACCGCATTCAGGCCGGGGCAATCCCCGCCCCCCGTCAACATACCAATCCGCATCTCAAGAACCTCTCAATTCGGGAAATTTCTAATCAACCAAATCATACTTGACCCTAAACCCGTCGTCCGGTGCCTTGCGTCACACCGGCTCTTCCCGTTATCGTCCGGGGCAGCAACGAGGGCCGGAAGCAAACTGCCTCCGGCCCTGCAAGGTCACTCGGTGTGAGGCAATTAATTCTTTGCTGCGTTCTTGGCCATCTGGTCATGCAACTCCGCAAGCTCCTGCGACTTCGCTGCCATTTCATTGAACTTCGCGACAAAATACTCGCAGTGATTGATGGTGCCCGCCTGATTCTTGGCAGTCAGGCTCGGGTTGGCCTTGTAGACCGCGACCATCGCTTCGTGCTGCTTTGCCTGCGACAGGTAATCCTGCGCCTGGTTCCGGTAGTTCTGGGCGATGCGCTCGTGCTCGGCTGGTGTGTTTGCAGCCAGGTCAACGGCAGACACCGCGACCGTGGGCTGCGCGACCACTGTGTTCCTTTGCGCGATCTGCAGGCTCTGCTGCTCGGCCGGCGACGGGCGTCCGTACTTGGCCCGATACCACTCGTCGAACTGAGTTACGGCGATGGTGGGCTGCGCCGTGACCGGGGCTACCGGGTTCGCTTGGGGAGCATTCAGACCTATCTGCTCGGCGGGTGAGGGGCGGCCATATTTGGCGCGAGACCACTGGTCGAACTGGCCGGTCTGCGCAACCATTGAGCTGCTGGTGACAATCGCGAGGATGCTGCTAATCAAGATGCTCTTTACGGACGTTTTCACTGGAAATCTCCCTGGATCAAATGCTTTGAGGGCAATGCGCGCTGCCGGGTCTATGCCATACGGGCAATCGAACGCCAGCCGCAGTACGATGCGCTGAAATGCAAGGAGAGATTCAGATTCGGAAGACCTGGAAGAGGACGTGTCGATCGAGACTGGGAGAAACCGCCTCCACAGTTACCGGGCCGGCCCGAACGGGAGCCGCGACGCAGGGCAACCGATCCACTGGCATGAACGACAAGACGCCGGTCAGGCTGAACTTCACAGGAGCGCCCAGTTGCTGTGCACTCAGAGTCGAGACTGTGCAGCATGGTGCTGAAAGGCAAGCCGATTCAGCTAGTGCGATGAGCGACGGCGCCTGCCCGGATGCGCTCATGGAAGGCATGGCCATATCGTTCGCCATACCGTGCATCGACGCATCACTCGAGGGCAGGCAACAATCCGGGGAGGAACTACCGTCTGCGCATATCTTCTGAGCGCATGTCATGGTCGCCAAGGCAGGTCGCGCAGTGAGAAGCACTGCAAGCGCCAAAGCGACGGACTGGAGAATCCTTTTCATGACTGCCTTGAAGTATGGAGCCCTCGACACCCCCCGTCTGTGACCGGCATCACGCCCTTCCCGCCGTGCTCAGAGCCACCAGTCCGACCGCACCTCAACGCCGCGCACGACCTCGGTCGGCGCGCCCGGTTCCGGCGCCCACAGCTTCAGGCGCTCGGCCTGCGCTACTTCAAGCAGTCGCTCGATCGGCTGCCGCCACGCATGCAGCGCCAGGTTGAACAGTCCCCAGTGGATCGGCATCAGAAGTCCCGCATCGCCGATGTCGTGGAACGCTCGCGCCGCGCCATCCGGCCCCATGTGGACCCCCTTCCACAGTTCGTTGTAGGCACCGATCTCCAGCATGGTGAGGTCGAACGGCCCGTGCTTCTCGCCAATCTCGGCAAATCCCTCCCACCATCCCGAATCCGCCCCGAAGTACACCGCATGTCCTGGCCTGTCGGACTGGCGCCTGCCCGCCTCGGCCGAGGCCCCGCGCAGCACGAACGATGCCCATAGCGTCTCGAACCGGTTGAACGCGCCGCGTCCGGAGAAGTGGCGCGCCGGCAGGGAAGTGATCCGGCACGCCGCACCCGACGGCCCTGCAATCTGCACCGCCTCCGTCCAATCCAGTTCCGTGATTTGCTCGGCCGACACGCCAAACCGCTGCAGAATCTTGCCCACCCCGAGCGACGTCACCCAGCGTGTGTCCGGTTGCAGCTTGGCCAACTGCCTGACCGAGCCCTCGCCCA
>Ga0302198_10002305_pt1 | contig 20194 bp, 23 predicted proteins | sample II_Bog_N2_2_FD_193521 | JGI IMG/M metagenome (GOLD analysis project Ga0302198, IMG submission 193521) | Peat permafrost microbial communities from Stordalen Mire near Abisko, Sweden - II_Bog_N2_2 | ecosystem: Environmental > Terrestrial > Soil > Wetlands > Peat | place: Sweden: Abisko... | reverse complement strand
ACGCCGTTTCCAAAGGCCGACATCGGCCCCGAAATGAAGGGCTCCGACGCCGTCGTCGCGTGCCTGATCCGCGAGGGTGTCGACGTCATCTTCGCCTACCCGGGTGGCGCCTCGCAGGAGCTCCACCAGTCGCTTGCGAGGACCGACAAGATCCGGGTCATCCTGCCTCGGCACGAGCAGGGCGGCTCCTTCGCCGCCGAGGGCTACGCGCGGGCCACGGGCCAGGTCGGCGTGTGCATGGCCACGAGCGGCCCGGGCGCCACGAACCTGGTGTCCGCGATCGCGGACGCCTACATGGATTCGGTCCCGCTGGTCGCGATCACGGGCCAGGTGAAGAAGGAATTCATCGGCAAGATGGCCTTCCAGGAGACGGATTTCTTCGGGATGACGCTCCCGATCGTGAAGCACTCGTACCTGGTGATGGACGTGAACGAGATCCCGCGCGTCATGAAGGAGGCCTTCCACCTGGCCAGGAGCGGCAGGCCGGGCCCCATCGTCATCGACATCCCGAAGGACATCCAGCAGGCCAAGTTCCGCCCCGTGTTCCCGGTGGCCGTCGAGTTCCGCAACCCGATCCTCTCCCAGGAGCACAGGGCCGACGACGAGAGCCTCACCAAGGTGCTGGCGCTCATCGCCGCGGCCAGGAAGCCCGTGATCTACGCCGGCGGCGGGATCATCTCGGCGGAGGCCGACAAGGAGCTCCGCAGGTTCGCGGAGACGACCCGCATCCCGGTCGCCACGACCCTCATGGGGATCGGCGCCTTCCCGGAGTCGAGCCCCCTCTCGATGCAGTGGTTTGGCATGCACGGGGCGGCCTACGGCAACTGGGCGGTGGACGAGGCCGACCTCCTGCTTGTCCTCGGCGCGCGCTTCGACGACCGCATCACCGGCGACACCGGCAAGTTCGCGGCCAAGGCGACGATCGTCCACATCGACATCGACGCCTCGGAGCACAACAAGAACAAGCGGGTCGCGATGGCGCTCGTGAGCGACGTGAAGTACGCCCTGGGGCGCCTGAACGAGCTCGCCAAGGCCAACCGGTTCACGCCGGGGGACACTTCGGCATGGCACGCCCAGATCGCGACCTGGAAGAAGGACCACCCCTTCAGCTTCGAGCCGAGCAAGCACATCCAGCCCCAGGAGGCCGTGAAGGTGCTCTTCGAGCTCACGAAGGGCGACGCCATCATCACGACGGGCGTCGGCCAGCACCAGATGTGGGCGGCCCAGTTCTACCGCTTTGACGAGCCGAGGCGCTACATCAGCTCGCTCGGGCTCGGCGCCATGGGCTACGGCTACCCCGCGGCGCTCGGCGCCAAGGTCGCGTGCCCGGACAAGCAAGTGATCGACATCGACGGGGACGGCTCCTTCGCGATGAACATCCAGGAGCTCGCCACGGCCCACATCGAGAAGATCGGCGCGAAGGCGATGATCCTCAACAACCAGCACCTCGGGATGGTCGTCCAGTGGGAGGACCGCTTCTACGGGAGCGTGCGCGGCAACACGATCCTCGGCGACGAGAGCAACGTCGGCAGCCCCGACAACCCGGACGCCCTCTACCCGGACTTCGTGAAGATCGCCGAGGGCTACGGGGTCCGCGGGCGCCGCGTGATCAAGAAGAGCGAGCTTCGCGCGGCCATCCAGGAGATGCTCGACTGCGACGGGCCGTTCGTCCTCGACGTCGTTGTCCCCTACACCGAGCACGTGCTCCCGATGATCCCCGCGGGCCGGACGGTGAAGGAGATGCTCCTTAAGTAGGTCCGGGCGGCCTACCGGGGCGGCACCTTCTCGTAGGCGGCCCAGCCGCCCACGAGCTCGTGCACGACCCGGCTTCCCACCTGGTACGCCGCCTCGAGGGACGGCAGGTACGCCGAGTAGCCCTTCGAAAGGCTCTCCCCGGAGAGGCTCTCCGCGGCCGTCGCCCCGGGCCACTGCATGTCATAGTTTGACGCGGTCCTCAGGACCAGGAGCCGGCGCGCGTCGGCACGGCCCGCCCGCGCGAGCCAGGTGACGGCCTGGGCCGTGCCCGTGTCCTCCATGGCGCTCGTGGCGAACGTGCCCGCGCCGCCGGTGTAGTAGCGCACCCAGGCCTCGGCCCAGTCGTTCATGAGCTTCCCGTGCCAGTAGTTCATGGAGGCCAGGTTGTCTCCCTTAAGGATAAAGGGGGGGCGGAGCGCATTGGGATGGCCGACGTAGAGGGCCCGGTGTCGCTTGAGGGGCTCGCTGTCGGCGAGCGGCGTATCGCGGGTGAGCCGGTAGGCCCAGTCGACGAGCGCCGGGTCCAGGTGGAACACCTGGCCCTCGGGGGCCGCGGCCGGGTCCTCAAACGGGTGCTTCTTGCGCAGCGGAAGGTGCCCGGTCGACCAGCCGGCGGGCATCTCCCGCGCGTCGATCTCGTGCCCCAGGTCCCCGTCCACGAGCCATTCCGCCCAGGCGGCGGAGCCGAGGGACATGACGTCGGGATTGGCGCCGGCGATGCCGGCCACGACCCAGTAGGCCTCCGAGAGGTCAAAGCGGGGGTCGAGCCCGAGCGCCATCACGGTCGCCGCGCTGTGGATCGTGCCGACCCCCGTCACGACGCCGAGGATGCTCCCGTCGGCCGTCGAGCGCAGGTGGCGCTCCCCCTGCGGGAAATCCCAGACCCGGTCCAGCTTCTCGCGCTCGACCCAGTACTGGAACTCGCCCGGGGTGTCCCCGGTGTCCTCTCCGGCCTCGAACATCGTGACGACCACCACCTTGACCTTCACGGGGGCCTCCGCGGCTCTGGCCAGGGGCAGGGCAAGGAGGAGGCAGAGGAGGGCGGCGTTCTTGATCATCCCCGGGGTGATAGCAGTTTTCGGGCCCCGGGTGGAGCCCCCCCAAAGGGGGCCCAACTCCGGTTGACAACGGGGCCGCGCCGCGCGCGTATGTCCTGTTCCAGATGCCAAGCACCACCACAGCCAAGCAGGGGCTCCTCGCGATCGCCTGGCCGATCTTCGTCGAGCAGAGCCTGCGCATCCTGATTGGGACCGTGGACACCTTCATGGTGAGCCATGTCTCCGACGGGGCCGTGGCGGCGCTCGGGGTGGCCAACCAGGTGATCGTCCTCTTCCTAGTGGCGTTCAACTTCATAGGGATCGGGACCAGCGTCGTCATCACCCACCACCTGGGCGCCCGGGACCGGGCGGGGGCCGACTCGATCGCAACGAACGCGATCGCGGTGAACACCTGGCTCGGCGCCGGCTTCAGCGCCGTCGTCTACTTCTTCGCGCTCCCGATGCTCCACGTGATGCAGCTGCCGGGCAGCCTCATGGAGTACGCCCTGCCCTTCCTCACCCTCATGGGGGGCACGCTGTTCATGGAGTCCATGAACATCTCGATCTCGGCGGTCCTCAGGGCCCACGGCCACACGCGGGACGCGATGCTGGTCGCCCTGGGGCAGAACGTGCTCAACGTCGCCGGCAACTCGATCACGCTCTTCGGCCTCCTCGGATGCCCGCAGCTGGGCGTCCTGGGGGTCGCCCTCTCGGGCATCATAAGCCGCTGCCTCGCCTGCGTCGCCCTGTGGATCCTGATCGACTACCGCATCCATCTCCGGCTCCGCGCGCTCGACTTCGTGTCGGTCTCCTGGGGCAAGGTGAAGCGCATCCTCCACATCGGCCTCCCCGCGGCCGGCGAGCAGATCTGCTACTGGACGGCGTTCATGCTGGTCACGACCTTCGTGGCCCGCATGGGGAGCCAGAGCCTCGCGATCCAGTCCTACACGCTCCAGATCCAGCGGGTCGCAATGCTCTTCACCTTCTCGATAGGCCTGGGGACCGAGATCCTGATCGGGCACCTGGTGGGCGCGGGCCAGCTCGAGGAGGCCTACCACCGCCTGCTCCGGAGCCTGCGGACGGGCCAGCTCCTCGCGGTGGCGATCATGCTGCCGATCGCCGCGGCCGGGCACCACCTCCTGGGAAGCTTCACCCACGACGCGGCCATCGTCTCGGGCGGCGCGGTCCTCCTTTGGATCGCCGTGGCCCTTGAGCCGGGGCGGGTCTTCAACGTGGTCGTCATCAGCTCGCTCCGCGCCACGGGCGACGTCTGGTTCCCGATCCAGATGGCGGTGCTCTCGATGTGGTGCGTCTGGGTGCCGCTCGCGTGGTTCCTGGGCCTTAGGCTCGGGCTCGGCCTTCCCGGGGTCTGGATCGCCATGCTGACCGACGAGTGGCTCCGGGGCCTCCTCATGCAGCGCCGCTGGAAGTCGCGGCGCTGGATAAAGTACGCGGAGCGGAGCCGGGCGCACGTCGGGGAAGCCGCGGCCTCGATCGGCATGGCCTAGCGCCCGCAGCCGCTACTTTGCGGGGAGCGCGAAGGCCACGTAGGTGTCCCCGCTCTTCGTCCCCATCTTTCCCCCGCCGCACGCGATCACGACGTACTGGCGCCCGGCCACCTCGTAGGTCGCGGGCGTCGCATAGCCGCCGGCCGGCAGCTTGGTCCTCCAGAGTTCGCGGCCCGTGTTGCGGTCGAACGCGCGGAACATCTCGTCCTTGGTCGCCCCGATGAACACGATCCCCCCGGCCGTGACGAGCGGCCCGCCGTAGTTCTCGGTACCCGTGGGCGGGTAGCCCTTCGCGACCAGCTCGGGATAGATGCCAAGCGGCACCCGCCAGACGTACTCGCCCGTGTTCAGGTTGATGGCGTTAAGGGTGCCCCACGGCGGCTTCACGGCCGGGTAGCCGTCCGGGTCGAGCCACCGGTTGTAGCCGGTGTGGGTGTAGGGGGGCGGGACGAAGCCCGGGGTCACCTTGTCCTCCTTGTAGGTGTCCCACTGGCCGCCCCGGGTCTCCTCGGCCGGGGGCTTCTCGCCGAGCAGGAAGGAGACGACGGCCTTCCGCTGCGTCTCGGTCAGGAACCCCCACGGGGGCATGACGGCGCGGCCCTTGGTGATCACCTCCATGATCTGCTCGCGCGTCAGGCGCTTCCCGACGTCGGCGAGCGCGGGGATGTTGCCCGCGGGATTGCCCCTGCGGTCCGCGCCGTGGCAGCCCGTGCAGTTCTGCAGGTAGATCTGCTGGCCGAGGGAGGTCGCCCCGCTGGTGTCGATCATGCTGAGGATCCACGGCATCTCGTTGGCGTTCACGTAGAGGATCCCCGACGGGTCCGCCGCCGCGCCGCCCCACTCCGCCCCGCCGTCAAAGCCCGGGAAGATGATCGTCCCCTCCTTGCTCGGGGGACCGAACGGGACGTGCGGCCGCACGTGGAAGTAGCGCTCGAGCACCGCCCGGTGCGCCTCGGGCGTGCGGTCGGTGATCTGGTCGGGCGTGAAGTTCTGCCGGGCGAAGGGGGCGGGCTTCCTCGGCACAGGCTGCGTCGGCGACGCCACCTCGCCCGCCAGGTCGGAGCTCGGGACCGCGATCTCCTCCACCGGGAACAGGTGCTCTCCGGTCAGGCGGTTGAACACCCAGACGTGGCCGCTCTTCGTCACCTGGGCGACGGCGGGGACCAGCTGATTGTTGTGCCAGACGTCGAGCAGGGTCGGCGGCGCCGGGGGGTCCCGGTCCCAGAGGTCGTGGTGCGTGAACTGGTAGTTCCACACGAGCTTGCCCGTCCCGGCGTCAAGCACAACCAGGCAGTCCGCGTAGCGGTCGTCCCCGATCCGGTTGCCGCCCCAGAAATCGAAGGTCGCCGAGCCGATCGGGCAGAAGACGAGGCCGTGCTCCTCGTCGAGCGTCATGCCGGGCCAGGCGTTCACGCCCCCCTCCCGCTGCCAGGCGTCCTTGGGCCAGGCCTCGTAGCCGGGCTCGCCGGGATACGGGATCGCATGGAAGATCCAGACCATCTTGCCGGTCCTCACGTCATAGGCGCGGACGTGGCCCGGGGCCGCGGGCCCGGGCCCCTCGCCCACCCGCATGGAGAGGATGATCAGGTCGCGGTAGATGACGCCCGGGGTGTTCATCTGGATCGCCAGGCCGGTCACGTCCCGGCCCAGGCCCTGGGAGAGGTCCACGCGGCCGTGGTCGCCGAAGGTCTCGATCAGCCTGCCCGTGCGCGCATCCACCGCATGGAGCCAGTTGCCGTTGCCGTAGAGGATGCGGCGGTCGTCGCCGTCGGACCAGTAGGCGAGCCCCCGGTTGACCCCGTTGGGGTCGAGCGGCTCGAACCGCCACAGCTCCCTGCCGGTCGCGGCGTCGAGCGCCACCAGCTTCATGGCGGCCGAGGTCGCGTACACGACGCCCCCGATCTCGAGCGGGTTGCACTGGATCTGCGAGCTGTCGGGACGGGCGTCGCCCGACCGCCACGTCCACGCGACCTCGAGCCCCGACACGTTGGCCTGGGTGATCTGCTGAAGCGTCGAGTAATGGCTCGCGGACTTGTCACCCAGGTAGGTGCGCCAGTCCTCGCCGGCCGCGGAGCGGCCCGTCGGGGCCGAAAGGACAAGGGCCGCGGCCGCCGCGACACCCTGGAAAAGCGGGGGGATGCGCATGGGCTCCCTCACATTTGCCGCGTGGGCTCGGTCGCCAGGTCGAGCGGCCGCTCCAGCTCCACCTTGATCACCGTCGCGTCCGGATCGAGCGCGGACTCCGGCACGTCGATCCAGAGGACGCCCGGCATCTTAAGCCACGCCGCGCCGCCGATCTTGCGGGACTTGAGCTCCGGGCCGCCGACGACGCTCGCGCGCAGGACCCGGTTCCGGATCCCCTTCACCGCCACCGAATCCACCGGCCGGTCGAAGCAGATCAGGTAGAGGGTGTCCCTCCCCTTGTTGAGGGTCGACGCCCCGTAGAAGTAGCCCCCGGGGAGCCCCGCCACCGAGCCGTAGATCGCCTCGGCGTGCTTGTGGGTCCAGCGGCCGAGGCCCCGGAGCACCGCGACGTCCTCCTCCGGGATCGTGCCGTCGCTCCGCGGCCCCACGTCCAGGAGCAGGTTGCCCCCCATGCCGGAGCATTCCGCGAGCATGCGGACGACCTGGCGCACGCTCTTGAAGTTGTGGTCCTTCTTCTGGTAGCCCCACGAGTCGTTCACGGTCGCGCACAGTTCCCAGGTGCCCTTGGGGGGCGTGAGCGGGATGTACTGCTCGGGGGTCTGGTAGTCGCCGTACTTGCCGATCCGGCTGTTCACGATCCCCTCCGAATTCCACTGCCTGAGCTGCTCCCTGAGCTCCTTGAACTGCCACTGCTCGTCGGTCCGCTCCCAGTCCCCGTCGAACCAGAGGAGGTCCGGGTGGAAGCGGGTCTCGATCTCCTTCAATTGCCCGCGGTGGAACGCGAGGAATCGCTTCCAGGCCTCGGGGTCCTCGGCTCCCTGCGGGTAGCCGAACCGGTTCCTGAATTTGTCATCGGAGGGGTTGGCCCCCGTCGGGAGCACGCTCGCGTAGTCCGGGTGCGACCAGTCGAGGTTCGAGAAGTAGAGGCCGACCCTTAGCCCCTCCCTCCGGAGCGCGTCGCAGTAGGGGCCGACCAGGTCCCTGCCCGCGGGCGAGGCGTCCTTTGCGTTTAACCTCGAGAGCTTCGTGTCCCAGAGCGCGAACCCGTCGTGGTGCTTGCTCGTCAGGACCGCGTAGCGCGCACCGGCCTCGGCGAAGAGCCTCGCCCACTCATCGGGGTGGTAGTTGGCGGCCGTGAACGTCGACGCCTGCGCCATGTAGGCCTCGTAGGTCGTGTCCCCGTCGTGGAACGCCCACGACTCGCTGCCGAGGCCCTGGGAATAGACGCCCCAGTGGATGAAGATCCCGAGCTTGGCGTCCCTGAACCAACCGATCGGGTCGGGCGCGGCGGCCCCGGGCCCGCCCTCGGCTGCGGCAAGCCGGGGGGAGGGCAGGAGCGCGGCAAGCGCAAGGAATGGCAGGGCGCGGCAAAGGGATCGACCGGGAATGGGCATGATTCGGGGAGGGGTCGGGGAAAGGACGCTGGGCCCGCGGGGCAACGGGAAAGGGGGCCCGGGAATTAAGACAGGGTTTTTCCGCGCCATACAAGCGGATTGACCCGAAGGGCCCGTGTCAGGGGTCGCGGACCACGAACGCCGCAAGGAGCGCCCGGTCCTCATTGGTGCCGGCCATGCGGAGCGCGCGGGCGATCATCGCCTGGGCCTTTTCCGGGTAGCCGAAACGCTTGTAGAGGGTCGCCACCTTGTACGCCAGGGAGGCGTTCCCCGGGAAGAGCGCCACGGCCCCTTCCAGGACCTCCATGTCCCCGAGCGCGGGCTTTTTCGGGGCGTGCTCCATCGCCTTGGCCAGAAGCAGGTAGCTCCCGACCAAGGAAGGCGCCTGCTCCATGGCCGTATCCAGGAGGCCGACCACCCGGCCGTAGTCCGCCTCGTTGAGGTCCCCGATCCCCTGCTCGGCAAACGGGAGCGAGTCCCCGAGCTTGAGCCGCGCGAGTTCCAGGTAGGCCCTGGCCCGCACCACCCCGGCGCCGGTTGCGGACTCAAGGGCCTCCCTGCCCCGCGTGACGTCGCCGACCTGAAGGGCGTAGAGCCCGAACGCGGCCAGGAACCCGGGGTCGCTGGTCTGGCGCGCGTAGATCCTCTCGAAAAGCCTGTCGGCCTGGTCCAGGCACTCCCTCTGGTAGTCCAGGTTCTGCATGCCAACGGCCCTCGCCTCGAGCCGGCCCCAGTCGCCCACGATTCGCGCGACCTCGGTCGGGGTCGCCTCGCGGATCTCGACCGTCTTTTCCCGGGCAACGCCAAGGGGCAGGCGAACCGGCTCCCGCACCGCGACCGCGACGTAGGCGCGCAGCCGCGCCTCGGCCTCCGCAAAGCCCATGCCGAGGAGCTCCCTGAACCGCGTCTCCGTCACGGGCTGGCCGCACGCCCCGCGCACCAGGTCGAGGAACGCCTCCCTGTGGGGCCTCCCATCGGGCTCGGTCCCGAAGAGGCCCCACCGGACAAGGAGCGCAGCCTCGGCATCCCAGGCGTCCTCCTCCCCCGCCGGGACAGCCGCCCCAAAGAATCTCGAGAGCGCCATCACGGCCCTCGGGCGCTTCGGGTCCTTGATGAGCGCCAGGGTCTCCGCCCTTGACCCCCAGGTGACGCTCGGCACCACGGCGAACTCCTGCCCCCCGGCTCCCGGCTCCACGGTCCATGTGGCGAGTATCCCGCCTGGCCCGACGAGCCCCGAGACAAACCAGTGGGGCAGCTGCGGCAGGCGGCAGCGGACCCGGATCTCGCTGTCCGGGTCCGCGTAGAAGTCGGACGTGCTCGAGAGCAGGCTCCAGTAGTTGCCGCAGCTGATGAAGGTGTCCCCGTCCCCGACCACCGTGGGGTAGGTCCTGAGGAGGGAATAGGGCCCCGCCGTGCCGTCGTCGCCGGAGACCCAGCTCAGGTCGATCGGCTTCGGGCGCGAGAAGGCCTGCCCCCCTTCGGGCTCCCGGTTGTAGAGCACGATCTTCATCGGCGTCGACAGGCCCCCCCAGAAGTCCCGCGGAAGGAGCGCGGCCCGTGCCGCCGTGGACGCCTCGAGAGCGCGGGCATAGACCCGGTTGAAGTCGTCCGGGCAGTGCGAAATCACCTCGAAGCCCGGGACCCTGAAATACTGCCACGGGTTCGAGCTCGCAGCCTCGACAAACACCGGCTCCATCCGGACCGGGGGTTCGTCCCCGGCGGCGGCCCACCCCGAGACGGAGCCGAGGGAGAGGGCGAGGGCGCCCGCGAGGCCGTGGCGGGAGGGCCGTTTCATCCGGGAGGGGGCTGCCACGGGGAAAGGCGCGGGACAAAGCGCCTCACGTTCCTGCAGTAGTCGCGGTAGGCTTCGCCGAACCTGCGCTCAAGCTGGGGCTCCTCGACCAGCGGGATATAGAGGAGGTTCAGGGTGAGGAAGGACGCGGCCCACACGGCATGCGGGAGCGACACGAGCACGGACGCCTCCCCGAAGAGCACAAGGATGACCCCGGAAATCATCGGGTTGCGGACAAACCGGTAGGGCCCGCGCACCACGAACTCCCTCGGCGGATCCCAGGGCGCGAGGGTCCCCTTCCCCTCGGTTGCGAAGCGCACCACGGAGGCGGCCGCCAGGAGGACCCCCAGCCCGACGAGGACGAGACCGAAGCCCTGGAGCACCCCCGGGCCCGCCGACCGCGCCGGGGCCAGCCCGACGTGGTACCCCCGGGCGATCCAGGCCGGCACCAGCACCGTGACCGTGAACGGTAGGAGCGCGATCGAGAGCAGGTGGCGCGCGAGCATCCTCATGCCAGGGCCTTGCGGCGTTCGGCGATCGCCCCCTTAAGGAGCCTTCGGACGGCGGGACGGCGCGCCTCCGCAAGCCCCCGGAGCTTAACGTGGCGGAGCCGCTTACCGGTTCCCACGAGGATCCCGCTGGGGTCCTTGAGCGCCGCCCCGTGGTAGAATCCCAGGTTAACGTGGGACGCATGGACCGAGAGGTAGGCGTAGTGCTCGCTCATTTTCCTCGGGCCCACCCCGAAGCTGGCGATCCGCATGCGGGGCCAGACCACCTCCACGCATGCCTTGTCGAGCGAGGTGACGAGCCCGCGCAGGACGTCGCAGACTCGCCCGAGCTCGGGGCTCGCCGAGCCGCTCACGACGGTAAAGGGGTCCTTTGCGCGGGTCTTCATCGCCGTCCTGCTCTTGGGGGTCAAAAGGGGGCGCCCGGGACGGGCGTCCCGCCCTCATGGCGCCAGACCCAGATCTGGCCGTCCTCCTCGTGAAATGCCGGGCCCACGAGGACAAATCCTACCCCGCGCAGGACCCGTGTCGACGCATTCTCCCCGGGCAGACGCAGGCCGTCGCGGGATATCGAGCCATCCTTGCTTTTCTCGACCCATTCCATGTGCGCTCCCCGGCAAAAGGGGTCACCCGCCCTGATGAGCCTTTGCCGCCCGGACCGCAAGGAGTTCCCCGCGCCCAAAGGCTCTTTGGGTTTGTCCCCCGGCTGGCCCCGGTCTTGCATGACCGGACGCCGCCGATCCACCCTTGGAAAAACCCATGAAACGCCTCCTCCTCCTGTCGCTCCTCGCCGCGTCCCAGAGCCTGGCCCTGGCAGCCGATTCGCCCACCCCGCGCGAGGAGCTGATTGGCGCCGAGCACGCCTTCTGCGCGCAGGTGGCCAAGGTCGGGATTGCGGACGCCTTCCTTGCCAACATGGCCGACGAGTGCTTCCTGGCGGACCGCCTGAGCCTCACCCGCGCCGAATACGAGGCCTCGGTCCTCAAGGCGCGCGCCAAGGCCGGGGCCGCGTACAAGCCGGGCCCAAACCCCAACGTCCAGCTCGTCTGGTCGCCCATAAAGGTGGACGTGTCCGCGGACGGCACGCTCGGGTACACCTGGGGCCGCTATGATTTCACGTCCAAGTCAAAGGACGGGAAGGTGGAGACCAGCACGGGCATCTACCTGACCCTGTGGAAGAGGCAGGCGGACGGCTCGTGGAAGTTCGTCTATGACGGCGCCCCCCAGGTGCCCGACGACCCCGCGGCGATCCTCGGGTTCCTGGCCCGGGGCGACCTGCCGAAGGCTGGCCCTTCAGGCGCGGCCCGGTAGGGCCTTTCCCCCCCTTACGCCGGGCCCTCCGGGACCCGGCGGTAGTGCTCCACGACCGGAAACGGGTTGTAGTAGGGGTGGAGGAGCCCCTTCCACTGCGCGTACTGCGCTGATTTCCTGAAGCCCTCCGTGTGCGCCGAGACGGTCTCCCAGCGGACGAGGAGCAGGTACCGGCCCTCGGTCTCGATGCAGCGCTGCAGCTCATGGGAGAGGTATCCCGGGATGCTCCTGATCAGGGCCGAGGCGGTGGCGAAGTCGCGCTCGAAGCTCGGCCCGAGGCCGGCCCTGACGTCAAGCGTGGCGACTTCCAGGATCATGGTGGGGCTCGGCTGGCAGGGGATTTCGCGCCTAGGTCTGGCCGGGCCGGTTGCGCCGCGTCGGGCGCCGGGGTCGCAGGCTCCGGCGCCTGCGGCCTCGCGTTCCGGGGAGCCCAGAAATAGAGCAGGACGACGGCGATGCCGATCAGCAGCCACAGCCCCTTTGTCCAGAGGGGGACGCTCTCAAACCAGCCCTTGCCGGTCTTCCGCCGCTCCTCGGCGCCCAAGCTGATCCCCACGACGATGCGAACCGCAACAAACGCGGCGACCACCACCGGTAGCATCCACGAGGGAAGTCTCACGGCGTTGCCATTCCAGCTAACCCACCCGCGCCCACGTGAGCGTGCGCACGATCGGCTCGCCCTCGCCCGAGCGGGTCTCCAGGCGGATTGTCAGCTCGTTTCCGAGGACGCTCATCGCCCGGACGTAGACCTGGCCCACGTTCTCCGGTGAGAGCGCCCCCACGAGCGTCGTGCTCACGGTGCCGCTTTGCCCGTCCACGCTGTAGGTGCCAAAATACGCGTCATACCCTCCCCGGGCGCGGCTGTTGTTCGGGACCGCGCTGCCGGGGCTGGCCTCGGTCGCGGCGCCGCGGTCGCGCTTCATGAACTGCGCGGCGAAGTGACCCTGCCCGTCGAAAAAGAGCAGGGCCACCGGGTCGGACCCAAGCGAGGGCTCGGTCCTGGGCTCGCCGGACGGCGTGCAATCCCTGCGCGAGAGCAGCTCCCAGGTGCCGACTAGGGACGCCGAAAGGGATTGCGGTGGATGTGTGAAGGGGGGGACCATGTTGCGCTTCGTCTTGGTCTATCTGTCTGGCATGGAGGGCCTTGGTGCGCGATCCCAATACGCGGCAGGAGAGCTGCCCGCCCCGGGGCCGCTCGGGCCCGGCCGATGGGGTCAACCCCACCCTATTCCACCTTCGTTGAGATCCACCACGTGGTGCCGCCTGCGTCCTTCGCGGCGCCGCGCTTGTTCTCGTCGCCCCGCTTGACCGGGGCCTGGACGGGGGCCGCGCCGGCCGCGATCGCCCTCCCATAGGTGGCATCCACGTCCTTGACGTAGACATGGACGTGCGACGGGACGGCGGACCACGCGGGAGGGAAGGCGTCGGTAAGCATGAGCACCGTGTCATCGATGCGGACCTCGGCGTGCATCACCTTCCCCGAATCGGTTGCGACCCTGCGCAGCTTCTCGGCGCCGAAAACCTCGACCAGGAAGGCGATCGTCGAGTCCGCACCGTCGACGACCAGGTAGGGTGAGACGCTCGTGTAGCCCGGGGGCTTGTGGGGGATGTTCATGGGATGCCTTTCGCCAGGGTTAACCGTCCGCGAGAATTCCGCGATGTCCCGCGCTAGCCCGCGTTCGTCCCCGGCCCGGCCGGGTGGAGGCCGGGTTCGGGAGGTCGGCCGGGCGGGGTGCGACCGGCGGCAACCAGCGCCTCGAGCTGCCTGATCCTGCGGAAGGCAAGGAGAAGCCCGAAGAAGAGCGCCCCCGCGAGGGCGCCGATCGCCATCCCCGCCTTCTCCAGCAGACCGGCGTGGATGTTGATGAAATACCCGACATCGTGACCCGGGCTCCAGACGGCGAAGGAGCCGCCGATCGTGTACACGATCCCCGCAAAGCTAAGCGCCACGACACCGAGCAGGTAGGCCAGCGCGACGGACAACAGGTCTTTTTTCATAAGGGGTCGGGTCTCCAGCGTCTCGGAGGGGTGCCCTGGGTCAGCCATCCTGATTTGACATGATGGATTCACAGAACGCCGTGGCGCTCGCCTCCTTTGCAAAGCGGTAGACGAACACCTTCAGGGTATCCGACGTGGGGAAGTTGGGACCGGTAGGTCGCGTTCCCATGTCCGGCCCCCATGCCGCGATCGCGACCTCGTAGGTGACGCTTCGGGCGGAGAACGTCATCGCAACGCGCAGGATGGTCGACTTCCTGATGTAAAGAAGCAGGGGTGGGTTCAACTCAGCCGGCGTGTCCACCGACGGGGCGCCAGCCACGATCCTGACAAAGGCGCCCTTGGACTCCACGACCGGCTCCGGGGCGGCGCCGGCACTCGCCCGCAGTGCGACAAGGACGACAAACAAGAGGACCGCATTTTTTCTCATGGAAGTGCCATGGGGGAGCGTGGGGCTGGGGCCGGACAAGCCGTTCGGCCGGGCGCATTCAAAGGTGGAGGAAAAAAACCGGCGCTGCGGCAACCAGTAACGCCGCGAGCTGCAAGCCAAGCACACACAAGGCGGCCCGTGGCACCCTGGGAAGCCATTTGATCACAAAAAACGCCACCAACGGCAGCTGAGCTCCAACGAGAAGCTGCCAAATATGGGCGGCCGCACCCTCGTCCGCCTCCCTTGCCGCGCCATGAATAAGGACATAACCCACGACGACGGCGAAGGCCGCCGCCGACATCGCCACGGGGCCGTACGCGCTCGGGTGCCCGATCAATCCTCGGAGGTCTTTTTTGGTAGTCATGCGCATTTATGCCTGGGGCTGATGGGATCCGCCCTGAAGGGGGCCCTGCGCCCCCTTGGGGGGCGTTGCGGACACGGGCGTGGGGTCCGCCTATCGGGCATGCTCCGTTCTAGTCATTTGGCACCGTCGCGCACAAACTTTCTCTACGTGTCCAACGGCGCACCCCCAATGGTTCGGGACCGGATGCAACCCTTGCCCCAGTCCAAACCCCTCGATTCGACGCAGTTGCGCCTCACAATCTCAGGGTCCACATAGAAGTATAAACAGCTCTTCCGCGCATTGAATGCGGCAATCCGCGGGGCGAAGTCGCGGGTCGGAATGCCGTGCCTCATGCTCCCCGAGCCCTTGGGCGCAACCGCGCGCAAGATCGAAATCATCCGCGCGTCTCCAGCCGGTATGAGACCAAGTATACGGCGATCGAAAGGGCGACATAGCAGTTCTCGACGAAGGCCCTTCTCGATGGGTTTTCTCGCGACCGGGTGATGTCGATAACGGCGTGCCGAAGAAGAAAGGTATAGAGCACGAAGTAGAGGAACGGAATCGCGTGCACGTAGATCGGGTAGTCCCCGATCCTCTTGCCGAATAGAGACAACAACCAGCCGACCTGGCTATAGATGCCGAGAAGCCCCAGGAAGGCGTTGATGAACATCCACTTGACCTCATCGCGCCCAAAAATGGTGAGGTAAAACACGGTGTAGATCGCGATCGCGAATCCACCGTGCAGATAAAGAAAAACCAATGGGGGACGGTGCCTGGCATAGGCCATAAGGAAGCCGGATCCTCCGAAAACTAGCATGTGGGCCAGGAAGAACGGATAGACCTTGTACCACGGAATCTCGGAACCCCCAGGATACGCCTGATTGTCGAACGAGATGCTCCCTTGAAGCTTCACCGCGACCTCCGGTGACCAATGTCTGGACGCACCGACCTAACGGGGGCGCGATTCCCGCCCCGCGGGAGGCCTTGTATCCGAAGACCGGTCGGGCTCCTTCTTCCTCGAAAAGACGAAGAAAATTCCCGCGCCCGTTGGCACAAGGGCGACCGCGGCGAAGACGGCGCCGAAGAGCACCAGATCGCCGAACGCAGACATGCCGTCCGAAGCCCTTGCGTCCGACTCTCCTGTAATCGCCGTGTGCAGAGCAACCGCAGCCAGGGCCAGTAAGAACGCCAGGAGATAACCGTCGGCAACCACCGCGACCTTGTGGATTGGCTTCATGCCCATGGTCCGAGCCTAGGGCGCAGGATCCTTTGACGGGTTCGGCGTCCTCGTCGCGAGGAAGTTGTAGGCCGCGGCAGTGATAACGCCGAAAGTGATCGCGACAAAAGGCTCCGGAGTAAACAAGCTTTTCGCGACCCACCGCTGGTAGGTCGTCGCGGGGGGCCCGGAATCCACCCCGCTCGAGCACCAGCTTATGTAATCCCACGCGAGGAAGATAAGTGCGGCGATGAGTCCACCGATTACCAGTGGCAGCCAAGTCCCGACACTTCCCACCCGTCCGGCGAGCCACAGCGCGGGAAGAAACAGGCAACCCATCGTCGCAAGGGTGAAGAGGTAGCTTATCAGCGCGAACATCGCGAACGCTGCGATAGGAACCCTGCTCCCGGATGCCAGGAGGACGGCCGCCGGGACTGAAATGACGAGGGGCGCCAGCAGAAGGGCGCGCCACGATAAGGGAACGATGCGCCTTGCCATGACCCATGTGCCCTAGGAAAGCGGCTCCCCCCGCCGCGCAGGTGGCGTGACCGGGACGAGGGCCGGCTCCGATGCTTGGATTGGAGGCCCCATCAACAGCTCAATTGAACCACCCATTCAAAGTATGACAGCGGACACCCCCGGAAATTGACCCCGCCGACATTCCGAAACCCACATTTTGCGTAGAACCTGCCGGCTCCCGCCGGAGCGTTGTATGAATCGAGCCGAACGGCATCAGCTAGCCACAGCCGGCATACCTCCTTGACCTGCTCGATGCACGGTCGCCCTACCCCCCGGCGCTGCAAATCGGGCGCGACCGCCATTGAGAGCAGGTACAGGGGCCGTTTGCTCGCGCTGAAGTGGCTCCGGTCGATTGCCCAAGGCTTCTTTGTCGAAAGCCTCAGGGTCGCGACAAGCTTCCTCCTGTGGTGGGCCATAAAAACCTTCGAGGTTCTCATGCCGAACCGCACCCCTTTTTCGGTCGCGATACCCGACCAGTGTCCCGCTCCAAAACGGCGGGTTAACGTCTCGGCCGCCTCTGTACACAAGGCGGATATTCCAGGAACATCCCCATCGGCGGCTTCCCTCAGTTTCACGCGCATCATTCGTCTAACGGCTATGCTATCCGAACCAGGGACTGCGCGGACCCTGACCCGCGGCTCCGGACATCGCCGTTCCCGCCCCAGCGGGATACGCGGCCGGGGAAGGGGTCGGCTCCGACGATTGGTTTGGCGTCATCTCATCCTTTGGCACGGTGCATAACTATCGTGGCCAACGTGAGAATCGGGACTTGAAGAAGAAGGCAGTATACCGCATTCAGAACGGCCCCTGCAACGTACCAACCGCGGGTCGATTTTGTTTTAAGGCCGCCCACAGCGGCCGACAAAGCAGGCAACGAAATGAGAGGAAAGAGGAGTATTAGAAAGGTAATCGCATTGTAGATTGCGGCCCGATGGCCGTTTTCGGCCCTTCCTGTTGAGAATCCAAGAATGATTGTCTGAACGAGCGCTCCCACGACGGGGGTGGCGCAGATAAAAACAGGCTTCAATTTCCAGGGGTTTTTCATGCTCGTCGAACGTTGAGTCGAACCTCCCTAACGAAGGCGCGCCTCCCGCCCCGCAGGAGGTGCGCCCGGCGAACAGTTCGGTTCCGACGAATGGTTCGGCGTGATGGTCATGAAGCGTCGCGGGACCTTTCCCAAATGGCTATTGGGGCGCACACAATTGTACAAGAACCAATGAAAAAGGGATAGAGCGCCACGCCGTTGGCGACACTCGAAAGGGACTTAGGCGGGCCCGCAAATAGGAACGCGACTGCCATGGCGGCGGCTCCCAGTCCTTGCACGAGCAATAGATCGAAGAGGCCCCGCCTTCCGTCCCTGAAATACCGGACGAATATTTTGACTTCCGAGCAAAAGAAGAGCGCGGCCAGGCTTCCTCCGAGAAAGGCTGGGAAGGCGCTTAACGTAAGCGTCCGGCCGACGTCCACCCATAGTCACCTTGAGTGACTGTTAGGGCGATCGCAGAGTGACCATTGGGCATGCACCCATGGTCACCATTAGTCTCAGACGGCCGGTTGCCAGTTCTCGGGCGTGAGGGCGCCGAGGTCGTCCTGGTTGGTCATCCGGGGCAGCCGGGTAAGGATGTCCTTCAGGTAGGCCATGGGATCCTTGCCGCGGCGTTCGCAGGAGACGATGAGCGAGTACAGGATCGCAGAGCGTTGGCCGGCGTCGGGGTGGCCGATAAAAAGCCAGTTCTTCTTGCCGATGCAGGACGGGCGGATCGCATTTTCTACGAGGTTATTGTCGAGCCGGGTTTCGCCATAGTGCAGGTGGCTGACGAGCGGCTCCCATTGGGACAGGAGGTAGTCACAGGCCTTGCCGAGCGCCGACTTGGGCAGCACCCGTCTCCTTGCCCACTCGGCCAGCCGGTGCAGGCTCTTCATCGTACGGGCGAGCCCCTCCGGCTTTTCCCGCTCCCTGCAGCGCTGCCAGGGCTCGAGCTTCTCCTCGTCCCACTTGCGCTCTCTCAGGTACATCCGCCCGATGAGGCGCAGGGCCGCCTTGGCCACGCGGGGACTTTCTCCCTGGGCTTCAAAAAAACGGCGCCGGGCGTGCGCCCAGCATCCGACCCAGGCGACCGTATTGTGGGTCCGCGCATACGCCGCGTAGGCCTCGTAGCCATCCGATTGGAGGATGCCCACGTAATCGTCGCCCAAGAGACTCGTCAGTTCCCCGTGGCGGCGCGACAGTCGCCAGTCAAAGACGACGTCCGCCCCCGGTCTACTCACCACCCAGAGGTAACCCTGCACCGCCCCGCGCCCCTTTTCATCGGGGTCGATAAATTTGACCGGGGTTTCGTCGCACTGGAGGTATTGGCCCTGCAGGAGCCGAGTGAGCATCAGCTTGTAGATCGGCTCCGCCCAGTCCGAGGCGATCCGTACCCAGTCGGCCATCGTCTTTCTACTCAGCGTCGCTCCCCACCGCCCCGACATCGCCTCGATCCGGTAGAGCGGCAGGTGATGCTGGTACTTGGAGATGACGACGTAGGCGATGAGTCCCGCCGAGGCGTAACCCCCGACCGCCACCCGCGGCAGCGCCGGCGCGATCACCGGCGCCATTTCCCGGTCCGCCTTCTTCCTAAATTTCGGCCGCACGATCTCCCGCTTCACGAGCTGCGGCCCGATCACTTCGACCTCAAAGGTGCGCTCTTCGCTGATCTGCTCGTAAGCCTCGGGATCGGCCTTCACCTCCTCGGGCACGATCTCGACCGTCTCGACGACCGGCAGGTCCTTAAAGACCTCCGCCGGCAGCGGCCGCTTCTCGGCTGGTACCACCCGGCGCTCGTACTTGACCGTCTGCCGCTTCGCTTCCGCCACCGGGGTTTCCTCGAGCCCCAGCTTTCCCTGCGCCAGCGACTCGGCCGGCAGCTTCTCACTCGTGCGACCAAACATCTGTTTTTTGTACCAGGCCAGCTCCCGGCGCAGCTCGTCATTCTCCGCCCTAAGCGACTGGTTTTTCTCGTAGAGCTCTTCGGCGGTGGGCATCGCTTATCTTGTTGACCAGCAAGGATAAGCGTATCCTTAACGTCAATACTTTTTACCTCTCATACCACGCTTTTTTTCGCCCCTCCTTTAAGTCGATCCCGCAGAGCAGCATGGTCAAGGCCGCCGGCTCCAAGTCTACCTTCGCGAGCCCACTGACCACCGGCCAGGTGAAGCGACCCTTCTCCAGGCGCTTCGCCGCCACCCACACCCCGGTCCCGTCCCAGCAGAGGATCTTCACCCGGTCCTTGTCCTTGTTCGTAAATACAAACAGGGCGCCCCCAAACGGATCCTCGGCGAGCTTCTCCTTCGCGAGCGCCCAGAGCCCGTTAAACTGTTTCCTCATGTCCACCGGCTCCACGGCCAGGTAGATCCGCTGTGTCGGATTAAAACTTAACATCCGAGGAGCTTGATCAGTTCCGCCATCTGCCCCGCGTCCGTCCCGCGCACCACCAGCCCGCTCGGCAGCTTCACGGTCAGCTTCGACCTGGGCGTCGCCTTCGGCGTCGGGCTCGGCTTCGCCACCCGCACCTCCGCAAACGCCGGCTTCTCGCCGGCCTGGCGGTACCGCTTCAGCCACCCAGTAAAGGTGAAAAACTTGATCCCCTCGCGTTTGGCGAATTCGCGCTGGGTCAGCCCGCTGCGCTCATACGCCGCGAGTGCGGCCTGCGCCTCCTCGCGCACCGCCAGCCTCCGGCCCCTCGCATCCTTCTTCGCCCCCGTCTCCACCAGCTCTGCTGCGATCGTTTCCATCGCCGCAGCTTACAGGACTTTCGATCAACCGACTACGAGGCGCCTGACCGGACGCTTACGCAGCAATGGCATCTGCAAAAATGCGCCAAGTCTGCTCCCTCTATTGATCGCGAGCCACAAAAGCGAAATGGCAATCAATAGCCCAAAGACCGAATAAAGCGTTATGGCCACGCTATAAAAAATCAGTGTCCCCGTCGGGCTTGCCGAAGCCGCTGGGTTCCAAATGAAAAATTTCCATACCCATCCCAACGACGCTAGAAGTAGCACTATCGCAAATCCAACACCCGGGCGGCGCAATAGTTCCAATTGAGGCACGAAGTCCTCTCGCCGCGCGAATAAAATGCCCGCAACTGAAGAGAGTAGAAACACCTCAAAATAGGACCCGGTGTAAAAGTAAAGATAACCTGCAGGTTGGCCTGCAAATCCCTTTGTCATTATAGCGATGAAGATGATGCGCATTAATAGGTTC
>Ga0302198_10002298_pt1 | contig 20205 bp, 20 predicted proteins | sample II_Bog_N2_2_FD_193521 | JGI IMG/M metagenome (GOLD analysis project Ga0302198, IMG submission 193521) | Peat permafrost microbial communities from Stordalen Mire near Abisko, Sweden - II_Bog_N2_2 | ecosystem: Environmental > Terrestrial > Soil > Wetlands > Peat | place: Sweden: Abisko... | reverse complement strand
TGGTCTGGCATTGCGTGGTGCTGCCCGGCACGCACACGGTAACCGTCGTGTACAGCGTGTTGACGGAAGGACCGGCGAGTCCCGCAGGGCCCCCATCGACGACTACGGACAGCACATTGGACACCGCCGGCGCGTTTACCGTCACCGTTGCGGACTGCGCCGCGTTGCCTCCGGCACCGGCGCAGGTCAGGGTGTAGCTCGAGTTCGCGGTAAGTGCGCTGGTGGATTGCGATCCGCTGGTTGCTTCGGCGCCGGACCAGGCACCCGAGGCCGTGCAGCTGGTTGCATTGGTCGAGGACCACGTCAGCAGCGATTTGCCGCCGCTCGAGACCGTGGTGGGGCTGGCCGATAGCGTGACCGTCGGCGTCGGATCGGGGGTGGTACCGCCGGAGGTGGGACTGTTGCCGCCGCACGCGGCGGCGGCCAGGCACAGCGACACGATCAGCCCGCGGTTCATCGCTCGCATGATGTTGCCCATTAGCGCAGCTCATCCAGGGAAATGCCGGCCGGCAGGGCCTGCGGCAGATAGGCACGGCCGGAAAATGCGCGCATGTGGCCGCTCGACTGCATCACGAAATTCTCCTGCTGGATCTGCAGCTGATGGTGACCGCCGTGGGGCGCAGAGGCCGCGGCCGTGAAGGTATCGAAGTAGCGCCCGAGCGCCTGCTGCAGGTTCGGTATCGCCGGCCCCCGCCACGCGACGGCAAACACGGTCCCACCCGGTGTGGAAAACTCCCGAAGCGCGGTGCCGGAGGGCAATTGGATCTCGTGAACACGGTAATTCGTGCGCTCGGTCGACTTCATCGACCCGTGCAGCTGCGCTGCATCGGATCCGGCCGTGGCCTCCGGGTCACCCAGCGAAGCTCTCGCCGGGGGCGGCGCCAACCACAGCGCGAGCAGCAGACCGGCCGCCAAGCACAGAGGCCCTGACCTCGAGATCGATCGACTGGATGGCGACATGGTTGTTTTCACGCGTGTGTTGACCCGGAGAATGGACCGATCATCGCAGGATTGGTTCCCGCGGCCATTGTCGCACTCTCACGACATCGGGACGCGATCACCCTAACGGTCGCAAATTTAATGTCGCAGGGCGGCCTCGATCCCGCGCAGGCCCGCGCAAGGCGGCCTCAATCCTTGACCGGCGGCTGGGCACGATACTGACCCTGCAAGGCCAACATCCACCCGGGATACTCCGCCGGCAACTGACTCACCACGTCGAGGGAGTTCCGTTCCGCCTCCGTGAGCTCAACCCGGATGGCGGCCAGGTTATCCCGCAACTGATCCAGGGTCTTCGCCCCGATGATGACGCTGGAGACGTACGGCTTCGCCAGCAGCCAGGCCAGCGCGATCTGGGCCACCGAGACCTGCCGCATCGCAGCCATGGGCCGCATGGCGTCGACGCACCGGAAGGCGCGAGCCTTGTCGACCACGGGGAAGTCAAAGCTCGAGCGGCGCGCACCGGCCGGACCCTTATCCTCGGCGCTGCTGAACTTGCCGCTCAGCAAACCACCGGCCAACGGGCTCCACACCATGAGTCCCAGCTTCTGATCCCCGAGGAGGGGCACGATCTCGCGCTCGAGATCGCGGCCGGCAACGGTGTAATACGCCTGGACGCTGCAGAATCGCGCCCAGCCGTGCCGGTCGGACACTCCGAGCGCCTTCATGATCTGCCACGCGGACATGTTGCACAGCCCGATATAGCGCACCCTCCCGGAGCGCACGAGATCGTTCAACGCGCACAGGGATTCCTCGAACGGCGTGAGAGGATCGAAACCGTGCAGCTGATAGAGGTCGATGTAATCCAGTTGCAGGCGCTTCAGGCTCGCATCGACTTCGTTGAACAAGTGGTGCCGGGACTGGCCGCGGCCGTTCGGCGTCTCGTTCATGATGCCCGTGGCCTTGGTCGCGACGATCAGCTGATGGCGCGGCAGTTGCAGATTTTTGAGCGACTGTCCGAGCAGAGTCTCCGACAGCCCGTGCGAATACACGTTGGCCGTGTCGATGAAATTGATGCCGGCTTCCACCGCCGTCCTCACCTGTTCGTCGACGTCGTTCTGTTGCAGCTTGCCGATGTTCTCCCAGATCCCCCCGGCCCCGCCGTAGGTCATGGTCCCGAGGCATAGTTCGGAGACGTACAGGCCCGTTTGACCCAATAATCGGTAGCGCATGGTAGGCTCCCCTGGCGTTGCAAGACGATGGGACGGGTTCCGGATCGCGGAGCAAAGCATACAATGTCATGTCGCGCCCGGAAGCCGCCCGGACCGGGCGGCCGCCAGCCGGACCTTCCCTTCAGGGTCACGCGCGGGTGGAATTATCGGTGACGGGCGAGGTCTCAGCAGCCATCTCGCATCGGGCGGAGTGACAAATGAAGTTGTTGAAATACCTGGCCATTCTGGCCGCGGCGGGCGCGCTGGACTCGTGCTCGCTCAATCTCTTGGCGCCAAAATACACGGTCGGCGGGACCATCACGGGGCTGACGGGAACCGGCCTGGCGGGAGCCGGCCTGGTGCTGCAGGTGAACTCCGGCGACAACCTGAACATCGTGCAAAACGGCAGCTTCACCTTCGGCTCCTCCATCGCGAAGGGCGACACATACACGGTCACGGTGGCGACCCAGCCCACGGATCCCGTTGAAACCTGCAACGTGTACAACGGCAGCGGCACCATCTCGAACGTGGATATCGGCAACGTCATCGTGACCTGCGTACAGACCGGCCAGTTCGCCTACGTGGCCAACCAGACCGACGACACCATCTCGGCCTTCGTGATCGATTCCACCACCGGCGCGCTGGGCCTGGTCTCGGGCTCGCCGTTCGCCACCGGCGGGATCGCGCCGGTCGCGGTCGCGGTCGACCCGAACGGGGTCTACCTGTACGCCGTCGAGAACGGGTCCAACGAGGTTGCGGTGTTCACCATCGACGCCGCGTCGGGCGCGTTGACGGCAACCGCCCTTCCCATCGCCACCGGCACCTCGCCTGCGGCCATCGCCATCCATCCCAACAACCAGTACGCGTACGTGGCCAATTCGGCCGACGACACTCTCACCGCTTACACCTTGAGCAGCGGCGTCGCAACGCCGATCAGCGGCGCCAACTACATCGTGGGAGTCGATCCCGTCGACGTGAAAATCGATCCGTCCGGCAACTACCTCTACGTGGCCAACTACAGCGACGGCACGGTGTCGGCGTTCACCGTCGATTACACCACGGGGGCGCTCACCGCGATCACCGGATCGCCGTTCACCGCAGGCGGCTCGGGCAACGAAACGGTTTCCCTCGCCATCGACCCGACGGACACCTTCTTGTACGCGGCGAACCTCAAGACGGCGACGATTTCCGCCTTTTCCATCGGAACCGGCACGGGGACCCTCGTTCCGACGTCCAGCCCGACCCTCTCGACCGGGTCCAGCCCCGAATCGCTCGCGGTCAATCCCGGGGGGAATTTCCTGTACGCGGCGAACGTGACCGCCGACGACGAGGTCGCCCCCTATGGGATCACCGCGACCAGCGGCGCACTCAGCGTTGGAACGCCGGTCGCCACGGGAACATTCCCGGTGTCGGTGGTGGTCGACCCGATGGGTCAATTCGTCTACGTCGCCAACTACGGCTCCCGCAGCGTCTCCGTGTACACGGTGAACGCCGCCGACGGTGCGCTGACGCCCGTGAAGGGATCGCCTTTCGCCTCAGGCAACGGACCGCGGGCCATCGCCATCGACCCCGTCGACTGAGCGTGGCAGCGGAACGCGAGGCGTGCATACGCCCCGCGCCGCAGACGTTATCATGCGCAATTCACTCCCCTCGAGGAAGCGTCGATGAGCATCAGTAAAGTCCCCCCGGGCGACCGGGTCCCGCACGAATTCAACGTCATCATCGAGATACCCATGCACGGGGATCCGATCAAGCTCGAGGTCGACAAGGAGACCGGCGCGCTGTTCGTCGATCGATTCATGTCGACGGCGATGCATTTTCCCGCGAACTACGGCTACGTGCCGCACACCATCGCCGACGACGGCGACCCGGTCGACGTGCTGGTTCACACGCCCTTCCCGCTCATGCCCGGAGTCGTGGTGCGTTGCCGTGCGCTCGGCGCGCTGCGCATGGACGACGAATCGGGAAGCGACGCCAAGCTGTTCGCGGTGCCCACGGACAGGATCTGCCCGCAATTCGTGCACTGGAAGACCATCGCCGACGTGCCGGAGATTCGCCTCAAGCAGATGCAGCATTTTTTCGAGCACTACAAGGATCTCGAGGCCGGCAAGTGGGTCAAGGTGATCGGTTGGGCCGGGATCGAGGCGGCGCATACCGAAATCCTGAACGGCATAAAGCGATACGCCGAGCAGATCGACCGCCGCGCCGGAGAGGATCGGCGGACCGCCGGCTGAGGCCGTCACCGCCGCGCCGGACATCGGGCGTCCGGCGTTCGGAGGAGGAGGGCCTACTCCAAACGCCGGCCCAACCCTCAAGTTTCACGAACCGCTTTTCATCGCCGCGGAGTAAACCTGCGCCAATCGCGCGCTGTTGATCTGGCGCACCGCAGAGGCCACCGCCTGGTCCCGGCAGCGCTGAGCGGCAGCGCTCACGAGGTGACTGCCGGTCACCGGACCGGGGCACACTTCCTCGGCGGCGCTCACCAGCCGTTGGTACACGGTGCGCGCGCCTTCGTCGGTGGCGAGATCCTGCGACGCATAGCGGATGGCGAGTTTGGGCACGGCAGCCTGCGCCCCTTCGCCAAGAGGCGCGGCGCCGGCCACGCCCGCCGCCGCGCTTGCAAGGCCGCACAGAATCATCATGAGCCGCAGGGCCGGCCGGTGCGTACCGCGCCGGCGGATGGAGTCAGGGATGCTCATCGGTATTCTCCTCGGGTAGGTGGTAGTCGGGTGCATCAGACACCCGGGAGCCCCCCCGGGTCTGCGGGAGGGCCTCGAACTCGTCCCGCCAAGACACGCATTCGTCCCCGGACCTTGGGATCGTGCTCCGCAAGCGGGGCCGGATTGCGCTAGTCTCCCGTTTCATGAGAGCAAACGAGGCGGCATGGTCGCAATTCCATGCGGGCGGCTTGAGCCGCCGGCAGTTCTTCGCGATCGTGGGCCTGTTCTGGCTGTACGTGACGCTGTCGAACGTGCTGTACGCGTACGGCATGGGCACGGGCATCGCGCGCGCCACGAGCGTGCCGGTGTTCGCGCCGTGGGATGCCCGCGTGCTGCAGCACGCGCTGCTCCTGCCGTTCCTGGTGATCTCCTTCTGGGCTTCCTTTCGCATCGAGTGGCGGCCCCTGTGGCTGGCGGCGCCGCTGCAGATCATGCTTGGGGCCGCATTCTCCGCCGTCGCCTATCCCGCCATGGTCGTCGCCGAGCTGATCCTCGGACATGCCGATGCACACGAACATGCCATGTTGCACGCATCGCATCCGCTCCTCATCGACCGCGACGATTGGTCGATCTGGTTCGCGAGCTTCGTGAGCTTCATTCCCGCCTACGGCTTCGGCCTCGCGCTCGTAACCGGCCTGGCGCTCTACACGCGCTACCAGAGCGCCGAGCTTCGCGTCACGGTGCTCGAGCGGGAATGGAGCATCGCCCGGCTCGCGGCGCTGCGCATGCAACTGTCGCCCCACACGCTGTTCAATCTGCTGCACACCATTCGCGGGTACATCGAATGGGACCCGCAAGGAGCGCAGTCCATGGTGGTGCAACTCGCCGACCTGCTGCGCCGGCTGCTCTCCGCCGGCGAACGAGACTTCAGCCGCTTGGCCGACGAACTGCAATACGTCAGGCAGTACCTGGAGCTGCAGCAGCGGCGCTTCGCCGACCGGTTGACCGTCGTCCTCCCGGAGGGCCGCGACATCGCGCCCGTATGGGTGCCGAGCCTCATCATGCAACCGCTGGTCGAGAACGCGGTGGTGCACGGCCTGGCCGGCCATCAGGGACCGGTGGTGGTGAGCGTGTCCGCGGAGATGGCCGGCGGGAGGCTCAAGCTGCAGGTTCGCAACACCATCGTTCAGGGCCGGGCGCGCGGCGGCGAAGGCATCGGGATCAGGAACGTGCGCGAACGCCTGGCGGTCCAATTCAGCGGCGGCGCGGCGTTCGAGGCGGGTCCGAACGGCTTGGAATGGATCAGCGAAATCGACATGCCGGCGGTTCTCGAACCGCCCGAACCGCAAGAGTCGCGCGGCGGCGCTCTTGCGGCGGGGGTGTGATGGACGTCATCATCGTGGATGACGAGCCCGCCGGCCGGCGCACGCTCCGCGAACTGTGCCGGGCGGAGGGCGACCTCGAGGTAGTGGGCGAGTACGGCGACGGGAATTCGGCGCTGGAGGCCGTCCGTTCCCTGCGGCCGCAGCTGCTGTTCCTCGACATCCAGATGGATCCGCTGAACGGCATCGACGTCGCCCGCGCGCTGGATCCCATCGAGCCACCCTCGCTGGTGTTCGTCACCGCCTACGATCACTATGCGCTGGAGGCCTTCGAGGTGTGCGCCGTCGACTATCTTCTGAAGCCCTTCGATCAGGAGCGCTTCCGCAAGACGCTGAGCCGCGTGCGGCCGCGCCATGCCCATGGCGCCCCCGCCGACCGCCGCGCCCTGCTCGCCGGTCTGCTGGCGGAGCTGGAGCGCAATTCCCGCGCGAATCCGCAAGACCGGCCGCGCCTGCTCGCCGAGTTGAATGGCCACCTGCACGTGCTGGATGCCGGCAGCGTCGAGATGATCGAGGCCGACCGGAACTACGTTTCCATCCGCGTCGGCAAACAGGTGTATCACGCGCGCAGCACCTTGAGCCAGGCGGAACTCGCGCTCGGCGCGCAGCCGATGCTGCGCATCAGCCGCTCCTGCCTGGTCAACATCAACTACGTCAAGGAGGTGAACCGGACGCTGCGCGGGGATTTCATCCTCGTGCTGGCGGGCGGAGCCACCGTGACCAGCAGCGAGGGTCATCGCGGCAAGGTCAAGGAGTACCTGGCGTCCCTGCGGCTGTGACGGCGGCGTCCCTGCGGCCGACGGCGGCGTCCCTGCGCCGGTGACGCCGGCGTCCTTGCGGCGGCTTTCGGTTCCGCGCTCCTGCGCTACAGCAGTTCCTCCGGGGCGAACGGCGCGAGGAGGCCCAGCAGAAAGCGCTGCCAATGAGTGGTCTCCGGATCCTTGTGCCAGACGGTCTCGGACCCCGGCTCGCCGCTCGACCACTCGACGTGACCGTGCTCATCGAGCGTCAACTGGTAGCTTCCGTCGGCGCTGATGTCGTCGAGAAGGCTGGTCACCTGCCGCGCGATATCCGGACTGCGCACCACGATGCCCATCTCGCTGTTGATGCGGGCCGAGCGCGCGTCCATGTTCATCGAGCCGATGAACACGGTCTTCCCGTCGATGACCAGCGCCTTGGCATGCAGGCTCGCGTTGGCGCTGCGGAACGGGTGAAATCGCTTGCGCTTCGTGCCCAGCTTCGGCCGCACTTCGGACAGCTCGACGCCAAGCTTCAAGAGCGCGACGCGATAGCGGGCATACCCATTGTGCACCAGCGGCGAATCGGTGGAGGCCAGCGAATTGGTCACAACCCGGATGTGCACGCCGCGCATCACGAGTTCGCGCATCAGCGCGACGCCGTCATCGCCGGGAACGAAGTACGGGGAGATGACGATGACCTCGTGCGCAGCCGATCGCATCAGGGCCTTCAGGCCGCTGGCGATCGTGAGATCCGGGTCCGGCGCGGCGTCGCTGGCGATCTTGGCGGGTTTGTCGACCAGCGCGCTGGCCGGCACCCAGTTCAAGTGCAGCGCATCGGCATCGATTTCGCGGGCCAACCAACCCGCCTCCGCGGATGTGGCCGCCTCATCGAGCGCCGGCAGGGCTTCCTCGGGCCGCACCGGCGAGGCCAGGGATGCGATGGGGTAGGCGTACTTGCTGTTCCAGAACGCATCGAACGTCGCGGACAGCTGCGGGACGATCGCGCCGGCGGCCACCAGGTCCAGATCGATGAAGTTGCTGTGCGGGTCGCGCGTGAAGTATTGATCGCCGATGTTCCGGCCGCCGGTGATGGCGATTGCGTCATCGGCGACGAACAGCTTGTTGTGCATCCGGTGATTGATCCGCGATATGTCCGACGCCGAGGCCAGAAAACGCGCCCACATCGCGTAGCGGCCGCCTGGAAACGGATTGAAGAGGCGGACCTCGATATTGGGGTGCTCGCTCAGATGCAAGAAGCGCCGATCCTCGCCGGCCGTATTGAGATCGTCGACCAGAACGCGGACCCGGACGCCGCGCGCGGCGGCGAGCTTCAAATGGCTCAACAGCAGCCGGGCGGAATCGTCCTCGTGGATGATGTAGTACTGGATGTCGAGCGTGCGCTCGGCGTGGTCGGCAAGCGTAAGCAGGCTCGCCAAGGCTTCGTCGCCGGAACTCAAGAGGCGGATTCCGGACAGGTCTCGTCCGTCCCGGGCATGCTCGACGACCCTGCCGAGAGTCGTGGATTGCGGGTCGACGTACCCGTGACTTACGTATTTCTGCACGTGTCTAGGCAAGCCGACGCAACCGGCCAGAAGTACCATGATGAATGCGTGGACTCCGATGCGGGAATTGCGCATTGCGTCATGATATCAGGCACACTTCGCGCCCATGTATCCGCCTCGTCGCATTCGCAGCTTCGTGCTGCGCGCCGGCCGCGTCACGGTAGCGCAGGAAAGAGCGCTGACCGAACTGTGGCCGGTGTTCGGCCTCGATTTCCACAACGCCCCGCTGGATCTGGACCAGGCCTTCGGGCGTTCGTGCGCGCCGCGCTGCCTCGAGATCGGCTTTGGCGCGGGAGAAGTGATCGGCTCCCTGGCCGAAGCCCATCCGCAGATCGACTACCTCGGCATCGAAGTGCATCGCGCGGGAGTCGGCCGGCTGTTGTTGCGTGCCGCGCAGTCGCAGCTCGCGAACGTGCGCGTCATCTGCCACGACGCCGTCGAGGTCTTGGGCGCGGCGATCCGGGACGACTCGTTCGATGAGATTCTCGTGTTCTTTCCGGATCCGTGGCACAAGAAGCGGCACCACAAGCGCCGCTTGATCGACGCCGAATTTGCCGCGCTGGCGGCCGGCAAGCTGAGGAGCGGCGGAATTTTGCGGCTCGCGACGGACTGGCGCGAGTATGCGGAACAGATGCTGTCGGTCTGCAATGCGACGCCGGCGCTCGAGACGTTGAGCCCCGACGAAACCTACGTGACGCGGCCCGACTTTCGTCCGCCGACGCGCTTCGAGCGGCGCGGCGCGCGTCTGGGGCACGGCGTGTGGGATCTCGCCTACCGCAAAAGAAATTGAACGCAGCGCGAAGCGCTGAAACTCGTCGGCCGCCAACTTGCTGCTTCGCGCAAAATTTAGCTATTGCGCAGAGGATTCGAAGGGAGTTGAATGGAGTTGCGTGAGTCCGACGGAGGCGGTCATGAATGCGATGAAGCCGGTCGTGGGTGAGTGGTATCGAGGAGCCACCAACGAATTGTTCGAAGTCGTCGCGATCGACGACGAGGACGAGACCATCGAGATACAGTATTTCGACGGTACGGTTGCGGAAATGGATTTCGACGGCTGGAACGAACAGCTGTTGGATCGCATGCTGGACGCCGCGGATGCACCGGAGGATTGGTCGGGAGCGGTCGACATCGAAGTGGAGGATCTGGACCGCGATTTCGAGGATAACGCGCGCTCGGCGTGGTCGAATCCCGAAGACCGGTCGATGCGCCGCTGAGCGGATCAGCGGGCAGCCATTGCGCTCTCGCGGATCGCGAGTTCGTTCACAGGCTTGCGCAGGATGACGAGCAAAATGAGACCGGGCACCGCGCACAGACAAGTGACCACGAAGAACTTGGACCACCCTATCATCGGAACGAGGGTCCCCGCGATCGGCGGCGTGAGGTTGCGCGCCAGCGTGGCGAGCGCGGACAGCGCCGCGTACTGAGTGGCGCTGAAATCCGCCGAGCACAACGACACCAGGAAGGCGACGAAGGCCGCCTGACCCATGCCGCCGATCATGCTGTCCAGGCAGGTCGCGAGCGCCAGCAACCAGACCTTCTTGCCGGCCAGGGCCAGCCACATGTAGAGCAGGTTCGTGAGCGACTGGCCGATGCCGAACACCAGGAGCGAGCGAAACGTGCCCCATCGCAGGTACGCCCAGCCACCGAACGCCGTGCCGATCATGACCGAAACGGTCATGTTGAACTTGCCGGCGATGCTCAATTCCTCGAGCGAGAATCCCATGCCTTGGATCATGAACGTGCTGTAGAGCGAGAGCGCCAGAGCGTCGCCGGCCTTGTACAGCAGGATCAACAGCAGGAAGCCCCACATGCCTTTTTGCCGGAGGAGCGCCCGCACGGGCTGCCAGACCGCATCGACCAGGTTGCGCGGAGGGTGGCCGGGCGCCGCAGGCTCGGGGGCCCGGAGCGTCGCGACCATGGTGGCCGCCATCAGACAGGCCACGAATAAAAACGCCTCGCGCCAGCCGAGACTGGCGGCGAGCAACACCAGCACGGCGCCGGCCAGCGTGGCCGCCGTCCGGTAACCGAATGCCGCCGCGGCCGCGGCCAGGCCGCGCTCGCTGGCCGGGATCGTGTCCACTCGATAAGCATCGATGACGATGTCCTGCGACGCCGAGAGAAACGCCAGCAGCACGGCGATGCCTCCCAGCACATAGGGCGCCTTCGTCGGGGAGCACATCCCCATGACGCCGATGCACAGGGCCAGGCAGGCCTGGTAGATCAGGATCCAGCCGCGGCGCCGGCCCAGGAACGGGGGGCGATACCGGTCCAACAGCGGCGCCCACAGGAACTTGAAGTTGTAGGGCAGCGCCGCCAATCCGAAAATGCCGATGGTCTTGATGTTCAAGCCGTCGGATGCCAGCCATGCCTGAAGGGTGAAGCCCGTCAAGTTGAACGGCAGGCCCGAGGCGAAGCTCAGAAAGAGAATCGCCGCCATGCGCTTGTCGCCCAGCGCCTGGAGCAAGGTCGGCTTCGTTGGTGGGTGCGCCGCGGGCATGGCGCGCGATCTTATCAGCCTCATGCCGCGCCCGCTTGCGGCAGGGCGCGTCCCTTGCGAGACTTCAGGGCCTATGCTGCCGCCCTACAAGACCGAGTTCATCGAACTGTGCATGAAGCTCGGCGTTTTGAAATTCGGCAGCTTCAAGCTGAAATCGGGCCGCGACAGCCCCTATTTCTTCAATGCGGGCCTGTTCAGCACCGGGGCGGCCATTGCCGCGGTCGGCAACGCCTACGCGGCGGCCATTGCGGGCTCCGGCGTGCCCTTCGACATGTTGTTCGGCCCGGCTTACAAGGGTATTCCCCTGGTGACGGCGACGGCGGCGGCGATGGCGCAGGCCCACGGCCGCAACCTGAGCTTCGCCTTCAACCGGAAGGAGGCCAAGGATCATGGGGAAGGCGGCGTGATCGTCGGCGGCCCCCTGCGCGGCAAGGTGCTGATCGTCGACGACGTGATCACCGCCGGAACGGCCATCCGCGAATCCGTCGACATCATCCAAGCCGCCGGAGCGGCGCCAGCCGGCGTGCTCCTCGCGCTGGACCGCCAGGAGCGCGGCAGTTCCGGCGCCGCGTCCGCCGTCCAGGAGGTCCGCCAGCAGTTCGGAATCCCCGTCATCTCGGTCATAGGCCTGGACACGCTTCTGCAGTACATGCAGGAGCGCAGCCCGCCGGCGGAATTCTCGAGCATGGTGGCCTACCGGGAACGCTATGGGGTATGACCCATCGGCCGCGGCTGCCCGCGGGAAAGCCGCCAGGCGCGGCATCCGGCCCCGGGCGGCGCGAGGCCTCGAGTTTGAGCAATGGTGCATGGAAAACAGGCTGGCGGCCGCTCACAATGGCCGTTACCACCCGCTATGGCTTAAGCTTGGGTTGATATGCGATTGAAGCGTTTCCGTGCCATTCTCTGCATCGCCCTCCTGGCCGCCGCGGCGCCGTGGGCGCATGCGGCGGATACGAGCGGCCGGAAGCTGTACAAGTGGGTGGACGAACACGGCGAAACCCACTACGGGGATCGCATACCGCCGGAATACGCGTCCCAGGAACAGCACATCGTGAATTCGCTGGGCATCGAGACCTCGCGCATCGAAGCGCAGAGGACCCCGGAGCAATTGGCGGCCGAGGAGCAGAAGAAATTGGAGGCCGAGCAGGCGGCCATGCGCGACCGGAACCTGCTGAACACGTATGGGTCGGTGGCCGAGATCGAACGGCTGCGCGACCAGCGCCTCGCGCTGGTGGCCGATCAAATCAAGGTCAAGGGTCAGTTTCTCGAGATCCTGAACGGCCAACTGGAGAAGCTTCGCGCCAGCAGCATGCGCTTCAAGCCCTATAGTTCCGATCCGAAGGCCCCGCCCATGACCGATCAGGTGGCCGAAGATCTGGTGCGGACCCGCAACGACATCCACACGCAGGAAGACAATCTTTTGCAGAAGCGCCGCGAGGAGTCGACCATGCACAAGCAATTCGACAGCGACATCACGCGCTTCAAGGAATTGAAGGGCATCCATTGATACCCAAGACGCGAATTCTCCTGGGGGTCACGGGCGGCATCGCCGCCTACAAGAGCCCGGACCTGGTGCGCCGCCTCATCGAACGGGGCGCCGAGGTGCAGGTGGTGATGACGGCCGGGGCACTCAGATTCATGACCCCCTTGAGCTTTCAGGCGGTGTCGGGGCGACCCGTGCGCTGCGATTTGTGGGATAGCGCGGCGGAGGCCGCCATGGGCCACATCGAACTCGCCCGCTGGGCGCAGCTCGTGCTGGTGGCGCCTGCCAGCGCGGACTTCATCGCCCGCGTGGCGGGCGGCCGGGCCGACGATTTGTTGGCCACGGTGTGCGTCGCCACCGAGGCTCCCATCGCCCTCGCACCCTCCATGAACCGGGTCATGTGGGCGAACAAGGCCACCCAGGCCAATGTGGAGACGCTGGTCGCGCGGGGCGTGCGCATCCTGGGGCCGGGCTCCGGCGCCCAGGCCTGCGGGGAGATCGGCGAGGGCCGCATGTGGGAACCCGTGCAGCTGGCGGAAAAGCTGCTCGAGTCCCCGGCGAATGCCGGTTTGCTGGCCGGGGTCAACGTGTTGATCACCGCCGGCCCGACGCGCGAACGGCTCGATCCCGTTCGCTACCTGACGAACCGCAGCTCCGGGAAAATGGGATTTGCGGTGGCGGCGGCGGCCCGCGAAGCCGGCGCGCATGTGACCCTGGTGAGCGGGCCGGTGCAGCTGCAGACCCCCGCCGGCATCACGCGAATCAACGTCGAGAGCGCCCGGGACATGTATGCCGCCGTGCATCGGCACGTCGCGGAGGCCGATGTCTTCATCGCGGCCGCTGCGGTGGCCGATTTCCAACCGGTCAGCGTCGCCAAGCAGAAGATCAAGAAGCAGGGCATCGCGATGAAGCTCGAGCTGGAACCCGCGCCCGACATCGTCAAGTCCGTCGCGGAGATGGCCAAACGCCCGTTCGTGGTCGGCTTCGCCGCGGAAACCGACGACGTCGAGGAAAATGCCCGATCCAAGCTCAAGCGCAAGAAGCTCGACATGATCGCGGCGAACCAGGTCGGCGACGGCATCGCCTTCGACTGCGAGGACAATGCCCTCACCGTCCTATGGCCCGGCGGCAAGTTCGACATCGCGCGAGGTCCGAAGGTCGAGGTGGCGCGCGCGCTCATCTCGCTCATCGCCGAGCGCATGCCGCCCGGCGAGGGACCGCGGCGCGGAGCGCGCAAGCGCCGCGCACCATCGGCCGATCCGCGCTCGCGGCTGCGCAGCCGCCGGACGCGCCGCTGATGGCAGCCCGGCGGTGCAGGGTCAAGGTTCGGATCCTCGATCCGCGCATCGGGCGGGAATTTCCCATGCCCGAGCGCGCAACGGCCGGTTCGGCCGGCATGGACCTGCGGGCCTGCATCGACGAGCCGTTGACGCTCGCGCCCGGCGCGGCGGAATTGATCCGCACGGGCCTGTCGATCTTCATCGAGGATCCGGGTCTTGCGGCGATGCTGCTGCCGCGCTCGGGGCTGGGTCACAAGAACGGCATCGTGCTCGGGAATCTGGTGGGCCTGATCGATTCCGATTACCAGGGACCTCTCATGGTGTCGTGCTGGAACCGCGGCTCATCGCCCTTCACGATCACGCCCGGCGACCGCATCGCGCAGATGGTGATCGTGCCGGTGGTGCACCCGGAATTCGACGTGGTCGAGGACTTCAGCTCCTCCGCGCGCGGCGGCGGCGGCTTCGGAAGCTCCGGACAAGGCTGATTGCGCAGCCCGGGCCTGGCCGAAGCCCGCGCTCAAGGCTCATGCGCGGCCGGCGGCGGCTCCACACGGATCGTGCCCATCATGCCGCCGTCCTCGTGCTCGAGGAGATGGCAGTGGTACGGGAACGTACCGACGGTGTTCGGGTCGCGAAAATCCATGCGCAGCCGCACGCTGGGGTAGCTCGTCAGGTGATTGTCGAAGAACGGCACGCTTACGGTGTCCCGCAAAAACGGCTCATTGACCTCGTAGCCGTACCATTCGCGCAGCTGAAAGTGCAGCTGATGGATGTGAAAGTCGTGCAGCTCCAGCGACCGGTTCTCGATGATCCAGTCCTCCACGTCGCCCTGCCTGACCACGATGTTGGGCAACGGCGAGGCCGGATCGAACACGGCCTGTTTTGCGCCGTCGACGGTGATGAAGAACAGCGTCGGACTCCGGGGGTTCGCGGGATCGGAGCGGGCCTCCGAAAAGTAAAGCTTGCGCGTGCGCACCGGCTCCACCGAGCCCACCCAGGGCAGCGGCGGCGGCGGGAGCGGCGTGCTCCGGTCCGGCAACCTCGAGCGCGGCTCCGCGGCGCCGGCGGATGACTCCACCGAGATCAGGGGCCGGTTCGGATCATTCTCGCCGTCCTGCCCGGTGTTGACCGAGCGGGTGATCAGCAGGCCCTTGGCGCCTGCGGCGGGTCCCTCGACGATGAATTCGGCGCGCCCGCCCGGCGGCACGACCAGGTGATCGAGCTGCTTCACGTGGGGCGCCGCGGCGTCGCCGTAGTTGACGGGCACGCCATCGATCGCCACGACGCCGAGCATTTGCGGAATTTTGTCGTAGAGCAGCGCCAGGTGCAGGTAGGTGATGGAGGCGGAGTTGAGCACGCGCCACAGCTGGCGCTCATTGGGCCTCGAGACGAGTCTCGCCGGCGTGTAGTCGGGGTAGGGCACCGGAACGAAGTTCACCGACAGATCGCGCGCCGGCTTGCCGAACCCCGTGTTGTTGTTGGCGACATCGCCGTCCGGGTCGAGAACGGGCTTGGGAACAACCGGCTCGGAGCTGGAGGGCGGCGCATCGGGATTCATCAGCTCCAGGTCGCGGAATACGAGCACGCGTTCGGGTAAACCGGCGACCTCCGGTATCGCACGCTCGAGCCCCTCGACGATCAACGCGCCCGACGCACCGCCGCTCACCTGCCGCGAACTGAATCCGTGAATGTGGGGGTGGTACCAGTACAAGCCCGGCGGCTCGTTGTCCGGAACATGAAACCGGTATTCAAACGGCGGGGCCTCCGGCTGAATGGACGTTTTCAGCACCTCGTCCTGTCCGCACCTGGGCGGCATGGTCATTCCGTGAAAGTGCAGGTTCGTGGATGTCGCCGTCATTGCCCCGCTCCCGCAGGGCTCGGCATCCGGCGCCGCATCATGGTGATGATGCCCAGCGGATGCGGCCCCCGCACCCTTCTCCATCGAGACCAGGCGATTGGAGAGGCGCACGACCACGAGGTCGCCCGGATGCACGCGCAGCGTTGGCGCCTCGCGGCCGTCCGGCATCCGGTAGCAGTAGCGCGCCGGGCCATCTTTCGCGCGGGAATTTTGGATGGCGAGGTCGACGTTGAGCGTGCCGTCGATGCTGCGCAGCTCGATCGGCTCCTGAACCTCCTCGCCCGGCTGCGGCCTCGGGCACGGGTCCGGGGCGGCACCGGCGAGCGCGGGTGCGCCGCCGGCCAGGTATCCGCAGAGGAGACCTAGACCGGCAAGCGCTACCCAGCCGTTCAGACCGCGGCCGGCCGGCGCCGGCGGGCAATACCCGCAAGACCCGCGAATCCGCTCAGCATGAGCCATACCGACGCGGGCAGCGGCACGGGATTCGCTCCGGTGAATTGCAGGCCGTCGAACTCCATGTCCTCCACCGGCGCACCGGTCGACGTGCCGCCCGAGGTGAGCCCCGGTACGCCGAACACCACCGACTCGGCGAGGCTGCTGGCCGCCAGGGAAGTCGACTGCCAGGTGCAGTACGCATCCGTGCCGACCGAGCAGGACTTGATGTTCGTGGTCGCCGGAGCCAGGTTGATCGTGCCCAGCAAGGAGCCGGTTCCGTTCAACCCCGAGAACAGATAGGCCTCGCCGGCGACTCCCGAGTTGTTGGAGTAGGAGTAATTCACGTTGAAGCCCGTGAACCCCGCGGCATAGTTGACGTACGCCGCCGTGCTGTTCGAGAACCCGAAGTACACGACCTCGTTCGATCCCGACGGATCGTTCTCGAACTTGCCGTCGCCGGTGGCCGCATTATTGCCCGGAAGCTGGGCCGTCGCATTCGAGGAGAACTGGATGCCGAGGCTCGGGCCCGTGCCGTCGTTCGGCACGGAATCCGAGCCGCCGTTGAAGTAATTCAGGATATCGGCGCCCTGATGCAGCTGGTAGTACCCCGTGATGTTGCCGCCGAGCGGCACGTTCACCGAGGCTGCGTGGGCGCCTGCGGCGCCCAGCCCCAAACCAATCGCGGCGGCCAGTGAGACCTTGCAGATGTGATTATGCATGTTCATGTTGAGTTGTTCCTTGGTTGTCCGTGCCCATCAGGCCTTCTTTTTCTTCTTCGGCAGCAGGTAAGGCTGCGTGAAGGTCGGGTCGACCGGGCACCCGGCGCTCGCCGAGCTGACCACCGCACCGGAGCAGGAGAGAAACAACGGCGTGGTGTTCGGCGGATTGCCGAAGTTGAACAGACCATTGAGCGTACCGGAGTAGCGGTCGAAGGAGCCGGTGCCCGGTGCGGGCGCCGCGGCATCGATATAGCCCAGGCCCCAGTTGGTCTCGATGAAGTTGATGATGGACGCCTGGTTGGTCAGCGTGTGGTCGACGAAGTTCGGATTCGCGTACGGCGAGATCACGATCAGCGGCAGGCGCGGCCCGTGGCCGCAGCGGGCAAGCTGCGCGCCCGAGACCGGGGAACCGCAATTGCCGACGCCGGCAAAATTGTCGTAGGTAGCCGCCTGGCCGGACTCCGTGACATTGGAGGGGCTGACGACCGGGCCCGTGACATGATCGTACCAGCCGTCCGAATCATCATAGGCAATGATGATGGCCGTGGTCGCCCAATTCGGCGACTGCATGACCTGGTTGACGACCTGGGTGATCCAGTACTGCTCGGCGGTCGGATCCGAATTGCCCGGGTGCCCGTTGTAGGCGTACGGCGCCTTGACGAAGGAGACCGCGGGCAGGTTCCCATTCGCGAGAGCCAGGAAGAAGTTCTCCACGTCATATTGATGGTTCGCCTGGTCGGTGGTGCCGACAGCGGCCACCGAGGTCGGCGGCAGGTGATGGGGGTTGCGGGTCGAGGCGTAGAACTGGAAGGGCTCGTGATGGGAGACGTAATCGGCCCCGCTCGTGTGAATGTCGGCGCCCGTCAAGAACGGCGCGACCGGATCCGGCACGACCACCGGGGCGGCATTCGCCGCGTAGTTGCTCGGGTACTGGTGCAGGAAGCGGGCCTGGCCGCAGACCGCCGGGGACGTACCCGTGGCCGCCGTCGTCGGGGCGAAGCCGCCCTGGAACCAGCCCCAGGTGACTCCCTTGGCGTTCAGCAGATCGCCAATGTTCCGGTTGCCGGTCTGGGCCGTGGGGTCGCTGTTCATCTCGAGCGTGGTCGTGGACGTGTGGGTGCCGCCAGCGTCGTTGCCGCAGTCGTCCAGGTAGGCGTCGAAATCGCCGATGTCCGTGACACCGCTCGCCACCGTATTCGGATAGGAGGCCGTGGAACCCGTGCCGAAGTGCGTCGTGGCATTGGCGGTCTGCCCAGAGACCAGGTTGATGGCACCCGGGCTCGACGGACCGAAGGTCGAGCCGAACGAGTTGTCGTTCATCGCGTAGTTCTGCGCGTAGTTCCACAGGGCGGCGACGGTGTTGCCGTCGAAATAGCCGAGCACCGTGGATCCATCGGCAGCGCAACCCTCGGAGGTGTTGCGGCCGGTGTACAGCGGGAACTTGTCCATGAGCCCGCTGTCGACAGCCTGCTGCTCAGGACCGTAGTTGTGATTCTGGCTGCAGGTGTAGGCCTGCGCCGGAGACAGGCGCATCGGGTTCACCCGGCCCTGCGTGATGCCGCTGCCGCTGGCCGGGTTGTTGGTGTTCGGGTTGCTGTTCAACAGGTCGGGAGTCAGTCCGTTGACCGTGGGAGTACCGGGATAGGGTACGAACTTCTGGTCGCCCGCGTTGTTCTGCGCGCTGGGATAGGTCCCGAAATAATGATCGAATGACACGTTTTCCTGGAACAGCACGATCACGTTGGTAATCGGCGTCGTCGTTTGCTGTGCGAGCGCGGAGCCTGCCGCACACAGCGCCGCGGAAGCGAGAATCAATCGAATGGTATCCCTCACGGTCATTGACCCCTTGTGTTGGTGTTGAGGCGCCATGCAATCTACGAGGGTTATGTAACGTGGCCGTGTAGGAGCTGTGACGATTTGCCCACGCGGCGGCGAAACATTTCATGCGTGTTGCGATTCGCCATGAGGATTGCCGCAGCGGGCGCCCCGCCCAATCTGCGCGCTCGCCCAAGAAATGCTGCTGGCGTGTGTCATGAGGCGCTCTCATGCTGCCGGGCATGGCAATCCGGGACTGGCCTAGCAACGAGCGACCGCGCGAGAAGCTTCTCGAGAAAGGTCCCGCGGCCCTGTCGGATGCCGAGCTGCTCGCCATCCTGCTGCGCACCGGCGCCCCCGGGCGCTCGGCCATCGATCTCGCGCGCGAGGCGCTCGCGACTTTCGGCTCGCTGCGCAAGCTGATGAGCGCCGATCGGCGGCGCTTCTGCGCCGTTGCCGGACTCGGACCGGCGCGCTTCGCCGAGCTGCAGGCCGCCATCGAAATCGGGCGCCGGCGCGCCGCCGAGTCGATGAAGGCGGGACCGCCGCTCGGCAGCCCGCGCGCCACCTGCGATTTCCTGAGCTCGAAGCTGCGGGACCTGGAGCACGAGGTGTTCTGCTGCATCTACCTCGACAAGCGGCATCGCATGATCGAGTTTCAGGAGCTGTTTCGCGGCACCATCGACGGCGCCAGCGTCCACCCGCGCGAGATCGTGAAATTGGCGCTGCAGCGCAATTCCGCCGCGGTCATCGTCGCGCACAACCATCCCTTATGTTGCATCGCGGTGTCACCACCCAGGATTGGTGTCACCGCCCGTAAGGTATGGTGCGGGTCCAACGCGGGGCTGGCCCAATGAGCGCGCCCACCCAATGCCGGCTGCCACTGCCCGGGTCGATGCGGGAAAGTGACGCGTTGGAGTTCGGAAATGTCGCTGAGGAAATGGAGGCGACGGACCAACTCTTCATCCGCGGCGACTACGCCGAATTGCGAGCTGCAACAGCCGCCGAGATCATTGCAGCCGCGCGGCGCGCGATGACTCGCCGCGTCCACCGAGGGACTTCCATGAGCTCACCTCGCGCCGTGCGAGAGTTTCTCGCGGTCAAGCTGGGCACCTTGGAGCACGAAATATTTGCGGTACTACTGCTCGACACGCGCCATCGACTCATCGATTACGTGGAGCTGTTTCGGGGCACGATCAATGGGGCCAGCGTACATCCCCGGGAGGTGGTGAAACTGGCACTTGCCCGCAACGCCGCTGCTTTGGTGCTGGCCCATCCCCATCCGTCGGGTTCGCCCGAGCCGAGTCAAGCGGACGAACTCATTACGCAGAGGCTCAAAGAAGCATTGGCGCTGGTCGACATCGCCGTGCTCGATCACGTCATCGTCGCCGGCGGGGAAACGGTTTCGTTTGCGGAACGTGGAATGTTGTAGATTTCAGTCCGTGTGCTCCTCCGCGCCAGGCTGACTTGCACTTCGGCTAAAAGCAGTAGTTCAGTGGATCGAAATAGCGTCCCCAAAGGCGCCGTTCGATTCGCGTCTTAGTCGGCTTTTACAAGCTCGATCTCAATAATGCTAGTTAACCCCGTCATCGGAACAATCACACCCGGGGATTTCATCATCAATTTA
>Ga0302198_10002286_pt1 | contig 20241 bp, 20 predicted proteins | sample II_Bog_N2_2_FD_193521 | JGI IMG/M metagenome (GOLD analysis project Ga0302198, IMG submission 193521) | Peat permafrost microbial communities from Stordalen Mire near Abisko, Sweden - II_Bog_N2_2 | ecosystem: Environmental > Terrestrial > Soil > Wetlands > Peat | place: Sweden: Abisko... | reverse complement strand
CAGTATGAATGTCAGCCAGTGGCGGGTGGCCACCTTCTCCCAGGGTGCGATTAATATGCGGCTCGTCTTTCAACTCTGACCAATGCGAAACGGGGGTGCCCCACTTCTCGCGCTTTTCGAGAAGTGGGCTGTCGCGCCGCCGACAGCGGAGCTTTTTCCCAATTCTACGCCGCCGGCGGTCGTATCTTCATCTTCAACACTTCCCAAGCATTCACCTTTACGCTCCCCGCTTCGCCGAGAGAGTACGCGCGAAAACTGCTCCACTTCCATAGTTCCGGCGACGCAACCAACCCGCGCTTCACCGGATTGCGATGCATATAGCGCAGCTTCTCGATGCGTTTCCGTTCCGTCCAGACATTGAAATCGTAAAACCGCTTTTGCCAGATGTGTCGCGCGGCATCGTTTAGGCAGCGTAGCCGCGCCAGTCGGCGACCTCTTTTAGACCTTCTCCGCGGAGGTGCTCGAAGAACCGGACTTTGTGGCGGATGTGTTCGAATTCGTGGATGTCGGCCCACACTTCGGCGCGCCACGGTTGATCGTGAGCGGCGGCCTCTCCGCAACTGGCACAGCGGGTGTGAAAGGTGACGCCCGGCTTTGGGACATTGTGCGGCGAAACGGGTGGCGCGTCCCAGGATGGCGTGTCTTGCGAGTCTTCGTTTCGCACTTCTGGGTTTTGCAGTTCTGGGTCTCGCGGGTCAGTGTTCTGAAGGTCGGCGTTCTGCAAGTCACTGTTCCGCAGATCACTGTTGTGCAGATCAGTGTTCCGCGCTTCCATGTTCTGCAATTCGAGGTTCTGCAATTCCGCGTTTTGCCATTCCATACCTTGCAAACCCGTGTTTTGCCATTCGAGGTCTTGCAATTCGAGGAAGACGCAACGCACTTCCTGGATCTCGCCCTCGGGGCTGAGGATGTGCTCGTAGCGCAGCAGGTATCCAAAGCGGAGTTTGCGGGCTTCGGCTTCGGCTTCCTCGCGGGTGTGGAACGGTCCGTATTCGGCACGCAGCTGCTCGGTCGAATCGCAGGCCATCCAGAAAACGTCTTTGTGAGCCATAGCTGCCTTAGTAAGTCCCGAGAGAACGCCGAGCCGAACGGATCAACCTACGCAAGATAGCCAGCGCAAGCTGATCCATAAGAGAACTGAGCAATTGGAGTACCGGGATTGGGGTCTCGGGCAGGGTGCCAGAAGCGGCTCCGGTTGCGAGAAATTGACAGACTATTGCACTGAAAAGACGCGGCTTAGATCAGTCGCGCTGGAACTGGCGACCGACGGCGGGAAGCACCGCGGCCAGGCAACCATGTGAAATCCGTTTCCTTCGCGAACTTCCCTCGCCAACCTCGAATGCTGGTCGACGTTGGGCGCTGGGCGATGCGCTGCGCCTGGGGCCGATTCCGAGGCGCAGCGCATGAACTCACGACAAAGCTGCGCCTGAGGAGCGCTGATCGTTGTTCTTGGTGTTGCCCCCGGAAAGCGGAGGCGCGTCGCCGACGGCGGAGTCCCACGCTGCCGATTGGCCCATGCCGTTGCCCAGTTGCACATGCCAGTTGAGGCCGCCGTGGGCGGCCACGTAGAGAGCCAGTTCCAGGCGGGTCCAGACGCCGAGTTTGTCGAAGGCGGTGCGCAGGTAGTTCTTCACCACCTGCTCGCTGGTGAGCAGAACCCGGGCAATATCTTTGTTGGTAAGACCCTGCCAAACCAGGGTCGCGACTTGAATCTCTCTGGCGGTTAGCCGATCGCGGGGTTGCATGGTTGCACCTGCTCCTTGATGAACTGTTCTTTGATAAACATGGCGGTCGCGAGTTTCACCCGCTTCCGGCCTTCTTTGATGCCTGCGCGCAGAAATAGAGTGCGCAGGTGCTGTTTGACGGTGCGCGGGCTGATGCTCAAGTGGCTCGCGATTTCCTTGTTGCTGCAGCCCTGCACCAGCAGACGTAAGACCTGTTGGTCACGGGGTGTGATCTTGATTTCATTGAGATTAATCATTGGCGTTTTGTCGGCTCCTTCAGTTCAGTCTTGGGGTCGCGACCCGACAGGGATGTATGCAAATTGTTCGCCAAATATTCGCCGTAAAGGAATACCGTTTAAAACCTTATAGTTAGGGTTCGAGATCTGGACCTATAGTAGGTGTGCCTAAGAGCGTGCTCATGAATGGGTCCCGAAATGGGGGTCTTATGTGGGAATTCATCCCAAAAAGGCACCGATTTCTTTCCCTTCAACAATGGCTGGACTTGGGTTACAATGGGGCGAGTTCGATGTGTTTCTCCCCCGCTGTTATGCCCTCAAACCGGCCCAAATTGACATTGAACGAGCAAGCCTTTGAGGACTTGCTGGCCGCGGCCCACACGGTTCAGGAACATAACGATTGGCTGAAGCGGGTGCAACCCACCGGAACCCAGGCGCAGGTTCCGTCAGAAGCCCGAGCCGAAGCGGGCGCCAGCAGCTTCTGCCAACATTGCGGAACGCTCAAGCCATCGGAGGAATCGCGCTGCCCCGGTTGCGGTCAAGAAGAATTTCGCCCGGGCGAACGCATGCAGCGCAAATGGGCTTCGATGTGGCTGATGAGCCAGGAGAAAGGCCTCTGGCCGGAGCGCCCGGTCGAAGCCGTCGACGCGGCACCCGTCGAAGCTGCGCCGAAGAATGGCGGGGGTTCGCAGACCGTGCGCGAGGTTCCAGAGGAAGCCGTCTCACCGTTCGAGGTCGAGCGTCTCCGCGGCAAGTTGGCAGCGAACGAAGCGGCCCACGAACACCCTGCGGCGGCAAGCGAATGGAGTGCGGAATCGCCGGTCGGGACCGACTTGTCAGACGAGGCGTCGGCCGAGCACTCGGATCTTACGGCGCAAACATTCTCGCTCTCCGCGAGCGACGATTCTTTCCCCGCCGATGAAGCAACGACCGACGAAACGACGGACACCATGACCGGCGAGGGCGCCGGGCATCCGGAGTCTCTGCGACAGCGCCTCGCCGATCTCAGCGTGACTTTGCGCTTGCACCGATCCGACCTTTATCTGGGAGCGGCGGTCTTGCTGGCGGTGCTGGCGCTTTTGTGGCCGACGGTAGGCAGTCCACAACCAGCGGCGCTGGGCCCCATGGATCGGGCACTCATTGCGCTGGGAATCGCCGAAGCGCCTGCGCCCGTGGTTCATTTGCAGGGCGACCCCGGCATTGACGTGTGGGTCGATCCGCATACCGCGCTTTACTACTGTCCCGGCGAAGAGTTGTATGGCAAGACCACAGACGGGCGCGTCAGCACCCAGCATGAGGCGCAAATGGATCGCTTCCAACCCGCCGAGCGCGTTCCCTGCGAGTAAGTAGTCTCCTAGTTTGCCTTTTTTCACCAAGGAGTCACAGAGTCACGGAGAAAAACTTGAACCTGCAAAAATAGGGGCTGTGCCCAGGTAGTTGTGTTTCTCGGTGTCTCCGTGGCTCCGTGGTGGAAAAACTGAATTAGGACGGTACTGCGACTAGCTTCACAGCTTGGTAGCGTACAATATCGACCGGATAGAATAATATTGTCGCGATCCGCAAACTCTTAGAAGGTGACAGTCGATGCCGGTACGATCCAAGCGATTCAGATCAGTGTTGTTCCAGTCAGCGTTTCCGCGCGTGCCTTTCTTTTCCGGCTGCGCCGCCATCGTTTTTGTGATGTTTTCGTATGGTGTGATGCCCGCTTCGGGTCAGAGTAATAACGCCGCGAACGGCAAGCCGCCGAGCAGTGCGCCGCGTGAAAAAGCGGGTTCCGCGCCGGACGTGGCTCGGGGAAAGTATCTGGTCGAAGGCGTGGCCGTGTGCGGACAGTGCCACACTCCCACCGACGGCAGCGGAAACCCAGACCGCTCACGCTGGCTGCAGGGAGGGTCGGTGCCGTATATGCCCGCCAAGGCGGACTCCGACTGGCCGATCAGCGCACCGCGGATCGGCGGCACGCCGCCGGCCTCCGACGCCGACATGGTCAAACTGCTGACCACCGGCATCTGGACGAATGGGAATCGATTGCGGCTGCCCATGCCGCAGTTCCGCATGGACCGCAGCGACGCCGAAGCCGTTGTTGCTTATCTGAAAACCGTGAAGGCGCAACAGTAGTTTGACTTCGTGTCGGGACGGGGCAATGTTCGACACAAAAGGAGGGTCCTTCCCCTTCGGAACACTCAGGGTCAGGGGTGCCTACTAATTTTAAGCTGTCGTTTGCGGAACACCTACGGAGTCACTTCGAAGACGACACCGTACCCGCTTGCTCCGCCTTCATCGGTCGATCCGCCTACGAGGGTGGTGCCATAGAGCTTGCCGACGCCGTCGAGAAGCAGACTGGCAAAAGGCTCCGATCCGTCGGTGCCGTTAAAATTCCAGAAAACTCGCTCTTCGTACTTGCCAGTGCCGACCGGGGCCACCAACTCGAAAACAGTTCCAAGGCCCGATTCGCCGCCTAGATACGTAGTGCCGTAAATGTTGCCGGACGCATCGAACACAATCCCGGCGACCGGCCCGATGCCGTCTCTCTTGCCGCCCTCAAAGGAGTGGAGAATCTTCTCTTTCCAACCTTTTTTCCCAGGACTCAGCTCGTAGACCGTTCCAAATCCAGAAAATTCCTTGCCGTGCGCGCCGCCCAGCTGCGTCGTGCCGTAGAGGTTTCCGGCCTGGTCGAGTACGAGTGTGCCCACCGCATAAGCGCCATCTCTTGGGCCACCGGCAAAGTTGTGGAGCACAGCCGGATTCCAACCGCCGCTGCCGTTCGGCAACAGCTCGAATACGGTGTAGTAAGTGGTGCCAAAGATGTTTCCGGCTCCGTCCATGATCAAACCGTTCGGCAAGCCAACTAGCTCCGGCTGAGTGATGCTGTAGATGATTTGCTCGGTCCAGAGGCCGTCGGATGGGCTCAGTTCGAAGACGGTTGCGTCTCCATCGGGGCCGTTGAGCGTAGTGCCGTAGAGATTGCCGGCGGTGTCAAAGATCAGACCGCTGGCCGGATTTGCGCCATCGGTCCCTGCAAAAGTGTGCAAAACGGTTTCTTTCCATCGTTTGCCGACGGGGCTCAGTTCGAACACGACGCCGTAACCCGCGCCACCATAGGATGTCGTCCCGTAAAGATTTCCCGCGCTGTCGAAAATCAAGGGTGACGACGGATTCTCCCCGCCCCTTCCCGCGAAGCTGTGGATCACAGTTTCAGTCCAGCCTCCTGCACCGTTCGGCGAGAGCTTGAATGCGGTGCCGTAACCCACGCCACCGTTCCCCACTCCTCCTTGAAAAGTCGTCCCATAGAAATTGCCAGCGCCGTCGGAAGTGAGTTGGAACTGGGGAATGCCGCCATCGCTGCCGCTGGCGAAGTTATAGAGCACAGCCTCGGTTTGCGCCTGCGCGGGGTGAGCGGCGATCAGCAGCGCGGAAAGCATAATCGCTGTCAGAGTGCCGCAGATTTTAGCGGCTGCGAATTTCGACGAGGCGAATCCTCGACCCGCGTTGGGGATGTTCGAACGGCCTCTCGTCTCCGCTGAGTGCATCGTGCTCTCCCTATAACAGCTGACGGCGAATGGGAATGAAAAACGCGGTGTCGCTTCGCCGCAGGTTGCCTGTCTACTTCGATGCCGCCTTCACTTCCACGCCCGCCCATTTCTCGAGCAGAGTAAGTGTCGCGGCGTAGTCTAGATCCTGCTGGCCTTCTTCGGCGGCTACGTCATAAACCTCTTCGACGGCTTCGAGGCCGGGCAGGCGCACGCGCGATTCTTTCGCCGCATCGAGCGCCAGGCGAATATCTTTTAGCATCAGGCGCAGCGGAAAATTCGGCGAAAAGTCGCGCTGCAAGATGAATGGGGCTTTATACTCCACCACTCCCGAACGCACCATCGAAGCCATGATCAGGGGCAGCAGTTTTTCCACGTCCACACCGAGTTTCGCGCCGAGCGTGAGCGCTTCGGCGAAGCCTTCGAAGATGAGCGCGATCTGCAGGTTCATGACCAGCTTCGTGGCTTGGCCCTTGCCGGTTTCGCCCATGTGAAAGACCTGCTTGCCCATCGCCTGAAATAGTGGCTGCAGGCGAGCCAGCGCTGCGTCGTCGCCACCGACCATAAAAATCAGCGAGCCAGCGGCGGCGGCGATCTTCGAGCCGGTCATGGGAGCATCCACGTAGTCAATGCCGCGCGCCTTCAATCGCTCGGCAAAGCGGCACGTGGCGGAGGGCGAAATCGTGCTTGAGTCGGCAATGATCGCGTCCGCAGCCAGCGCGTGCGCCGCGCCCTCCGGTCCGAACAGGACGCTCTCGACTGCCTTCGTGTCGGAGACGCACATCCACACCACTTCCGCGCCCTGCACGGCATCCGCCGGAGATGCCGCGCGGCGCGCGCCTTCCACGCCGTTCTCCGCGGCAGCCGTGCGATTCCAGACCGCGACCTCGTGGCCGGCCTTGACCAGATTCGCGGCCATCGACCGTCCCATGATTCCTAAACCCAAAAATGCGACTCGCATCGGCGTTCTTCCTCCGGGGTGAGACTTGAATTAGATATGAACGGCAAAGTAACGGTCAAGAAAACAAAACGTCTGGTAGTGGCTCAATTTGAACTTTCGTGGACAAATGAGCCGCTAACGCGAAGAAACTACTCGCTCCCGCGTCGATCTCGCCCCCGGAGCATCTAAATACACTGGAGCCTTGCGCCAACAAGGCCGATAATAGAGGAAAGGCCGCTTTGCCGCGGACCCGGGATCCTGGTTGAAAGAATGTTGAAGTCCTCATTGAAGAACCCCGCACTGCGCAAGCGCGCCGGACAGTTCACGCGCCTGGTGCGGCATTCGGCGGTCACGCCTCGCACGGGCACGACGCATAAACCGGAACTGGTCACGAACGGCCAGCTCGGCGTGACCTTCATCGGACACTCCAGCTTCTTCTTACAGATCGGCGGGCAGAATGTCGTCATCGATCCCAACTTCGCGCGCTGGCTTTTCGTGCTCAAGCGTCTGCGGCAACCGGGATTGAACCTGCGCGACCTGCCTCCGACCGATGTGGTGCTGGTAACCCACGCGCACTTCGACCACCTGCACCGCCAGTCGCTGCGCACCATTGCGCGCCAAACCCGCCGCCAGACCGGAACCGCACCCACGCTGGTGGTGCCGCATCACGTTTTCGATCTGGTCTCGGATCTGGGCTTTGAAGAGATTGTCGAACTGGAATGGTGGAACTCCTACCGCCACGGCACGCTCGACATTACACACGTTCCCTCGCGGCATTGGGGAGCGCGCATCATCAAGGATTCGCACCGCGGCTATGGCGGCTATGTGCTGCGCAGCGGCAAACACTCCGTCTATCACGCCGGAGATACCGCCTACTTCGACGGCTTCCGCGAAATTGGACGCCGCCTATCGCCCGAACTGGCGCTGCTGCCGATCGGCGCCTACAATCCCGAGAGCTTCCGCAACGTGCACACCAGTCCTGCCGACGCCACCAAAGCTTTTTTGGATCTGAAGTCTCGCTGGATGATTCCCATGCACTACGGAACCTTCCGCTTGTCGCACGAACCTATCGAAGAGCCGCTACAGTTGCTGGAGCGCGAAGCGAAGGCCGCCGGAGTGAAAGACCGCGTAGTCGTCCTCGAAGAGGGCGTCACCCGCTTGTTCTGAAGCCTTCGCACGTCAACCCCGTGCGGGGCTAAGGTGCAGAGTGGGGCTCGCTCGTCGCATCCAAACCTGGGCTTTGCTGGAAGTCGACCAAAATGCGCCCCTTCAACCCAAAATACTGCACCGTGGTAACCTCCGGCCGCCCTTTGCATCTAAGTAAACAGGCGCTTTTGCATGCTATACTGCGTCAGATTGGGTGGCTGGGTGCCTCCACGTCCCTGCCCGAGGATTTCCGAACATGGCTAGTAGTTCTCGTCGGTCCAGCTTTCGTTCTTCCTTCCTTATTGTGTTCGTTCTCGCGATGTTCGGCCTGCTGGGGATGCTGTTTGCCCAGAGAATCAGCCCGGCGACCACGCCCAGCAGCGATTCCGACGTTCGGGACAGCTTGAAGCAATTCACCAATGTCTATGAAACGATTGAGCAAAACTATGCCGACCCGGTGAATGCCGACAAGGCGATTTATAACGGCGCCATCCCGAGCATGTTGCACCAACTCGATCCGCACTCCAATTTTTTCGATCCCAAGTCCTACTCCGCCCTCCGCGAAGAACAGCGCGGCAAGTACTACGGCGTGGGCATGACGGTCGGACCGCGCAATAACAAAGTCATCGTCATCGCTCCTTTCGTCGGCACCCCGGCCTATCGCGCCGGCATCCGCCCGGGCGACATCATTGCCGCCATTGACGGCAAGCCCACCGACAACATGAGCACCTCCGATGTCGCCGATCTGCTCAAGGGACCAAAAGGTACCACCGTCCGCATCACCATGCTGCGCGAAGGTTCCGAGCATCCGCTGGAATTCGCCGTCGTCCGCGACGAGATTCCGCGCTACAGCGTCGACTTGCACTTCATGATCAAGCCCGGCATCGGCTACATGCACGTCTCCGGATTCCAGGAGACGACCGAGCATGAAGTCGCCGAAGCGCTCGATCAGATGGGCGATCTCAAAGGCCTGGTCCTCGATCTGCGGCAGAATCCCGGCGGCTTGTTGAGCGAAGGTGTAGGCGTTGCCGACAAGTTCCTGAAGAAGGGACAGTTGATTGTCTCGCATCACGGCCGCTCTTCTCCGGAAAAGACCTATACGGCGGCGCACGGCAACGGTGGAAAAGATTATCCACTAGTGGTGCTGGTCAATCGCGGCACGGCGAGCGCTGCCGAAATCGTAGCCGGAGCCATTCAAGATCACGATCGCGGCCTGATCGTGGGCGAAATCACCTTCGGTAAAGGCCTCGTCCAGACCGTGTATCCATTGGCCGAAAACACGGGCCTGGCCCTGACCACCGCCAAGTACTACACGCCCAGCGGACGCCTGATTCAGCGCGATTACTCGAACCTCTCTTTGTATGACTACTATTACAACCGCGAAGGCGACGACAACAATGCCAACCATGAAGTGAAGCTCACCGATGGCGGGCGCACGGTGTACGGCGGCGGTGGAATTACTCCCGATGTGAAGCTTGCGCCTTATAAGTCGAATAAGTTCCAGGAGGCGTTGTTGCAGCACTATGCGTTGTTTAACTTCGCCAAACGCTACGCGCTGGCGCACAAGATCACGCAGAGTTTTGAAGTGGACGACGCCTTGCTGCTGGACTTCCGCAAATTTCTCGACTCGGAGAAGATTACCTACACCGAGGGCGAGTTCATCGAGAACAACGATTGGCTGCGCTCCAACCTCAAGAGCGAACTTTTCGTCGATGCCTTTGGCCAGGAAGAAGGCTTGAAGGTACGGGCGGAAACCGATCCGGATGTGATCAAAGCTCTGGACCTGATGCCGCAGGCGCGCGCGCTGGTCGACAACGCCAAGAAAGTGGTGGCAGAGCGGAACAAGGCTCCGATGGCACGCTAGATGGGCCTTCCCAATGGTTCCGATTTTGAGGCCCGGGCAACCGGGCCTTTTGCTTGTGCGGAGACATGCACGCGTCAGGTCTCAGATCCCAGGTCTCAGAAAAGCCGGTTTGTCGATTGAATGCCGCTGGGAACTTCCCTCTTGAGTGTCCAGTCGGAAAGCCCTAAAGTACTGATAGCGACATGATTCCCGCCCCCTGGATTCCCGCGTTATTGGTGGCGACGGGCGCGGGCGTTCTGGACTGGCGCTACCGGAGGATTCCAAACTGGCTCACGGTATCCGGCCTGGCGGCGGGGTTAGCAGTGAACACGGTGTTCTACCGCTGGCCCGGCTTGAAAGCGGCGTTGCTCGGCGCGCTGTTGGGGCTGGGCCTGCTGCTGCCGTTCGTGCTGGTCCGCAGCCTGGGTGCGGGAGACTGGAAGCTGGCAGGCGCTTTGGGAGCGTGCCTCGGCCCGCGGCAACTGCTAGCGGTACTGATGGGGACGATTCTAGTGGCGGGAGCGATGGCGCTCGTCGTGGTCATCTGGAAAGGGCGGCTGAAGCGGACGCTCTGGAATATCGCCCGGCTGCTGGGAGCGCTGCTCAGCCTGCGGATGCCAGCATCGGAGGTATCGCTCGACGATCCGCAGTCGACGAAGATTCCGTTTGGTGTGGCCATGGCGCTGACGGTGCTGGGATACGGGTTGGGTAAAATGATGGGGAAGATGTGATTGCCATTTGTGATTTGTGATTTGCGATTGGTCGTTGGTGATTTGTAATTTCACTCGATTGATTGTCATCCTGAGCGACCGGGGTCCCCAGCCGGCCGCATTTGCCGGATGGGGTGGGGAAGCGAAGGATCTGCTGTTTGCCGAACTTAAAACAAATTGCGTGTAAGCTCCGCAGCGCCGACGGGTCGGAGATCGCCGAGGCTGCGATGGTCCTGCCGTTGGTGTTTATGCTCTTGCTGGGCATCATCTGGTTTGGACGAGCCTTCAACATCTACTCGACCATCCAGCAGGCGGCGCAGCAGGGAGCGATCGTCGCGGCGCGAGATTCGTGCGCCACATGCACGGGCGGAAATGCCCCCCCGAGCGTTGCCACGGCGGATAATGCGATATTCGCGGTGATGCAGGCGGACAACCTTCTCCCCGGCCAGATCCAACTGCCGACCAATCCTCCAAATTGTGGGCCCGGGCAACCCTGTACCGCGTGCCCACCACCGTCGCCACCCGCTGGAGCGTGTTCATCGACTGCCAATATCTATGTCTGCCAAAATGTGCAACTGAACCCCACGGCCACGCCCCCACAGTGCGGTACCGTGGTGAGCTTTCAATATCCATTCCAGTTCAATCTGCCGTTCACTTCCTTGAACATGCAACAAATCATTTTGTCGGCACAAGCGGCGAGCAGGATGGAGAACTAGATGCTTCGTCTTCGAATTCTCACGTTCTTCGAAAAATGGTCTTTCAGGGATGAGCAGGGTGCGGCGTTGCTGGAGTTTGCCATCTCGCTGCCGCTTCTGGTGGTGTTCATCGTGGGCATTTTCGATTTCAGCGGCGCATTCAATCAGAAACAGAAAATCGAGCAGGCCGCGCAGGAAGGCGCCATTATTGCCGGCGCTCAACCCATGAGCGACATCGCGACGGGTATCCTCACCCCCCCCGGTCCCAGTTCCCTGCAACCGGTGGTAACCGCAGTTTTCAACTCGCTGGCGGGCACTGGAATCCTGCCGAATGCGAATAAGGGAAACTGCAGCCCTCCGGGCAACGTGACCGGCCCCGTTCTCCTCAAGTGGACTTACACTATGTCCGGATGTCCCGATGATCTGGTCATCACCATTAACCGTGGGAAGGTCATCACCTCGACGTCGCCAGCAGTCGTCGGCACCATCGTAACGGTCACGTACCCGTATCACTGGCGATTTAATAGTGTGATTCAATTGTTAAGCCCGGGCGCAAGCTATGCAGCGACCACGAAGCTGAACGAGAGCGCTACGGTCCAAAACCAGATGTGAGGGTGAATGCGTCGACGGAAGAACGCGCTGGGGCGGAAGAACGAGCAAGGGTTCATCATCACGCTGGTCGCAGTGTTCATGCTGGGAGTGGTGGGAGCGATGGCGGCGCTTTCCATCGACTTGGTGACGATCTACACCGCCCGTAGCGAGGCGCAACTGGCGGCCGATAGCGCGGCACTGGCCGCGGCACGCGTACTCGCCAACTCAGGTGCGACCTCGGATACTACCGGCGCGTCCATGTCGAGTGCGTGGACAGTTGCCCAAGCCGTTGCTCTTCAAGTCGCTGAGCAGAACACAGTGGGGGGAGTAACTCTCACCTCGGCCCAGGTCACGATTCCCGCTAACCCCGGTGGAACCAATAGCAACCCGACCTTCACCATAAAAGTTCAGATAACCAATCTGCCAACATTTTTCGCGCGCATCTGGGGAACGAAATTCGTCACGGTAGGGGCATCCGCCACGGCGGAAGCTTACAACCCTTCGGAATCAAGTGCCTTGGTTGGGGCAAGTACAACGCCGGTTGCCCCCATCTGTGTGAAGCCGTGGCTACTACCGAACATCGATCCCACGGGGACTATTACCGGCGCAAACAAAGAGATATTTTCACCGCGGTCTGGCCGCATTAGGCATGCAACTTTGCTTGGCAAAGGCTGGCCGTATCCCACTGGCAATCCATATGGCCTCTATGCCGACTGCGGGGATTGCAGTCCGGGCGTTGTCGGCCCCAACCTGCCCGCGCCCGCGGCCGGAGAATATTATCCCGGAGCGATCGATGCCGCCGACTTTCCTGCCCCCACGCAAGCGCTGCCCGCTTGCAGCAGCGGCTTCAGCACCAATGGGTATCAGCTTGCTGTCGCCGGTTGCGTTCAACAACCCATTTCGTGCGGCGCGACCGCGCAGGTCAACATTGATGTAACCCCCTACACTCCCACCAACGCGGTCGGAGGTCGCGATGCCGACACAGTCCAGGCGGCGGAGTGCCTCATTCACTATGTCAGCGCGGCCGGAGACAGCGACAGCATCGACATCAATTACGCCAGTTCCCCATTCCAGTTTCTGGCAGGCATCCAAAACCCCATTGCGAGCGCGGTTGGGAAAGATGTCATGGTCAGCGATTCCCTCGTGACGATTCCAGTGATTGACTACCCGGGCGGGTCATCCACTCCGACCACAGCCAACCCCACCGTCACCGTGATCGGCTTTCTGCAGGTGTTCCTGAACCCTCAATCAGCGGCGCTGCCCCTGCCGGGATCCAACCAGATCCCCGCGACCATCATCAACATGGCGGGTTGCGGGACCAACGCCAACGGACAGCCGATTCTTGGCAACGGCGCGTCTCCCGTGGCCGTGCGGCTGATCTCGCAATAGCAGGCGGAGCTAGAACTGGTTGGGGTCGCGGCGCGTCAGGATGACTCGCTCCAGGCTTTCTTCATTGCCAATAAAAATAAAGTTATAGTTGGAGCCGTTCAGCAGCGCTCCAAGCACGTCGCGCGCGGGAGCGGGACCGATGTCGGCGACCACTTCTTCCTGCTCGGCGCCGGCGGGAATGGGAATATCGGCCTGGGTCTGGCGCTGCACTTCAAACAACACCTGTGCGAGCGTGGCTTTCTCCGCGCGAATGTGCAGCATCCCCTTGACATAGGATACGAAAACGGGCGACTGCGGCGGCCGTGGCTCTTCCGTGACGGCGGGAAGCGGCGGTGGCATCAAAAGAGAAACTGCGGGAGCAACCTTGGCGACTGCGATCTTTGTACCTGGGTCCAGCAAGGTAGTCTTCAATGTAGCCGCGGGCGCTGGTGTCGCGGCGAGCGCGATCGTGGCGGCGGGCACGAACCTTGCGGCTGGCTTAGGCTGGGCCTCGGGAGTTCGGGCTTTGGCGGCGGTGGCCGGAGTCGGTACAACAGGGTCTTGCTTGGCCGGACTTTGCTTCGCCAGGCCTTGTTTCGCCAAATCTTGTTTAGACAAATCTTGTTTAGCCGAATCATGTTTCGCCAGATCTTGCTTGGCCGTACCTGACTTTTCTGGACTCAGCGTGACTACAATCGTTTTCCCGTTGGTCAAAATCCGATACGCCTGCGGCTCCGAGAGATCGAGCACCACGCGGGTAATCGGAGGGTTCTTGAAAAACAACCCAGCGCGAATTCCCCTGAGCGCTCCTTGATCGACGACCAGAGGACGGGCAGCCAGGCTGCGCAATTCGGCAGCCGGAAGCGCTCCGGGAAAATCGATGATGATGCGATCGGGGCCGGTGATGGCCTGAGTGTCGGGCGCGACGGGCGCTCCCGAGGTTTGGATCTCAACCGTCAGGGCGTTGCCTTTATCGGCGGCATGCACCACCACGCCCTCGACGTGAGCGGGCGCGGAGTTGAGCGGCGGCACGGTCTGCGCGGGCGCGGACAGCGACGCCGCCAGGGTAAGCAGGGCTCCGACATAAAAGAGACGTGGCATTGGACTCTGACCAAAGTCTAGCAGTTCCAGAACGGGCAAGCCGCACCAGAGGTTCTAGCCCTGATGGCAGCACGAACGCGACCTCAGCCGCCAAATTGGCGGGCTTCGCACAGAGGTCGCTTATTTTCAATGGAGCGCCAATGGAGCGCCGAACCCGATGCAGCTAACCGAGCTTGGCTGGCGGGTTGGGCGGCGGGCAGGCGGTCTTGTGGCTTCCGTCGCAGAAAGGACGGTTGGCGGACGCTCCGCAGCGGCAGAGGGAGAACCCGGTCTTGCCGGTCAGGTCGAACTTGTTGCCATCGGCGTCGACCATTTCGACCACCCCGTTCGGGTCGTCGATGCGGAAAGGACCGTTCGGTCGCACCGTAATCGTGACTTGGGACATGAAGCCTCCTGGATTTTGGGTAGCTTTCAAAGTATCGCACACAGGGGGAAACGTTCTCAGTACCCAAAGCCGGGAATCCTTCGGTCTTGACTGAGAACCGAGAACTGGGAACTGAGAACCTGTTGCCTACCGCCAACGATCCACCATCTGCCACCAGACCATCTTGGTCCACTCGTCAAACGTCGTCTTGGCCCATTCGCGGTTGCTCCACCAGGCATAGCCGAACTCGGAGGCATTGGTGGCTGCGGCGGCGTTGAACTCGTATTGCGGCAGGCGATGGCGAAAGATCATCAAAGCGCGGCGGGTGTGAAAGTCGGAGGTCACGATCAGCACCCGATGCGCGCCCAGCGACTGTAGGCATCGGCTGACGTCGTTAACTTCGGCGAAAGTGGAGAAGCCAAAGATCGGGCATACCGAGACGCGGTTGGCTTCCGGAAGGCGGCTCGCAAAACTCCGCGCGATGTCGATCAGTTGGGTGTCGTAGATCCGATCTCGCATTTCGGCGTCCAGCAACAGATGCGAGGCCATTCCCTGCCGCAGCAATTCGATACCGTGGTCGGGACGGACTCGAGTTTCGCCGGCGAGCACCACAATGGCGTCGGACTTTTCCGGATGGTCCACAACCAGAAAGCGCGCCGCCTGGCTGGCCGCGGCAATCGCGAGAACTGGCAGGAACAACAGAATTGGCGATCGGAAGGCTCGCATCACGCTCCGCATACTACCTTCGCATGGTACTAGGGAACCCGGGCCGGCGAAACTCGGTTACGGGGGTAATGTGGAGTGCAATCGCGTTGTAAACATTGCATAAAGTCGAGCGACAATACAATGAAACACGGGAATATGAGCAGGTTTCGGCACCGTGAGCGAAACCTGCAATGTTAAGATTGGAATGAACCCTATGAATACTCAACTCATTGCTTCTTCTCTTTTCACCGACTTGAAAAGCCGCATTGGTGCGCGCCAAGCCAAGGTGGGGATCATCGGACTTGGCTACGTCGGATTGCCATTGGCGTTGCTCTACAGCGAGCAGAAATTTGCCGTCACCGGGTTCGATATCGATCAGCGAAAGATCGACACCCTCGCGAGCGGCGGCACCTATATTGTCCGTATTACGCCCGAGGAGATCGCGGCCGCCAAAGCCAACGGCTTCAAAGCCACGGCCAACTATGCGCAGATCAGCGCCATGGATGCGATTATCATCTGCGTCCCGACGCCGCTCAACGAATATCACGAGCCCGACCTCAGCTACATCACCAACACGGCGCATGCCGTCGCGCCGCATTTGCGCGCCGGCCAGATCGTCATCCTGGAGAGCACGACTTACCCTGGCACCACCGAAGAAGTTCTGGTTCCGATTCTCGAGAAAGAAAACAAGGCAGGCTTGACGGCCTCCCGCCTGGGCGCGGCCCGGGATAATGAGATATGGGTGGCGTTCTCGCCCGAACGCGAAGATCCCGGCAACACGCAGGTGGCTCGCCACGATATTCCCAAGGTGATTGGCGGACTCGACCCGCAAGCCGGCGAAATTGCCGCCGCACTTTACGGCGCGATCTTTCGCCGCACCGTTCCGGTCTCATCGCCAGCGGCTGCGGAAATGACCAAACTGCTCGAGAACATCTACCGCTGCGTCAACATTGCGCTGGTCAACGAGCTCAAAATGCTGTGCCTGCGCATGGATCTCAACATCTGGGAGATCATCGACGCGGCCGCGACCAAGCCGTTCGGCTTTCATCCGTTCTATCCCGGGCCGGGTCTGGGCGGACACTGCATTCCCGTCGATCCCTTTTATCTCTCTTGGAAGGCAAAGGAGTTCGACTTCCACACGCGTTTCATCGAACTGGCGGGCGAGATCAACGTGGCCATGCCCTACAACGTGATCGCGTCGACCATTTCCGCGCTCAACCAGCAGAAGAAGGCCATCAACGGATCGAAGGTGCTGGTTCTGGGGGTCGCGTACAAGAAAGACATCGACGATCTGCGCGAGTCGCCGGCGCTCACCATCATCGAACTGCTGCAAAAGGAGGGCGCCACGGTCTGCTATAACGACCCCTACTTCCCTTTTGTCGGGCGCGGCCGCAAGTACGATTTGCAGATGAAATGCACTCCGCTGGAGAATCTCGGCCAGTACGACTGCGTGCTCATCGTAACCGACCACAGCGATTACGATTACAAGAAGATCGTCAACGAGGCCAAACTGGTGGTCGACTCGCGCAACGCCACACGCGGCATCAAGAGCGACAAGATCGTGCACTGCTAAGAGCCGTCACCTCTCAGCTTTCAGCCGCCATTTTTTGGCAGGCGCTGCGGTCGACTGGCTCGCGACTGCTTGTTTTACGACCTGCTCCCAGGGCGGTGCGTCACGCCGCCTTTTCCTCGGTTAACTTTTGTGTCCTAGGGCACCGTTTCGCACGCGTCGCCTGTGCTAGTATTTCGCGTTGAGGCTTGTCAGCGTATGCGTTGTACGCTGCATCTCTACGGTGCGGCAATGGCGGTCGATCGATGAAAGATACGCTCGGGATCTTGCTCGCGGGAGGAGCTGGCGAACGCCTCTATCCGCTGACCCGCGACCGCGCCAAGCCGGCCGTCACCTTTGGCGGCATCTACCGCATCATCGACATCACGCTTTCCAACTGCGTCAACTCCGGACTGCGCCGCGTTTATATCCTGACCCAATACAAGGCGCTTTCGCTCAATCGCCAGATCCGCGAAGGCTGGAACATCTTCGGCCGAGAAATCGGAGAGTTCATCGAGATTCTGCCCCCCATGAAGCGGGTCAGCGAGAACTGGTACATGGGGACGGCCGACGCCGTCTATCAGAACATCTATTCCATTGGCTCCGAGCAACCAAAGTACGTGATCATCCTCTCCGGCGACCACATCTACAAAATGAATTACGAGCGCATGCTCAAGCAGCACCAGGACGCCGGCGCCGACGTCACCGTCGCCACCCTGACCACCGACCCAGCCGACTGCCGTCATTTTGGCGTGGTCGATATCGCCCACGACCATCGCATTACCGGCTTCCTCGAAAAACCGAAGCAGACCGAACTGCGATCGCCCTACGATCCGACCAAAATTTCAGCCTCGATGGGCATCTACATCTTCAACACCGATGTTCTGATTCCGGTGCTGCTCAAGGATGCCGAGGACCTTAATTCCAGTCACGACTTTGGCAAGGACATTCTGCCCAGGATGCTCGGCGACTACCGCGTGTTCGCGTTCAATTTTGTCGACGAAAACAAGAAGGAAGCTCTCTACTGGCGAGACGTGGGCACGCTCGAAGCCTACTACGAAGCCAACCTGGATCTGGTTTCGGTCTCTCCGGTCTTCAATCTCTACGATGAGGCTTGGCCGATTCGCACCCACCAGCGCCAGTATCCACCGGCGAAGTTCGTGTTTTCCGACACCGACCGCATGGGCCGCGCGCTCGATTCCCTGGTTTCGTCGGGCTGTATTATTTCGGGAGGTTCCGTCCAGAATTGCGTGCTCTCGCCGAATGTGCGCGTGAACTCCTACTCGGAGATCGAGAACAGCATTCTGTTCTCGCACGTCAACGTGGGACGCAGTTGCCGCATCCGCAAAGCCATCATCGACCGCGACGTGCATATTCCCGAAGGCACGACCATCGGCTACGATGCCGATGCCGACCGCGAGCGCTACTTCGTCACCGACAGCGGCATCACGGTCGTGACCCGCGATTACTCCCTGTTCGAGAACCCGGTGACGGTGGATTACTTCACGAGTGAGTAGCAGAGCAGGTCTTAGGCGTTAAGATTCCTGGGCCTCGGAAGCCGATGCTTGAGATTTCCGTGACACCTGCGACCGGACACCTTTTTAGTTCAGCTTGAGGTGCAGGGTCTGAGCAAGCTTCCGCTGCTGTTGGTCAAAGCTATAGAGGTAATCCGCACCCAGTTCGAGCGCTGCCGCCACATGCAGCAGATCCGCCGTCCGGGTGCCGAGTTTGGCCGTCGTTTGTCGAGACAATTGGCGTGCCCGCTCAAAGAGCGAATCCGTTAAGCCTCTGAGTTGTAGAATCCCGTCGCGCATGTCTCTCTCGAAATTAGCCAGTGCAGATTTTTCGGCTGCCGGCAAAGCTTCTCTACGGAAGAGCCGCAACCTAAAAGCGTTGACAACCTCCAGTTCACCCAAAGCCGTTATAAAAAGGCTCCCCTGAGAGGCCTCCATTGTGCGCAGGGCTGCCGCGGAATTCGCGTCCGGTATGTAAAGCGATACGAGAAAACTGGGTTCGGCGTAGATTTTCAATACCGATCCCGATCGGCGGATATCAAATCCGCTCCGCTAACCGCGAGCACTTTGTCGCCAAAGATTGCGCGCATGCGACCGCGAAAATCTGGCATCTTCTTTACCGCTTCCGCGCTTTCCGGCACCAGGCGGGCGATCACACGCTTGCGCTTGGTGATTTGGATCTCTTCGCCCTGCAGCAGAAGGCGTTCGATCTTTTTGAATTCGTAGCGCAGATCCCGAACCGAGGCTTTCGTCATGTGATACATTATAACATCACATAGAGCGGCGCAATGGGAAAAGGTCGCAGAACCCGACAGTCTCGAGGTTTCCCTGAGACCTGCCACCTGAGACCTTGTCTAGTGCTTCAGCAGATCGTCCGCCAGCAAATGTGCCTTCTCGGCCAGCGTGCTGGCGCGTCGCACGTCGCCTTCCTGCAGGGCTCCACGGGCTCCTTCCATGTAATTGCGAATCTGTCCCAGGGTCTCCTGCTGTTGTGGGTTGAGATTGCGTCCGGCCAGTTGTTTCAGTTGGAGATCGGTCGAACCGAGCCACTGCTCCGCGTTCTGGCGCTGGCGGAGGGCTTCGGCGGGAGTCATGCCGGGCACGATCTGTTCCGCCGGTTCGCTCGCTCCACCCTCGCGAACCACAATCTTCTTCGGAGTGCCGGGAGGCGGCGGCGCGGGACGCTGGCGGCGCTTTTTCGTTGCACCCGTCGCGGAGGAATTCGTCTGTTTCTTTTCTAACCGCACTGCCGCCTTCTGCTCCGGTGTCAGCGTGGTATCCACGGGAAACTGTTGTAAGGTCGGATTTTCCGCGGGACTCAAGGGGTCGGGAGATTGCCCGGATTTGGCGCCGGCCGCCGGATCCTGTTGCCAGGAAGCCGCAGCCGAAAAACTCAGGCAAAGAGCAAGCGCGAGTGCATAGGCAAGTCGCATAACGGTGTCAGGAGAATTGTTTCCCACCGCTGCCCAGAACGCAAGCGTGCGCTTCCGGCTACCCACAAAAAACCGGGGAAGCGTTTTGGCTTCCCCGGTTCGCGGTTCATTTTGGATTGAGTTCTATTCGGTGCTGCCTGCATTGGCGGCGGCGCTCATGGGTTCGTTTTCAGGTTGCAGGATCACGCCGTCGAACGGCGTTGCGCCTACGAAGCGTCCGCCAATGACGCTAACCCGCCGCAGCGGGAATCCGCTGTCCGGACCGCGCTGCCAGCTCCGCCCGCCGTCGCTGCTTTCGAAGATCACTCCGGTCGCGTCGCTGGTGGCCAGCAGCCGCTTGTGCGTGGCATCGAAGCTGACCGAGGTGATGTCCTTGGCCGGCAGGCCATCAACCACGTGCTCCCAGGTCGCGCCGCCGTCCGCGCTGTGATACGCGCCTTCGCGGGAAGCGATCATGATCTGGCTGTTGGAGGCAATGGCAACGTTGCGGATGCTGACCACATACGGCGGCAGACTGGCTTTCTGCCAGGTCGCACCGCTGTCATTCGAGACGAGGACCATGGATCGCGTCGCCGCCACCATGGTGGGACCGTCGGCGCGCACGGATACGAAATCCGTCTGACCGAGAACCGGACCACCCTTCCACATCTTGCCCTGGTCGGTGCTGGAGTAAATACCGCTTGTAGTGGCCGCCATCCAGCGGCTGGAACCGAGTTCAGGATCGCTGATTTCAAGCTCGTTGACGCGCGCTTCCAGTTCCTTTTTCTCGATGGACGTCTTGGTGACCGCTTT
>Ga0302198_10002278_pt1 | contig 20268 bp, 16 predicted proteins | sample II_Bog_N2_2_FD_193521 | JGI IMG/M metagenome (GOLD analysis project Ga0302198, IMG submission 193521) | Peat permafrost microbial communities from Stordalen Mire near Abisko, Sweden - II_Bog_N2_2 | ecosystem: Environmental > Terrestrial > Soil > Wetlands > Peat | place: Sweden: Abisko... | reverse complement strand
GCTTCGGAGTGTCCTCCAGATAAATGGCAATGATCTCGCGCAGGAATTCGCCCCCGTCGCCGGGATTGAGTTCTCTGAGGTTTGAAATGGCGTCAGGGTCGATGGAAGGGATGTCGGGCACGGCTTTAGGTGGTTGCTGATGTTCAGGGTGTCGGGCTCTAGGTGGCCCACTCAAACGATGTGTTCTCTTCGATCTCCGTGATGGTCGTCATTCCAAGAAGCACCTTCTTTAGCCCATCGTAGCGAAGGGGCCTGTAGCCGACCTTTGCCGCGGCCCTGGTGATTTCCTGGACGCTCCGCCCCTCGGAGATCAGGGCGCGGATCTCCTCCGTAATGAGCACGAGCTCGTGGATGGCCACGCGGCCCTTGTACCCGGTCCCCCGGCATTTCGGGCAGCCCCTGCCGCGGTAGAAGGGGACATCGACGAGGCCCTCGTCCTTGAAGTACTTTGAAAGCACGTCGCGGGACGGTGTATACGCCTCCTTGCAATTCTCGCAGATCCGGGCAGCGAGTCTTTGCGCAAGAACTCCGATGACGGACGGCGCGACCATGTAGGGCTCGACGCCAATCTCGATCAGGCGGGTGATGGCCTGGGGCGCGGAATTGGTATGGAGGGTCGCAAATACGATATGGCCGGTGAGCGCGGCCTCTGTGGCGATCTTCGCCGTTTCCAAGTCGCGGATTTCGCCGATCAGGATCGCGTCGGGATCCTGGCGCATGAGCGCGCGGAGCAGGTTTGCGAACTTCAGATCGATCGTATGGTTCACCTGGCTCTGGGTGACGCCCTCCAGCTGGATTTCAATCGGGTCCTCGATGGTCGAGATATTGAGCTCGGGCTTGTTGATCTCATGCAGCGCGGAGTAGAGGGTGGTTGTCTTCCCCGAGCCTGTCGGTCCCGTCACGAATATGATCCCGTTCGGATTCTGGATCAGCCTCCTGAAGGGTTGGAGGATCGACTGCGACATCATCATCTTCTCCAGCGTGATCATCGACTTCTTGCCCGACATCGCGAGGATTCGGATCACGACCTTCTCGCCGTAGGCCGAGGGTATGGTGGAAACGCGGAAGTTGGCCGTTTGGTTGCCGATCGGCAGCGAGAAGCGCCCGTCCTGTGGGATCCGGGTCTCCGCGATGTCCAGGTTGCAGAGGATCTTGATGCGCGAGATGAGCGCCTTGTGGAGCTTCCTCGAGTAGGTGAGGATCTCGCGCAGGTTGCCATCCACGCGGAACCGAATCCTCGAGTGGATCTCCTGCGCCTCGATGTGGATGTCGGTGGCCCGCTCCCTCATCGCGTAGTAGACAATCTCGTCGAGGATTTGGACCAGGGCATTGTTCTCGGCCAGCTGTGCGAGCTTGTCCCCGGCGAGCTCGGGCTGGTCGAAGAGCGTCGACCGCTCAAGCTGTCCCAGGCTGTCCTCCAGGCGCTCCTCGTTGGAGTAGTGGATCGCGATCGCGTCATCTACCTCCTTCGGCAGAGCGAACACGGGGCTCACGGGCACACGGGCGATCTGCCCGAGTCTCTTGACGGTCTCGGCGTCGTCGGGAGAGGCCATGGCGACCGTCATCGTTCCGTTGAAGATATACAGGCCGATAGCCCGGACCTTCTTCGCGACCTCAAGCGGGATCTTCTCGATTGCCTCGTCGGTGATGACGGATACGAACGGGTCCACATAGGCGACGTTCATCGTGTCCGCCCAGAAGCGGCAGGCGTCGTCCTTTGCTGCGATCTTCGACTCAATAACGGCTTGTACGAGATCGGCGCTGTCGCCGTGGCGCTCGGCGAGCTGACGCAGATCATCCTCGCTCCCAAAGTTGGGAGTGTCCCTCAGCTTGGCTAGGAATGTCTCAACTCTTGGGCTTAACACGGGCGAGTTTTTTGGTCTTAAACAGTTTTCCGATCTCGGCCTGGTCCAGTTTCTCCATCGCGAATGAGGCGGATCCGCGCTCGGCGTCGATCTCCGCAAGGAGGTCCGGCAGAGAGTAGCGGACCTCCGCCAGCACGCCTTTGGCCGCCGGCTTATCCTGGGTGCTCTCGGGGTGGTCGCTCATGGTCCTAGGGGGTGGGGGGCTCGTCGCTTGCATCCTCGGACTCGAAGCACGCCTCGATCGTCTCGGCAAGGGCCCTGCCGATGTCCTCGGGCGGTGCATCCTTGCGGATGTAATTGGCGGCCCCGAGGGCTATGGCCTCGTCGATCGTCTGGCGGTTCGCAAGGGAGGTCAGCATGACCACGACAGCGTCAGGGTTGATCTCCTTCAGTGCCCGAAGGGTCGCGATGCCGTCCATGATGGGCATGTTGACGTCGAGCATCACCAAGTCGGGCCGCTCCCGCTTGTAGACCTCGATCGCCTCGATCCCGTTTGGTGCCTCGAAGATACGCGTGGTACCGAGATGCCGCAGGAGCAGCGAGATGAATTTGCGAATATGCGCCTCGTCGTCGACGAGGAGTATGCTGCCTTCAAAATTCATTTGTAAAGCGGGAGGCTTACGAAGAATTCGGCGCCGTGGCCTGGAAGGTTGTTCACGCCGATTGTTCCCTGGTGAGCCTCGACTATCTTGCGGCAGATGGCGAGCCCTAGACCGGTGGCCTTCTCGCCCCCGGTCGGGGTGGTGGAGAGCCGCCCATAGTCCCTGAAGAGCTTGTGGCGCTCGTTTTCAGGGATTCCCGGCCCGTTGTCCCTTACCGCGAATCCCGCTGCAAAATCGTCGGAATGGATCTGGACGGTGATGACCGATCCCTTGGGGGAGTACTTCACGGCGTTACTGATCAGGTTGTCGACCACCTGCCTCATCTTGTTGCGGTCGACCTCCACCATCGGGTCGCCGACCGCCGCCACCAGCTCTACACGCATGTTCTTCTTGGCGGCCTCGATGTTGCTTAGGTGCACGGAGCGCTCGACGATCTCGACTACGCTTGTGGGCACCTTGTCGAGCTTCAGGTGGCCGGCCTCAATCGTGGCGACGTCGAGCAGCTCATTCACGAGCTGGAGCATCGACTGGCTTGCACCATGGATCGTCTGGACGATCTCCCTCTGCTCCGGGGTGATGTCACCAATGGCGTTCTCTCCCAGGAGTTCGGCCAGGCCGCGGATGGAGGACAGGGGATTGCGCAGGTCATGGGCGCACATCCCGAGGAACCGGTCCTTGGCAGCGTTTGCCTTGCTCAGCTGGTCGACCAGATGCTTCTGCTGCTCGACGAGCTGCTGGTTGCTCAAGTGGGTGCGGATCCGGGCCACTACCTCCTTTGGCCTGAACGGCTTGGTCAGGTAGTCGACCCCGCCGGCGTCAAAGCCCATGACGACGTCGTCGGCCTCGCTCTTTGCGGTTACGAAGATCACGGGCGCGCACTTGTCCCCGTAGGTCTTCTTCAGTGTCCGGCAGGTCGTGAAACCGTCGATCCCGGGCATCATGACATCCAGGAGGACCAGATTGGGCTGGAAAGAGGCGTAGGTCTCGAGTGCCTGCTCCCCCGATCCCGCCTCGGCAATCTCGTAGCCCTCATGCCGAAGTATCCCCCCGATGATCCGGAGGTTAATGCGGTCGTCGTCCACAGCCAGTATCCGTCGGCCCTTCAGGTCGATGGATGGTGTTGTCAAAGGGTCATCCATTATTCGCGTTGTATCAATGAGACAGCGAGCTTGGCCTGCAAGCCAGAGAAATTCACCGACCCAGGGATGGCAGCCTGAACAAACGATCGCATCACAAAATCCAGATATGTTGATATTTTGCTTGCTTGCCCCCTCCCGTGGGGGTTCGTTGGTGGCTTCCCAGTCGAATTCCCATGTCAAAATCATTCGTGTTTTCATCCGAGTCCGTAGGCGAGGGTCATCCCGACAAGGTCGCGGACCTCATCTCGGACAGCGTACTTGACGCCTGCCTCGCGCAGGATCCCCAAAGCCGCGTGGCCTGCGAGACGCTCGTGAAGAGCAACCAGGTCGTGATCGCCGGCGAGATCACCACGGCCGCGAAGATCAACTACGAGCTGGTGGTGCGCGACGCGATCCGCGACATCGGCTACACCAACGACGACGACGTTTTCCACTGCGACAAGGTTTTCATCCACAACCTCCTGACCCGCCAGTCTCCGGACATCGCCCAGGGCGTGGACGCGCGCAAGGCGGAGGGCAAGGACACGGCGGAACAGGGCGCGGGCGACCAAGGCCTCATGTTTGGCTACGCCTGCAACGAGACGCCAGAGATGATGCCGACCGCGATCATGTTCGCGCACCGTCTTGGCCGGGAGCTCACGAAGCTGCGCAAGGCGGGCGTCGTCGGCTGGCTCCGCCCGGACGCGAAGTCGCAGGTTTCAATCCGCTACGAGAATGACCGCCCGGTGAGGGTTGAGAATGTGGTCATCTCAACTCAGCATGCCGCAAGCGCGAAGCACGCTGATATTCGCGACTTCCTGATCGAGTACGTGATCAAGAAGGTCATCCCAGCCGGGATGATGGACGCCTCGACCCAATTCCTGATAAATCCCACCGGGCGTTTTGTCGTCGGCGGACCCGAGGGTGACTCGGGTCTCACCGGCAGGAAGATCATCGTCGACACCTACGGTGGCTGGGGCCGCCACGGCGGCGGCGCCTTCTCGGGCAAGGACCCGTCCAAGGTCGACCGTTCGGCGGCCTACATGTGTCGCTGGGTCGCCAAAAACATTGTGGCGTCGGGCCTTGCGGACATCTGCGAACTCCAGGTCGCCTATGCGATCGGGTATCCGGAGCCGGTGAGCATCTGGGTCGACGCCATGGGGACTGCCAAGGTCCCGGAGGCCAAGATCTCTAAGGCCGTCCAGAAGGTGTTCAGCTTCAAGCCCGCCAATATCATCAAACAGCTGGACCTGCTGCGCCCGATCTATCGGTCGACCACCAACTACGGCCACTTCGGCAAGCCCGATCTCCCTTGGGAGCAGACGAACAGGACCAAGGAGCTCATCGCGGCCGCCAAATAACGGACCCGACACTCAAGAAGAACCCTCAGAAACCATTTAATCATGCCTACGACCGCCTCCACACGCCCCGCCCAGGACTTCCACGTAAAAGACATCACGCTCGCAGACTGGGGCCGCAAGGAGATCACCGTTGCCGAGCATGAGATGCCCGGCCTGGTCTCGGTAAGAAAGAAGTTTGGCCCGAAGAAGCCCCTAAAAGGCGTCCGCATCACGGGCTCCCTGCACATGACGATCCAGACAGCCGTCCTGATCGAGACGCTTGTCGAGCTCGGGGCCGACGTGCGCTGGGCCTCGTGCAATATCTTTTCGACGCAGGACCACGCCGCCGCGGCCATCGCCAAGGCCGGTGTGCCCGTCTTCGCCTGGAAGGGCGAGTCGCTCGAGGAGTACTGGAATCTGACCTGGAAGGCCGTCAGCTTCCCCGAGGGCAAGGGACCGCAGTTGGTCGTCGACGACGGTGGCGACGTCACACTTCTCCTGCACAAGGGCTTCGAGCTCGAGGAGGGTAGCGACTGGGTCAACACGGAGTCGGGTTCCCACGAGGAGGGTGTCATCAAGGCGCTCCTTAAGCGCGTCCATGCGGAGTCCCCGTTTATCTTCCACGAAATGGTCAAGGACTGGCGCGGCGTCTCCGAGGAGACGACCACGGGCGTGCACCGCCTCTATCAGCTCCATGAGAGGGGGAAGCTTCTCGTGCCGTCGATCAACGTGAACGACTCCGTCACGAAGTCCAAGTTCGATAACCTCTACGGATGCCGCGAGTCTCTCGCGGACGGCCTGAAGCGCGCTACGGACGTCATGATCGCCGGCAAGGTGGCGGTCGTCTGCGGCTACGGCGACGTTGGCAAGGGCAGCTCGCACTCGCTGCGCGGCTTCGGAGCCCGGGTGATCGTCACCGAGGTGGACCCGATAAACGCACTGCAGGCGGCCATGGAGGGCTTTGAGGTGAACACGATCGAGAGCGCTCTCGCCGAGGCCGACATTTATGTCACGACGACGGGCAACTGCGACGTCATCACGCTCGAGCACATGGAGCAGATGAAGGACCAGGCGATCGTCTGCAACATCGGCCACTTCGACAACGAGATCCAGGTGGACCGCCTCTACAAGGCGCCCGGCATCAAGCGGGTGACGATCAAGCCCCAGTACGACAGCTTCACCTTCACGAGCGGCCGCTGCATCTACCTCCTTGCCGAGGGGCGTCTTGTGAACCTGGGCTGCGCCACCGGACATCCCTCGTTCGTCATGTCGAACAGCTTTACGAACCAGACCCTGGCCCAGCTGGACCTCTGGAGGAATCGCGACACCTACAAGCCCGGTGTCTATCGCCTGCCGAAACACCTCGATGAGGAAGTGGCGCGCCTGCACCTCGACCGGATTGGCGTCAAGCTGACCCAGCTGACCGAGAAGCAAGCGAAGTACCTGGGCGTGCCGGTAGAGGGCCCCTACAAGCCCGAGCATTACCGGTACTGAGCTGGCTTAAGTTGGATTTCGGGTGCGCCCGCAGGGTTCCTGGCCTTATTCATTAAGGCTATGGGGCTTGTGCGTTTTTTCCGCGCGCCCGATGCTGGAGTTCAAGGCGTCATTGCTGAGGGGGTTTCCCCACGCAAATGGACCCTAAAGCCTGCGGACAATCGGGTCGATCTAGGGGGCTACACCATGTCCGTTGCACTCCGGTCGTCCTTTGGCGCCTGGTGGATCCGGCTCGTCCATTGGATGGGATACCGGCCTCAGGCTCCAAGCGTAGCGGAGATCCCTCCCGCGCCTGACGCGCCTCCTCCCGAGGAGGCGGTAGCGGAGACGTGCCGGTTTGCCGACGCGGCGGTGGAGAAGGAGGGCAGGCGAGCCCTCCTCCAGGAGGAGCTTGCGCGGTCCTTCGCGCAGACTGTCGTGGCCCCGGTTCCGCTCAATGCGACGGTGCTCAGCCGCGCGGAGACGCTCGTCTCCTTGGACGGCCTCCAGCAGATACCCTCCCTCCAGTCGCTTGTGCAGGGGTTTGTGAAGATCTCCGGAAGCGACGATGCCTCCGTCGATGATGTCGTGGCGTCCATCCAACGCGATCCCGCACTCTGCATCCGCCTTCTGACCATGGCCAACTCGGTCGTCATCGCGTCGGAGCAGCGTGTCACCGACCTGAACACGGCAGTGCACCTGCTCGGGGTGCTCAGGGTCAGGCGCCTGCAGAAGGCCTTCTTCACCCTCAGGGACGCCAGGCAGCTGGCCGACGGCCTCGACTGGCGCCACCTCTGGGTCCACGCGCTGGCTACGGCCTCCCTGGCCGAGGAGCTCGATCGCGAGCTCGGGACCAAGTGCGGGCCCCAGCTCTACCTTGCGGGCCTCCTTCATGATGTGGGCAAGATAGCCCTCTCGACTGTCGCAGCGGAAACCTACCGGAGTGTCCTTGTTGAGGCCTGGCACGAGAAGGGCCAACTGGAGGATTTGGAACGGGCCTACCTCGGAATCGACCACAGGGAGGCCGGATGGATTTTTGCGCTTCAGAACAAGCTTCCTGAGGTTGTCGTCGAGGCGGTGGCGTTCCACAACGAGCCTTCCAAGGCGGTCTCCCATCCGCTCGAGGTCTCCCTCGTCTGTGTGGCCAACTACCTGAGCAAGGAGTTCGGGCTGGGTTTTAGCGGCTCGCGTTTGGGCGAGCGGGACGGAGACTTTTCGGACCTGCCGGCCTGGGAGATCATCGACAAGTACACGGCATTCATGCCGAGCCACGAAGACCTGGAGGGCCGCCTCCGGGTGTACTCTGGCACGCTCCGGGGGGAGCTCAGGAACCTCCGCGAGATATCCTAGCTCGCTTCCAGCGGGTGCATTGGGAGCTTGGGCGGCAAGGGGACGGCCGAAGCGGCTGCTCAGCGATTTTTTGGGGGGCACCGGCGAGGTGTAACTTTGGGCGGGTCGGTGTGTTCTATGGGAAGAACAGCCTCAATCACCGCTCGCCCTTCCGACTTCAAACTCCGTCTGCCATGATTCCCGACCTCGCCTCAAATTCCGGTGCCGTACCTCCCGCGCCCGAGCCCCAGTTTCCGGCCTTGGCCTCCAACGACCGCCTCTGGGCTGTCCTGTGCCATCTCTCGTATTTCTTCGGTTTCGCACTGATCTCGTTCCTTTTCCCCATGACGGTGTACTTGGTCATGCGGACAGATTCCCCTTATGTGACACATCATGCCCGGGAGGCGCTCAACTTTCACCTCTCGCTCCTTCTCTACTTTGTGTGCTGCGTCCCGCTCTGCTTCATTGTGATCGGAGTCCCCCTGCTGGTGGCAGTAGCTGTCACGGGCATCGTTTGCTCTATCGTTGCGGCGGTAAAGGCGTCGAAGGGGATGTATTACCAATATCCGATTACGATCCGGTTCGTCCATTAATCCGGCTCTTTCGCAGGAGCGTGAAGACTGATCGGGTCGCGCAACGGAGCGGCGGAAAAATTAATGGATTTTTAACCATCCGAGTAAGTCGCTGCGGCTCTGGGCAATGGGGCGGAGATTGAGCGGATGCCACTCATGGTCTGTTGCTGGTAGTGGTATAAGTACGCGCATGCGGGACAATCTCCAAGAGCCGCGGCGCGCGTTAGGCCCCCAGGATGACCTCGGAGCGACCGTGCGCGCCCGCCGTAGGCGGATGGGACTCTCGCAGGACGAACTCGCATCGCTGTCCCATCTTGAGACGAATTATCTTTCGGAGATCGAGCAGGGGGCCCGGGAAATGACGCTGCGCAGCTTGATGAGCCTCGCGGAGTCGCTGGAAGTCACAGCCGGGACGCTTTTGGCTCGTGCACCGGATCCCGATGAGGCGCCGCACCCCTCCGGACCCGCGCTACCCCATGCCTCCGGGTGCGCCATCCTCATGGTTGAGGACAATCCTACGGATGCGGCGCTCACGGCGCGTGTCTTCAAGCGGGAGGGGATCACCAATCCCCTTTCGATCGTTCCCGACGCAGAGGAGGCGATGGAATTTCTTTTTGGGAAAGGAAAATATTCGGTGTTCGGTCCTGCACATCCGCAGTTCATCCTCCTCGATCTCAACTTGCCGAGAATGTCGGGCCTCGAATTCCTGCGCCGCGTCAAAGGCTACCCGAGCACGCGGTCCATTCCTGTGGTGGTTCTGACGGCGACGAGAGACCCGCAGATAGTGAAGGAATGCGGGAGACTCGGCGCAGAAAGCTATATCATTAAGCCCTTCAGTATCGGCAGCTTGGTCAGGGCCACTCCCAATTTGGCCCTGCGTTTGGCCCAAGCGCAGGCGGTTTAGGAAGCAGGGCTAGGCGCCGGCCTTTCAATCGGGCCGTTGCGCCGAGTTGCCTTTGTAAGCGTCCCGATCAATGCCCGGCGGCCTGCTGAAGCGCCTGGTCAATGTCAGCCAGGATGTCCCTTGCATCCTCCAAGCCGACGGACAGGCGAACATAGTCATCGGTGACACCCGTTGCGCTCTGCTCCTCCGCGCTCAGCTGCTGGTGGGTGGTTGTGGCCGGGTGAATGACCAGGCTCTTGGCGTCACCGATGTTGGCGAGGTGGGAGAGCAGCTTGACCGAATTTATGAATTTCTTTCCGGCTTCGCGGCCTCCCTTGATTCCGAATCCCACAATGCCGCCGAATCCCAACTTCAGATACCGGCTGGCGACCGGATGATTGGGATCGTCGGGCAAGCCGGGGTAGGTGACCCAGCTGACCAAGGGATGCGCCTTCAGGTGGCGGGCCACAGCGAGGGCGTTCTCCGAATGCTGGCGCTGGCGAAGGGGAAGGGTCTCTAGCCCCTGAAGGAAAAGGAAGGAATTGAAAGGGCTCAGCGCCGGCCCGAGGTCGCGGAGCAGCTGGACGCGAATCTTGATAATGAACGCTATGTTACCCAAGCCGGGGAACGCCCCGAAGACATCCCAGAACTTGAGACCATGGTAACTCGGGTCGGGCTCGGTGAACTCGGGGAACTTCCCGTTGTTCCACGCGAACTTCCCGCCGTCCACGATCACGCCTCCAATGCTCGTCCCGTGTCCGCCTATGTACTTTGTCGCCGAGGCGACCACGATGTCGGCACCGTGCTCGAGCGGGCGGACGAGGCCTACGCCGATCGTGTTGTCGATGACCAGGGGAATGCCGGCTTCGTGGGCGATCTTGGAAAGCGCCTCGAAGTCGGGTACGTCGAGCTTCGGGTTGCCGATCGTCTCGGCGTAGAGGGCGCGCGTCTTCGGGGTGATTGCCGCGCGAAAGGCTTCCGGGTTCCTCGAATCGACGAATTTTACCGTTCGTCCGAGCTTGGGGAGCGTGTAGTGGAAAAGCTGGTAGGTGCCCCCGTAGAGGTTATTGGCCGACACGATCTCGTCGCCGACCTGGGTGATGGCGAGCAGTGCGAGCGTCTCCGCGGCCATGCCCGAGGCCACCGCGAGGGCGCCGGTTCCCCCCTCGATCGCGGCAATGCGCTGCTCAAAGACATCCGTGGTGGGATTCATGAGCCGCGTGTAGATGTTGCCAAACTCCTTTAAAGCAAAGAGGGCGGCGGCATGGTCGGTGCTCTTGAAGACGTAGGAGGACGTCTGGTAGATCGGAACCGCGCGGGCGCCGGTGGTCGGGTCGGGAACCTGGCCGGCATGCAGCGCAAGCGTCGCGGTATGGTATTTCGTGGAAGCCATGGGATGTGTGGTTGGGGGGTCGGGATCAGCGGTTGGAAGGCCTTGTCAGAAACGGTAGTTGAAAGCGACCCCTGAGCGGTCGCCACTCTGGCGGGGGAAAGCAAGAGGCCGGATCGGCCCTCAGGAAAAGGGTTCTACGTCCGCCCGTCGTAACTACCGCAGTTGGCCCGCGGCCATTCACGCAACCCCAATAATCTTCGGGCGGACGCAGAAAAGATTCGGCGCACCCGTTCGCCCGGCGGAGTGCCTCGCGGTCCATTCGGTGCCAGGCGAGACGTCGGACTGCACGGGTGGCCAAAGGAAAACCCGAGCCACAGCGCCCTCCAAGTCGGGGCTTAGGAGCCTCGATGTCGGTGGCAACAGGATGAACTTGGGCGTTAAGAGGGTCCATGACTGGAAATCGGAAGAAATTTGAGTCGGATTCCGGTGGCCTGGTCATCTTTCGGGATGTCTGCTGCCGGAATCGCTCCAGCGGCAGGAGAGCCCTAATTTGCGGGTGGGCGCGTGCGGGTCCCGGTCGCGGCGTGGGGGCAATCCCGGGTGCAAACGCGGTGCCCAAGGAAGCCTCGGAAACGGCGACCGTTATGGCGGTTAAATGAGGGAAACGGATCATCGGTCTAAACTTGACTGAACAAATATACATTAAAATGATATGGAGGATGCGAGAACGAATTCTGTCATATATGAAGCCGCTCCTGGAAGGCCGTTCATTTTGGGGACAAGGCCGGTTGGGATCTGCAGACCGCTTTACGTAGAGCGGCCCTTGACAATGTGTTATGAATCATTTCCTGCCTCTATTTCATCATGTCTTTTGAAGGCGACGCACCCGGGATGACCGGCACCGCGGTAGGCGAATTTACCGCGATCGGGCAGGCACACGTAATCCGGTGTTTCCGCCACGTGGGGCCCGATGCAGGGCACAAGCCGATCAGGATCGCCCTCTTTGGCGGCGTGCACGGGGATGAGCCGGCCGGGCCTGCTGCCCTGGTCTCCTTCCTCCGGTCGCTTGGAAAGGAGCCTTGGCGGGCGGAGGGCTACGATCTTTGGGTATATCCGGTCGTTAACCCGACAGGGATCGAAAGGGGAACCCGAGAGAACTGGGCGGGCAAGGATTTGAACCGCGAGTTTTGGCGCAACTCCGCGCAGTCCGAGGTTAGGTTGATAGAGGCGGAGCTAGAACGGGGTAGGTTTGATGGAATCATCACATTGCACGCCGACGACACCTGCGAGGGCCACTATGGCTACTCCCACGGCCTGGCGATGGAGGATTCGCTGCTGCGTCCCGCATTGGAGGCTGCCGAGCGCGTGCTCCCGCGCGATTGCCGGACGAAAATCGATGGGTTTGCTGCCAGTGAAGGGGTGATCCGTGACTGCTTCGATGGCATCCTGTCGCCCCCTCCAACACAGAGGCCAAAGCCTTTTAACCTCATATTCGAGACGCCGGCGGGGGCGCCCATGGACCTTCAGGTCGCCGCTCACGTTGCGGCCATCGATGCGATCCTCGCGACCTACCGGGGATATATTTCTTACGCACAGGATTTGTAGTTCGGGCGATCCTGTTGCAGGGTGGGCGCCCCCCCACTCCTTATGAACAGGCGAAAATTTGTGTCCACGCTGGCAGTGACCAGCGCAGCCCTTGCCACCGGTGCCCGTATCTTTGCCGTCGACACGAAACGGCGGCCCAAGCTCGGGGTCATCGGCTGCGGCTGGTACGGAGGCGTGAATCTTGAGTCTTTTGCACGCGCAGCTGGAGTAGATGTCGTCTCACTGTGTGACGTTAACGAGCACTTCCTCCACAAGACGCTTGAGTTGGTCGCCAAGTACCAGACCTCCGTGCCCCGGACGTTCGCGGACTACCGCGAGATGCTCAGCTCTACGGAGCACGACATCATTGTTGTCGCGACACCCGACCATTGGCATGCGCTGCCCGCCCTCGCGGCGATCAAGGCGGGCGCCGACCTGTATCTCGAGAAGCCCATCGGGGTCGACGTCATCGAAGGGGAGGCGATCGTGGCAGCGGCGCGCAAGTACGGTCGCGTCGTCCAGGTGAACACCCAGCGCCGCAGCAACCGCCTCTATGTGGACGCCCGGGACGCCTACATCCGAAGCGGAAGGCTCGGCAAGATCGGGTTGGTCGAGACGTACAGCTACCTCCACGACCGCCCGGTGGGATTCATCCCCGATGCACCGGTGCCCGCCCACCTGGATTACGAAATGTGGACCGGGCCGGCGCCGATGACCCCGTTCAAGGCGATGAAAGAGGACAAAGACTGGCGTCCCTTCATGGAGTACGGCAATGGGTCCATCGGCAACCTGGGCGTGCACATGGTCGATCAGGTGCGCTGGCTCCTGGGCCTCGGCTGGCCGAGCTCGATCCGATCCACGGGAGGCATCTACGTGGACAAGGCATCGTCTGCCAACATTCCCGACACGCTCCGGAGCGTCTTCCAGTATCCGGACCTCGACGTGAGCTGGGAGTACCGCGCCTGGGGCGGATCGCCAATTGCGCAGCGCCACTGGAGCGATCAATGGGGCGCCCGCTTCGTTGGGGACAAGGGAACACTCAACCTCACCATGCTTGAGTACGCATTCACCCCTGCTGATGGCGGCCCTCGCGAAGGCGTGCACATGCTCTCGAAAACCGGAAATTTGGAGAACATTGATTTCAGTGCGGACGGCAAAGTCTACGACAAGGTCCAGGACCGGCACGTGCTGGATTTTATGGCGGCACGGGCGAATCGCACCAGGCCCATTTCCGACATTGAGGAAGGACATATCTCTACGGCGTGCTGCGAGCTCGCGAATATATCACTTCAGCTCGGCCGGCCGCTCAGCTACGATTCCAAGACTCGCTCGGTTCCTGGTGACCCGGAGGCGACGCGCCTCCTCGCTCGACCCTACAGGCTGCCCTGGGTGCACCCTGATCCGGCCACCGTGTGAACTCGGTGCAAGGCGGCTCCTATAGGATAGCTTGGGTGAGCAAGACTTCTTCCGAAACGCGCCCTACGGGGCGCGTTTCTGATTCATAATGCGCCAATCCATTCTGGGCGAAACACCACGAGTACCTTCCTTGGCTCTTCCCAGCCTCAATTTGCTGATGCTTTCGCTGACAGCAGCGATTCGGGATTGCGTTACGCATGGCGGAGCGGCCAGTAACAAATTACGACGGTCCGGAATCGGAAATTTAATACTGCGATTACAGCTCCCCAATGCCGATCTCCAGAGGAAATCAATCGTGGACCGTAATTACCCCTGAACGCCAATTTTCCTCGTTCGGCGCCAGTAGATTTCGAGGCACTCAGGCATTGACCGCTTCGTACGAATTTGAACGGGGCGGCAAGTATTTTGGGGCATCGATGGTAAGGCGGGATTGCTACCGTGTATTGAGCCGTGTACACGAATTCCATTGAAGGCCGAACATACCAGTAACCGTGCTTTGGATTCCTTAGGGAAATCTCCGGAGCCAACGACTGGAGCGGATCGATTCCTTTGGTGGTACTGGGTGGTGCCTGTCGCAGCCCTTACCGTCTTTATCGGCACGTGCAAGCTCGCCTCGGAGAGGAACCCCCTGTGGATGGATGAGATCTTTACTCGTGTGCTCCTAGGCAGTCCCAATTTTGCCCACATGATTCGAGCAGTATCCGATGGGGTCGACATTTCGCCGCCGCTCTACTGGTCGGTGATGTGGGTATGGACACGAGGATTTGGACTTTCCGACCTCAACCTTCGCCTATTCTCTGCCTTTGCGACTGGAGCAGCATTTTTGGGCGCCTGGGTCCTTTGTCGGAGGCTCGCCGGATTTTGGTCGGCGACGCTCGCGGTTACCATGTGTTTCTTTCTAAACGGGCAGGTGTTCATCCACTGCACGCAGTGTCGCAATTATTCGCTTCTCATCGCACTTACTTCGCTCGCGCTGGTTGAGCTACAGAGGTTCGGCAAGACTGCGAGGGTCGCTCGCAGTGAAATCCTGCTCTATTCCTGCACGGTGGCCATGCTGGTGATGACGCACATGTTTGGCTTTCTGATCACGGGAATCCTGATGCTTGCCTTAGTTGTGTCGGACGCAGCAAGGGGCCGTTTCAGGCCCTTTTGCTACCTTGCAACACCAATGGGTTGGCTCGCATTTTTGCCGTGGGTTTCAGCATTCCTCCAACAATCGAAGATTGGTGAACCACGGTTGTGGATTCCGAGACCCCCTGCGTCCGTACTTTGGGATCCGACAAGCTTCCTTTTTGGGATACCTTTATTTGTGGTCGCAGCCGTGGTCCTGCTGGGCGGAGCATCATTCGCGATCGATCGGATACGAAATGCTGGCAAGGAACGGGACTTGTCCTCGTTTCTCGCAGAGCCGGTCCTGGTAGCAGGTGCCTTGCTCGTGCTGCTCGTGCCCCTCGCGACTTGGTTCGTTTCAGTGTTAATCAAGCCGATCTGGCTCGATCGCTATCAACTTCCCGCAATGCTGGGTTGGTGCGTGATACTGTCTTGGCTCCTTGGTTATATCCTCAGGGTTTGTAACAGCCGGATTCGGCAATGGGTAACCGGAGTCCGGCGCTTCCATTTTCTAATCGGTGCGACGGGAGCATTGGTTGTCGCCGTATGCTTCCACCAGTTCTACCTAAGGGCTCAGGAACTCCCGAATAATCGCAGGTTTGTTGATACGCGGCCGGCAATGGACCGTCCGGTCGCGACGCAATTCGGGCATTACTTCCTCTATACAACCCTCTTCCAACCCCGAGTGGACGTTTATTTCGTCCTCGACTGGCCATCCGCACTTGCCAATCCCGATGCGGGCTATGTGACGGATTACAACATCATGTCCGCTCTGAAGCGGAATTTCCCCGAGTTCAAGATCGTTCAAGCCTCTGGGTTTCTTTCCAAAAACGACCGATTCTACTACTGGGACAAAGGAGGAAGCACCTGGATTACCGGCGACCCAAGGTACAAAGAGACGAGGCTGGGGAGCGAGTCCTACAGCGTGGATCGCATTCACTGAATCGAGGTTGCCTGATTCCTCCATCGAGTGCGCGTGAACGGAAGGGAACGCTTTCTGAACGGGCGAAGGGCCATTTGCTTAACGATGGCCGAGCTTATTTCCCATGCCATGAAATCGTTAGGCAGTATGGCCTTGATTCAAGCCGTTTTCAGACACTCAGTTATGGCTATGGGAGAAAGCTTCAAGGACCCCAAGGAACTTGAGAACATTTATAGAAAACGGTTCGGCGCGCTCGTCGAGTATCGCATGGATGTATGGGAAGTATTGGTGAAGAAGTTTTTCCAGCAATATGTTCGGCCTACGGACGCGGTACTGGACCTAGGCTGCGGCTACGGTGAGTTCATCAACCACATTTCCTGCGAGCGGAAAATAGGCTTGGATCTCAATCCCGAGTCTCCGAAGTACCTCAAATCCGATGTGCAATTCATAGCGCAGGATTGTTCGGAGCCATGGGGCGTCCCGGACTCCTCGCTCGACGTAGTGTTCTCGAGTAATTTCTTCGAACACCTCCCTGACAAGCTGGCGCTTCGCAAGACGATCGCCGAAGCGCACCGCTGCCTTAAGCCCGGGGGCAAGATCATCGCCATGGGCCCGAACATCAAATGCGTGCCGGGGAGCTACTGGGACTTCTGGGATCATTTCCTTTGCCTAACGGAACGCTCGATGAGCGAGGCGCTCGAGAACAACGGATATCGTGTGGTAGTCGAACGGGCCCGTTTTCTGCCTTACTCAATGGTTAACGGCCCCCGCTACCCTCTGGCCATTATCAGGGCTTACCTTAAGTTACCAATCGCATGGAGGATCTTTGGGAAGCAGTTTCTGGTGATCGCGGAACGGATTTAATGATTGATAGTGGTGATTTTTGGGAAAGCGGATGAACTCATGCGGGAATCCCCAGACGGGGGCCTTCTTCGTGTGGGTGACAGCGACGGAGGAAATCAAGAGGTTCGCGAGTTTATCGCACCCTTACATGCGTAGGCTCGTTGGGGTGCCGCACTCTTCCGTTGGAGGGCCAAGGCTCCGCAAAGGAGAAGCGCGCCGTTCCCCTACGAGCGCAGACAGAGGACGCGCTTCAGGCGAGTCCTCCTGTCGACTTTGGTCCTACTAAGAAGGTTTTTTGCTACTGCTGGCCAACCTACGATTGGCTGCGCTCCGACCTTAAGAAAGCTGGCATTAAAAAGAAGGACGCCATGGGGCGGGTGGCTCACTTCCGCTCGTTCCGCAAAACGTTTCAGACGTTGGGCGTCAAAATGGGCTCAATCCACGGACCGCGCAGGAAGGGATTGAATGATTATCGGTGTTCAACAGAATAGTCCAACGCTCGTGACTTAATGGCCTAACCCCTGGCAAATGAAACCAAGCCCGCTCGGCCGCGTGTATTTCAGAAGAATAACAGTTGCGAATGCGGCTTGCTGGGTGACGGTGCTTTTGTGGGTCGAAACGGTGTGCATGGCGGCGTTGGTTACTGGGACAACAGCAAGAGGAGAAGAATTTGAAGCTATGTCCGCGAGGGTGAGCCCCGATTACGGACGCAAGAAGGGGGCGGACGGATCATTTGTTCCCGAATCGTATGCCTTTGCGAAAGGCGGTTATTGGAGTGGTCCCATATTCGACAAGACGATCGACAAGATGGAGTTTCTCGACATCGCGCGGATTATATCAGTTCCGCTGGCGAGCCAGAATTACTGGCCAACGTCGGATCAGCAAAACACCCAACTCTTATTGGTCGTGTATTGGGGAACAACCTATGCACCGGAGCATGCGAGCGAGTCGAATGCCTATAATTTGGCGCAACAGAAAGCAGCGGATGAGCACGGGTCGAACCAACGCCTTATCGATGCTGAATTGGCTGAAGGTGGGAAAGCAAGTACGAGCACCCAGCCTGCGGGTAGCGCGTCTGACGTGCGAATTGCCAAAACGCTGGAGGCCCAAGATTCCGACGCAATGAGTTCATCCCTAGCGGTAGTTCAGTCCGAAAACCAAACACGGGACCAGGCAAATTTCCGGAATGCCGTTATGCTCGGGTACGATTCGGAATGGAGCGAAGTCATGGGGGGACTAAGTGGACCTGCTCAGGATTTTAAAAGATCGAAGATGATTAGTGAGCTAGAGGAGGCCCGCTATTTTGTGGTCGTCATGGCGTACGACTATCAGCTCTTAACGAAGCAGAAGAAGCACAAGCTCCTTTGGGAAACTAGGTACAGCATCAGGCAGCGTACTCACGCCTTTGACCAGCAGCTCGCGTCTATGACGCTACAGGCTTCAAAATTCTTTGGTCAGGATAGTAATGGACTGACGCATAAACCATTACCCGAGGGCCACGTCGAGATAGGTGGCGTGAGGAACCTCGGAGATGTTCCGGAAGATCAGGTCAAACAAGGTTCTCCGGCTCCTAGCAAGTGGTGGCTTGGAGTTTTGGGCGACGGGGCGAACGCTCTTTCCTTGGCGACCCTAAGCCAGCGTTCCCGGTGGATGCATTGTGCTCTTGGCATCGATGATTGGCTGCTCAGCACCCTAGCTGCCGTGTGGAGACTTCAAGGGCAGCATCCTACACGACCGCCCTAAGAGCAGTTCGCCTGTGTACTGAATTTCCAGCAGCATGATGTGCCAGTCCCGGTCATGAGCCGGCTACTCAAGCCGTTGGCAATGGATCGGCTACCTGGATGCGTAGGGAAATATGGTCGCTGGCCGCAAGTTTGGTATTTGACGGCGTAGCTGCCGGTGTAGCCAAAGCAATCCCTGGATTCCAGAACCTAACCTCGAACCTTTTCCTCTTCTGAGAAGGGGAAGGGGGCGAACCAAGCAATGACAATTGGCGGGATGGAGACCACCAACATAAAGATGAAGAAATGTTGGTAGTTCTTGTCGAAGAACTCGTAAACGAAGCCGCTGGCCGACCCGGTGGCCCATTTGGTGGCGCCCATGACGGCGGTGGCCATTGCGTAATGGGTCATCTTGAAAGGTCCGGGGGCGACCTGCTGCATCATGTAGAGCATGTGACCAACCGAACCGAAGCCGAAGCCGAACTTCTCGAGAGTCACCACCGCGCTGATGAGCGCCAGGTTGTGGGGCATGGCCCAGCTAAGGAAGTAGTAGGTCAAATGGGGCAGATTGAGGGCAATGGCGAGGAAGATGAAGGACCTCTTGAGCGAGATCTTGGAGGCAACAAAGCCGCCGAGGAGGGCGCCCGTGATGAAACCGATGGTGCCAAGTGTGCCGTAGATGTTGCCGATCGCTTGGTTGCTCAGCCCAAGGCCGCCCACGGCGCGCGAGTCTATGAGGAAGAGAGGGCCAAACTTCTCGATGAAGCCCTCACCGAATCGGTATGCGAACACGACGAGCAACATCATCCAGATTCCTTTTTTCCTAAAGAACGAGATCCAGGATTCCTTGGTTGCCTTCCAGGCTCCCTGAAGGCCGTGTCCCTTAATGTCGGAGCGCGCGCCCTCGGGGAGGACCTTCATGTGCCAGACGGCCAGCAGGGCCATAAGGCCGCCAATTGTGCTCATCACGATGATCCAGGATTTGATCCAGGGGAACTGGAGGTGCTCGTGGAGGAAGCCGGTCACCCAGACCAGAAGGCCCGAGGCAAGCACGCTTCCAAAGTTCCAGCACATGCCTTGGATGCCCATGTATTTGGCCTGTTCGCTCGGGGGGAGCGTGGTCATATAGACGCCGTCGGCCACGATGTCCTGGGTGGCGGAGGCGAAGCCGGCGATCCAGAAGAAGGCGAGCGAGACCGAGAAAAAGTTTGATATCGGCAGGCTGAAGGCGATCAGGCCCAGCAACGCTGCCATGGTGAACTCCATCGTGAGCACCCAGAAACGCTTGGTGCGGTAGGGTTCAAGGAAGGAGGACCAGAGTGGCTTGAGGGCCCAGGGCAGGTAGAGCTGGCTCGTGTAGAGGGCGATCTCGGTGTTCGAGACGCCGAGGTTCTTATACATGATCGCCGAGACGAGGCCGACCGTCACGTTCGGGATTCCCATTGCTAGGTAAAGCGAGGGGACCCACAGCAGGGGGTGGCGATAACGGGGCGCTTCGGCGGCGGTCGGGGCAGGGGAAGACATGCGAGCCAACAGGTAGGCGGTATGTGCCTAACTTGTAACGCAAATTCCCGCACCATGTCGGCGAGCTTTACGCGCACCTGGCAACGGCGTCCAAGGGATCAACTGAGAATGGGGACCAGACTTGGGCTAGCGCCAGGGCGGATTCAGGCGGTCGCGGCGCCGTCTGGGTGCACCGCGTTTCCTTGTTAAACCTCGGAGTAACTGACCAAAGACAGAAATTGGCTCTCCAAGGCTACGAATGCGGAAAGCGAGAAGGGGAAAAAAGAATCCGAATAAGGCCGGGCTCGGATTCTCGGCCGATGATATTATGGCCTAGGATTACGAAAGCCTTAAGCGGGCAGCCGGGCCCGCTCAAAATGAACGTTATGGGCTACTCGAGCGAATCAGCACGGGCGCGATCATTGTGCGTTCCCGGGTACCAAATTGCGGATAGAAGGAGTGCCGCTCCCGCTAGGGCGATCCATAGGCCATTGCGTGCGAGAAATAGGGCGGCTGAAGCCAACGGCCCATCCTTAACCGTGGGCAACAATTCCGGATTGTGGTCCCGGATAAGGTCCCTGCGCAAAGGTCCTGGAAGGAGCGGCTGCACATTCGGATCGCTCAACGAGCCAATGATCTCGCTGGCTCCGCCGG
>Ga0302198_10002268_pt1 | contig 20318 bp, 14 predicted proteins | sample II_Bog_N2_2_FD_193521 | JGI IMG/M metagenome (GOLD analysis project Ga0302198, IMG submission 193521) | Peat permafrost microbial communities from Stordalen Mire near Abisko, Sweden - II_Bog_N2_2 | ecosystem: Environmental > Terrestrial > Soil > Wetlands > Peat | place: Sweden: Abisko... | reverse complement strand
AGCCAACTGCGGTTTTTAGGTAGATATGGACGAGGTTATGGCCGACACCCTCGCCGAGCACCTGCGCCGTTACAACCAGACCTTCGACGAAGAAGTTACGCCGGAGGATCTGGCCGGCAAGGGCCTTTGGGAGATTACGCCCGCCGACCGCCAGCAGCAGCTCCGCGCCTTCCTCGACGCGGAAGACTTCTTTGAGGACCTGGCCCTGATGCCCCACGCGCAGGATGTGCTGAAAGACCTCTCCGCGCGCTTTGAAATCTTCATCGCCACCCAGGCCATGACCGTCCCCAACTCCCTCGGCCCCAAGTACCGCTGGCTGCAGCGCCACTTTCCCTTCATCCCGCCCACTCACTACGTCTTCTGCGGCAACAAGTCCATCCTCCGCGCCGACTACCTCATCGACGACCTGCCCCGCAACCTGCTCCGCTTTGAAGGCCAGGGAATTCTCTACACCGCGCCCCACAACCTGACCGCAACAGGATTTGTCCGCGTAGACAACTGGCCGCAGGTAGCCGAGTACTTCGCATCCCAGCCGGACTAAGCAGGCCACGGAAAAACACAGAGGCTGGGTGCCCCCGGTCTGGAGTTTCAGACCGGGGAGACCATGAACCAATATCCGCCTCTTCTTCTTGCGTTCTAGACCGTTCCGAAGGATCCAAAGGGCAGCCCCGCCTCACTCCTCGCGCAGCAGCATCATGGGATTCACCCCAAGCGCGCGCTGCGCGGGAATCCATGTAGCCAGCAGCCCCAGCAACACCATCGCCATAACCACCCCGCCCAGCACCAGCGGGTCGCGGGGAGTGGCCTGGTACACAATGAAAGCCAGCACCCGGGTCGCCAGCAGCCCCAGCAGCAATCCCACACCCGAGCCAAGCACAAGCAGTTTCACCGGCCGGCCCAACGCTGCCTGCAACACCTCTCTGCGCTGCGCGCCCAGTGCGATGCGGATGCCCAACTCGCGCAGCCGCTTGCTTACCGAGTATGCCGCCATGCCAAAGATTCCCGTGATTGACAGCATGGCGCCCATCGCGCCCAGCACGCCTAGCGACATGGTAGCCGCGCGCGAAGCGAACAGTGCCCCATTCATCTCTTGATCCCAGGTCTGGATGTAAGCCGGCAGCCCGGAGTCCAAACTGTGCAGCTTGCCGCGAATGGCCGCCGTCAGCCGCTCCGGATCGCCGCCCATATCGCTGTTTGCCCGCACCACCAGGCTTGTCGAGCTCGCTGGCCATTGCGGCAAGGGGAGAAACATCGCGGGCTGCGGATCTTCGGCCAGGTTTGCCGTATATTTCCCATCTTCAACAATGCCCACGATCTCCACCCGCGTACCATCCGGCATCTTGAAGTGACTCCCCATCGCGCCGGTCGCCGAGCCCAGAATCCTGCTGGCAAACTCGCGGTTCACCATGGCTACGCGTGGTGCGTCCTTATCGTCACGCCAGGTGAAGTTCCTCCCGGCGAGCAAAGCAGTGCGCGCCGCATCCAGGTACTCGGGCGATATTTCGTACTTTATCGCGACGGCAGCGGCTTTCGATGGAGTCAGATCGGTCGTCTCGTCGGTAAAAACCGGCGATATCTCCCAGCCCATCTGCAAAGGAGGGGTGCTCACCAATCCGACCGATGTTACCCCCGGAATCTCTCTCATTGCATCCATCATGCGGCGCTGCATGGCGGCAATCCCTTCGTCTTTGTATCCGGCCATGCTCAAGTCGGTATACACCAGCATCCCGTTCCGCGGATCGAATCCATAATTGGCGCGCAGCGATCGTGCCAGTCCGCGCACCGCAACCATGGAGGACGTAACCAGCACAGCGCAAATGGCTATCTGCACCACAAGCAAAACGTCCCTCACGTTTACGCGGTGCCCAAGCCGGGCGCTCGAGCCGGCCTTCACAATCTCATAAGGATTGGCCCTGAGTACCTGGCGCACCGGAACAATACCGAACAGGAACCCGCTCACCAGCGCCAAAGCCAGAGCCACCAGATAGACATTCGCATCCGGATTCACCGGGAAGTTCATGGGGAATTGAGGAAACGGCTGCCATAGGCTCAGCCGGTGCAACAGCAGTACGCTCCCGGCAAGTCCTGTAGCTCCGCCGGCGAGTGAGATCAGCACGGCTTCGGTAAACAGTTGCCGCAGAATGCGAGTGCGGCTCGAGCCCAATGCCAGCCGCAACGCAACTTCACGCCCCCGGTCCGCGGCGCGCGCGGCAAACAGGCTGCCCAGGTTGGCGCATGCGGCCAGAAGAATCAATCCCGCAAGCAGCATCAACCCGGCTAGAAACGCGCGTATCGCGGGAGCAAAAAAGTCACCATGCAAACCCGGACGCACCAGCTTGAACGTGCCTTGGTCATCGTCTTTCGGATAGGCCTTATGCAAATAGGCCCCGACAGAGCTAAGGTCCGCGCCCGCCTGCGCCGGAGTAACTCCCGCTTTCAAGTGTCCAAGCACCTCAAACACCCACCTGCTTTTGCGGTCGTTCAGACTGTTTGCTCCATCCACCTGCTCGTTGTTCACCAACGGCGTAAAGAAGTCGGGAGAGAAAAACAAAAGCGTTCCACGAAACCCCGGCGGCGCAACGCCTAGAATCGTAAACGGATGCTTGTTGAGCCGGACCTGACGCCCAACTATGCCGCGGTCATCCTCGAAGTGACTGTGCCAGTATGCGTAACTTAGCACGATATACGGAGCGCTGTTGGGGCCTCGCTCATCGGAGGGTTGAATCAACCGGCCAAGATATGGGCGAATCCCTAACTCATCGAAGTAGTTCCCGCTAACTTCAAACAGCCACACTTGAGATGGATCTTTCCCTGTGTCCAGGCCAGCTTGTGCAATGGAGAAAGCTGCCAGGCCATCGAAGCTCCGGTTGCGATCGCGCAAATCCAGGTAGTCCGGATAAGACTGGGTGATATACGTGTCGGTCCCGCGCTGGATTGCATAAAGACTTTGCCCCTGGGGCACATTCAGCGGACGCAGGAACAGTCCGTTCAATACGGCGAAAACCACGGCATTCGCGCCAATAGCCAATGCCAGCGTCAACACCGCGACAAAGGCAAATCCGGGAGACTTGCGCAGCACGCGAAGGCTGTAGCGCAAATCCTGCATAAAAGTTGCAATACCATTGCCGCCGATCGCCGCGTGAATCTCTTCTTTGTATTTCTCTCGCCCGCCAAACTCAATGCGCGCCCGCCGTTCCGCTTCCCCGCGGCCGAGTCCAGTACGTTCCAAATCGTCGGCGCGATGCTGCATGTGGCTGCGCAGTTCCTCGTCCATCTCGGCTCGCAACCGCGAAAGCCGGAAAAAGGTTCCTGGTAGAAATGAGAGCGAATCGAAAAACTTCATAATTCCTCCGGTTGATACAACACCGCGATAATTACTTCAACTGCCCAGTTACTCCTCGCGCAGCAGCATCATAGGATTGACCGACAGCGCCCGTTGCGCCGGTATCCAGGTAGCCAGCAGACCAAGTAACGACATGGCGAGTACAACGCCCGCCAATACCAGCGGATCGCGAGACGTTGCCGTGTACACAATGTGAGCCAGCACCTTCGCTGCCAGTATGCCAAGCACTAATCCCGCCGCCGAACCGATCGCCAGCAACTTGATCGGCCGTCCCAACGCTGCCTGCAACACTTCCTTGCGCTTTGCGCCGAGCGCGATGCGAATGCCCAACTCGCGCATCCGCTTGCTCACCGAATACGAAGCCAGTCCAAAGATGCCCGTGATCGACAGCATAGCCCCCATCAAGCCCAGCACACCCAGTGCCGCTGTCGCCACATTCGGAGCAAACAGGGCGATGTCCATTCCCTGCGTCCACGTTTGGATGTTCAAAGGCAAGCTGGAGTCCAGGTCGCGCAGTGTACTCCGTATGGCGCCAGCCAACTGCTGCGGATCGCGCTGCGAGCGCACCACCAGGCATGTCAAACTGGTGGGCCTTTGCAGGAAAGGAAGAAACATCGCCGGCTTTGGATCCTCGGTCAGTTGATAATACTTGCCGTCCTCCACAACGCCCACCACTTGTACACGGGTTCCATCCTCGCGCTTGTAGTTTCTGCCGATCGCGTTGCTCACCGAACCGAATACCTGGCGCGCAAACAGCGCGTTGACCACGGCCACGGCCGGAGCATTTTTGCCGTCCTGCCAGGAGAGACTTCTGCCGCTCAACAGGGTTGTGCCGGCCGCCTGGAAGTATTCGGGAGATATGCTGTAAATCTCCACGTTGGCGGCTACATTTGCGGGCTTCAGGTCTGTTGTTTTGTCCGCATATACATCCTCGGTCGACCCGCCGCCGCCCAGCGGGATGTGACTTACGAATCCCACAGACTTTACGCCGGGAATCACCTTGAGCCCATCGATCATCCGCCGTTGCATCGCCGGCAGTTTGTCGTCACTGTAGCCGGCCATGCTCAGCGTTGTATCCACCAGCATGGCGTTCTGCGGATCAAAGCCGAAGTTGCTATGCATCGAGCGCACAAGTCCCCGCACCGCAACCAGAGAAGAAGTCACCAGCACCGCGCAAATGGCGATCTGCGCCACCAGCAACGCGTCTCGCAGCGTGATCCGGCGTCCCGTATTTCCAGCCACAATGCCTGATGACCCCGCCTTGACCACCTCATAGGGATTGGTGCGGAGTATCTGCCTCACTGGCACCGCGCCGAATAAGAATCCGCTGGCGAGGGCCAGTAGCAAAGCAACCGTGTAAACATGTACGTCCGGATTCACAGGCAAGAACAGGGGATATTGCGGAACCGGATGCCAGGTACTCAGCTCACGCAAGAGCGCTAAGCTGCCCAGCAGTCCCACCGCGCCGCCGGCTAACGAAATCAGCACGGCTTCGGTAAACACTCCGCGCAGAATGCGTCTGCGGCTCGATCCAAGCGCAAGGCGCAGCGCAACCTCTTTCGAGCGGTCGGCTGCGCGCGCCGCAAACAGGCTGCCCAGGTTGGCGCAGGCGGCCAGCAGAATCAAGCCCGACAGCAGCATCATTCCCGTCATAAAGCCCGTCACCCCGGGCCCCAGCAAACTGCCGGCAAGGCCTGGCCGCGCCAGCGAATAATTCATATAGGCATCGTCTTTGGGGTAGGTCTTTTCCAGATACGAGCCAACGGAGTTCAGATCTGCAATGGCCTGCGACGGTGTCACTCCGGCCTTCACATGCCCCAGCACCATATAGATATCGCGTTGTCCGCGATCGTTCAGGACAGCGAGCCCCTGCACCTGGTCCTGGTCGACCATCGGCACCCACATATCGGGAAAGAAAAACAACAGCGTCCCCCGAAACTCAGGCGGCGCAACACCGAGGATGGTGAACGGATGCTTGTTCACCTGGACAACGCGGCCCACCACACCGCGATCGTCCTGAAAATGGCTATGCCAATATGGGTAACTGAGTACCAGGTACGGCGCGCTGTTGGGACCATGTTCATCGGCGTTGTGGAAGAAGCGGCCCAGATAAGGCTGAATCCCCAATGCGTCGAAGTAGTTCCCGGTTACTTCATAAGTCCAGGCCTGGGCCGGATTGTTGCCTGTATCCAGCCCGACCGGAGCAAGGGTATACGCTGTCAGATCTTCGAAGCTGCGGTTGCGAGCGCGCAGATCGAGATAGTCGGGATACGAAGTAGCCTGTTCCTTATAGCCTCCCCGCTCGATTGTGTAGAGGCTCTCCGCATTGGGAACATTCAGAGGGCGCAGAATCAGCGCGTTCAACACGGCGAACACCACGGCATTTGCGCCAATGGCCAGCGCCAGCGTCAAAACCGCCGCAATGGTGAAGCCGGGAGACTTGCGCAGCACGCGCAGGCTGTAACGCACATCCTCCAAAACCGACCCAATAAAATGGCCGCCCAGCGATTCGTGAATCTCCTCTGTGTACTTCACGCGTCCGCCAAACTCAACCCGCGCGCGCCGTTCCGCCTCCGCACGGCCAAGCCCTGAGCGCTCCAGATCGTCGGCGCGATGTTCAATGTGCGAGCGAAGCTCTTCTTCCATCTCAGCGTTTACCTTTGAACGCTGAAAGAAAGCACCGATGCGGAAAACAAGCGAATCGAGAAGTCTCATTGTTCCTCCGGGAAATTCAAGAACACTGATTTTCTTTGCATTAAGCCGAGTTCACTCTTCGCGCAGCAGGATCATAGGATTGACCGACAGCGCGCGCTGCGCCGGTATCCACGTAGCCAGCAAGCCCAGCAGCGACATGGCAATAACCACGCCCGCCAATACCAGCGGATCGCGCGGCGTCGCCTGATACACAATGAAGGCCAGCACTTTGGTGGCGAGAATCCCCATCAGCAATCCCGCCACCGAACCGTACGCCAGCAATCTCAATGGCCGTCCCAGCGCCGCCTGCAACACTTCCTTCCGTTTGGCGCCGAGAGCGATGCGAATGCCCAGTTCGCGCATCCGCTTGCTCACCGAGTAAGCAGCCATGCCGAAGATGCCGGTTATCGACAACATGGCGCCCATCACGCCCAGCACGCCAAGCGCTATGGTGGCCATTCGCGAAGGAAACAGGACAGTTTCCAGCAGACTGCTCCACGATTTGGTATCGGCGGGCAGAGCCGCATCGAGCTCGCGTATCGTGCTTCTCATGGCCCCTGCAATTTGCTGCGGGTCGCGTTTCGAGCGCACTATAAGATAGGCCGAACTGAAGGGCAATCGCAGAAATGGAAGAAACATCGCCGGCTGTTGATTCTCAGTGAGGAACTGATATTTTCCGTTCTCAACTACTCCCACCACCTGGACGCGCGTGCCATCCTGCAGCCTGTAGATCTTGCCGACGGCGTTGATGACCGAGCCAAAAATCTTCTCGGCGAAATCCCGATTGATCACTGCAACGGGCGGCGCGTTTTTGTCGTCACTCCAGGCGAGGCTCCTGCCAGCAAGCAGACTTGTGCCGGCGGCTTCAAAGTATCCCGGAGAAACGTCGTAGCGGTACGGCATTATGGCCGCATTCGCCGGCTTCAGATCGGTAGATTCCTGCTCGAATACACTTACCTTTGTGCCGGCGGTATAGACAAGAGGAGGGTAGCCATTTACCAAACCCACCGCGTCTACGCCATGGATGGTTTGCAATGCGTCGATCATGCGCCTTTGCATCGCAGGGATTTTATCGCCGGTGTATCCGCCCATTGCCAGGTTCACGCTGGCCAACATGGTGTTGCGCGGCTCAAAGCCGAAGTTGCTGTGCAGCGAGCGCACCAGTCCGCGCACGGCCACCATGGACGATGTGACAAGAACAGCACAGATGGCGATTTGAACCACAAGCAGTACATCGCGAACAGTCAGGCGACGCCCCATCCTGGCACTGGAACCGGCTTTCACAATCTCATACGGATTGGCCCGCAGCACCTGGCGAACGGGAACAATGCCAAACAGGAATCCGCTGACCAGGGCCAGCGCCAGCGCGAACCAATACAGCATTGGGTCGGGAGAGACGGGCAGGTGAAGCGGAGCCCCGGCAATGGGCTCCCACACGCTCAGGCGGCGCAACAACATCTCACTGCCGAGCACTCCAACGGTGGCGCCGGCAAGAGAAATCAGCGCGGCTTCGGTCATTAACTGCCGCAGGATGCGCTTGCGGCTGGAACCGAGCGCGAGGCGCAGGGCAACTTCGCGGGACCGATCGGCGGCGCGCGCGGAAAACAGACTACCCAGGTTGGCGCACGCGGCCAGCAAAATCAAAACGGACAGCAGCATCAATCCCGAAACGAATGCTCGCACGCCATCCCCAAAAGATGTGAGGCCTTCCCGGCCAAGAACGGTGCTGTGGTGCAAAATCTCTTTTGGATAAGTCCTTTCCAGGTACGCGCTCACGGCGTCCACATCGGCCACAGCCTGGGCAGGAGTAACACCCGGCTTCAGATGCCCGAACTCCTCGAAAACTCCACCGGGATTGCTGCGATCGTTCAAATCAAACCCGCCAAGTTGCCCCTGGTTGACGATGGGCATGAAGAAATCGGGAGCGAGAAACATCAATGTCCCCTGGAACCCGGGCTGCGCGACACCGATGATGGTGTAAGGATGCTTGTTGAGCTGAACGGTGCGGCCCACGATGGCGCGATCGTCCTGAAAACGGGTGTGCCAATACGCGTAGGTAAGCACGATATACGGAGCGCTGTTGGGGCCATGCTCATCGGAAGCATGAAAGAACCGGCCAAGATAGGGATGAACGCGCAGCACGTCGAAGTAGTTTCCCGTCGTCGCAAATCCGTTGGAGACAATAGCATCCTTGCCGGTGTCCAGACCCACGCCCAGGGCCATGCTAAAGGCTGCCAGTTCCTCGAAGCTGCGGTTGCGATCGCGCAGATCGAGGTAATTTGGATACGACTGCCAGGCAGGATTGTCCCCGTAGTGGGTTCCGTAGAGGGTCTCCGGCTGCGGCACGTTCAGCGGCCGCAGAATTAGGCCATCCATCAGCCCAAAGACCACGGCATTTGCGCCGATGGCCAATGCCAGCGTCAAAATTGCGGTCAGAGTGAACCCGGGAGACTTGCGCAACACGCGAAGGCTGAACCGCAAATCCTGTCCAAAGGTCCCGATCGAATTGCCGGCCGCCGCCTGGCGAATTTCTTCCTTGTACTTTTCGCGTCCGCCAAACTCAACGCGGGCGCGGCGCTCGGCCTCGGCGCGATTCACACCCGACCGCTCCAGATCGTCTGCGCGATGCTCGATGTGGCTGCGAAGCTCCTCCTCCAGGTCATTCCCGCTGTGGGAACTGTGAAAAAGGGTAGCGGATAGGGAACGAAGATAAGCCGGAAGTTTCATTGTCCTCTCCTCGCCGCGGTGGCTTGTTCGCTCCACCGTTGAATGTTAACGCCCATTACGATCAGCCAAAGCATCAACGACGCTTCCGCTAGAATGCCCAGGCCCTCAATGTAGACAGCAAGATGCTGAACGACCACAGGCGACAAAAACGCAAGCCAGCCCGCTCCGGCGAATGCCATGAGCACACCCAGGATGTGAGGCAGAAACGTAGACCTGAAAACCAGGTAGCCGATCAAAAGACAATAGGGTCCGAAGAACCACAGCAGGCTTATCGACGGAGCTGAGGGAAAAAATAAGCCCAGCCCCATCAATACGCAACCCGCGATGCCAAACAGTGCCGCAAGCAGTGACAGGCTCCTGTTTACCGGCTTGAACAGGCTATAGAAAAGCAGCGTCAAAAGCAGATATAGGCCGACACCCAGCTCGTTTGTGGCGTTGCCAAGCGCAACCAGCTTGTGGCCAATCATCAACTGGGCGCCGATCGCCGTCAGAAAATAGAGCAGATAAACGACACCGGTCATTCTGGCCCTGGGCCGCGGCGACCCTTCAGGAATTTGTCCCATCGCTAATGTTGCGCTCATGCTTCCTCCGGTTGCTGCGATAGCGCTGCGGCAATGGCGGTCGCGAGCCGGTTCCAACTATCGGTTTCTTCCCGCAGGCGCTTGCGGCCCGCAGCGGTCAGTGCGTAGAACTTGGCGCGGCGATTGTTTTCCGACGTGCCCCAACTCGCCTTCAGCAGTCCCTGGCGCACCAGGCGAAAGAGACCTGGATAGAGCGCGCCCTGCTCGATAAACAGCGCATTGCCCGAGATTTGCCCAATGCGCAGAAGCACGCCGTACCCGTGCAGCGGTCCCAGCGAGACAGCCCGCAGAATCAGTAAATCGAGAGTTCCTGGAAGAAGTTGAGCCTGATCATTCACAGATGCACCCCTAAGGTAATTAGGAGACTAGCCCAACTCTCCTAAGCTGTCAAGGGGAATACGATCAGCTTGTCGAAAAAGTTCCGTTGCCGGTGAAGAGCAGCTCTTAGCCTCCAGCTCCTGGTGTCCTGTCTCTAAGGTCCATATCAAAATAGAGGCCGTCATTCTCAGCGAACGGGGCCCCAAACGTCCTTCAGTTTTTTGGGGGGGGAGTAGAAGAATCTGCATGTGCCCTTCGTGAGTTCTACAAAGGACTTTAGAGACGGGACACTGGAATGAGCCGCGACAGGCGTCGCGGCTAGCGGAAGGTTTGGCTTTGAGGAATGAAATTGCTAACTCGCTAACTCCGCGAACCAAGCTATCCGTCCAATCCGACTTGCCTGGCCGCCGGCCCAGTCAACGGCCGCGCCACCCCCGCGCCCACCGCACGCAATGGCGTCTGCACAGCAGGGGGGGCCTGGTGCATGGTCACAATAATCACGCCCGTCGGCTTCTTTCCCGCGCAATGGTAAGAGTGCGGCGTGCTGGCGTCAAAATACACCGCATCGCCCATCTCCAGGCTGCACTCCTGCTCCCCATGGCGAATTGAAAGCTCCCCATCCAGCACATACAAAAACTCGCTCCCAGGGTGCATGTGCGCCCTCGGTTCGGTCTCCCTGGTCAATGGCTGAAACTCAGCAAAGTAAGGGTCCATGTGCCGGTCAGGAACCAGGTAACCCAGGCTCTCGAAGAAGTAAGCCGGCGTCTCCACCCCGGTTTGCGGAAGCCTGACTCGATCCTTTCGCCGGTGAACCCGGAACAACGCATTCGGTTCGCTCTCAAAAAAGTAGGAGAGATCTTTGGAAAACACCATGGCAATCCGCGCCAGGTTCCGCAGCGTCGGCACCACCCGCCCGGTTTCGAGTTGCGATAGAAAACTAGCCGAAAGCCCCGTGTGCTTGCCCAGTTCCACCAGGCCCATGCTCTTCTTCAGGCGCAGCCGCTTGATCCGCTCCCCAATCCGCTTTTCCGAGATAAATCGCTCCGCGGTCTCCGGATCAACCTGGGTCTTCTGCGTCTCTTCGTTCTTCACCACCACCAGTTCGCCCATCCAATCCTCCGGCGTGCCATTACTAGGATGCACAGGCAGCCGATTTGTTGTCCAGATCAAAGATTTTTTACGCCCCACTAAATATTCCCATCTCTGAGCAGCTATCGTATTCACGAGGACCAGATGATAATCGATCGCGTCCAAATCGACCCCCCGCAGCCTCGAATCCTCCTTTCAGGCGCTTCCGGCATGATTGGCGCCGCCCTTCAGCGGGCCCTCGCGGCTCGCCGCTTTCGGGCCCTGCGCCTGGTCCGTAGCAGTCAGCCCATTGATGTAAACCCCAGCGCAGTTCTGGTAGCCATCCCCGGCGAGTTCCCCTGGAATCCCGCCGCCACGCCGCCAATCGCCCACCCGCAGGTGCTTGAAAGGCTCGATGCCGCCATCCATCTTTCCGGCGCCAACGTTGCCGCCCATCGCTGGACCGCCTCCTACAAGCGCGAAATTGCATCGAGCCGCGTCCAATCCACCCGCGCCCTTGCGCAAACCCTTGCCGGGCTTCGCAATCCACCCCAGTCGTTTCTGGTCGCCTCGGCCATCGGTATCTACGGCAATCGCGGCGACGAATTCCTCGACGAGTCTTCCGCGCCCGGCTCCGGCTTCCTCGCCGATCTGTGCCAACAATGGGAGGCAGCGGCTCAACCCGCCGTCGACGCCGGCATCCGCGTCGTGCATCTCCGCTTCGGAGTCATCCTCGGTCCCGGCCCCGGCGCGCTTGCCAAAATGCTTCCCGTCTTCCGTCTAGGCCTCGGCGGCCCACTCGGCTCCGGCCGGCAGTGGATGTCCTGGATCAGCCTCGACGACGTGATCGCCGCCATCCTCTTCATCCTGGACGCAGAAACCCTTGCCGGTCCCATCAACCTAACCTCGCCCAACCCGGTCACTAATACCCAGCTCACCAGCGCCCTGGCAGCAGCCGTTCACCGCCCCGCTGTGTTGCCCGCGCCGGCCTTTGCTCTCCGCCTGGCCTTGGGGCAGATGGCCGATGAAGCTCTTCTCTCCAGCGCTCGCGCTGTTCCCTCCAAGCTGCTTGCGGCCGGCTTCCAATTCGCACACCCGACGATCGAGCAGGCTCTCGCCGCTGCATTGCTGCCCCATCCGGCGTTATCCTAGAGAGTCAGGCCCCTTAGCCTCATTCCGGCCACCAAGGAAGCTCATGCCCGAAGATCCCGCTACCCCGATCGCCCCTGAAGCGCAGCCAGCGCCAGCCACACCCCCTTTCGCCACAATCGCCACCATCGCCCAGTACGCCGGCCAGTCTGTCATCCTCCGTGGATGGCTCTACAACCTGCGCGAAAGCGGCAAACTGCTCTTTCCCATCTTTCGCGACGGCACCGGCACCATCCAGGGCGTAGCCCACATCAAGGGCGTCCCGTCCGCCGTCTTCGAGGCTCTGAAAGGCCTGACTCAGGAGTCCAGCGTCATCGTCACCGGCAAAGTCCGCGCCGACCAGCGCGCCCACGGCGGCTACGAGCTCGACATTCTCGACCTCCAGGTCGTCCAGCGCGTTCCCGAGTCAAACCCCTATCCCATCACCCTCAAAGAGCATGGCGTCGAATTCCTTATGGAGCATCGCCATCTCTGGGTCCGCTCCCCGCGTCAATCCGCCATCCTCCGCATCCGGGCCGAGATCATGCGCGCGGCAGCGGAGTATTTCGACACCAACGGCTTCATCCGCACTGACCCGCCCATCCTCACGCCGGCAGCCTGCGAAGGCACCTCCACTCTTTTCCCAGTCGATTACTTCGGCGACCCAGCCTACCTGACGCAATCCGGCCAGTTATACATCGAATCCACAGCTCTGGCGCTCGGCAAGGTCTACAGTTTCGGCCCTACCTTCCGTGCTGAGAAATCCAAGACCCGCCGCCACCTAACCGAGTTCTGGATGATCGAGCCCGAAGTTGCCTACTGCGACCTGGACGGCCTTCTCGAACTGGCCGAAAACTTCCTCTCTCACATCGTTCAGAGCGTGCTCAAGAACCGCGCGCCCGAGTTAGTGGTGATCGGCCGCGACACTGCGAAACTTCAACTCATCGTCCCGCCGTTCCCCCGCATCACCTACGACGACGCCGTCTCCCTGCTCAACGCCGCCCACAAAACCGGCGCTCTGGAAGCCCCCTTCGAGTACGGCAACGACTTCGGCTCGCCCGACGAAACCTGGCTGAGCAGCCAGTTCGACCGCCCGGTCATGGTCCACCGCTATCCCGCCAACGTCAAAGCCTTCTATATGGAGCCCGACCCTCTCAACGCCGCTCTGGCCCTGTGCGTCGACGTCCTGGCGCCCGAGGGCTACGGCGAAATCATCGGCGGCTCCCAGCGCGTCTCCAGCTTCGACCTGCTACTGAGCCGCATCCAGCAGCACCAGCTCCCGCAAGAGGCCTTCGAGTGGTATCTTGACCTCCGCCGCTACGGCAGCGTCCCGCACAGCGGCTTCGGCATGGGAATAGAGAGGGCAGTAGCCTGGATCTGCGGCTTAGACCATGTGCGCGAGACCATCCCCTTCGCCCGCACCCTCCACCGCATCTACCCGTAAATGCGCCCTTGCATCCTCAACTGCGCTTGGAGTACTTGCTTGCCCCGAGCGCAGTCGAATGAATTGCTTTTAAGTTTCCTTGGATGAATACCGGGTGTTCCGCCGCGTCTTCCACCGCGAAAACGCAAACACCGCCGCTCCCGACCCCAACATTGCCGCGGTTCCGCCAACAACCTTCACAATCGCCAGCACCTTATTCGGCTCATCGTCCGCCGGCACCGCCGACAGAAAAATCGTAATCGCTGTGCTTGCGAGGCCGACCACCCCCAGCACAATCGCCACCGGCTTGCCTCCGGGAACGCGCCGCACCTCCGGCCCCGCCGGCCTGTTCTGTAGCCGGATCATCGCTGCAAAAAGAAACACATACGGAACAAAGTACGAGATGATCCCCATGCTCACCAGCACCTCGTACGCGCCCCGCACATTCGTTCCCGCCTGCCCCAGCAGAGTTACGACCATCCCCGCCAATCCATACACGCCGATCGCCACCCACGGCGTACGATATCGCGGATGAATCTTCCCGAACGCAGGCGGCAGGCAATGATGAATCCCCGCCACAAACGGCAGCCTCGACGTGGACGACAGATACGCCGCCGCTCCTCCCACCGCATTCAGCCCCACAAACAACGCCACCGGCGCCAGCAGCCACCCAATCCCCAGCCGCGCGCTCATCAAGTGGATGCCATTCACAAACCCATCCGGCCCACCTACCGCATCGCTCGGCAACGCCACCAGCAGAGCCCCGGTCCCCGCGATATATCCGATCGCCAGCACGCTTCCGCCCAGCAGAATCGCCAGCGGAATCACCCTCCGCGGATTCTGTATCTCGTCTCCCATCGCGCTTCCGGCTTCCACTCCGCCAAACGCAAAAAAGACGCTCGACCAGAAGACTGCATTGTTCAATGTCCAATGCGGGACGAGGCTATTCAGCGTAATGTGCGTCGCCGCGCCGAAGCGCCAATACATAGCAGCAGCCAGCGCAATCAGCACCGCAAGCGGCAACAGTCCGCCCAGCGCGCTCACATTGTTGAGCCACTTCCCGGCATCCACTCCGCGAATGTTCAATAGCGTAATGATCGCCAGCCACACCACAGCGAAGGCGACATAATAGCCCGGACTCGCCGCCAGCCCGCGCCCGCGCGCCCCAAACGCAAACAATGCCGACGCCGCGCCAAAGTAAAGCACGCCGGAAAAGTACGGCAAATTGCTCATCCAATAAGTCCACGCGGAGACAAACCCGGAGAACTCCCCGAACGCCTCCAGCGTCCACACATAAATGCCGCCCTCTTCCGGATGCCGCGATGAAAGCTCCATCACGCTTGCAGCCAGCGGCACAAAGAAGAACAGCAGTGCCGCCACCCATACCACCAGAATGCTCGGCCCGGCGGCCGCGGCCATCGCGGTCCACCGCACGCTCATTCCACTCACCACGTAGAAAAGCGCCAGATCGCGAAAACGAATTCCTCGCTTCAGTGCGGGAGCGGCAGGCATGTTGGGCGCAGCATATCAAACTCGCCCATGCCATTGGGGCGAATTCTTCTTCGCGTCCGCAAGCACTGCCATCGCTGCGTTGCGCCCATTCATCCCGATCACGCTGCCTCCCGGATGTGTGCAAGCCCCGCACAAATACACACCCTCCATTGGCGTTCGCGGCGTCAGCCGATTGGCCCACATATATGGCGGCAGGCATTCTCCTTGAAAAATATGTCCCCCCGTCAGCCCCACCTTCTTCTCAATGTCCGGCGGTCCCAGCACCTGCGCCTCAATCACCGCGCTGTCCATGTTCGAGCAAAACCGCCCCAGCGACTTCATCGCCAACTTACTGACTTCCTCCCGCCGTTCGTCCCAGTTACCGCGCGCAAACTTGTAAGGCACATACTGCGCAAACACACTCATCGTATGCTCTCCCGCCGGAACAACCGACCGATCATGCACGCTCTGGAAATATAGCTCGCACCATAAGTACTCGGGTAACACTCCTCGCCGAGCTGCGGCAAACCCGGCCTTCCATTCCTCCTTGGTAAGCGGTGTGTTGATCTGCCCGTAATGATGCGCTTCATCCGTTCCCGGCCGAAAAGAAAAGTTCGGCAACTCCCGCAGATGCACATTCAGCTTCACCGTACAGCCCTCCATCGGCACCCGCTCAACCCGGCTTCGCCAGCCTTCCTCCGCAGCCGCCCCCAGCAGCCCCAGCGTCTGCCTGGGGTCGGCATTCGACACCACTGTCCGCGCTGCAATTCGCTCTCCACCCTCCAGCCGCACCCCTTCGCCCGGCAATATCTCCGCCACCGCCACACCTGAAACCACCGTCGCTCCCGCCTCTCGCGCCGCATCGCAAAAGTAGAACGACACCATCCCCATCCCGCCCCGCACATACCCCCACATCCCCGCCATTCCGCCCAGCCGCCCGCTCGCATGATGAAACCGGATCGAGGCCGTCCCCGCGTCGAACGGGCTGGCATTCGTCCCAATCACTCCCTGTCCGAGATACGCAACTTGCAGCCGCTCGTCCTCCAGGTATCGCTCCACAAACTCCGCCATCGACCAATCGAACAGCACCGCCCGAGCCTCCGCATCGCCGGCCAGCCTATCCTCCAGCTGCTCCCGCGTCGGCGCTTCGCCAATCCACACATCTCCCGCATACGCTGCCGCGCCGCCTGCATTCTTCGCAGCCGCGGGACGAAGCTTATCCCGCAGCCGCCGAATCACATCCCCCATCGCCCGCCACCCCGCCACATCTCCTGGTGCCAGCGCGCGTACCTCCGCCGCACACCGTTCGTCATCGTCCCAAAGTTGAATGCTGCTCCCATCCAGAAACGGCACAAACAATCCGTTCACCGCTGGAATCCACTCATAACCTCGCCGCGCCAGATCCAACTCTTCCACCACCAGCGGATGCAGCAGTCCTGCAAGATAAGCGCAGGGAGACATCTTCACCCCCGCAAACGGCTCCTCGATAGTGCATGCTCCACCAACCCGCGCCCTGCTCTCGATCACCAGCACCCTTTGCCCCGCCAGCGCCAGGTAAGCCGCGCATGCCAGCCCATTGTGCCCCGCGCCGACGACGATCGTGTCCCAGGTCTTCGACGCCAACTCACGCAACGGCATCGCCAGCCCAACCTCGCCCAGCAAATCAGCAGTAGCAGAACTCATATTCGCTTTAACCTAGCACCCCATGCTCGCCTCTGGACCCGCAAGCCTCCCAAGGTCATCCTGGAATTTTTCATGAAACTTAGCTTAAATCGATTTAGTCAGATAGCATAGAGATCGTTTTGGTCCACAACAAATAGCCACAGTGGAGGGTTTGTGATCTTGCTCCGGCGTTCTGCTCTCACCAGTTTCCCGCTGATCCTGTCGGGAGTTGCTTCCGCAACCCTCCTCGTCGCCGCATCGGGGGCCGTGGGCCAAACTCCGGCACAAGCCCCGCCGCCGGTGACCTTCACCGCCGATCAGGATCACCAGAACATGATGGACCAGTTGGGGATCAAGTCCCTGCGTAACGGCCCCAGCGGCGACGAGAAGGCCCCCAACCACGCCAACTACGACGAGTCTCTCGCGAATCCCTACCCCAATCTGCCCGATGTGCTGACGCTGAAGAACGGCCAGAAGGTTACGACCGCGGACATGTGGTGGAACCAGCGCCGCCCCGAAATTGTCGAAGACTTTGACCGCGAAGTCTATGGCCGCCTGCCAAGGAGCCTACCCCATGTCACATGGACGGTGAAGGTCACCGACCGTGAGTGGGTTGGCTTCACTCCCGTGATCGCCCGCCAGCTTGTGGGCCATGTTGACAACTCCGTCTATCCGCAGATCGAAGTCAACATCTCCATGACGATCGTGGTTCCGGCAAATGCCAAAAAGCCGGTTCCGCTGCTCATGATGTTTGGCCGCACCGGCCTGCCCAATCCAACCCAGCCGCCGCCCGACGATATGGAGCGCATCAACGCCGCGCTCAAAGCCTTGCTGCTGAAAAACGACCCCGAACTGGCGTCCATCTTTGCTCAGTATCCAGGGTACAGTCCGCTCAACCCGCTTCCGCCGGCCTTTGGTTTTGGAGCGCCCCGTCCGCCCGCCGGCGATCCGCCAACTAATGTGCAGCTCATCGCCGACGGCTGGGGCTACGCGATGATCGATCCTGCAAGCATTCAGGCCGACAACGGCGCCGGCCTCACCCGCGGAATAATTGGCTTGGTCAACAAAGGCCAGCCCCGCAAACCGGACGACTGGGGAGCGCTGCGCGCATGGGCCTGGGGCGCGGCTCGCGGTCTCGATTATCTCGAAACAGACCCCACCGTCGACGCCAAACATGTAGGCATCGAAGGCGTTTCGCGATACGGAAAAGCTGCCCTTGTCACGCTGGCATTTGAGCAGCGGTTTGCCATGGGACTCATCGGCTCCTCTGGCGAGGGCGGCGCAAAACTGAACCGCCGCAACTTTGGCGAAGCGGTCGAGAGCCTCACCGGCGGCGAGTACTACTGGATGGCCGGCAATTTCATCAAGTATGGAGCATCGGAGGCATCCTTTGGCAGCAAGAACGCTGGCGATCTCCCCGTCGATTCGCACGAACTCATCGCCCTGTGCGCGCCGCGCCTCACCTTCATCAGCTACGGCCTGCCCGCCCAGGGCGATGCTAAATGGCTCGACCAGCAGGGAAGCTTCATGGCTACCGTAGCCGCGCAGCCGGTCTTCGAGCTACTCGGCGCAAAGGGCCTTGGAGTCTCACCCGACTATCGCAACGCGATCATGCCGCCAGTGAACACCGGTCTGCTCGACGGACAGCTTGCCTGGCGTCAGCACGACGGCGGCCACACCGACGCGCCGAACGTGAAGTACTTCATTCAGTGGGCGGATAAGTTCATCCCCCATTCCCCCGGCTCTTAGCGGAACGAAAACCCGTCATCCCAGGCGCCACGACTTGCGCCTGTGAGTCATGTCTCGGATGAACGTCCCGTCCGATCCGCAAATGCCCCGTGACCCGATCCATGCTGTCATCCTGACCGAAGTGGAGGGATCTGCGTTTTGACAATCTGGCGAATGGGTGGGAAACCACAATGCTCAACCACCAGCTTCACAACTTTCTATGGCCATCAGGACGAGCAACCGGCCCGCGTGCCGTCGAACCGTGAGGCGCGGCCCTCAGGTACTGCTGCGGCCAGCTTGCAACTTCGCCCAGCGAGGCAGCGGCATGAAGCGGCCAGTAAGCGTCGCGGAGAAACTCGCGAGCAAGAAAAACCAGATCCGCCTGTCCCTGCTCCACAACGGTGTTGGCTTGCACAGGGTCGGTGATCAACCCCACTGCGGCGGTTGCAACACCAGCCTCGCGGCGAATTCTGGCTGCAAACTCCACCTGGTAGCCCGGCCCAATCGGAATCGCAACGCCAGGAACCATGCCGCCCGAAGACACATCGACCAGATCGACTCCGTGATCGCGGAACAGCCGCGCCAGCTCGACAGACTCGTCGATGTTCCATCCCCCCTCTGCCCAGTCGGTGGCGGAGATTCGCACGAATAACGGCAGGTGAGCCGGCCATTCCGCGCGTACGGCGTCCACAACTTCGAGCACAAAGCGAGTGCGGTTCTCAAAGCTGCCGCCATACGCATCGCTGCGCCGGTTGGCCAGCGGCGATAGGAACTGGTGCAAAAGGTAGCCGTGCGCCGCATGGATCTCCACAAAGTCGAACCCAGCGGAAAGCGCGCGCCGTGCCGCCTGGCGAAAAGCCTCCACCGTGGCATTGATTCCCGCCTGGTCCAGCGCCCGTGGAACCGCGTAGCTGGCGGAAAACGCGACCGCGCTGGGACCAACCGGCTCCCACGCGCCTTCTTCCGCAGTCAGCAGGCGCTCTCCCCCAAAGGGCGGCGTCATGCTCCCCTTTCGCCCGGCGTGCGCCAATTGTATGCCGGCTCGCGCGCCCTGCGAGTGGATAAACCGCACAATCCGCTCCAGCGCCGGAATATGCTCGTCCTTCCAGATGCCCAGGTCTCCGGATGAAATGCGTCCCTCAGGCACAACCGCCGAAGCCTCCAGCGTCACCAGCCCCGCGCCGCCCTGTGCGCGGCTGCCCAGGTGTACCAGATGCCAATCCGTCGCAAACCCGTCCTGCGACGAGTATTGGCACATGGGCGAAACGCCGATGCGATTGGCAAACGAGACGCACCGAAGTTGAAATGCCGAAAAAAGAGAATGGCTCATGCAACTTGGATGACCGAAAGCAACCACGGATGCAGAGCACCAGCCCTGGATCCCTACCCATCTCCATCCCCCTCACGCCCCTTGCGCTACCATGGAGAAACAGCGTCCCATCAAGCCCACCACCGGAGCCGCGCATGTTCGTAGTCGTTTGGCAGTTCGAAATCGCCGAGGAAAAAGTCCCCGCCTTCGAGGCCGCCTACAGTCCTGATGGCGCCTGGGCAAAGCTCTTTCAATCATCGCCAGACTATTTGGGAACCGAACTCCTGCGCGACGCATACATTCCCGGAAGCTACCTAACCATCGACCGCTGGGCCAGCGAAGACGCCTTCCGCGCCTTCCGTAAATCCCATGACGGCGAATACGAGTCCCTCGACCGAGCCTGCGATCCCTTAACCACCCGCGAAACCCGCGTCGGCGCCTACACCGTTTGACCCTTTCCCGGCCACATTCCGCAGCCCACCCATCCCCGCTCCACCACGCCTCGCACCCAGCCCAAGCCATCAAGAATCAGTACGTTACGCGACGCCCTCTCAAGATTCGCCATTTATTCGCCATTTTCCCCTGTTAATCTCCGCAAAGCCCTGCTACAATCCCATCGAAATCAATTTCATTCCGCCGGCGTTTCCTGCAAAGTAAGCAGAATCCCAACGATGCGGAGATACGAAAGTTCGAGGAGCCTCCATGGCCATCGCAGACGACCGGGCAAAAGCCGTAGAACTAGCCCTGGCACAGATTGAAAAGCAGTTTGGCAAAGGGTCGATTGTACGCCTCGGCTCCAAGGAGGCTCTTCTCCCCATCGCCGTTATCTCCACCGGCTCTATCAGC
>Ga0302198_10002266_pt1 | contig 20321 bp, 14 predicted proteins | sample II_Bog_N2_2_FD_193521 | JGI IMG/M metagenome (GOLD analysis project Ga0302198, IMG submission 193521) | Peat permafrost microbial communities from Stordalen Mire near Abisko, Sweden - II_Bog_N2_2 | ecosystem: Environmental > Terrestrial > Soil > Wetlands > Peat | place: Sweden: Abisko... | reverse complement strand
TGTGAAGATCTCCGGGCTATGGGACATCTCGAAGGATGCCTATCCTTATGCGGACACGCAGGTGCGCGTGCGGCAGTTGTGCGATGCGTTCGGCTCCCAGAGGCTGATGTGGGCGACGAACTGGCCGGTCTCGCTACAGCGGCTGAGCTATGCGCAGGCCGTGGAGTTGTATCGCGATTACATGCCATATCTCTCGGCAGCCGAGCGGGAGGACATCCTGAGCCGGACGGTGCAGAGGGTGTGGCCATTTGTGGGCGGGCGGAGGAGTTCTCTATAGTTCTTACGAGGCCGAAGACGAGTTTCCGTTCGAGCGGCGTTCCTAAAGAGGAGAACCATGAGCCGGATGTCCCCGGAAGAACTAGCGAAGGCGCTCGGAGCGGGTCTGCTCTCGTTTCCCGTCACGCACTTTACCGATGCCTATGCCTTCGACGAAGGCCCCTACCGGAAGCACATCGAGTGGCTGCTGGAATACAAGCCCGCCGGGCTGTTCGCCGCCGGTGGCACGGGCGAGTTCTTCTCGCTGACGCTGGAGGAGTTCACCGCAGTGGTTGCGGCCGCGGTGCAGCAGACGAAGCAACGCGTGCCGGTAGTGGCGGGCTGCGGCTATGGCACAGCGATGGCGAAGCAGTTCGCGCAGGCCGCCGAGGCGAGCGGAGCGGACGGCATCCTGCTGCTGCCGCCGTATTTGCTGAACGCGGAGGCGGCGGGCATCGCCGCGCATGTGGAGGCGGTGTGCGCTGCGACGAAGCTGGGCGTGATCTTCTACAACCGCGACAACGCCATCCTGAATGAGACTGTGCTGGAGAAGTTATGCGCAAGTTGTCCTAACCTGGTCGGATTCAAGGACGGCTATGGCGATATCGAGCTGATGACGCGGATCTATGCGCGGATGGGAGACCGGCTGACCTACATCGGCGGCCTGCCCACGGCGGAGACCTTCGCCCTGCCCTATCTGGAGATGGGCGTGACGACGTACTCGTCGGCGATCTTTAACTTCCTGCCCAACTTCGCGCAGAGCTTCTATGCCGCCGTTCGACGTCGCGACCATGCGGAGGTCTTCCAGCAGTTGCGCGAGTTCGTTCTGCCTTACATCGACATACGCAACCGGCACAAGGGCTATGCGGTCTCCATTGTGAAGGCTGGAATGCGCGCGGTGGGCAGACCGGCGGGCCCTGTGCGCACGCCGCTCACGGACCTGGCCGCGGACGAGATGGATGCGCTGAAGAAGCTGATCGCGGGTCGCTCGTGATTCCGGAGATGCGATGACTGCCGGGAAGACGACGCACATCCGCTATCTCATCGTTGCGATGCTGTTCATCGCGAGCTGCTTCAGCTACGGCGACAGGGTGGCGCTCTCGATTGCAGGCACGGCGATGGAGAAGGAGCTGGCGCTCGATCCGCTGAAGCTGGGATTCCTGCTCTCCGGCTTCAGCTGGGCTTACGTCTGCGGGCAGTTGCCCTCCGGCGGGTTGCTGGATCGCTATGGGTCGAAGCGGGTCTACGGCATCAGCATCGTGCTGTGGTCGTTGTGCGCGTTCCTGATCGGCGTCGCGGGCTATCTTCCCGCGGCGTGGATCTTCAGCACGATCTTCGGGTTACGGCTGCTCTCGGGACTGGCGCAGGCGCCGGTGTTTCCGGGCAATGGCCGCATCGTGGCCGCGTGGTTCCCGACTGCGGAGCGCGGCGGAGCGTCGGCGATCTTCAACGCCTCGCAATACTTTGCGCTGGTGGCGTTCGCTCCGCTCTTCGGCTGGCTTACACATAGCTATGGCTGGCGAAGCTGCTTCTGGTTTATGGGCTGGTTTGGAGCGATGCTCGCGCTGGCGTGGTGGAGGTTCGTCTACAGCGTGGAAGACCACCCTCTTATCTCAAAGTCTGAGGTTGAGCTGATCGAGCGTGGTGGCGGGCTGGTGAACATCGACCGGACGACAGGCACAGCGTCGAAGGCTCGGGCGCTCACCTGGACCGGCGTGGTGCAGTTGCTGAAGCAGCGGATGCTGGTGGGCATCTACCTCGGGCAGTTCAGCATCACTACGCTGACTTACTTCTTCATCACCTGGTTCCCTATCTACCTTGTGCAGGCGCGGCACCTTTCGATCCTGCGCGGCGGATTTGCGGCGGCGCTGCCGGCGCTGTGCGGGTCGGTGGGCGGGGTGCTCGGCGGCGTGTCGTCAGACTCTTTATTGCGCCATGGCCGCTCGCTGACCTTCGCGCGCAAGGCGCCCATCATTGCGGGCATGCTGTTGTCGATCACGATGATCGCCTGCAACTACACCAACGTGCAGGCGCTGGTGATGTTTCTGATGTCGCTGTCGTTCTTCGGCAAAGGCTTCGGCGCGCTGGGATGGACGGTCATTGCGGACACTTCGCCGAAGGAGTTAATCGGGCTGAACGGCGGCCTGTTCAACCTCTTCGGCAATATCGCCGGCATAACAACGCCGATCATCATCGGATACATCGTGAAGAAGACCGGATCATTCAGGGATGCGCTGATCTTCGTGGCGGGAGCCGCGCTGCTGGCGATCTTCAGCTATGTGGTCATCGTGGGCGACATTAAGCGGCTGGAGCTTCAGCCTGAAGTTCGGCCGCAGGCTGGATGAAAGGCCCTGACTCCAAGACGAACACACCCATCGTCACCGCGATGCGCGTGATTCCGGTCGCGGGCCACGACAGCATGTTGCTGAACCTGAGCGGAGCACACGCGCCGTTCTTCACGCGCAACCTTGTCGTGCTGACGGACAATGCAGGCCGCACCGGCGCCGGCGAGGTTCCCGGTGGGGAGAAGATTCGCAAGCTGCTGGAAGACTCCCGTGAGTTGGTCATTGGCCGTGAGATCGGCGCGCATGAGGCGATTCTGGAGGACGTACGGAGCCGCTCGCCATATAACGCGAACGAGAGTCGCGGCGTGCAGACCTTCGACCAGAGGACGACGATTCACGCGGTCACGGCCGTTGAGTCGGCGCTGCTGGATCTGTTGGGCCAGCACATGTCGCAGCCAGTAGCCGCGCTGCTGGGCGAAGGACAACAGCGAGCCAGCGTGGACGTGCTCGGCTATCTGTTCTACATCGGCGACAGGAAGAAGACGAACCTTGCCTACCGCAGTGAGGCCGATGCTGCCGACCCGTGGCTGCGCCTGCGGCATGAAGAGGCGCTGACCACGGACCGCATTCTGCGCCTGGCCGACGCAGCACGCGCGCGTTACGGGTTCAACGACTTCAAGCTGAAGGGCGGCGTGCTGGGCGGCGAGCAGGAGATGGAGACGGCAGCCGCGCTCGCCGAGCGCTTTCCCGGGGCACGCATCACGCTGGACCCCAACGGCGCGTGGTCGCTCGCGGAGGCCATCCGGCTGTGTACGGGCCAGCAGCATGTGCTGGCCTATGCCGAGGACCCCTGCGGAGCCGAGGACGGATTCTCCGGCCGCGAGATCCTTGCGGAGTTCCGTCGCGCGACCGGCTTGCCGACCGCAACCAACATGGTGGCCACCGACTGGCGAGAGCTGGAACACGCGCTGCAACTGCACGCCGTGGATATTCCGCTCGCCGATCCGCACTTCTGGACGATGCAGGGTTCGGTGCGCGTGGCGGAGGTATGCCGCGAGCGGGGGCTCACGTGGGGCTCGCACTCGAACAACCACTTTGATGTCTCGCTCGCGATGTTCACGCACGTTGCCGCCGCCGCGCCGGGCAAGGTCACTGCAATCGACACCCACTGGATATGGCAGGATGGGCAGCGGCTGACGAAAGAACCGCTGCAGATCGCCGGCGGCAGGATCCTGGTTCCCAACCGCGCCGGTCTGGGTATCGAGCTCGATCTGGAGCAGATTGAGCAGGCACACGCTCTCTACAATAAGATGGGTCTCGCGGGCCGTGATGACGCGCAGGCCATACAGTTCCTGGTGCCGGGCTGGAAGTTTGATCCCAAGCGTCCGTGCCTGGCAGCAAGTTGAAGGAGTTTCCCCATGCAGTTGACCGGTGACCTATTGATTGGCGCTCGCGCTGTGCGCGGAACGGAGGGCCGGCTGCGCGCCGTGAATCCTGCCACCGGAGAGGAGATGGAGCCTGAGTTCTTCGGCGGCTCCGCGACGGAGGTGGATGCTGCCTGCACGCTCGCCGAAGAGGCCTTTGACGCGTATCGCGCCACCAGCCTCCAGCAGCGCGCTGAGTTTCTTGAGGCGATTGCGCAGGGGCTGGTCGATCTGGGCGAGGTGCTGGTAGAACGCGTGATGAGCGAGACAGGGTTGCCGCGTCCGCGGGTGGAGGGCGAACGAGCGCGCACCGCCGGGCAGCTTCGGCTGTTTGCGACGCTGGTCCGCGAGGGCCGCTGGCTGGCCGCGACGATCGATCCAGCGATGCCTGAGCGCAAACCGCTGCCGCGCGCCGACCTGCGCGCGCAGAAGATTCCGCTGGGCCCGGTCGCAGTGTTTGGAGCCAGCAACTTTCCGCTGGCGTTCTCGGTCGCGGGCGGCGATACGGCGTCTGCTCTTGCTGCGGGTTGTCCGGTGGTCGCGAAGTCGCATCCGTCACACCTGGGAACGTCCGAGCTGGCAGGGCGCGTGATCCAGAAGGCCGTGGCCGACTGCAAGCTGCCGGAAGGCACGTTCTCACTGTTGGTAGGCGAGGGCAATGCCGTGGGCGAGGCGCTGGTGCTGCATCCTGCGATTCAGGCCGTCGGGTTCACGGGCTCACGGCGCGGAGGCCGTGCGCTGGTGGCGCTGGCAGCGGGCCGCGATGTGCCGATCCCGGTCTTCGCGGAGATGAGCAGCATCAACCCGGTATTCCTGCTACCCGGTGCAGTTGCGGAACGTGGCGAGGCGATCGCGAAAGGCTTGATAGACTCCGTCACGCTGGGTACGGGACAGTTCTGCACCAAGCCCGGCCTGGTGATCGGCCTTGCGGGTGAGGATTTCGACCAATTTCGTCGCGAGGCTCAGCTCGCCCTGGTGGAAAAGCCCTCGACGACGATGCTGAACCCCGGCATCCACGCAGCGTACGGCCAGGGCATAGAGCGATGGCGGAAGATCCGTGAAGTCCGCGACATGGCCGGGGCCAGCAGTCGTGGCGCCCCCACCTATGCGGGGCGGCCGATGCTCTTCGGCACCAACGCGAGCCAGTTTCTGAGCTCGGAGGAGCTTCTGGAGGAGGTCTTCGGGCCTGCGTGCCTTTTCGTGGAGTGCAGCAGCACAGACGAGCTCATCGCCGTGGCGCATCATCTTGACGGCCAGCTTACAGCCACGCTGCATCTCGCCGAGCAGGACACTGAACTTGCGCACAAGCTGCTTCCCATCCTCGAGCGCAAGGCCGGACGCATCCTCGCGAACGGCTTTCCTACGGGCGTGGAGGTGACCTACGCAATGGTCCACGGCGGGCCTTCACCGGCGACCTCCGACAGCCGCGCGACCTCCGTTGGGGCGATGGCCATCGAGCGGTTTCTGCGGCCGGTGTGCTACCAGGACATGCCCGCGAGCCTGCTTCCTGAGCCGCTGCAGGACGCCAACCCGCTGCATCTGCCGCGGCTGGTGGACGGAAAGATGCAGCAACCGTAAGAAAAAGATTCAGCCAGAGGGATTTCGTGCCCAGCGCAACCACAGTCCGTCCACTCTATGTACAGGTTCATCCTGACGACACGGTTGCCATCCTGGTGAACGAGGGTGGGCTGCGAGCGGGCACGCGCTTTGACTCGGGGCTGACGCTTATCGACGACGTGCCCGAAGCGCATAAGGTCGCTCTGGTGGACATGGCCGATGGAGCGCCAATTCTGCGGTACGGCTCGGTCATCGGCTATGCGGACGGCGCGATTGCGAAGGGCAGCTGGGTGCACGAGGAGCGGATGCGGTTGCCGTTGCCGCCTTCGCTCATGAATCTTCCGCTGGCGACAAAGACTCCGGCAAAGCTTCTGCCGCTGGAGGGCTACACCTTTGAGGGCTACCTCAACGACGACGGTTCCGCAGGAACAAAGAACGTGCTGGGCATCACAACTACTGTGCAGTGCGTCGCCGCGACGGTGAACTATGCCGTGCAACGCATTAAGGCAGAGCTGCTGCCGCGGTTTCCGAACGTAGACGATGTGATCGCGCTGATTCACGACTACGGTTGCGGCGTGGCGATTGATGCGCCGGGAGCGGAGATTCCGATTCGCACGCTGCGCAACCTGAGCCTGAATCCCAATCTGGGCGGCGCGCCTATGGTGGTGAGCCTGGGCTGCGAGAAGCTGCAACCCACGCGGCTGATGCCTTCGTCCACGCTGCCCATCCTCGCTTCTGTACCTTACATCGTCCGCATGCAGGACGAGCAGCATCAGGGTTTCGGCGACATTGTTGCCGCGATTATGGAGATGGCCGAATTGCGGCTCGCGGAGTTGGACAAGCGAAGACGCGTCACGCGGCCGGCCTCAGACCTGGTGGTGGGCCTGCAGTGCGGCGGCAGTGATGCGTTCTCCGGCGTGACAGCGAACCCTGCTGTGGGCTATGCGGCGGACCTGCTGGTGCGCGCGGGGGCGACGGTGATGTTCTCCGAGGTGACCGAGGTGCGCGATGCCATTCATCTGCTCACCGCGCGCGCCGCGAATGAGGACGTTGCGCGCGACCTAATCCGCGAGATGGCGTGGTACGACGAGTACCTGCATCACGGCGGAGTGGATCGTAGCGCCAATCCTTCGCCCGGCAACAAACGCGGCGGGCTGACCAACATCGTCGAGAAGGCGCTGGGATCTATCGCCAAGGCGGGCAGCAGCGCGATTGCGGGCGTCACGGCTCCCGGCGAGCGCGTGACGAAGAAGGGGCTAATCTTCGCGGCGACTCCAGCCAGCGACTTTATCTGCGGAACCCTGCAACTGGCCGCCGCGATGAACATGCACGTCTTCACCACAGGTCGCGGCACGCCGTATGGGCTGGCAATGGCGCCGGTAATTAAGGTGTCGTCGCGCTCGGCGCTGACGGAACGGTGGTTCGACCTGATTGATGTTGACGCCGGGCGCATCGCCACGGGCGACGCGACGATTGAGCAGGTGGGCACGGAGGTCTTCCAGATGATCCTCGACGTGGCCAGCGGCCGCAAGCAGACCTGGGCGGACCGCTGGGGTCTGCACAATGACATGGCGCTGTTCAATCCCGCGCCGATTACCTAGACAGTCATCGCCTCGCGTGCGGCGACGGTGTTCGGGAACTCGCGCTGCGCCTGGGCGACGATCTCCTCCAGCGCGCGGTCGTCGCGATTGGGGTCGTGATGGAAGAGGACCAGTCGGCGAACCTTTGCTTCCTTCGCAATCGCGACCGCTTCCTGCCATGTGCTGTGCCCCCATCCCTTGCGGCTGGCGTACTCTTCGGCGGTGTACTGCGCGTCGTAGATCAGCGCATCGGCGTTGCGGGCGATGGCGCGCAGGCCGCGGTCGACTTCGGCGTTGCCCGGCTCGTGGTCGGTGGCGTAGACCACGGAACGGTGCGCGTCTGAGATGCAGTAGCCGACCGAGCCCTGCGGATGATGCAGCGGGAAGGTCTGTAGCGTGACCTCGCCGAAGCGCTGCGGCGAGGCGAGGGTGCGGAACTCCGTATGCGCGGCGACGGCGGCGAAGTCCACAGGAAAGAACGGCGTGGCCATCTGCCGCGCGAGGATGGTGTGCAGCTCCTCCGGAGGATGCACCGAGTGGAAGACGATGCGGCTCTGCGGCGAAAATAGCGGAGCGAAGAACGGCAGCCCTTGCAGGTGGTCCCAGTGAAAGTGCGTGAAGAAGATATGGATGGCGGTGGGCGGGCGCGCAGCAATCGTTGCACCCAGCGCCCGGATACCAGTGCCGGCGTCGATAATGAATATCTCATCTTCGCCGCTCAATATCTCTACGCAGGGCGTGTTACCACCGTGTCCCAGATTCTGTTCGACCGGCGTTGGCGTGGAGCCGCGGACGCCCCACAGGCGGAGTTGGAAGGCCCCATCGGTAGCTCGGCTGGCCTGGTCCATGTCGCTCCGGAGCTAGTGGACCTGGGCCCAGTCGGCGTCGGCCAGGTCCTGCGTGACAGGTAGCTGATCGAAGACGGCGGCGCGGCCCTTCAGGGCATCCTGGTTACCGGGCTGAGCGTCGAGGACGCTGGTGTAGCCCGCAATTGCGTCGTACCAGATGCGGTGGTTGACGAAGATGCTGTTGGTCGCGTCCGGATTCTTGCCCAGCTCGGTCTCGATGGCGGCGCGCTCATCACCGCTCACGATGGTGATAAGTGCCGGCGCGGGCGGCCCGCCCATCATGTCGTTCTCCGGGATGACCGTCCAGCGATAGGTTGAGCCCACGGTAAGCGAAGTAGCGTCATGCGGATAGGCGAGGTGATTGTCCGTGGTCTCAACTTCGTACATAGTCTGTCCGTTGAGCGACGTGAGCCGGAAGATGACCTTCTGTCCGGAGTCCGCAGTGCCCCAGTAGAAGACCGGCATCACCGAGAAGGCCTTGCCGGCGTGCGGCGCGTAGAGCCGAGGCGAGCCGAGGTCGCGCGAGGCTCCGCCGATCTGGTTGGCGCTCTTGCCGGACTGCGGTGAGAGATCGAAGCCGTCCAGCTTGGCGCGCACACGCGTTGGCTTGACCGGTGCACTCTGCGCAGGAGGCTTGGTCTGGGCGGGCAGCGATGCGCTACCGACCAGCATCGCGGCCAAACCTGCCGACAAGATGGAACACTTCACTATCTTCATCCTCACTCCTTGGCCGCGGCGGGCGCGGCGCGCAGCGTGTAGACCGGCACAGGCTCTTCCAGTCCCGCAACCTTCGCTTTGCCAAGAGATTCTAGCCCGGGGAAGGCCTCGCCGACCATCTCTCGGGTCGCCTCGCTGAGCAGGATCTCCGTCTTGAAGGTCTTGTTCAGGCTCTCCAGGCGCGAGGCGAGGTTCACCGTCTCGCCGATGACAGAGTACTCCTGGCGGCTGGCCGAGCCGATGCTTCCGGCCATGAGCGGGCCGGTGTGGATGCCCGCGCCGATGCGCAGCTTAGGCAGCGTGGGATCGCCGGCCTGCTCGTCGTTCAGGCGGTTCACCCGCTCCAGCATGGCCAGCGCGGCCTGCAAGGCGCGTGTGGCGTCCTGCTTCGGCCCGCCCTGGCTGAGCGGCAGGCCGAAGATGATCATCAGGCCGTCGCCGATGAACTTGTTGAGGAAGCCGCCGTGCTCGCGGATGACCTCGTCCATCGCGGTTAGGTAGCGGTTCAGCCAGCGCAATACCTCGGCGGGCGGCTGGCCGGCGCTGAGCGCAGTGAAACCGCGAATATCCGTAAACATGACCGTCGCCACATGCTCCTCGCCGCCTAGCGAGAGCTCACTGCGGCGCTTCCAGATGGTCTCTGCGACGGCCGGATCGACGTAGCTGGAGAAGAGCGACATCAACTGCTCGCGCTGCTGGGCGGCCTCGCGGGAGAGCAGGCGCTCCTGAACGAACTGCACGCCAAGCGCCAGTGGCACCGTGAAGAGCATGGCGAGCTCCGACGGGAAGTATGGCAGCCAATAACGCCAGCGCGCGTACAGGAACATGGGCACCACAGCGCAGACCACCATCAGCAGCAGCAGGCGCGCGACACCGTGGCCAAGCTCGTAGAAGAGCAGGAAACAGCCTGCGGCGACCGCTGCAGCCAGCAGGAAGAACCAGCCCAGCCACGACGGCGCAGGGTGAACGGTGCGGCCTTCGAGCAGAGAGCGCATCGCTCCGGCCAGGATGTCGGTCCCGCCCATTCGCTCGCGAACACCGTTCTTTCCGGCCACGCGGAAGAGCGGCGTGAGAAACGTGTCGCGCGCGGCGTCGCTGCTCTGGCCGATGAGGACCAGCTTGTCCGCGAAGGTCTGCGGCGCGACCTTGCCGTTCACCACATCCATCGCGGAGAGGTGCGTCGCCGGATCCGCGCCCCATGCGCCGATGAGCGCGGTAGAGAGCTGGCGGTCGTGAAACGGGACCGCATGGCCAAGGAAGCTGGCGTTGCCGTTGCCGCTGGGCTGAATCGTCTCGCCCGCGTACTGCTGCGCGAGAAAGATCGGAAAGCTGACCGAGGGCGGATGACCTGCCGTGAAGAGGTTGAAGTCGCGGACAAAGCCGTCTTCTTCTATCGGCATATCGACCAGAGCATAGCCCATCGCGCCGGGCTTGCCGTCCACGCAGAAGCCGGAGTCGGCCGCAGGGTCCTCCGGCTGGCAGAACATCGGCAGCGGACGGACAGCGGGCAGGTTGCCGTTGGCGGCCTGGCTGGCGAGCACCACGTTGCCGGCGGCGGTGAGCGCGTCCTGCATCTGCTGGTCCTCGGCGGGCGTGCGCGGCTCGGAGAGGAAGACGTCCACGCCGAGCACGCGCGGCTTGCCGGCGGCGATGCGGCGGATGGCCGTGGCGATGAGCGTGCGCGGAATCGGATACTGGCGAATCTGCGCAAAGCTGGCCTCGTCGAAGTCGACGAAGAGGATATTCGGCGCGGGCGGGCTCAGCCCGGCGTGGTCGACGGTGAAGTCGTAGGTCAGGTTGTTGATGTCGCGGAACGACGGAAAACGGCTCAGGAACAACACCGCGGCCGAGGCAATGGCGGCGATCGCCAGCCCGTAGCCCGCTCGTTTTAGGCCTGTCCGCACGCGTTTTGTATATCACCGCAGCACGCTTTGCGATAGGCTGATTTCGAATTCCGATGACTACGAGGCCTCCATCTGCGAGAACGGTGCTTGCGACGCTGGCGCTGGCGGGGCTGTGCGCGCTCGCCACAAGCTGCGGCACGGGCACCAACGCCGGGACTCCGGCGACCGTCGCGAACACTGCGAACAACATCCTGACCGCGGCCGAAGTGCAGTCGATTGCTACCGCCGCGGCGGCCAGCGTGAACGTGCCGCTTGTGATCGCCATCAGCGACCGGCGAGGTGTCATCCTCGCCGTCTACCAGACGACCAGCGCTCCGGTGACAACGACCTCGAACTTTGGCGAGACCGTTCCCGCCGACGAAGAGGCTGCCGCGCTGGCTCGGACCGCGGCGTTCTTCTCCAACGACCAGGCGCCGCTCAGCTCACGCACAGTGCGCTTTATCAGCAGCATCCACTTCGCGCCGGGCATCTCGGACACCGCGTCCGGCCCGCTCTACGGCATTGAGAACACCAACCGCGGCTGCCCGTTCAACACCCCCTTTCTGCCTGGGCAGTCGCTGCCTCCCTCCGGATTGCTGCATGCTGCGGGGCCTGGGCTGGGCATACAGACCGGCAAGCCGGACGTGATGGACTCCGACAGCACGGCGGTGAACCCCGGCGGCGTTCCCATCTTCAAGAACAACCGCGTGGCCGGCGGCATCGGCGTGGTGGCTGCGGCGAGCACGCAGAACTACGACGCCGTCGTCGAGTACGCGGCCGTGGCCGGAACTATCGGCAACGGCTTTGCGCCCATCGTTCCCTACCCCGGCGCGGTGGTCGTCGGCGGGTTCACGCTGCCGTTCGTGAACCAGACGACGCTCCCTGCGGGCGTCTCGCCCGGAACCGGCGCGGGCAGCTTCACGCTGGGGCCGACGGCCAGCAGCGGCGCCGCTCCGGAGGGCGACCTGATCACCGAGCGCGGGTCGAGCTTCGCCAACGGGCTAACTCTCACTCAAGTCCAGACCATCGTGCAGCAGGCCGTTGCGACCGGCAACCTGACGCGGGCGGCGATTCGGCTGCCCGTCGGCTCGCGCGCGCGATTCGTCATCGCGGTGGCTGACCTCGATGGCACGCTGCTGGCGCTCTACCGCATGCCGGACGCGACGGTGTTTTCGGTCGACGTGGCCGTGGCCAAGAGCCGCAACGTGGTCTACTTCAGCGGCAACGCCACCGTCGACCTGCCCGGCGTGCCCGCTGGAACCGCCGTGACCAACCGGACGATCGGCTTCGCGGCGCAACCGCTCTATCCCAGCGGCATCGACGGCACCGCGCCGGGGCCATTCTTCCCGCTCTTCCTCAAAGACCTCGCCAACCCGTGCACGCAGGGCTCGCAGGCTGCGAACGCGAACCAGAGCGGCGTGGTCTTCTTCCCGGGCTCGGTGCCGCTGTATGTCAACGGCGTGCTCGCGGGGGGACTTGGCGTCTCCGGCGACGGCGTGGACCAGGACGACTACGCGGCGGCGGGCGGCGCGGCCGGATTCATGGCTCCGGCAGCGATTCGCGCCGATCAGCTGGTAATCGACGGCGTCCGGCTGACATACCAGAAGTTCCCGGAGAACCCGACGGATTAGGCTTCCTCCCGAGCCCTTTCGAGGCGGATGTATCCTCTGGCGATATCCGGCAACCCTCCTCGCCGCTTTCCTTCAAACTACTCATAAATAAAGACTTAGGTTTAGACCTTCGAAACAAAATCCTAAAACGACGACCGGTGATCGCGCACCGCTATGGGCAGGGCTTCGCTGTGCCGGGAACGGATGAGTTTTGCAAAGCGTTGGCGACCACGCCGATGATGTCGTTGCCATTCTGGTACAGCGACGGCAGCGTTGAGTTGACGACCACCACGACCGGGACGTTGCATTTCAGGACGCCCGCGTAGGTCCAGACGTTAGTGGGGCCGCTGAACAGGTGGCCGTTCTTGCAGACGTTCGGATTGGGGCAGTCGGCGCGGACGGAGCAGTCCCAGCCCAGGCAGTCAGCGAACATCTGCTTCTTCTCGGCGGTGGTGAGCAGCGTGTTGCCGGTGGCCAGGTCGTTGATGACGCGAAAGATCTGGTCTCCGCTGAGCACCCAGCCGCCCGCGCCGCACTGCAGGGACCAGTCGTCCCAGTTGGTCCCGGCCGTGTTTCCGGCAGGATATGGGTAGGAGAGGATGCCGTTGGGCCCGGAGGGAGGCGTGCACGAACTGGTGGGCACACCGACCGGCTGGAAGACATTCGCGTTCATGTAGCTGATGTAAAGGGTCGAACTCTGCTGGGCGCGCTGGGGCCCGTCAGGATAGTTGGTGAGGGACTGATGCAACAGGGCCGGCATGATCTCACGCAGGAGCGCGAAGTTGCAGTTGCCATAGTCCGGCTTGCCGATGTTGGCGGACGAAACGCCGCCGGCCACGAGCGCCTCCAGCGTGGAATAGGTGATGCCGTTGCCGCAGGCGTTGTTCGGCAACTGGCCGAAGCCCGTGCTGTGGGTGAGCAAATCCTTGAAGGTCAGCTGGCTGATGTTGGGTCCTTGCACCCAGTCCCGATACAGGTAAGGGGCGATCTTGGTGTCGATAGTCAGGCCGTCCTTGGTGAGCAACTGCAGGATGGCGGTAGCGGTCATGGTCTTGCTGACGCTGGCGATATCGGTCACCAGGTCGGGCGCCATGGGCAGACTGGGCGCATCGGTGGAGGTGCGGGCGAGCCCCCCGAAGCCGGGAGGCATGGACCCGACCTCGCAGGAGTACCCCACGGTGTGGTTGGCGAGCGTGCCGCAGATGTTGGCGGAGAGCTTGGCCTCCGAGATGCATCCCTGGGAGTCGCACGCGGTGACATCCGGCGGAGAGTTGCCGATCATGGTGGTGACGTAGCACTCATTTGATCCGTTGTTACAACCTTGATAGCTGGAGGAGGTCACAACCCTGGCCCCGCCGTTCTGCGCCTTATCGAGTACGCCATAGGCGTCCAGGCCGTAGTACCACCACCATGCAGGGCAGGCGCCGGAGCACGATTCCATGGCGGCATTGAAGTTTCCGTTGCCGGCGGGGGTAAGGTCGAGCAGGCGGGCCTTGTTGGTGGAGAGATCGGCGCCCACGGTCTGCGGGCTGATGTTGTAGTACCACCACCAGGCCTTGGCATCCGCGCCGGTGTTGGCGATCATGATGCAGGCATAGACCGTCTGCCCGTTCGATGTGTAGGACTGGAGCGCGGTGAGGCGGGCGTTGTTGGTCTTGGCCAGAGCGGTGATGTCTGTCGTCGATTTTCCGTAGTAGTACCACCAGGCCTTGTTGTCGGCACCGGTGTTGGCGATCATAGCCACAGCAAAGCGGATGTTGCCGCCCCCGGTATCGTAGGCCTTCAGGGAGACCAGCCGGGCCTTGTTGGCGGAGAGATGGCTTGCGAGGGTTGCGGCGTCAATGCCGACGTACCACCACCAGGCCTTGGCATAGGCGCCAGTGTTCTGAACGTAACTCACCGTGAACGAGGTGGCAGCCGCATTGTCGATGGCGATGTCCTCAATGCGGGCGTTCTTCGCGGTGATGGTGTTGTTGACATCGTTGAAGCTCTGCCCGGTGTAGGTCCACCAGGCCGTCGGTGTGGTGCTTTCGTTGTCCTCCTCCGCGCGCGCCGGGGAGGAACCCACCAGCAGGAGAAGGCCCAGACACAGCAGGACCAAACGGGCATAGCGCGAGCGCACATCATAGAACCGGCGAGCAGCGGGGCGCTGCAGAAGACGTGGGAATAGAAGCTCCATCTGACGTTTCTCCTCTTGAGCTGATGGGCTCATGCAAGTTATGTAAGGGAGCCGGAAGCGTTTGAGAATTCTAGACCAGAAAGTAAGAGACCGCTAGTGTTTTCGGAAGTGGAGTTGGAGTTCGAGGTCGGGGCGGGTCATGAGGAGTTCGCCGTCCTGGAGGTCGAGGCGCTGGGCGCGGAAGTCGGCCTTGCCGATGCCGTTGGGGTCGAAGCGGACGGTGAGGTGATGGCCGCCGGTGCCGGTGAGCGGGATGGGCTTGTCGATGACCGGGACGACCGGGATCTGGAGGATAATCGCGCGGGGCATTCGGTTGTTGGGCAGAGGGACGTGGCCGTCGGCGGCGACGTCGGCGACTGCGGGCGGGTTTTTGTCGCTGGGTGGGGCGTCGCTGTAGAGCAGATAGACGGTCTGCACCATGCCCTCCATAACCGCGCCGTTGCTGATGGTGATCCAGAGGCCGCCGCGGGGGTCGGGCCGGTCGCCGAGCACGGTGAAGTGCGGCGGCACGACGACGGGGACGGTGGTGAGGAAGACGGCGCCGTCGTGGATCTCCCAGGTGCCGGAGGCGGATTCGTCCAGCGCGCCGTAGGCCAGCTCATAGCGGAAGTGGCCGCTGGCCAGCAGGGCGAGCTCCGCGGCGACCTCCATCTGGCCGCCGTCGTAGTCGCCGGCGAGCGAGGCGCGGGTGGGGGCAGCGGCGGGCGGCGGCGCGGGCGGGGTTGATTGCGCTGCCGCAGCGAGCGGCAGCGCAAGGACGAGGGCGAGGGTGATGCCGCGCATGGAGTGGTTGCCTCTCAGGCGTCGACGGCTTCCGCGTCAGGAACGCCACGCTCAGCAGGCGCGTAGTTGCCGGCGGCGTAGCTGTCCCAGAAGTAGCTGGTCGGGACGCCCTTCTTGAAGTCCGCAATCATAGCAGGCGATGGCGAGGCGGGCATGTTGGGGAGCTGGAAGTGGTCGTCGTCGGGGAACTTCTTCCAGTCGCCTCCGTAGGCCAGCCCCTGGGCCTTGAGCGCGGCGACCATGGCCTGGAACGGCGGTGAGCTTACTTGCCAGTTCAGTTCGCCGCTGTCGCCGGAGAGATAGGGGACGATGTCCACGGCGAGGCCATAGTTGTGATTGGAGTATCCGGCTCTGGCGTTGGTGACGACCTTGCCGGCAGCGGTGCGTCCCTGGGCGTAGAGCTCGTTCTGCTGCTCGGTGGTGCGGAGACCCTGATAGACGCACATGAAGATGTTCTTCTTCGTGAGGGTCTCCTGCGCGGCACGTATCCGGTCTGCGAGGGTGGGGTGAATGTGGGCGAGAGCAACTTCACTGCGGGGGTCCATGAAACTATCTCCTTGAATGAATGGTTTGGAGGAAAGCTACAGGACCAGGGAGGAGGAAAAGTCAGCGAAGTGAATCATGCACGCGATGCATCTGCGCGGCGAACTGGGGTGCGTTGTAGGCCGAAGGGTTGCTGACCAGCTTGAAGAGTCCGTCGATGGCGGAGCGCGTGGCGGGGTTGGCGGCGCCGGCCTTGGCGTCGGCGATGTAGAGGGAGTCGACGGTCATGGTGGCCTGCTCGGCGGTGCGTTCACCGTCCAGAGAGATGGCCTCGCCGTCGGAGGAGATGGCACGGAGCAGGCGCTCGGTGCGGGGGCGGTCGTAGCCGGTGCGCTCGATCTCGGCGGACATGCGTCCGGCGAGCTCGGCGGCGTGGTTCGCTGCTGCTTCCACCGCCGCGCGGTCGGGGCTCATCGCGGTGACCAGCGCGCTGACGCGGGCTGTAGCTGCAGCCAGCTCGTCGTTCAGACTGGGATCGACCTCAGCGGCGAAGTGACGGAAGAGCGCGTAGCGCGCGAGATTGTAGGGCGGGTCGCCGGCGCGGTGGCCGGGGAAGCCGGTCTTCTGCCGCCAGCTCTGCGGGCCGGTGAGGGCGTGGTGGCAGGTGATGCAGTCCATCTCGCTGAACTCGGGCCACGGGCCGGAGTGGGCGTGGCGGGCGAGCCGCAGCAGGCTCTGCTGCAACTGCACCGACTGGCCGATGGCCCAGGCGCGGGTGCCGAAGAGCGGGTCGGTATTGGGCTGATCGTCGGCGGTTTTTTCGATCCAATGCGGCGGCTCGACGGCGGAGAAGGAGTCCAGCTCAAAGGTCAGGTCGGGATGGCCCGCGGCGATGAGCTCGTGATCCACGGACATACCAGGAGCGCCGAGGTGGCAGGTGAGGCATTTTTCGGTGCGCAGCGCAATGTTCTTGTTGTCATAAAGGCCGAGCGCGACCATCTTCTGGTGGACGGAGTTGGCCTGGATGTGCGGGCCGAGCCACTGCGAGGCCGGGCCGTGACAGCTCTCGCAACTGACGCCGTCGTTCAGGTCGAAGTCGCGGGCGCGCAGGGCAGGTTCCACGCTGAGGGCGTGGCAGACCAGGCAGCGCGGGGCCTTTTCCGCGGGACCGAGTTTGAGCGTGGCAGCGATCTGTTTGCCCAGCGGCCCGGTGAGTGAGCTGTAGGCCTGCGCGTGCTTGTCGGAGGTGACCCAGGTGCTGTACTCGTTCTGCAGGACGCGGGTGACGCTGCGCGGCTGGATGCCGCCGTGGCAGGCGACCGCCGAACACGAGCCCGCGCCGACATACTTGGCGCCCATGGGGGAATCGTGCGCGGGGATGTCGGCGTGCATCTCTCCGGAAAGCGCCGAGCGGAGCATAACGCGCAGGGGGCCGTCGGTGTGCGACTGGGCTGCGGCCAAAGCAGACGGGAGCGTGGCCGCGAGCGCGGCGAGCGCCAGCGTGCTGCGTCTCGCATGGCCTAGTCTGTGGAGCAACACGCGTACCCCGCCTTCGGACGATGAGTCTTGATATTGGCTGCTGTTATATTCCGCCGCGGCGACGATTGCAAACCAAATTTGCAGACCAGGGGCGCGGCGTTCCATGTAAAGTGTTGCCAGAGATTCCCAACCATACGTGAGCGTGACCGGATTTATGGACGCCCAACTGCTGACGACCATCGCCAACCCCCGCGCCGAGCCTACAGGCGTGTTTGAGGACCTGCGCCATGTCCAGGACAAGCATGGCTACGTCCCGGCGCGGGAGATTGAGCTGATCGCCGAGCGGCGCGGCGTGCACGTGCGCGATGTGCATACCGTGGCCAGCTTCTATCCGCACTTCCGGCTGAAGGCCCCAGTGCCGGTGGACGTGCGGGTGTGCGACGACATGACCTGCCACCTGCACAAGGCGCACCAACTGAAGGCGTCGCTGGAGGCGAAGTACGCCCACCTGCCGAACGTGGTGCGGGTGCGGGACATCAGCTGCGTAGGCCGCTGCGACCATGCTCCTGTGCTGACGCTGAACGACCGCTACTACGAGAAGGTCTCGCTGGGCGACGCGATGCAGTTAATTGACCGCGAGATCGCCGTCCGCGACGCCGAGCACGGCGCCCATCTGCCGCACAGCGCGCCGCCGCGCAGTCCCGAGGAGCGCGGCGTGAAGATTCAGTGCAACCCCTACCCCAACAGAGAAGACCGTTACGGGATCATCCGCGAGTTGTTGACCAAGAAGAATGTCGACGAGACGCTGCTGAAGCTGAAGGAAGGCGAGCTGCGCGGAATGGGGGGCGCGGGATTCCCGACCTTCACCAAGTGGGAGGGCTGCAAGAAGAGCCGCGGCGAGCGCAAGTTCGTGGTGTGCAACGCCGACGAGAGCGAGCCCGGCACCATCAAGGACCGGTTCATCCTGCAGTACCTGCCGCACATGGTGATTGAGGGCATGATGGTCTGCGCGGCCATCGTCGGAGCTCAGTATGGCTACCTCTATATACGGCATGAGTACGAGCTGCAGGCCGACATCCTGCGCGAGGAGCTGGCCCATGCGCGTTCGCTGGGGCTGCTGGGCAAGAACCTGATGGGCAGCGGGCAGGACTTCGATATGGAGGTCTTCGTCTCGCCGGGCGGGTACATCTGCGGCGAGGAGACGGCGCTGATGGAGGCTATCGAGGGGCACCGCTCAGAGCCGCGCAACAAGCCGCCGCGGACGATCAACTCCGGTCTGTGGAAGTCGCCCACGGCGCTGAACAACGTGGAGACCTTTACCCACGCGATCACTATCCTGGGCAGGGGCGGCGACTGGTACAAGGGCTTCGGGCAGGGCTGCGCGGGAATCAAGTTCGTGGGCGTAACCGGGCACGTGGTGAACCCGGCGATCTTCGAGGTGCCCATGGGCATCAGCTATCGCGAGCTGATCTATGAGTACGCGGGTGGGCCGCCGCCGGGGCGCGAGGTGATCGGCTTTGCGCCGTCGGGGCCGTCGTCGGGATACCTGCCGGCGAGTATGCTCGATCTGCCCCTGGACTGGGACAAGGTGAAGGCGGCGGGGTCGATGCTGGGCTCGGGCGCGGTGGTGGTGTGCGCGGACAACGCCTGCATGCTGGATATGGCGCTGACCTCGGTGCGCTTCTACCGGAACGAGTCCTGCGGCAAGTGCACGCCTTGTAGGATCGGGACGCAGAAGCTCGTGGACCTGCTGGAGAACTGGACGCGCGGCGTGGTCGGTCCCGGCGATCAGGCGATGCTGAAGGACCTGTCGCAGGTGCTGCGGCAGACCAGCATCTGCGGGCTGGGACAGATTGCGCCGGCGCCGATTCAGTCCGTGATGAAGCACTTTCCTGACGTGATGAAGGAGCATTTGGAAGACCGCTTCTGCCGGGCGGGAATTTGCTTTGGGGGTGAGGCGTCATGAGCGAGCCCGGCACTCACGACGAGCTGATGACGCTGACCGTCGACGGCGTCGAGGTGACGGTGCCGCACGGGACCACGGTCTTTGACGCGGCTCGGATCGCGGGTGTCTATATCCCCACGCTGTGCCACCAGCAGAACCAAGCACCGGTGGCGGTGTGCCGCATCTGCGTGGTGGATGTGGGCGAGCGCGCGCTGCAGGCCGCGTGCATCTTCAAGGCCGAGCCGGGCATGGTGGTCAAGACCGACACCGAACCGATCCAGCAGTCGCGCAAGACGCTGTATGAGCTGATGCTGAGCGACCATCCGACGCCGTGCCTGCGCCAGCAGCAGTCAGGCGACTGCGAGCTGGAGATGCAGGCTGCGAACGCCGGTGTGACCAGCACGCGTTTTGCGAAGCGTGCCGTGCCGGTACTGGCTGAAGACGATTCGTCGCCAGCGATCCATGTGGACTTTTCGGCGTGCATCCTGTGCGACCGCTGCATCCGCGGCTGCGCGGAGATTCGACACAACTATGTGATCGCGCGGCAGGGCAAGGGCTACTTTACGACCATCGCGTTTGACGCCAACCAGCCCATGGGGAACTCCACCTGCGTGAGCTGCGGCGAGTGCATGGTGAGCTGCCCTACTGGCGCGCTGACCAACAAACGCGTGCTCGGCGAAGGGCGGCTGTATCCCGAGGACACACCGAATGTGTACTCGGTGGAGACCGAAGAGCTGCTGGCGCTGCCCATGTTCAAGGGAGTTTCGGGCACGTTTCTGGAATTGAACACGGGCTCGGTGGTAAAGCGCGTGATCAAGGCCGGCGAGATCGTGGTGCGCGAAGGCGACAACGGCTCAACCGCGTTCTACATCCTGGAGGGAGAAGCGGATGTGTTCATCGGCAGCCCGCGCGAGCATGTGGCCACGCAGCAAGAGCGACCGGGGCTGTTCACCAAGATGCGCAGCATCCTCGCGCCGAAGTCGCGGCAGCCGCGCGAGGAGGAGCGCCAGACGCCCTCGCACATACGCATCGACGCGCCCGTGGACCTGCCGTATGAGAACCCCATCGCGCAACTGCGCGCCGGCGACCTGTTCGGCGAGATGACCTGCATGAGCTTCTATCCGCGCTCGGCTACGGTGCGCGCCAAGACCGACTGCGTGATGCTGGAGATGCTCCGCAACGTGCTGGATGTGATGCAGAAGAACAAGACCTTCCGCGCGCAACTGGACGCCAACTACCGCGGCCGTGCGTTGGGAACGCACCTGCGCAGCGTGCCCATCTTCTCCACCATCA
>Ga0302198_10002256_pt1 | contig 20363 bp, 17 predicted proteins | sample II_Bog_N2_2_FD_193521 | JGI IMG/M metagenome (GOLD analysis project Ga0302198, IMG submission 193521) | Peat permafrost microbial communities from Stordalen Mire near Abisko, Sweden - II_Bog_N2_2 | ecosystem: Environmental > Terrestrial > Soil > Wetlands > Peat | place: Sweden: Abisko... | reverse complement strand
TTATGCATCTGCAGCGCTATCGGGCCAGCTTTCCCGGCAGTCGGCTCCTTGAAATCAAGCGTCTCTACGGCCTTGCTCCCGGGTGGTTGAGCGACAGCCATACGGGCCGTCCCCTTTGTGGCATCCACGAGAAGCTCGATCCGGCTCCAGGCGGAAATATCAAACGATCTTTTTTCTACGGTCGCGTACTCTGAGCCCCCATCTCGGTTCATCCCCGGCCTATAGTCCCAGTGGCCGCCGGATGGAACATCAAACTGAATTCCTCCAAGAGCATCGAGCGGCATCTCACCCGGCTGTGGTCGAGTACAAAATACCAGGACGCAGGCAGGATGGTCGGGCTTGCCGGAGACGTGTCGCATCGTCAACATGAGACGGTAGCGTCCGTAATCGTTCGCCGTATACATCACGCCGCGCCCGACACCTTTGCTGGCGATGACACCATCCTTCGCCACCCAACCGGTCGCCGAACTCTTCGCCAGTTCCGCAGGATATACATCTTCGAGGAGAAGCATATTCAGGCGCGCCAGTTGCAGGCCGTGAACATCCTGCTGAAGAAGCTGCTCGGTTTCGGGCCGGAGTGCCACACTGCTGAAGCGTGCAACATCGAAGATCGAGGACCCGCGGATAACTTGATTGACATCTTTCACAACCGCGGCCAGCAAGATCTTCGCATTTGGATTCGTGGCCGAATATGTCGCCAGATCTGCTTTCACTAGATCCTCAAGGCGGCTTCGCAAGAACAAAGAGACCGCATCGGTACCGTTTGTCAGTTTGCCCACGAACGCAGCCTGATCTGTGATTGCGCCGACAGACAATGATGTGGCATCGTTCTCAATTTGGATCCACCCATCCAACGTCTTGCCGTCAAAGAGCGGAAGAACGGATCGAGGATCTCGCTGTGCCCAAGCGCTCCTGGTACCAAGAAGAGAACATCCGGCAGCGGCACTGGTGGCAAGCACTCCGAAGGCTCTGCGGCTCAACTGGTTTGCGTTGTTTGACATGATAGACCTGCTCCGTTCGAACTAAGACAGCCTGGTTGGTAATCTTCAGGGTTGCGAAGCCATCATCACCTTTGCCGGAGGGCCCTGAGCCGCTACTTGGTTTGCTTCAAGACAACGAGTCGGTCGCGCAAGCGAATGTCTTCTGATGACGAGCCGACCATGACATCGAACAATCCAGGCTCAACAGCAAACTTCCCAGCATGAACATCCCAATAGGCCAATTGCGAAGCCGGCAACGTGAACTGCACATGGGTCGTCTCGCCCGGCTGCAACGTGACCCGCGCGAAGGCACGGAGGCTCTTGATGGGTTGCACTACGACACTGTTCTGCTGATGCATGTAGAGTTGGGCAACGTCGGCACCAGCGCGATCACCCGCATTCTTTACGTCGAAAGATACATCGACCTTACCGGATGGTGAGATGGATGGAGCAGACAGCTTGAGATGGTTGTATTCGAAGCGGGTATAACTGAGGCCATACCCGAAGGGATACAGGGGCAGCCCCTTGAAGTACATGTAGGTGTAACCCTTGGAAACATCGTATTCGTTGGGCGGGGGCACGCCGTCCAGGCTTGCGTAAACGGTATAGGGCAAGTGGCCGCCCGGATTGTCGTCTCCGAAGAGAGCGCGGGCAATAGCGATCCCACCCGCTTCCCCAGGGTACCATGCGTCAAGAATCGCGGGGAGATGGTCGTTGGCCCAGTTGATTGCGAGCGGACCGGCGTTCATCAGCACCAGCACGGTCTTCGGGTTGGCGGCGTAGACGGCTTCAAGCAATTGCTCCTGCGCGCCGGGTAGATTTAGATCGTGGCGATCGCGGCCCTCCGCCTCCACGCGAAGGCTGGTTCCGAGGCACACCACGGTGACATCGGACTTCGCAGCAAGCGCGGTCGCACGCCCGATGGCGGCCGGGTCAGCCGCGTCGACGAAGCCCGCGCCTTTCTCGTACGCGATTGACACGTCCGGCCCGAGCAGGTCGCGCAGACCAGCCACCGCGCCCACCTTGTGCGCCGGCGTTCCATAGTAGTTGCCGGTCTCATAGTCTGTGTCTCCGGCAGGCCCGATGATAGCGATCGAGTGGATCGTAGCCCGCTTCAACGGCAGAAAGGCGTTACGGTTGCTGAGCAGCGTGATCGACTCCTGCGCCGTCTTCAGCGCGAGTGCAAGATGCTCCGGCGAACGCACCACGCTCATTCCGATTTTGTTGTACGGGCTCGACTCTGGCGGATCGAACGCGCCGAGACGAAATCCAACCCGCAACACGCGGGTCAGCGCCAGATCGACATCCTTCTCGGTCAGCAGGCCCCGTTTCACCGCTAGCGGGACGTTGGTCTGGAACTCAGCGTCGTCGGAGTCGTTCCCAGCTTTGATCGCCATCGCGGTGGCGACTACGGGATCTTCTGTTACGTGCTGCCCCGCGCGATTTCCTGAAAGCAATCCCACCGCACCCAGATCATCGGTGACGAAGCCGTCAAAGCCCCACATGCCACGCAGCACATCCGTCAGCATGTAGTGATTGACCGCGTTCGCCATACCGTTGATCGCGTTGTAGGACGACATGACGGACTGGGCATGACCTTCCGTAATCACCGCTTTCCAGTGGGGCAGAAAGTATTCCATCAAGTTGCGCTCGTCCACATCGGCAGAAAGATGCTGCCGGCCCGTCTCCACGTTGTAGACCGCGTAATGCTTGACGGTAGCGGCGACCTTGAGGTGATTAATATCGTCACCCTGTAAGCCCTTCACGTAGGCGACGGCCATACGACCTGTGAGGTAAGGATCTTCGCTGAAAACTTCCTGGATGCGCCCCCACAGCGGATTGCGACTGACATTAATGACAGGCGAACGGTATACCAGTCCATGCTTCGAACGCGGTCCATCGGCCTTGGCGTTGTAGAGCGCACGCGCCTCATCCGACATCGCGTCCGCAACTATGTGTACCAGGTCGGGGTCCCAGGTTGCGCCCATCGCAATGGGGGCAGGAAAGAGCGTAGTCGGCTCCTTCGACCAAACCCCATGCAGCGTTTGGTTCCAACCTCCCCACATGGGGATATTGAGCCGGGGAATGCCGGTATTCAGGTGGTTGAGTTGTGCCGCCTTCTCCTCGATCGTCAATCGACCGATAAGGTCGGCAACACGCTGCTCCTGTGGCTTGGACGGGTCAAGGTAGACCGGAGTCGGCGCAGTCTGCGAGGCAGCAAATCCGCAGCAAGCTAGCATGAAGAGGCCCAATATCTGAGCTAGAAATCGTGCTGGCATTTTCCTCCTTACGACCACCGGATGGCAATTTCGTGATCCAGGACGCAAACAAGAGCGTGCCCGGCTGTTGCGTGCCCAAATGGCGGCTCGCAATCAGAAACTAAAGAAGCGCCCGAACGCAATCACTTCTTTGTTCCGGCGATAGGATATCCCTGCCAGATGTATTCAAGTGCTTCTGGCAACAATTGTGCCCTCGTCGGCCGGTCCGTGTGTCCCGCATTTCGTGCGAACACAAACTGGTAGTGATAGCCCTTGGCCGTCAGCACTTTCGCCATATTCTCGTTCGCCGCCACCCAGTCGTGCATGATGTCGTCCGGCGCAGTCGGATGGTAGTTATCGTGATCGCCAACCTCCATCCAGATGCGCAGTGGCTTCGCGGGGCTATTCGGGATCAGATGCTCATGTAACTCCCACGCGCCGTGGGGAACAGCGTTGTCCTGCGGATACTGGTTATTCACGAATGTGCCCGAGACCGTCAGCACTCGGTGATACAGCTCCGGGTGGAACCACGCCATGGCCATGGCTGCGGACCCACCCGAGCTCGCCCCCATCGTCGCGCGGCCGTCCGGGTCTCTGGTTAACTTGACGTTGTAATTCTTCTCCACCAGCGGCAGCACCTCTGCCTCCACAAACTCCGCATACTTGCCGGACATGGTGTCGTACTCCACGTTACGCTGGCTGCCGTGCGCGTCGCCTCCGCCGGGACTGATGAACACGCCAATCATCACCGGCAGCCGGTGCGCCGCAATCATGTTATCGAACAGCACGGGCCACGCGTGGTCCACTCCATCCGCTCCCACCAGGAACGGCGCAGCCGTCCCAGGCACATATTGCTTGGGCACATACACCGCGACGTGACGCGTATACGGCGCCGGATGGCTCGTCCTCACCTCTTTCATAGGGTCGTTCGGGTCGGCCGCATCGCGCACTATGCCCGGATAGAACTTGCTGTCCGCCGAGTTCATGGTGAATTCATACAGCGTTCCGTGCGGCACGTTCTCCTCCACTTCGAACTCCGGCGCACGGTTATGCGTTGGCCCGATAATGAAGTTCCCATCCTCGTTCGCCGGAGGAATTGCCCCGTCCGGCAGTTCAGTCGCCTTCACAAACCCTGGCGCGTTGGGATCGCGCACTGGCACCCGCGGCTGTGGTGGCCGTGCCGCTGCCGGCCGCGCCTGCGCTGCTGCCGGAACAGAGGCCCCTGACGGGGCAGTTGCCGACTGCGCACGGGCCATTCCGGCAATCGTCAACCCAAGGCATAACGCGATGTTCACGCACGTTTTCATTGACACCCCTTGGCAATTCAAAGGCAAAAGTTGCTTGCTAAGCCCAGCGGAGAAAATATATCACCGATCACAGTTACGTCACCGTCCAATACACGGCGAAACGTCCCCAACTCTTGTTCAGGGGGATGAGGTTGAGGGCTTCGGATTGATGCTTAGTGCGAAAAGCCACAGGCTTATCCGGGACGGGCTCGACCAGAGACTCCGGAGGCTTTCCGCGTGACGACAGGGTCGGCACTCTGAGCGGAGGAGCTTCCTGAATCTCGGGGCCCTGATTGTGTAGCAGATCAAAATCGGGCGGAGCGTCGCCGAACTGCCCGGCGAGCACCAGCGGACCATACAGAAAAGCAAGCTGGCTTGGGTCATCGCGGAGCGGTTCGACGGTGAGCCGCATCGGCATCGTCAATCCGACGCGACCGCCGGGGCGCCAAACGCGGGTGATGGTGAGATAGCTATCGGGAGCTCCCGGCGCGTCCAACTTGCGGCCGTTGTTCGTCACGATGTTTCGCGTGAACGCGGCCCCCTATGAAGCACCAGATTTGGGTCTGCTAAGTTCAGAATTAGCTGCCGGCATCCGGCGCGTGAAGGGCGTCAAACAATTGGGGCAAAGGTCTGGAAACTGGCTGAATCTCGAACAGTGACGGAGCCTGTGGAGAAGTCTGACGGCGCTACACTTCGAAACAGTCGCGACCTGGCGATGATTGCGATCCTATGGGGTTGTGGCCTGCGACGAGCCGAATTGGCGTGCCTGAGAATGGAGGATGTGCAGGTCCGCCAGGGACATTGGGCAATCGTCGATCTGATAGGCAAGGGCGGACATGTCCGCACGGTCCCAATGCCAACCTGGGTGAAAAGCGCCCTGGACAAATGGACAACCGCAGCTAAGGTATCAGATGGGCGAATCTTTAGGGCAGTCAGCCGGCACGGATCAAGGGATCTCAGAGAATGTGGTTTGGTACGTTGTTCGGTGCTGTGCTCAGCGTCTCGAACTCGAGCATATTGCACCCCACGATCTCCGCCGTACCTGCGCCAAGCTTTGCCACTCAACGGGGGAGAACTTGAGCAAATCCAATTTCTTCTCGGGAACGTCTCTGTTTTAACAACGGAACGCTATCTCGGCTGCAAGCAAAACCTGGAGCAGCCCGTGAATGACCGGTTTGGTCCGCTGATCACGTTCAAGGAGGTGGAAACGAGCTAAGGCCTTCCATGAGAAGGCCGGTCTTCCATGAGAAGGCCGGTCTGTGTCAAGGGTTTGTTTTTGGTTCTTGCAATTTCATATTTATGTTTTCCTTTGCCCGGATAGTTGGGAAGACCTGGCCGGCGAGGACCGCTGTCAAGGCCGAGCGTAGCGAGTTCATCTGGAGCCTTGACGGCGGCCGCAGCCGGCCTTATCGGGTTGTTCCGGGCGAAGGAAAACATAAATATCCTCATGGTTTGAACATTCGCCTGCCGAGTGTTTCTGTCGCCACCCTTCCATCCGCACTCTCGTGTGAGCGGCATAGCGCTCGGTGCAAGTTGGGTGTTCTCGATTCAGCCGGCGCTGCCACCTGTTCTGGCGACCTTCCACTGCGTCCGGAGACGAAGTGTTGGGCCAGGCCTTAGACGCAGTCGCCGGAACTCGGCGTCGAAAGTCAGACCTCCTTCAAGATTGATTGCTAAGCGGCTATAAGCTGCGTAGTAGAACGATTTTGTCGCAGTGGCACATACACGTCGCCGCTTACCCAGAGCCGATGGAGCAGTACCGCTAGCTTGCGTGCAACGGCGACTGTCGCGCGTTTCTTGCCACGTTTTCCTCCATGCTCAGCCAGTTGTAATCCCCAGCGGCGCAGATCGCTGTCCACCCCCCACGGCCCGAGGATGTGGTGCGCAGCCTGCACCATGAGAGTTCTTAGATATGGGTCGCCCTCTTTGCTGATGTGCATCTGTGGCTCGCTCTGTCCCGAGTTGCGCCTTCCGGGCTGAAGGCCTACATAGCAGGCTGCGTCGCGGCTCTTGCGGAAACGATGTGGATCTTCCAGCGTCAGCATGTAGGTGAGAGCGATTAGGGTCCCTACTCCCTTGATCTGCTTCAGCCTCTCTGCTTCCGGATATCTGTTCACAGCCATGGACTGTAGCATCTGGTCGTATTCACTTATCCGCTCGCTGAGCGACTCGATTTCTCGCATGAGCGGATTTAGTGCACTTTTCAACTCCGGACTTAAGTCCTGGGCCGCCTTCGGCTTCATCCCGCGTGCATTGCATCCTCGAAGCCGCTCTCCGTAGGCTTTCGTCAGCCCGCGGGCAGCGTTGACCAGCAGCGTCCGGGTGCGGACCAGAGCGGCTCGCGCCCTGATCACCGTCAGATCTGCTTGTGCTTCGGCGCTCCGATGCTTCACCGGGCGCAGCAGCTGCGGATCTACCCGTACAAGCCTCGCCAGCGTCATTGCATCCAGCCGGTCATCCTTGCGACGGCTCTCCCCGATCAGGCGCACGTTCCGCGCATGTGCCACGATCGCCTCATGACCAAGCTCGCTGAGCAACCGGCTCACCCACGGTGAGTGAGTTCCGGTCTCCAGTGCAATTCGACTAAGCGGCATGGCTCCGAACGTCTCTCGCATCGCCTTCGGCGTCGTGCTCACCTTGCCCTCCAGCAACACATCGCCCTTTTCATCCAAAACGCAATAAAAACTCGACCTGTCGCCCAGATCCAGGCCGATGGTCAAGCCTTCGGATTGCTTATGTATCCGCTGCATCGTCGTAGTGGTAAGCTTCTTCATTGCCGGTCTCCTTTATCGCCTGCGCTTCGGCGCGCCGATACCTTGGGAGCTTAACGCATCCCGCCGGAGACCGGCCTTCTCATCCCATCTGTTCTCATTGGCTGAGAATCAGCTTATTGGGACTCCGGCTCTTCAACCCCGTAAGCTGACGCTTCCTCTACGCGATTGCCGGACGCCTCGTACCAAATCTCGTTGTCTGTTCAAATGCGTACGCAAGTTGCAGGACACTGAAATCCTGCTTATCGCGGCCTACAATCTGCACGCCGACGGGAAGGCCTTCGGGCGTAAATCCGGCTGGCACGGAGGCCGCCGCGTTTCCGGTGGCCGAGATGTACCAGCAGGCCTTCATCCAGTCGATGTAATTGTTGAAGTGGACACCGGCGATCTCCGTTGGATAGGGAGTGTTGACGTCGAACGGAGGCAATTGCGTGGTGGGGAGGATGAAGTATTCATACTCTTGAAGGAAGGCCTGAAAGCGGCGCCAGAGAAGGCTGTGCGCAGTCTCGGCGCGGGCGATGTCCTGTCCGGTGAGCTTCATCCCTGTCTGGATTTCATCTTTCAGAGTGTCCTTGAAGGCGCCGGGGTGTTGCTCGAGCATCGCGCCGTAGTTGACGGCGGCTGACCAGGCACGAAGAGTGCGGAAGGAGATTTCCGCGGGAGAGAAGTCGGGCTCAGCCTGCTCTACGATGCAGCCGAGCGATTCGAACGTAGCGCGATGAGCATCGACGACAGTGCGGACGCGGGGGTCGAAAGGCACGCCGCCCAGGTCTTTGAACCATGCGACACGGACACCTTTGAAGCTGCGGTCGAGCGGGCGCGCGAAGAGTTCGCCGGGCTCGTTGATGGCGAGCGGGGTATTCGGGTCGGGGCCAGCGATGGTGCTGAGCGAAAGCGCGAGGTCGGCGACGGATCGGCCAAGGCATCCGTTGGTGCTTAGAGTGGACCATCCATTCCCTTTGGGGTTGGGGACGCGGCCGATGGACGGACGGAATCCGACGACGTTGCAGAACGCAGCGGGATTGCGCAGGGAACCTCCTGCGTCGGAACCGGAGGCAACGGGGACCATGCCGCAGGCCAGCGCGACGGCCGCCCCGCCCGAGGAACCGCCGCAGGTCTTGCTCAGATCGTACGGATTGCGGGTTGCGCCGAAGACCGTATTAAAGGTCTGCGATCCGGCGCCAAATTCGGGGGTGTTGGTCTTGCCCACGATGATTGCGCCGGCGCGGCGCATGCGTTCGACGAGGATATCGTCCTCGGTGGGAACGTTGTTCCTAAACAGTGGCGAGCCAAAGGTGGTACGGATGCCTCGGGTATTGATGAGGTCCTTGTGGGCGACGGGCAGGCCGTGCAACGGACCCAGCGTTTCGCCGCGCGCCTGCATCTCGTCGGCGCGTGTGGCAGCTTCGATGGCCATCTCAGCAACCAGGGTTACGATCGCGTTCACCTTGGGATTGAGGCGGTCAATTTGCTTGAGGTGTTCGGCCAGCGCATCCCGTGCTGAGAGCTGTTTCGTACGAATCAGGCGGGCCATCTCGACGGCACTGGTGAAACAAAGCGGAGGGGCCGCGGAGTCGGCTCTTAGAGAACTACCAGCGAAGAGAGAAGCAGCGGCAATGCCCGTCAGGACTTCGCGCCGGGTCAGATTGTCTGAAATCATGTGGACGACTTTATCATCCCCCCTTTCCGGGAACTTCGTTCCTCAGTTCAAGCTGCGGCCTGTTGGCGACAGTCGACATCCGGAGTTATGCGCGGCGAACCTTTAATGGCCGTTTCGCGACGTAGGCATATAGCGCAACCAAAGGCGCCTTAAGCCCGCTCCCAGACCAATTCATCCATCGTGCCCGGCACAGCGCGAGTCAGCGCCAGACGCGCTCCGTCTCAGCGGAAGTGCCTCTTCAGCGACGTCCCTACCCAACTCGGCACCAAGCTCGCCTCCACGTGGTGGGTGACGGTCTGTGACGCGTCATCCACCTCATAGCTGCCGAAATATGCCACGAAACCGGTAACCGCTTCGCGTATTTCTTCTACGCTCGCCGCATCCAGCTCCAGCCCCGGAGCCACTGTCGATCGCCGCCCCGAACGCATCAGCAGCGCAAACACCCGACCTTCCTTGTCGTACTCAATGCGCCCTACTGGCTTCTCGCCAAACGGATAGGCATCATGATCCAGGATGTTCGCGAGTTCACCGCCCACTCCGTCGAAGAGGCCGCTCAGCTGGCCGGTATGGAACCATCGGTGTGGGAGGGGGTCGAAGACGGCAACATCGTCGTTGATCCGGCCTGGCTCCATCCCATGGCCGACTCCCTCGGAATCCGCTTCGACCGGATGCAGGCCATAATCCACCTCTACCAGTTCGTCTGGCAGGAATGTGGCTGGCTTCGGTACTCATAAGTAGATAAACTCACCTCCTTGAGGGGAGGTGAGCACAATCAGCAAAGCTGAAGAACCGCAGGTGAAAAGAATGAACCTGAATGTTGAAGTTGGACTGCACAACGCCTTCAAAGCGGCCACCGCCTACCAGAATGAGAGCATGACCGATGTTCTGTTGAAGTTCATCGAGCAGTACGTCACAAAACACGCCCCGAAGGCCAACCGGCGGCGCCCGTGAAGCGGGCCGCCCTCTATATGAGGGTCAGCACTGTCGACCAGCATCCTGAAACCCAGCTCTACGATCTCCAGCAGATGGCCAGCCAGCGCGGCTATGAGATCGTCGAACAGTATACGGACCGGATCAGCGGCGCGAAGGCGCGCCGCCCCGGTCTCGATGGCCTGTTGCGGGATGCCCGCCGCGGCCGGTTCGATGTCGTCCTGGTCTGGGCTTCGGACCGGATCGCCAGGTCGACCAAGCACTTCTTGGAAGTCCTGGATGAACTGAACCGGCTCAACGTCGAGTTCGTCAGCTTCCGCGAACAGATCGACACCGGCGGCCCGCTGGGCCGGGCTATCGTCGTCATCATCGGCGCCATCGCTGAGCTGGAACGCAGCTTGATCGTCGAGCGGGTGCGGGCAGGCATGAGGCAGGCCAAGCTCGAAGGCCGGCACATCGGACGGAAGCCGCTCGATCTCGACCATGCCGCCATCTGTGGCGACCGCTGCTGCGGCCAGAGCCTCCGCCAGATCGCCCGCTGTTATCGCATCCCAACCGCCACCGTACAGCGCGTGCTCCACGAGCACGCCCCCACCCTGGAGATGTCAGCATGAAAACTGCAACACTACTATATGTAGGTCTCGGCCTCCTGGCCGGCTGGTTCTGGGGCGGCGAAGTCCGTCGCCGCGAGAATGCCGAAGCCAAGGTCGATGAGCTTGGCAAGCGGCTCGATAAGGCCTCCTTCAAGACGCTGCCCCCGGAAGCCCAACTTAAGAAGATGGCCATCGTACTCTACGACGCCCACAAGCAAATCACCGCTGTGACAAAAGCCCTCGTAAAACCAGCCCACTAAACCCAACACAATCAACGGCCGGATCTCTCCGATCCGGCCGTGTCAAAAGGTGGGGGTTGTGGAACAGAGCGACGCTCGTTTCGATACCTTACCGGAAGTCGAATCTGACAAAGAGAAGATTGGAAATGGCGAATGCGTTGGGTCCAGTCTCTGTTGTCTCTCCCTCAATCACCTGTGACCCGAACGGGGCATAGTAAGTAACCTTCCCGGCGTTCACAATTAGTTAATAGCAGAAGTACTGAATCAATTAGGTATACGCATATGCACGTGGACCCCTGTACTTGCCGTATTTCACGAAGCCTATCCAGTTTCATTCTTGAAGATGTTTTTTCCAGAGTCTCTCGACGGTTTCGAATCCTCATTGCAATCTCCCTGCTAACCTCCGCGGCGTATCCCTCCCTCTCTCAGCCGACACCCGACCTGACCCAGAAGAGCCTTGAAGACCTGATGAACATTCAGGTAACTTCTGTATCCAAACGGGAGCAGACGACTTCGCAGGCCGCAGCGGCTGTCTTTGTCATCTCCCGGGAGGACATTCGTCGCTCGGGTGCACTGAATATTCCCGATCTGCTGCGTATGGTTCCGGGCCTCGATGTAGCCCAGATCGATGCGGACAAATGGGCCATCAGCGCTCGCGGCTTCAATGGCCAATACTCCGACTTGGTTCTCGTCCTGGTTGACGGGCGCGCGGTGTACAACCCCATCTTCGCCGGCGTCTTTTGGGATTCGCAGAACGTTGCCCTAGACACCATTGAGCGGATCGAAGTCATTCGCGGCCCCGGCGCCGCAGTCTGGGGATCGAACGCCGTGAACGGCGTCATCAACATCATCACCCGGAGCGCGGACGACACCCAGGGCGGTTACGTTACCGCCGGCGCGGGTAACGCAAGTACTGGCCCCGCGACGATTGGCTATGGCGGCAAGGCTTCCGGCATCGGAGCCTACCGTGTCTATGGACAAGGCTTCCAATACAACAGTCAGCCCACCTTCGCGGGACTCGACGGTCAGGATGACTGGCGTCTTGTCCATGGTGGATTCCGAACAGATTCTGCTCTCTCCGCGAAGGATTCCCTCACCACCGAGGGAGAAGCGTTCCGGGGCAATGCTGGAGAGCTCGCCTCCACACCCGTATCGCTGGCGCCTCCCTTGACTGCAACCCTAGCTCTACGCGACATCTATTCGGGCTGGAATGCGCTCACCCGGTGGAATCGCATCGTCTCGCCGCATTCGGACACGTCGCTTCAGGTCTACTTCGACCGCACCAATCGCGGTGATACCACCTATTCCCTCGGCTTGGATACGTTCGACATAGATTTTCAACATCATGTTCTTTGGGGGTCGCGGCAGGATATTGTCTGGGGACTTGGTTACCGGCTCAGTTCAGATGAAGAGAGCCCAACCATGCGAATTGTCTTCACTCCTCAAGATCGAGCGACTCAACTCTTCAGTTCGTTTGTGCAGGATGAGATCGCCATTCGTCCCGACCACATTTCTCTGAGCCTCGGGGCACGGCTTGAGCACAACGACTATACCGGCTTCGTCTTCCAGCCGTCTGCGCGCATGGTGTGGACTCCAAACAGCAAGAACATGGTTTGGAGTGCGATCTCAAGTGCGGACCGTACTCCTGCTCGGAGCGACTCTGATATCCGGGTGAACTATGCCGCAGTTGCGGGACCGGGCGGACTACCAATGCTTATAAGCCTCTTCGGAAACCCCCACGCGAAGAACGAGCGGCTCACGGCGTTTGAGATGGGCTATCGGAGTGCCTGGACGAGCAACTTCTCGGTCGATTCGACCGTCTTCTACAATCGCTACCGCGACGTGGATTCGGTTGAGCCCGGAGCCACGATAGTCGAGACGAGTCCCGCGCCTGCACATCCCAGTTATCTGGGCAATGGCCTGCACGGAGAAACCCACGGCATTGAACTCTTCGCGAATTGGAAGGCGACGAATTTCTGGACACTGAGTCCCGGCTACTCCTTCTTCTCGATGCACCTGCACCCATTCGCCGGCAGCCAGGATCTCACGGACTCTGCCGGAGATGAAGGGGGCACACCCGACCACCAGGCGCAGTTGCGCTCCAGTGTAAGGCTGCCTTGGAACCTTCAGTGGAATGCCTCTGCGTATTTCGTCAACCGTCTACCGGCGGTGTCCGTCCCTGCATATACCCGCCTCGACACGGTCTTGATCTGGCACGCGGGGGAGCGAGTCTCTGTGAGAGTGGTGGGCCAGAACCTCTTGAAAAACGTTCATCCGGAATACGCTGGACCAAGTTCCTCTGTGCAGTCCGGCATGATCAAGCGAGACGCCTACGCCCAAATTACTTGGTCGTTCTAGTGGGGGTCGGTCTTGTATCGAGCAGTCAATAATTCGGCGGTTGGGACCGGTCGCGGCCGAACACTCGCTTCTGTTCAGGCACTCGTGCTGCTCGGCGCCTGCATGCTCGGTTGTGTGATGTCGCAATCTGTCGACGCCCAAAGCGCCGCCGAGGAGTACCAGGTAAAGGCCGCGTTCCTTTTCCACTTCGTACAGCTTGTCGAGTGGCCTGCGGGGACACTGGACGCTTCAGACCGCTCCATCAGTCTATGCATCTTTGACGACGAGCCGCATCGCCGCGAGTTGGAAAACACGATCGAGGGAAAGGTTGTCGGTATGCGCGTATTGCATGTCCGCTTACTTGACCAACGGCAGGACATCCAGGGCTGCAACATTCTTTTCCTCAGCCGCGACGAAGGCCGGCGCCAGGCCGCAATCCTGAGGAGCGTGCATGACCTGCCGGTTCTCACGGTGGGCGAAACCGACACCTTTCTCGCCGACGGGGGAATGATCCATTTCCACCTGGATGGGGATAAGATCCGCTTCGACATCAACGCTGCCGGCGCCGATGCGTCACACCTTAGAATCAGCGCGCGGCTGCTGCTGCTTGCCACATCAGTGACTCATACCACCGGGATTGGCGTGGGGAAGGAGGGCTATGCACATTAGGGATTTATCTCTCCGCGCCAACCTGATTCTGCTCATCCTCTCCGCCAGCGCGCTCGCCGTTCTGCTTGCTTCCCTCGGGTTCGGGTTCTACGAGCGCCAGAATTATCAAGCGAGTGCAATTCGAGAGATGACGGCGCTGTCCGATACCCTCGGCGCGAACACTGCGGCCTCGCTGGCGTTTAATGATCAGAAAACGGCCGAAGAGATGCTGGGTGCACTCGTCACCGAGCCTCACGTCCTCGATGCTCGTCTGTACGACAGCGAGGGGCGCATTTTTGCGGAATACCGCGGTCCGAGCCGCAAGAGCGGCTTCGAGCTTGCCGGTCTGCGTCCGGATGGGGCCTATTTCGATCAGCAGTCCCTCACTCTCTTCCGTGGCGTTCGTCTTAATGGGGAACGCACCGGCTCAATTGCGCTTGTATTCGATCTGAACGACCTGCGTTCTCGTCTTTTGCAGTATGCCAAGATTGCACTCTTCGTCCTTCTCGCTTCTGTCCTTGTCACGTTGTTGGCCTCCATGCGGCTCGCGGTCTCTATCGGGGAGCCTCTAGTTAAACTAGCCGGTGTAGCCCGACGGGTCTCGATCGACAAGGACTACTCTGTTCGTGCCGCCATACGCGCTGGAGGTGAGACGGGCCTTCTTATCCGTTCTTTTAACGAGATGCTCTCTCAGATCGAATCGAGTGAATCGGCGCTTAAGGAAGCACTCAGTTCGCTTCAGGAGAGCGACGACCGGTATGCTCTCGCTGCCCGGGGCGCCAATGACGGCCTTTGGGACTGGAATCTTATTACGGGCCAGATCTACTTTTCTCCTCGCTGGAACCACATGCTCGGATACACCGTGAGCGAAGACTGGTCCGATCCCGAAGCGTGGTTCAGCCATATTCACACCATCGACCGCGACCGTGTCCGTGCCGAGATTGCCTCGCATCGCGAAGGCAAGACCCCGGAGTTCGCCAGTGAATACCGGATGCGGCATAAGTCTGGCGGGTATATCTGGATGCTGAGTCGTGGTATCGCGATTCGCGACCCTTCCGGCAAAGCCATCCGCATGGCTGGCTCGCAAACGGACATCACCGAAGGTAAGATTTCAGATCCGCTCACGAAAATCCCAAATCGTCTTTACTTGGTCGACCGCATCGAGTCCGCGATCGAGACAGCTGGTCAGCAAGACGCCACATTTGCCGTACTGTTCGTCGACCTCGACCAGTTCAAGCTGGTAAACGACAGCCTGGGCCATGCAGCGGGCGATGAGTTGCTGATTGACGTTGCTGGACGGCTGCGCGCCAGCATTCGAACCAGTTCACGCCCCGGTGGATACGGGAAGTCCGTCGTGGCTCGTGTCGGTGGAGACGAGTTCGCGATCCTGCTCGACCATATCCAGCACGAGGCCGAACCCGCCATCGTCGCAGTGCGCATCCTCGAACGACTGAGCGAGCCTTTCCATCTGGAGGGTCGCCGCATGTTTGTCTCCGCCAGCATCGGAATCGCTTTGAGCCATGCCAGCGCCTCGCCCGAAGACCTGCTCAGCAACGCCGATACTGCCATGTACAGCGCTAAAGGGAACGGCAAGGGGCGCTATGAGTATTTCGACGAGGCCATGCGCGAGCGGATAGTCAATCGATTTGAAATCGAGACCGGGCTCCGAAAAGCCATTGATGAAAATCAATTGGTCCTTCACTACCAGCCAATCATCTCGACCGTCGGTGACCGCATCTGTGGGTTCGAGGCACTGGTTCGCTGGAATCACCCACAACGGGGAATGATCCCCCCAGGCGAGTTTATCCCCGTAGCGGAAGAAAGCGACCTCATCGTTCTCCTGGGCCGCTGGGTGCTGCACGAATCCTGCCGCCAGATGGCAGAATGGCATAGAAGCTTCCCCGGCGTTTCCGCTCTCACCGTCAATGTGAATGTTTCCTCCCGGCAACTATGCGATTCCCACCTGATTGCGGATGTGGAACTCGCGCTGGCTGAATCCGGATTGGATCCCTCGTGTCTAGCGCTCGAAGTGACAGAAAGTTCGATCATGAGCAATGCCGAACAGACGCTGGCCACTCTTGACCGCCTCAGAGCCATGAATGTCCGGCTGGAAATAGACGACTTTGGAACCGGCTACTCCTCGCTCAGTTACCTCCAGCGCCTTCCGTTCGGTACGCTCAAGATCGACCGGTCGTTTATCCGCGACCTGAGCGCTGGTAGCGGTAGTCTGGATATTGCAAAGGCCATTGTGGAAATGGCCCACTCCCTAAGGCTGGACGTCATTGCCGAAGGAGTTGAGACAGATGAACAGCTAGGCCTGTTGCGTGGGTTAGGTTGCAATTACGTTCAGGGCTATCTATTCTCAAAGCCGGTTCCCGCCGAGGCAGCGGGTGCGCTTTACCGGGAGATTCGTGAGCGGGGCCCCTTCGTTGCTGAATCTGCTCTGCCCACCGTCTGCGAACTCCGGCGCTAGCCGTCTAAATGCCCTGCGTCCATTCTCTTTGTCAGATTCGACTTCCGGTAAGGTATCGAGACGAGCGTCGCTCTGTTCCAAAACCCATACCTTGTGAGGTGCCAGAACCGCCGATTTCGAGGGCCTGGATTCAACGAGTTAGGGGATGCCTTGCGGCACCCCTATAGATACAGGTTCGGCGTCCTTCGCCTGTTTGAGCAGCCGACTGACCGTAGCGCGTGAGACCCGGTGAGTCTTTGCGATGTTGGTCAGGCTGTCGCCCCGGTTGCGGTCGCGGAGGACGGCAACCCGGTCGATCTCGAGCGGGCGCCGGCCGATGTGCCTGCCCTCCAACCTGGCGCGGCGCATCCCTGCCCGTACCCGTTCGATGATGAGATTGCGCTCCAGTTCTGCGATCGCCCCGATGATGATGACGACAGCCCGCCCGAGCGGGCCGCCGGTATCGATGCTCTCGCGGAAGCTGACGAACTCGATGCTGAGGCGGTTGAACTCGTCCAGCACCTCGAGGAAGTGCCGGACGGATCGGGCGATCCGGTCCGAGGCCCACACCAGGACGACCTGGAAACGGCCGCGTCGGGCATCCCGGAGCCATCGAGCCCCGGCCGGCGGCTTTCGTTCCCGAGATTCGATCCGTATACTCGGCTACGATCTGAAAGCCCCGCTGCTGCGCCATCGCGCGCAGATCGTGGAACTGGGTCTCCGGGTGCTAATCCACAGTGGATACGCGCAGGTACAGAGCAACGGTTTTCATATTTTCCCCTCGATCGAAGCCAGGACGTCACGCAGTTCAACTCGCGGAACCTCGGTGCCCTGATCGTGGATGAAAAGCCCCACGTGAAGAGCCGGGACGAACCGCAGTACTCGATCCAGAACCTCGGAATCGAAGAGAGCTACGGGGTCGGCGTGCTGAACGAAGGTCAGGCAATCGCTGGAGTGCCGGGATCAGCCCCAGACCGCCGCCGACTGGTTCGAAATCCGCTGCCGCAGAGCCGGCCCCCGGATCGCCGCCCCAGCGGTTGCTGGCGAGGCTTCTATGCTGGTTTGCCTGGTTGATCCTGATGGTCCTGAGATGGAGAGATGGGCTCGTATCTGGCTACTGCTGCTTGCTCGGTCCAGAGTTCGGTCGTTCTTGCTGGCCCCGCGCCGAGTTGGTAATTCTACTGCCACTGGTGGGTATAAAGGGGCTGTTGAGTACAGGGTTACGTGACAGGTAAGGCTAGAGATGGAATTCGATCGAGGGCGCCCGATCCAAACGAAGTTTATCGAATCACCGCCCACAGGCCCGATGCGTGCCTGAGATCAGAAAGGCGACCGGTGGGTGCTGCTTGCCCCATCAATGGGGAAGAAAATGTAGAAGACCGTACCTGATCGGCCTTCCGCTTGCCGACTTCGGATCTTGACCGTCGCTCGGTGGCGGTTCAGTATTTCAGAACTCAGCCACAGGCCTAAGCCACTACCTTGAATGCCTTTCGTCGTAAAGAACGGCTCAAAAATGTGCTCTAAGGTCGATTCGCTCATACCACTTCCGGTATCCGCGACTGCCACTCGTACTCCTTGTTCGCCCGTCAGCCAATTTCTGCCGTCGCGAACGACGAGGCGCAGCAATCCGCCAAGTGGCATTGCATCAAATGCATTATTGAGTAGATTTGCAAATACCTGCCTTAGCTCACTGCCGAAACACTCGACAGAGATCGAATCGACATACTCCCGATGCACTTGAATCTGACTTTGGCGGAATCTTGCTTCATACACTGCTAATGTTGAATCGATTAGATCGGCGATCCTTTCTTTTCCGGGTTTGGTCCCTTGGCGGTGGAACTTGAGGCTATGCCGAACCACCTCGCTCGCACGATGCAATTCTTGTTCAGCTAACTCCACGAACTGTAGCGTCGACTGCTCATGCACTGCTCCCTTGATTAGGTAGAGGAGGTTCGTAAGAGCTTCCAGCGGGTTGTTAATCTCGTGGGAAATCGCGGATGCCAGGCGTCCCACGGCCGCGAGTTTCTCCTGCTTGCGGAGGGCCTCTTCAGCCATTACCTCGATTGATATATCGCGGAAGTAGGACACTAGGCCGTAACCGCTGTCTGGCATTGAAATACGGTCAACTCGCCACTCGTAATACTCGGTGCGCTCGCGATCCACGCGGTACTCTGCCCGTTTAGGTGTACTATAGGGTTCCCCGGTCGCCAGGGTGTGCTCAAAAATCCCGATGACCTCGTCGGCATACGCTCGCGTCCAGAGCTTGCGCATCACGTCACGGTGGTCGCTGCCGACCAGATCAGGAATATCTCCAAACACCGACACGGCTACAGGGTTGAGCTGTTGAATCCGGAACCGCGCGTCGATAACCACGATTCCAATCGGAGCTTGACGCACCAGGGTTTCAAATTGCGAGGAGCGTTGGCGCAACGCCAGTTGGGTCTCCACGCGAGCAATCAATTCGCGAGCGCAGAACGGCTTGATCAGATAGTCGTCGGCGCCTGCCTGCAAACCTTCTATTTGCGCCTCCTCGCCGGCCCGTGCGGACAGCATGATGACTGGGATCGAGCGTGTGTTCCCGTTTGCCCGTAGCGCTCGCAACAACTCGAATCCGCCGCCATAGCCAATCGTCGCGGGGCCAGTACTTGCGTTACTTCAGTTGCCGCGGTCATGCAGACCCAGGGAGCGACCGCGCTGCTGGCACAGAGCCCGCCCTCAGCGTCTGAAGACCCTACAATGTTTGTGTTGCCGAACTGATCGAAGTTGTCTTTTCAGCATTTTCCGGCGGTCGGCGAACGTTGGTGAGACTTAACGCTTGCTTGGAAACTGGATGCGGTAGGCGGCGACGTGATCAGGACAGCCTAATTGATCTTCGTCCTGGACCAACGCCACGGTCGGGGCACAAGTGGTGGTTGGTCGCTCCATCAATAATGGACCGAGACCCACTACCGTAGCTCGCGACGTAAACAGTGTTCATTAGGGCGTTGACCGCGGTCCCGTTCGGATTACGTCCGACCGTTATTGTGGTCGTGAGCTCATCTGTAGCTCCGTCAAAGGCAGACACAGTGTTGGAATCTTCATTTGTCACGTAGAAGAGGTTTGTCGTGGCGTTGATTGCCACCCACTGCGGATTCGTTGGAGTAGTCGGAGTGGACGGTGTTGCTGGGGTCGTTGGCGTTGTGGGGATCGCAGGCGCTGCAGTCGTGACGTTTGCTACGGTTGGAGATGCTCCTCTGGTGCAGCCGCCCAATACTGCAAGGCTGGCAAATCCGATAAGTGAAACAGTGATTGCTCGCAGACTATGGGCGGTTCCAAGAAGCATCTTCATTTTGGTCTCCGGGAGAATCCGGCACACCACCGTCGGCGAGCGAATCGTCCATCATGACCTCTGAGAGATTCGCGTCTATAGGTTTTTCCAGGTCTTCCGTTCGCAACAACAGTGCGACGCCCCATGGGCTGTTCAGCTTCTGGGTGTCGACGAACTCCGCAATCTGCTCTATCGACCGATGGCTGTGTTCCAGCGTCTTGGACAGGCTTTGCATCAGCTTCACTACCTGGGTGGTGTCAAACGCCTCCCGATAGTGCCCAGCCATGCCGATAAGAAGCGTCTGTGCCAACGCCACGTGGACACAGAGCGCAAGGTGCTCATTTTCCGCGTTCCGCCCCAGTCTTCGGACCCGACCCGTCTGCTCTTCCTTCCCAAATGGATAGTTGTTCTTGAACACTAGGTTGGTCAAGTAATTCTCCATCAGGTGTGGATGCCTCTGCATCAGGGGCAGATAGTATTGCCGGTAGCTCCTGGAGTACGCATCCAGAATCTCCTGTTCGCTCCGGGCCGTAGCGGTGGCGAGCCCCAGTTGGAAGTCCTGCACGCATTCCAGGAATCGCATCGGTACAGGTGGCTCCTGAAAACGTGTCCGTAGCATCTCCAGCACGAGTTGGATCTGCTGATCGGGCTGAAACGCAATGTTGTCCATCACCGGCCGTAGGCGTTCCGTGGCCGCGCTTCCCGCACAATCTTGCAGCAGCTTTGCCACCTTCCCTGGATAAGCCTGGCACCACGCAGTGATCGACAGTCTGCCGGAGATGCCGCACGCCGCCTGCAGGTTCCGCGCCAGATTCCCCAGCAAATAGAAGCGCTGCCATAATGGGTATCGTCGGTCGCCTAGCAGGAGCACGGCAAACTCACGCACCGCGAGCCGCGGCTCG
>Ga0302198_10002249_pt1 | contig 20390 bp, 11 predicted proteins | sample II_Bog_N2_2_FD_193521 | JGI IMG/M metagenome (GOLD analysis project Ga0302198, IMG submission 193521) | Peat permafrost microbial communities from Stordalen Mire near Abisko, Sweden - II_Bog_N2_2 | ecosystem: Environmental > Terrestrial > Soil > Wetlands > Peat | place: Sweden: Abisko... | reverse complement strand
CGCGACAGGGCGAGAGAGAAGCCGCAGGCAGGACTTCGGCGGGATCTTCGACGCCGTGTACATCCATCGCGACCTTGTCTGCCTCGGCTGCCACAACAGCGAGACGTCCAAGACCTACGACGCCGATCCGCGGAAGAACCGGGCATGGCCCGTGCCCGGGCTCTTCGAACGAGCGCTGTTCGGCACCTCGAACGGAAGGCACCCCTCGTCGGAGGTGAACGAGAAGGGGACAGACTTCCTTCGCGGGCACTCGATGCTGCGTGTCGACGGGGTCGTGAACGAGGAAGACGGGACGGCGCCGTACGGCTGGGACGAGCGTAGCTGCGGCGGCTTCGCGCGGCCCACCGCTGACCCGCTTCTCCATGTAGACACGTACTTTGCCAGCCTACGCGGAGACCATGCGAGCATCTGGGACCTCGAGGCCGCCCTTCATCGCGGAGTCGACGGGCTCGCGGCACACGGTCTTCGCGTCGAGCCCGACGGGAGCATCACCGACCCCGACGAAGCCTTCGCGTACCTCGTCGCGGAGAACATCGTCGACAAAGTGTGGAGCGAGATCATGGGGAGTGGGCTCACGATTGCCAACTACTTCCCGCGCAACTCCGTCGAGCGTGACACCCTGAAAGCGCTGACGGACGACCTAATCGCCAGCCACTTCTCGCTGCGCACGCTGCTCAGCGACATCCTCGCCCACCCGGCGTTCAACCTGCTACCGCCGAGCGCGGGGTGTGGAGGGAAGCCGTACGCGTTTCCGAACCTTGCGAGTCCGTGGACCGTGAGCGATCAGGACCCAGGAAAGCGAGGCAATAGCCTCGGCGACGCTCTCTCTCCGATCTCCGCCCGCCCGCTCGCCCGCTCGCTCCATCGCGCGATGGAATGGCCTCCCCTACCCGAATACCCAGCCCCCGCGACGTTCGAGCAGTCACTCGGCTTCTTCCTCAAGGACGCTGACTCCGGGACGCGCGGGCTCGGTTTCCAGGGACGGCTCGCATGGGAGACCATGTACGGAGCGTGTGCTCCGCAATCCCCGCACGACTTCGTCGCTCGCGTGGTCGATGCCGCAGCTGGCGACCAAGCAGCGACGGTTGCCGACGCGGTGATCGCGCTCAAGGACCGCCTGCTCGGCGATCCGCACCTCGACCCGGTCGACGAAGTGCCCACGCTCGAAGCGCTCGTGGGCGGGTCGCTCGCGAGCCGCCATCTCGACGGGCTCGAGGCCAAGCTCCGCAGCGTCTGCGGCGTTTTCGTGTCCACACCCCAGTTCTGGCTCGTTGGCGCAGTGGCGCCAGATTCACGGATCGTGCCGCGGCTGACGCCTCCCGAGCACTCTTACGCCGCGAGCATGAGCAATGCTGTGGTGCTGCTCCGCACGACGGAGCGATGACGTTCGCGCGCGACTAACCCGTCTCAGCGGAGCTGGCGGCGGCGACGCGCGGCAACCCCGCCGAGACCGAGGACGATGGCCAGCCCCGCGGAGACCGTGCCCCAGACACGCAGGCGAACACGGTCGGGTGTGTAGGTGACCATGTCGCCGCACGCGCGGTTCCCGGCCAGGTCCGTGGCACACGCTCGGTACGACAGCGGCCTGTTCGCGAGGTGGAGTCTGGCTCCGAACAGGTCGCCGCCGAGAAAGACGGCGCGGACCTGGGCGCCCTCGGCCTCGAGTGCCACGGTCCGGAGCCGCGGGCCGACGTCGGTCGTCTCGGCGTCTCTGATCGCGAAGTGCACGAAGGCGTCCCCAGCTGGCGCGTCGCTCGCGATCCTCTCCAGCGCGCGGACGACCGGCGGTCGTGTGTCCGTGGGGACGCCGGGTCCTCCGAGGTAGAGGCGGTTCAGGAACGAACCCTTCTCCCCCTGCGCGGTCACGACGTCCATCCGAAGATCACCGTCGAGGTCGCCGATGTCGAGCCCGAGCGTCGCCTCGTGCTCGACCGGGAAGCCGGACGGAGCCAGTGCAAAGCGCCCGTATCCATCGTTCAGGAACACGCGCCTCTGACCGCCCACCGACCCCACGACCGCATCGAGCGCGCCGTCACCGTTCACGTCCGCGCACCGGACGACGTTATCGTCGACGCCGCCCGCATTGCCCGTCACGCGCGTGGCGGATTCGTCCGTGAAGTGTCCGTGCCCATCGTTGATGAGGAGCGCGAGGCTCCCATTTGCTCCCGCGCCGTCGAGCCAGACGTCGAGGTCGCCGTCGCCGTCCACGTCGCACTCGTCCGGCCCGTACACATAAAGGCCGCGTTGCTTCGGGAACGACGGATCGCTATGGAACGAGCCGGCACCGTCGCCGCGGAGCAGCTCGACGCTCCCTTTGCGGTGGGCGACGAGAATATCGAGCGCGAAGTCGTCATCCGCGTCGAACAGATCGAGGTCCACGGGCCCGGTGCCTATCGGCTTCGACGCGCCTTGCACGGCGTTCGGCCGCTCTTTGAAGTAGCCGTGGCCGTCGTTCAAGAACACTCGAACGACACCCGGCGAGATCGGAGGGGCATCGCCCCAGTCGGCGATGACGAGGTCGAGCACTCCGTCGCCGTTTACGTCTCCGAAGCGAGCAGCGCTCGCACGCAAATTCGGCGGAAGCCGCCGGGCCGCCTCGTCGACGAAGCGGGGCAGCGCCTGACCGTCGTTCAGGAACAGCGCGCTCGGCTGCAATCCGAAGGCGTCTGGAACGAAAACGTCGAGATCCCCATCGTCGTCGACGTCGCCGATCGCCACCTGGCGCACGCGACCCGAGAACCCGCTGAACGAAACGTCGTTCGCCTCGTGGAAGCGACCGTGGCCGTCGTTCAGATAAAACGCGAGCGGCGCGCCCGTCCCCGGAACGAAGTATCCACCACCGTTCGCGAACAAAAGGTCGAGCTGACCATCGCCGTTCAGGTCTGCCGCGACAACGTAGCTCGAGTAGCACCCCTCGGCCCGAGGATGCGCCGCGTCGAAGCACGGCTGTGGCGACCCGAGCCGCTCGGTGCGGTCCTCGAACAGCGTCGCCTGGGCGGCCGCTCCACGAGCCGCTGCGAGCAGCGCGACGGTGACGAGTGCGCCGCGTGCGGCGCCGACTGAGAAAGCCATGTCACCGCGGGTGACCGGCCGTCGATGGAGCCACGAGCGCAAGCCGTCGGACCAAAGGAAGAACGAGAAGAGTCCTCATGAGCTGTCTCCCAGGCGTCGATTCTGACACACACCCAGTGTCGCCACACGACCAACGCCTTCGCTGATCCGTTCGAATGAGTCGGTGAGACACCTCGGGCCAATCGCCGGCGTCGTCTCTCAAGAGATCGCGCGTGAGGCGACTGCGACCGGGCCGCTGGTCCTCCGCGAGCAGCAGCGTGCCGACGGCCGCGCTCAGCCCGTCCGTCGCGCCGACGAATCTGACGTCGGTGCTGGTGACAGTCTCTCGTACGTGGCGGCCCGCTCGGCCTCGGCATTCGATGATGGCGACGCAGGTCGTGCACCGGCGGCGAGGCGCACGCGAACGTCTCGGCAGCCCGTCGCGCTTGGATTCAGCCGAATGAGGTGCGACGATTCGGCCCCGGCGACGAAGGTGGCCGCCGTGTCTCCGGCCGGATGGCTGGAGTTCTCGACGACGATGTGGAGCCGCTCACGCCCCAGAGTCACCCACGCCTCGAAGCCAATCCAGGTCGCCGGGATACAGGGGGAGATGCGCAGATTGCCGTCCTCCAGGCGAAGCCCGAGGATGGCTTCCACGCCGAGGCGCCATGTCCACGCGGCCGCCCCCGTGTACCAGCTCCAGCCGCCGCGACCGACCCACGGCGGACAGCTGTAGATGTCTCCGGCAAGCACGTACGGCTCGATGCGATACCGCGCCGCGTCATGCGGTGTGCGAGCACGAAGAACCGGGTTGAGCAGCCGGAACATCCGCTCAGCCCGCTCGCCGTCTGCGAGCGCCGCGTGCGCAAAGCCGAGCCACGCCGCGGCGTGCGTGTACTGCCCACCGTTTTCGCGAACACCCGGAGGGTAGGCTCGGACATACCCGGGATCGTGGAGCGTACTGCTGTCGAACGGCGGCCAGAACAAGAGCACCAGGCGGTCGACGTCGCGCACGAGCTGGTCGTCGGCCGCACGCACAGCGTCACGCGCGCGTGTGTCGTCGCTATCCGCGTCACTCTCCGAAAGAACCGCCCACGACTGCGCGATGGAGTCGATGCGGCACTCCCGGCTCTTCGCGGAGCCGACGAGCGAGCCGTCGTCGTGAAAAGCACGCAAGTACCAGGCGCCATCCCACGCGACGCTTTGCACTCTTGCGCGCAAGGTCTCGGCGCGCTGCTGCCAGCTTGCTGCGAGAGCGCTATCGCCTCTCCGTCCCGCCAGCCCGCCGAAGCGACGCATCGTTGCGACCAAGAACCAACCGAGCCATACGCTCTCACCTCGGCCTTCGGCGCCGACGCGGTTCATCCCGTCGTTCCAATCGCCATCCCCCATCAGCGGAAGCCCGTGAGGTCCTTCGGTGGTGGCTCGCTCGAGCGCCCTCCGACAGTGCTCGAACACCGAAGCGGGCTCCGGAGCCACCTCAAATTTAGCATAGCGGTCGTGCTCGCCAGGCTTCAGCGCGTCACCACGAAGAAACGGGACTCGTTCATCGAGAATCGTGTCGTCGCCGGTCGCGACGACGTACTCGGCGGCGACGTACGGGAGCCATGCCATGTCGTCCGAGCAACGCGTCCGGACACCTCGACCGGACGGCGGATGCCACCAGTGCAAGACGTCTCCCGCCTCGAACTGATGGCTCGCCGCCTCGACGATCTGCTTGCGCGCTAGCTCTGGAGCCGCGTGCAGCAGCGCCAGGACATCCTGAAGCTGGTCGCGGTACCCAAACGCGCCGCTTGACTGGTAAAAGCCAGTGCGCCCGAAGATGCGAGCCGACAGAGCTTGATAGAGGAGCCATCGATTGACCATCAGGTCCATCGCCGGCTCGGGCGTTTTGACGCAGATGTTCCCTAGGATGCTGTCCCAATACTCTCCCAGGCGCGTCCAGGCGATGTCGACCTCGGCTCGATCTTGGAACTTACGAACGAGCTGCAAGGCATCCTCGCGACACTTCGATTGACCGAGAATGAAGTGCGTCTGGGTCTCCTCGCCCGGCGCGAGCTCCACATGCAACTGAAGCGCGGCGCACGGATCGACCCCGAGATCGGTGCGGTCCGACATCCCCCATCGCTCGAGCGCCTGCGGGTGCGCGTAGTCACCACGCCGGCCGAGAAACTCCGTTCGATCTCCGGTGAACCCGTGGACCTTGCCGCCCGCCGCGAGAAACGCCACGCGTCCACCGAACTCCGCGCTCCAATCGCATGTCGCGAGCAAGCAGCCATGTTCGCGATCGAACTCGGAGACGATATATGGCCGCTGAACCTCACGCCGACTGCCAAGCACCCACTCGGCATAGTACGTCGCCGTCAGGCGGCGGTGACGCGCCTGCGTGTTCTTCAGGCGAAGGCGAGCGACCTTGAGCGAGGCGTCAAACGGCACGAAAATCGTCAACTCTTGAATCAGTCCATGAGTCTCTCGCTCGTAGACAGTGTAGCCCGCGCCGTGGCGAATGAGGGTGTGCTCTGCCCGCCCTGCGGGCCGCGGTGTAGGTGACCAAACGGCGGCCGTCTCCTCATCCCTCAGATATAGAACCTCGGAGGGCGCGTCGAAGACGGTGTCGTTTCGCCAGGGAGTGAGTCGGTTCTCCCCGCTGTTGAGCGACCAGGTCGACCCGAGGCACGCCTCGTCGACGAGGCAACCGAACTGCGGATTCGCGAGCACGTTGGACCACGGCGCGGGCGTCACCTGCCCTGGCCCCAACGAAATTACATATTCACGACCGTCCTCTGCGAATCCGCCGATGCCGTTGTCGAACACCAGCGTGGGTCGGGCACGCGCGAGAGAAACCGCGGCGGTCTCGTCGATGAACGTACGCTCGAAGCGAGGAAGCTTCGGCGGGGAGTCGATCGCAGCATCGAGCCGGGCGTCGAGCGATACATCTCGAGTATCGAGCACCACCCGCGCGCATGCCTCCAGGTGACGAAGCTCGGTCGCATCGCCCTGGTCTGCCGGGATCACGTAGACCCCACCCCGTCGGCTGAGCCATTCGTCGGCGTTCTCCCGAACGAGCGTGCTCCGAAGAGTCCCGGCTCCGTCCGTGACATAGGCGGTCGCTTGCTCGTCGATAAGGACAAGATCCATGCGGACGCCGCACGCCCGGAGAAAGCGCTGCGCCGCGAGCACATCGTGGAGCACTCGAGCGCTGGGATCGGCGACCCGGACCAGGACGATGGGGTCGTCCCCGGAGATGCCTCGACCCCAGAGCCGGTGCTGACAAGCATGCGCGGCCGCGCGCACCTCGGACGGTTGGCGCACCGCGGCGTCTATGAACACCAGCGCAGAAAAGAGACGCTGTATGGTCGGAAGAAGATCGGGGTCGATCGCCGCGCGACGCAGTCGCCGCGTCGCCTCCTGCTCTGCATCGACGAACGCCCATCGAACAGCATGAAGCGTCCCATACTTCCGCGCCAGATCGAGAGCGGCACCGCGCGAGCGCGCGACGGTGGTGACGAACGCAAACGTCACCGCACCTTTTGGCTTGAGCTCTACGTGCGCCATCAAGCACATGATCGGATCGAGCATCGCCCCGACGCGACCACGAAGGCGGCTCCCGGCCGTCGCCAGCGCGAGCGGCGCGGTACGGCTGCCGCCACGACCGAAAAACACCGCGCGATCGGTCTCGAAGCCGACAAACGTAACTCCCACTGCGTCGCGCACGAGACGATGTACGAGAACCACGGTGTCCTCGCCGACCTTTTGACGCCGTCGCGAAAAGAGAAGGCCGTCGATGGCTCCGGCCCGCTCGCTTTCGACGAACATGCTTGTAAACGCGGGATGGGCCGAGACGGCAGCCGGGTCGAAGAGTGCCGGGGTCGCGGCGCTGGTCACCGTGATACGCCGAGCACGGCTCGATTCATTGTGAACCGTGATTTGGCGCACCTCGACGTCATCCGCGGCTGCGACAGTGACGTCGACGTGTGTCGAGATCCCGTGCTCTCGATGGTGGAACTCGGCCTTGTGTATGGAGTACGTCGTCCGGCCCTCGGTCGAAGTAGCACGCCACAGTTGTCCGCTCTCCTCATCCCGTACGTAAAACCAGCCACCGTCGTCGACCGTGACGTCAGGTTCGTAGCGAGTCAGCGCGATCCCTCGCCGAAAAAGTCCGCCGCCGCCCGAGCTGGTCAGCATGCTGGACAGGCGTCCGTTGCTGAGCACGAACGCCTGCGGCCGCGTGCGGTCGTCAGCATGCCATGGGGCCGGAGCCTGAGATCTCGCGTCACTCTCCATGGTACCCAGAGGCTTCGATCGCTCCGCGAGCGGAGATTCATCGGGCGCAGTCTCCGGAACGCGCTCGTTGAGCAGAGCTTCGCCGGTCGCGACGGCGCTGTCGGAGTGAAAGCGCGCTACCATGCTCCGGTCGTTCAGCACGTTGCCGATCGCCACGAGGATCATTCCCTGGTGGTGCGCCATGTATGACCGAACGACCGCGACGCGGCGCCCGCTCGGTGCGACCTCGGTCACCCGATCGGGTGTAAGGTCGAGCGCCTCGAACAAGCCATAGGTGCCGAGCATCGCGAGCGACTCGAGTGCAGCGACGTTCGCCACGACCGCATGCGGTCGAATCGACACGGCGAGGAGTGAAGCATACGACGCGACGACTCGATCGGCATCGAGGCCGCGCTTGAAGCCGAGGCCAGGCACACCAAAGGAGCGATACTGGTAGGTTTGGCCCGCGTCGACCCGGGCGAACGCCGACTCGGAGACGCCCCAGGGCGAGCCACATTTCTTGCCGAACTCGATTTGAGCGTCCACGGCCACCGCGCACGTGCGAGCGAGGAGCGTGCCCTCCTGGCTCCGCATCAGCAGATTCGGCATCAGGTACTCGAACATCGTCCCGCCCCAAGACAAGAGCCCCGCCGAACCGCCGACGTGCGTCATCGGGCGACCGAGCGCGTACCAGTGTGATTCGGGAACATCGCGCTTCACGATTGCGAGGTAGCTGGCGAGGCGCGCCTCGGACGCGAGCAGATCGTAGTGGTGAGGATCGACCTGGTCGGTCGTCGCATTGTAGCCGATGTGAAAGAGTCGCCGTTCGGCATCGTAGAGAAGCTTGAAGTCCATCTCGCGCACCTCCTCGTCCGCACGTGCGGCTAGGGAGTGAAGCTCCCCGAGGAGCCCGGTCGCGGTCGCAGCGGCGCTCGACAGCGCAGCTCGAAGTAGACCCGCAGACGCGTCGAGGTCTGGCGATCCTTGCCCGCGCTCGCGTCGCGTGGCTTCGCGCGCGTCCAGCTCTGCAAGCAGTCTTTCCGCGACGGACGGGAGGTCGCACAATCGTCTTTCGCTCGGGACGTCTAGGCCATGGGACGACACGAGCGCCTCGAGCGCGAGCCACGGCGCCAGTGCGTCGAGGTCGCCTCGCATCTGGCTGAGCTGCCTGTGGAGCCCGTCCACTGATGCACGGAGCGCGCGAAGTGTGTCGGCCTCGTGCGGGTGTGCCCCGGCGTCGAGAAATGCGTGGAGCTGCGCGTCGAGCTCGGGCAAGGTCGCATCGCAAAGCACGCGAAGCGTCACGCCCGACTCGTCCAGGTTGTCGCGCGCACGCAGTGCCGCTCCCGTCATGCGCGCGAGGAGCTCGCGCAGCGGCCGCACGATGCTCGCCGGTGCCGGCTCGACTGCGGCATCGAGGACCTGGATGGCGTCGCGGAGACCCTCCCACGCCTCTCTCCGCACGATTGGAGACGAAGCGACGTCAACGCAGCCGTGCTTCAATGCGATGAGACACCCGGCGAAGTTGCCGCTGTCGACCGTCGACACGTACTTTGGGAGCAAGGGCTCGAGGCTCTTCGTGTCGTACCAGTTGAGAAGGTGGCCCTGGTAATGCTGGAGTCGCGAAATGCTATCGAACGCGCGCCTCAACCGGATCGAGAGCTCCCGCGGGCCGAGGTAACCGAAGTCGTATGCGGACAGCGTCGCGGTGAGCATCAGCCCGATGTTCGTCGGCGATGTCCGGTGCGCAGTCTGCTCGCGCGGCTCTTCCTGATGATTGTCGATGGGGAGCCACTGGTCGTTCGGGCCGACGAAGGCGTCGAAGAATCCCCAGGTTCGGCGCGCAACCAATCTGAGGGCACGTCGCTCATCCTCCGTGACGTATTCGGCGCGGGGGGAAGGGATCTCGCTCACCCACCTGGCGATCTCTGGCGCGAGCATCCAGAGCACCAGAAGCGGCGTCGCGGCGACGCAAGCTCCGGGACGAACGATCGCAACGAGAGCTCCCGAGCACAACGCAATGCATGGTGAAGAGCTCATCGTCCGCCAGAACAGCCCGCGCGTGGAGACCGTCTCGATCCACGCCGAGGTCTGCGCGGCACTCGTCCACTCGAGAAGGTGCTTCCGGGTGACCAGTGTCCGCACGAGCACGCGGACGACGGCGTCAATAGCGAGAAACGATTCGTAAGGCAGGAACGCCGTCGCGAGCGCACATCGTCCGAGCCAACCGACGACGCGGTGCCGATCGCTCAGCAACCCAGACGCAGACGGCGCGGCGAGCAGGGCGAGAGATCCGAGCGTCCAGAGCAGTGGGTTGCCTGGCAACAGCGTCCATCCGAGCAGAATGCCCGCGAGTAGCATAGGGCTCGTTAGGCTACGGCGAAGGTTGTCGGCGATCTTCCACCGGTCGATTCGCGACAAGGTGTTCGAGTCGCGTCCGCCACCTGCGGACGGAGCCCGTCGACAGAGCCATGGAAGAAGCTGCCAGTCCCCGCGTATCCACCGGTGCATCCTCAACGCATATGTGAGGTAGTTAGCTGGGTAGCTCTCGAACAGAAGAATGTCCGTCGCAAGCGCCGTACGCCCGTGAACGCCCTCGAACAAGTCATGGCTGACCAGAGCGTTTTCGGGCACACGACCATCGACGCTGCGCATGAAAGCGTCGACATCATAGATACCTTTCCCGACGTAGATGCCGTGCCCGAAGAGGTCCTGATAGAGCTCGGAGCTTGCGTGCGTGTAGATGTCGAAGCCGACATCCCCCGCAAATAGTCGAGAGAACCACGTCTGACGCGGACTCGAAGGCGACGTCTCCACGCGCGGCTGGACGATGGTGTATCCTGCTGCGACGCGTCTCGTCACCGCGTCGAATACGGCGCGATTCAACGGATGCGCGATGAGCCCAATCAGCCTGTGTGCGCTCCCGATCGGCAGCTGCGTGTCGCTGTCGAGAGTGATGACGAAGCGGATCCCGAGGAGCCCGCTCGGATCGCCGATATGAACGCAGTAGCTCGTGCCAGTAGCCCCGCGTAGCAAGCGGTTGAGCTCATCGAGCTTCCCGCGCTTTCGCTCCCAGCCCATGAAGCGCTCTTCGCCAGGATTCCATTGAGGTTCGCGATGAAGGAGATGGAACGGGCCGCGCCCGTCGGTGCCGTGCTTGTCGTTGAGCGCGGTGATCGCGAGCGCCGCCGCTTCCACTGCCGGAGTCCTCGACGATGCATCTGGAGGCATCTTCGCGTCGGCGTCATCGGTCAGCAGCGCAAACTGCAAGTGGGTGTCTGGATTCGATAGAAACTGAAGCTCGAGCTGTCGCACGAGCGTAGCGACGTCGTCGACGCGCGTGAGCAGTGTCGGGATGACAACGAGCGTCCGGGAATCGCTCGTGAGGCCGCGCTCGAAGTTGAGCTTCGGGAGAGCACACGGAGGCAAGAATCGCGCGAACGCGACCTGCACGACGGCGACGGCGACGGCGGAGATCGGGACGATTGAAAGCACCAGCGCGGCGACGGCCGTCGTGAGACGCGCGCCGCCATCGATGTGGGCGACGCCCCATGCCAGCGTGAGTGAAGGGATCACGGTCAACGCCGCGAGTGGCAGGAGGTACGAGGTCGTTGGCCAAGCTTTGAGCGCCCGCTGAGCTCGTTCGACTCCGCCAGACCGGTAGCCGAGCCTCGCCTCGACATCGCGACGTCCCTCGGCAAGGAGAAAGTATCCCACGTGTCCGCGGCGATCGTCCGTTCTCTCGCCGCGGGCGAGGCTCACGACGAGCTGAGCGACGTCTTCTTCGGCAACTCCGCTCCCGAGAGCGAGGCACTCGATCACCTTCCGATAGGCGTCGCACGTGTCGAAGTCCATCCGCTCGTAGACCTGCGCGGGATCGGTCCGCAAGATCGCTTCTATGCGGCTGGTCGCTTCGAAGAACGCCTTCCAGTCGATGACGGCGAGCGCTCGCAACGTGCGTATTGAACGCTCCACGCCAGTTGTGGCGTCGAGCGCGAGCGGCTCGGTCTTCGGCGAGTCGACACCGATCGAGAGTCTCGTCGCGAGCCCCGTTTCGCTCCAGCGCAGCGTGAGGTGAAGCTCGCCGAGAAACTGAAGAAGATGCCGGAGAGCCGCTGCTCGCAGCAGCGTCGGAAGAGCCCATAGTTCCGCAATCGTGAGTGGTGAGGCCTCCTGGTACGCATCGACGAAGCGGCGCAGGATGGACAGGTCGAGCGCGACGCCGGTCTTGGCTACGAGCGCGCGTGCCATCGCGTCGATCCTGGGCCGCCCCTTCATGGGGCCGGTGCCCAAGAGCGGCAGGTGCCGCACGAACGCGCGTGGAAGGTCTGTGTCGACCTGCCGCGCGACTCGCCGAATCAGGTAGTAGTTATCGAGGTACCACTCGGTTGCCTTCGGAATCCATCCACCGGCGGACGCGGTCTCGGCGAGGTGTGTGTGAGCACGTTCGAGTGCGTGTGTGATGGTGGCTGGGGCGAGGCGTCGGGTCACGAGCTTCGCGGGCTCGATCTGTCGTTGGGCCTCTGCAAGAGCGCGTGCCTCCGCTTCGAGCGCGCCGATGCTTGCGCGCCCGGGCGAACTGTCCGACGCGGCGGTCACGCGTACTCCGCAGGATGAGCCGCGCGCTGCGACGGTGGCGCCGACGTCGCGTCGAGGTCGGTGACACGTTGAAGGTCGTCCTCCGACAGGTCCTGGAGCGCGAGCAGCGGTATCGTCGTCTGCGTCAGAAGGCATTCTGTGACGCTCCCAAACGACCGCCCGGCGTCGCACGCAGATCCATGCGCCGACAGCACGATGAGGTCGACGTTCTCTCGCTGCGCGACCTCGAGAAGACACTGACGCTCGCTCGGCCGCCGAAGAACGAGCGCGCGGACGGACGCGACGTGGTGCGAGAGTTGCCGCTCGACGCGCTCCAGGTATCGATGTGCGCCGGACTCCAGGCGTCCTCCGAGCTGCTGGGCGAGATCGAGGTCGTCCGGCGCGGTCAGCAGCGCGCTTGCTCTCGGCTCCGCAACCACATGCACGATGAGCACCTCGGATCCGTACGCACGTGCGATACGCGCAGCAACGGGGAGGACGCTCTCGCTTCGAAGCGAACCGTCTAGCGGCACGAGGATGCGGCCCGGAACTGCGTCCGTCGACGCGGCTTCGCGTGGATGGGCGATGAAGACCGACGTGCGTGCCATGGCGAGAACCGCCAACGCAGTGCTTCCGAGGCTCTGCGTCGGGGCGCCGCCCTCTCCTCGGCTCCCGAGCACGACGACGTCGGCTGAAAGCTCGCGCGCGAGACTGACGATGTGATCTGCGGGCCTGCCCTGCTCGAGGCGCGTGTCCACATGTCGCTCGACGGCTGACGAGACCTCAGCCTGGCACCGGGCCAGGTATGCTCGCGCTTCCTCGGCCATGAGCTCCCATCCCAGCGCATCGTTCGTCGCGGGGCTTGATTGCGGCGGCTGCATGACGTGCACGAGCGTGATGTCACTCTTGAGCGTCTGTGAGAGCGCGATAGCGTGCGGGATGCTCACTCTCGAGAGCGCCGAGCGATCGAGGCAGACGAGGAGGCGGCGCCCGTGGGAGGTGGGTTCCAGGGGGGGCTCGTCCGGGACGTCCCGCGGTGTCTCCACGCAGGCAGCGCCTTGATCTTTGGAGTGCGGCCCACCGTCCGTCGTTGTATCGACGCTTGCCATGGCTGAGGTCCTTCTCCGTAGGTTTCCGGCTGAGAGAGAACGTGCGGTGTTCGTGTACGCCGCGGGAGGCTCGTGCATCTCGTGGGCCGAGTGCGGCGCTCGGCTTGTGCCGGCAGCGACGCGAGCGCCCCGCGTGACGTCTGCGTCATTCGCGCCTTCGCGCCACGCTCAACCATGCTCACGAGGTCCAACTGTCGCAAAGGCCTGAGCCACGCGACGAGACGGCACCTCATGAGACGAGCTTCCGCACGATGTCTCGCGTGCGCTCATGTCCGGTAGGGGAATCAGGTCGGGCCGAGCCCCCAGCAGCCATCGCCGTGGAGGTCGAGTCGCAGCTCGTGGTACTTGAAGAGCGCCGGATGATCGCCAATGCTGATGTAGGTGATGTCGGTTCGCGACAGCGCGGCGTAGAGGCGCTCTTCGCGCGCAGCTTCGAGCATCGCGAGCGTCTGGTCCAAGAAGGCGAAGCGCGGTCTCGCGAGGATGAGTCGTGCGAGGGCGCACGTTTGCAGCTCGCCTTCGGACATTGCGTTGGACCAATCTCGCTCGGCATCGAGGCCGCCGACCCGAGCGACGACCTCCTCGAGACCGACCTGGCGAATGACGTCCGCGATGCGCGCGTCCTCGAACTGCGCACGCTCGAGCCCGTAGAGCAGGTGATCCCGGAGCCTGCCCGTGATCGCGTAGGGGTGTTGCGGCAAGAACATCGAATGGGGGGATTCCGGACGCAGGATGTGACCGGACCCGCTCTCCCAGAGGCCCGCGGTAGCCATGAACAGCGCTGTCTTGCCCGCCCCGTTCGGGCCGGTGATGATGAGCCTCCGACCTTCCGGCACTTCCAGCGAAAGCTGTCGCACCAGCACCCGATGCTCGGTTGGTGTCTCGAGCGTGACTCCTTGATATGAAACATGGCGTCCACCCGGCTCCGCTTCGGTCACGAGGTGGCGCTGGCCGGGCGAAGCTGCGTCCATGCGCACGCTCTCGTCGTCGGCCGTGGCTTCCCATAGCGTTCCAAGGCGTGCGACGACGGCCGCATACGACGACAGTTGCTGGAACTGACTCACGATCAAGGAGAAGCCGTTCAAGGTGAACGTGAACGCCATGGCAGACTGCGCGACCGTCCCGAACTCGACCTGTCGGCTGACATACAAGGGAGCGACGATCACCACCGGAATAACCTGCGTGAGGTAGTTGTAACTATTGACGAAGAACCCGAGGTTGCGATTGACGTCGATGATTCGCCGGAAATTTGCGACGAGCGAGAGGAGTCGCTGGCCAAGGCGGAGTTTTTCGTCGTGCTCCCCTGCCATCTGAGCCACCGCTTCGGCGTGCTCGCGAATGCGTACGAGCGCATACCGAAAGTCGGCCTCCTTTCGATACTGCGCGTTGCTCAGCTCGACCAGGCGACGACCGACGAGGATCATCCCGGCAGAGCCGACGAGCGCGTACGTCACGGCGGCCACCAGCAACCACGGTGTAATCGAGCACAGGACGCTGGCGAAGGTTATGATCGCTAGCAGCGCGTTGAAGGCGATGATCACGAGCGAGAGCGTCGACACACTGAAGGTCTTGACGTCTTCTGCGATTCGCTGGTCCGGGTTGTCGACGTCCTCGCGCCTCATGAGCCGGCGGTACGCGCGACCACGGAGATAGCGCTCGAGGAACCGGCGCGTGAGCCAGTCTCGCCACATCAGCCCGAGGCGCTCTTCGACATATCTAGCGAGCACGGCCGCCGTCGTCGACACGACGAATACGCCCGCGAGCGCGACAGCTGTCAGGTAGAAGCGCCGCTCTTCGCGTCGCGACAGGGCGGTCATGAAATCGCGTGTGACGTAGCTGATGACGACATTGAGCCCGTTGATCACGAGCAACAGGAATATGAGGCCCAGCGTGGCGCCTAGAGCTCGACGCCTGAGCTCGGAGCGAAACACGGGCATGCCGACCGTGAGCAGGCGAGACCACAGCGGAAACTTCGGCCGCCTGAGCATCGCGGGTCGTGCCCCTACTCTCGCCCCGAGCGTACCAAGTCGGCAAAGAGGCGTAACCGCTGCATGACGACGCGGTCTTCCGTGACGCCTCCGAGGACCGCAAGCTTGCGCGCGTGAAGTCAACGACAAGGCAGCAGTGGGTGGAGCGTGTTCGGGCGTGGCGAGCGAGCGGGCAGGATGCGGGCACGTTCGCAGCAGACACGGGGTACGCGGCGTCGACGTTGCGCTGGTGGTCGAGCCAGATCGGTCGTGACGAGCGCGTCCGGATGGTGCCAGTGGTGATGCGCGCGTCATCGTCCGCGGCGACGCCGGAGATGGTCATCGAGGTCGGCGGGGCGCGCGTGCGGGTGACGCGGGGGTTTGATGCTTCGTTGCTCGCGGAGGTCGTTCGCGCTCTCGGAGGTGCGCGATGATGCCGTCGGGCGTGCAGGTGTTCGTGGCGGTCGGTGTGGTCGATATGCGTTACGGCGTGGAGCGGCTTTCGGGGATTGTGCGCGAGCAGATGGGGTACGAGCCGCGGGGCGGGGCGTTGTTCGTATTCGTCGGTCGGCGTCGTCAGATCGTGAAGGTGCTTTTCGCCGACGCGACCGGGGTCTGCATGTTCTACAAGCGACTCGACGCCGGGACATTCTCTCTGCCGGCCGCACCAGCGCCCGACGCGACACACATCGAGATCGACGAGTCGACGCTCGACGCGCTTCTCGACGGCATTCGCATCGCTCCCGAGGAGGAGCCGGTCCGCGCGTCGTCGCGACGACGTCCTCGTCGCGTGCACTGATAAATCGACATACGCGTCGTTCGAATCGCGCGCGAGACCCTCGACAGACGTCGCGCGCGTGCCTACAGAAACCTGCCGTGGCAGACACGACGCGCGCCTTCGAATCGACGAATGCGGATGCGCGCGTCACCGTGCTCGAGAGCGAGAATGCCTCGCTGCGTGGCGAGCTTGCGCAAGCGCGTGACGCGCTCGTACGCCTGCGCGCGCGTTATTACCAGATGCTCGAGGAGCTGCATCTCCTCAAGCGACGTCTTCACGTGGCCAAGGCCGAGCGCCTGGAGGACATCGAGAGCGCACAGCTCGCTTTCGACCAGCTCGCTGCCGAGACCTCCGCGCTCGCGAAGGTGCTGGGGGACGCCGACGTCGCGGGTGAAAACGGTGAAGGGTCGCCGCCGCCCAACAAGAAGACGCGCAAGGCGTCCACGACGAAGCCGACCGGACGTCGCAAGCTAAGCGACTACGACCTGCCCGAGGTGCGCGTCGAGATCCCCGACCCGGAGCTCGAAGGCGTGTTCGAGCGTATGGGCTTCGACGAGAGCTCGCGCGTCGGCTACGAGCGCGGTGGCCATCGCCGCATCGTCACCGCGCGCGTCGTGTACAAAGACGGCATGAAGCAGAAGCTCCCGGAGGGTGCGGAGGTCACCGGGCGGTCCTGGGCCGCAAGGACAGAGCCGCGGGTCGACATCCGCGTCGCGCCGATGCCCAAAGAGATCGTGCCGGGCGGGATTCTCGCGCCTTCGATGATCGCTCACGTGCTCGCCATGAAGTATGTGCTCGGCGTCCCGTTTCATCGCTACGAGCAGCAGACGGCGCGCGAAGGGTTCAAGATCGACCGGAGCATCATGTGCCGCTACGCCGAGCACGTCGGGGCGACGTTCGGGTGCGTCGTCGAGGCCGCGCGCAAAGAGGCTATCGCCACGGCCTTCTGCCTCGCGACCGACGCCACGGGCGTGGCCGTGCAACCGACGCGCCTCGAGGGCAAGCGCCAGGCGTGCAAGAAGGGGCACTTCTTCGTGACCCTCGCCGACAAAGACCACGTCTTCCTCGACTTTCAGCCGAGGCACACGAGTCTGACGGCATGGGAGATGTTCAAAGGGTTTCACGGCTACGTGCAGGCCGACGCCCATGCCATCTACGACGCGCTCTTCAAGGGGCTGCCACCCGACGGCGCCGCCGAGGAGCCCGGGGCATGCGGACTTCCGCCGATTGAAGTGGGCTGTTTTAGCCACGCCAGGCGCAAGTACTGGGAGGCTGCTGTCTGCAAGCACCCGCTCGGCGTCGAGGGCGTACGGCGCATCGACGCGATCTTCGAGGCTGACCGCGCTCTCGCCGAGCTTGCACCCGCGCAACGCACGCTTCGCCGTGACGCCGACGTGCGCCCGGTCGTCGATGCGTTCTTCGTTTGGGCCGCCGGGCAAAAGGCCAAGCTCGAAGGACGCAGCCTGCTCGCCACGGCCCTGGGCTACTCGCTGAGGCACGAGGCGGCGCTCCGCCGCTTCCTCGAGGACGGCAGGCTTCGCATGGACAACAACGCCGCTGAGCGTGCTCTGCGGCCCATCGCCGTCGGACGAAAGGCGTGGATGTTTTACGGATCCGACGACCACGCCAGCGCCGCCGGCAACGTCCTCTCCCTCGTCGCGTCGTGCAAGGTCCACGACCTCGATCCCGAGCCCTACTTCTGCGACATCATCAAGGTGATCCCCTACTGGCCTCGGGACCGCTACCTCGAGCTTGCGCCCAAGTACTGGCGAGCGACCCGCGCGCGGCTCGTCCCGATGGAGATCGAGCGAGAGCTGGGACCTATCACGATCCCTCCCCCGCTGACCGCGCAGCAGAAGACCCCGACGAACTGACGCCCTGTCGCTCACGCATGTGACGATGCTCCTCGCCGTGCTGTCTCGCCAGTACGCGTCGGCGTGCAGCGGTTACGATCCTCGGAGGCGGCGATACGACCTGCGAGGAGTTGTACTACTGGGGTGGTGGGGCAGCAGCGGTCCGCCGCGGTTACAACGCATTCCTTTGGGAAGGCCCCGGACAAGTCGGGACGTACGCGCTGGATCGGGACCTCATCTATCGCCCGGACTGGGAAGTCCCCACCCGATACGCCGTCGACTATGTCCTGTCCCGCGACGACGTGGATCCCAGGCGGCTGGCGCTTTCGGGACACAGCATGGGCGGATACTTCGCCCCTCGTGCCGCTGCCTTCGAGAAGCGGATCACCGCGGTGATCGCGAACTCACTCCTGCCGGACCTCAAGCCGATGTTCGAGGCACTCTTTGCGAATCCCCGTCGTACGGCGAACGAGCGCTCTGGCACGAGCCAATAGCTCGTCAATCTCGAAGGGTTTGGTCATGTAGTCGTCGGCGCCGCTATCCAGCGCAAGGACGCGCTCCCCAAGCGAGCCGTGAGCCGTGAGCATAAGAACGGGGGTGGTGACACCCGCGCGACGAAGCTCGCGACAGGCTTCGAGTCCGTCGACGTCCGGCACCGTCCAGTCGAAGATGAGGAGCGTATACGTGCCGACCTTACCCTGCCGAACGGCGTCCGTGCCGGTGGCGCACAGGTCGACCGAATACCCCTGCTCGCTGAAGATCTGCGTGATCACACGCGCGAGCTTGGGGTCGTCCTCGAGAAGCAGAAGTCTCAGGACCACCGGATCCCCCCGTCGATAGATGAAGCGAACATTAACTTCGTGTAATCAATGCGTTGGAGCGTTGCGGCTGGGCCCGGTACAAGGAGCGTGCCAACGACGCTTCACGCTTGCACCAGGCTCCGAGAACAACGGGCGGGACTGATCGCCCCGACATCTGGTCTCCGAGTGCGACACCAACGCTTGATCCGCCCCATGCAGCCACCCGGTGCGTGCATGGAGGCGGTGTGCAGCTTCGTCATCTCCGCGGCAGGGTCGGGCAGGGTCGGGGGGGGCGGACCGACCGGCACCAGGAACACTGGCTCCTCGCACGTAAGTTGACCTCTCCGACTTCGCGCTCGCGAGCGAGCATGGTCATCATGCTGCACCCAGACGGGACGCACGTGTTCAGGCGGATCGACTGAGCACCCACGTGCTCACGCCGAACAACGTGACCGTCAGGAGCCCCTCGCCACAAAGGGGACATGGAGTAATTCGGCGGCCTTCTTCCGCACCCGGTCGCCTCGCCGGTCGTACCGCGCGGTCGTCGTCGGGGAGGCGTGACCTGCAAGACCCTGGACCGTCGCAAGGTCGGCACCCCCATCGAGTAGGTCACCGATAAACGTCCTCCTCATGTCGTGCGGCGAGAACCGCACGATCTTGGCTCGACGAGCGAGCCGTCGAACCAGCTCTGCCACCGCCCCATCGGTCATGCGGCGGCGCTTGATGGCTCCGACTTGGGAGACGGGGAGGAAGAGGGGGCCAGGCTCGTCCCCACGAAGAGAGAGCCAAGCGTCGAGGGCGTCGCGGGAACCGTTCGTCACGAACCCCTTGCGCTCCTTGTTGCCTTTCCCGCGGATGATGATGATGCCGGTCTCGGGGTCGAAGTCGCTGACATCGAGCCCGACGACCTCAGCTCGGCGGAGCCCGCCCGCATAGAGGAGGCCCAGCAGAGCGGCGTTTCGGGCACCACCGACGGTCGCCGGGTCGCACACCTCGAAGAGCGCGCGCAGCTCTCCCTGGGAGAGCGCGCGCCCTTTCGGGATGCGGACCCCTCGAACCGGGTCGACGGAACATGCCCTGGTCATCTGGTCCGACGACATGAGCCCCAACTTGAAGGCCGACTTCAACACCATCCTCATGGCAGCGAGCATCCGGTTCGCGGTAGCGGGCGCGAACCGCTCGGCAAGCCGGGAGCGGATGGCCGACGTGTGCCCGAAGTCGAGCAACCCCCAAGGAAGGGTCCTCCCCCACCGTCGGGCGTACGTCTCCTTCATGCTCGCGACGGGCGCGGAGACGGGAGCCATCAGGAGGGCGCGTCGAGAGGACATTCAGGAGACCCTCGTGAAGGTGCGTGGCAAGAAGACGAAGGATCGAGAGCGCTTCGTTCCCGTCGTCACCGACTGGCAGCGGGAGCTACTTGCGTACGTGAAGGAGCACGCCGACGGGAAAGACGGGCTCCTCTTCACGGAGTGGGGCTCGGCCCTCCGGTCGATCAAGCAGGCGGCGCAGAGGGCTGAGATCAAGCACATGAACCGCCACGGCCTTCGTCACTGCTACTCCGCGTGGATGAAGCAAGAGGGGGTCCCGAACTCGGAGCTGTACTTGGCGATGGGTCACGCCTCGACGACGATGCTAGAGCGCGTCTACGGCAAGCCCGATGGGCAGGAACTCGCGGGGATGATGACCCGCTCGATCGCGATCGGGAAGGCAGCGCTCCTCACCGTCATCGACGGAGGGAAGTCTCCCGCGAAGAAGGAGAAGGATCTGGGAGAGCGCCTCTACCAACGTGGCGGAACCTGGTACGCGTGGGTCTACGAGGACGGGGAACAGGTCCGGTTCTCGACGGGGTGCACCAGCCAGGCGGAGGCTCTCACCGTCCTCGCCCAACGGGAGCGGGACCACGAGCCGGTGAAGCTCCCCGTGCTCGGCAAGTCCCGCAAGCGGCCGTCCGGGGTGTGATACCGGTGTGATAGAAATTCTGACTTTGGTGG
>Ga0302198_10002225_pt1 | contig 20502 bp, 9 predicted proteins | sample II_Bog_N2_2_FD_193521 | JGI IMG/M metagenome (GOLD analysis project Ga0302198, IMG submission 193521) | Peat permafrost microbial communities from Stordalen Mire near Abisko, Sweden - II_Bog_N2_2 | ecosystem: Environmental > Terrestrial > Soil > Wetlands > Peat | place: Sweden: Abisko, Stordalen... | reverse complement strand
TACGGGACCGCTGGCAGGTGTCCGCTATGACGGAGACTTGACGACTGCGGACGGCAAAGGGCAATTGTGGCAAGGTTTGAACCCGCAGCAGTTGTATGCTCCCAAGCACACTCCGATGGCGTTGCCCGATATTTCTTATGTGAAGAACTTCTATGACCGGACACGCGATCTCATTGATCAGTACGATCCCGATCTGCTGTATCTGGATAACTCAATGCTTCCACTGGGCTGGGGCGGGATGAACGCGACCGCCTATTTCTACAACCATAATCTGAAGATGCACGGGAGAATGGAAGGCGTTGTCACCACCAAGCAGGTGCCGGAGAGCCTGAGCAAAGCGGTGGTTGCCGACATCGAGCGTGGCATTGCGGGTGGGATTACCGAATATCCGTGGCAGTCGGAGACCTGCATCGGAGAGTGGCACTACAACCGTAACCTGTATCTCCAGTCCGGAGAGTTTGGTGGCTATCAGCATCCTGGAGAGATCGTTCATTGGTTGATTGATACCGTTAGCAAGAATGGGACCTTCATCCTGAATATTCCGGGAAGGCCCGACGGGACGATCGATAGTAAGGAGATCGCGGTGCTCGATGGAATTACAGCGTGGATGCAAGTGAACGGTGAGGCTATCTATTCGACGCGTCCATGGGAGGTGTTCGGGGAAGGGCCATGCATGATGAAGAATGGATCGTCTCCGAACAAAGACGGTGTGTCACTAGGCTCCAGGGATATCCGGTTTACAGCTAATAAGACCAAGACAATTGTCTATGCCTTTGTTATGGGATGGCCTGAACAGGAGGTTGTAATAGAAGCATTGGGTACGAGCACTCAGATGAAGCCGACGAAGGTCGCGAATGTAGAGCTGCTGGGGCACGGCGGCAGGCTGGACTTTCGACAGGGAGTTGACGCACTGAAAGTTAAGTTTCCAGCAGAGAGGCCCTGTGATTATGCCTATGCTCTGAAGATTGTTCTTGCCTGAGGTGGAATCCTCTTATGGCTTAAGGATTACCTTCCTGGTGAGTGAAGCTTCGGATGAGCCACCGACGAAGACGGTAAAGGAGCCTGGCTCAAAGGCCCATCGCTCTTCGGCATTCCAAACGGTTAGTTGAGACTTCGAGACATGGAATGACACTGTCTTCGTTTCGTGGGGCTCGAGATGAATGCGAGAGAAGCCCATCAGTGACCGGCGCGGTGTTTCCACACTGGTGACATCCTCGCGCACATAGAGTTGCGCAACTTCATCGCCTGCAACGGTCCCGGTATTGGTTACATCCGCGGTCACAGTCATCCCGGACTGGCTGCCCTGCATAGCAGGTTCCGCATTTAAATGGTCGTATTGGAAGGTCGTATAGCTGAGACCGAATCCAAAGGCATACAGCGGCTTCCCGTCATCGTCTACATACTTTTCCCGCTTCGATGGATCACTGTTATAGAAGATAGGAATCTGCCCGGGATTGCGCGGGAAGGTGATGGGTAATCGCCCGGCGGGATTATTGATGCCGAAGAGAGCTTCTGCGATCGCTTTGCCGCCGAACTCCCCCGGGTACCACGCCTCAAGGATGGCAGGCACATGTGACTTTGCCCAGCCAATGGTCAATGGGCGTCCGTTCTGTAACACCAGCACGACGGGTTTCCCGGCGGCCATCACGGCTTCCAGCAGTTGCTGCTGATTTCCCGGAAGATCGAGGCTAGTACGATCATGGCCTTCTCCTGAATCATGTGCGGATTCGCCCAAGCCCAGCACTACAACGTCAGCCGATTTAGCCGAAGCGACCGCGGAAGGGATGTCGGTTCCAGAATTGAAAGTTACCAAGGCATGCGTAAGCAAGTTGCGAATGCCTTGTAGCATGCTGATGCGTTCGCCGTTCGCCTCTTTCTCGTAGTCCGCATAGCGCGCGACATCGGCATTGGGGCCGATGACGGCAATCGTTTGGACGGATTGGGAGAGCGGTAATAGGTTGTTGTCATTCTTCAGCAGTGTCATGGATTCCCGCGCTGAATCCAGCGAGACCGCCAGATGAGCCTGCGACCTGAACTCCGTGACGTTGCGGGCGGGATCGACAAAGGGATGATCGAACAAGCCGAGTGTGAACTTTACCCGGAGGACAGAGCGAACCGCACGATTAAGATTTGCGAGCGGCAGGGAACCATCCTGTACGCAGTCGATCAATGCTTGTTGAAAGACGTCATGGCTGAAGTCGTAAAACTGCATATCGACTCCTGACCGTATAGCCATGCACGAGGCGTCCTTCGGGGTTGCAGCCACATCGTGGGAAGAGTACAGCCGCCGGATGGCCCCGAGGTCGGAGAGTACGAAACCCTGAAATCCCCACTCCTGGCGCAGGATTGTCTTCAGTAACAGGGGGTCGGCTGTAACCGGTATCCCATCGATCTCATGATAAGCCGCCATCACTCCCATGGCGTGACCATCGCGAATGGCCGGCTCGAATGACTTCAACATCACGCTGCGCAACTCGCGCTCGCCAATGTGAACGGGCGAGGTGTTCGTGCCGCCCTCGGGTGAGCCGTGTGCCGCAAAGTGTTTCGGCTCCGCCACGACGTTGTGGCCGCTGCTGAGATTGTCGCCCTGCGCACCTCGAACATAGGCCAGACCAAGCTCCCCGGTCAGATAGGGGTCCTCTCCAAAGTCTTCTTCGATTCGACCCCAACGAGGGTCGCGGGCGAGATCCAGAACCGGGCCCAGAATCATATCGACGCCGTTTGCGCGTGCTTCATCTGCGATGGTGGCGCCTGTTTGCTCTGCGATTGACGGGTTCCACGTGGCGGCGAGATTGATTGGCGCAGGAAAGACAGTTCCCGTGTCATAGCCGAGCAACCCCTCCTCGATGAACATTACAGGAATGCCGAGCCGACTATGAGCGATTGCCCACGCTTGAATCGCGTTCGCTTGTTGCGGCGTGGGATCTAGATCGTGAATGCCGCCTACGCCCAGATTTCCAAACAGGGTCTGTGCCTTCTCCGGCATAAATACCGCATCCGGCGCAGCGTGAGTGGAGTCCTTCTGTTTGTCCACCAGCGTATTGGCGCCCGAGTACAAGTCCAACTGTCGTACTTTCTCCTGGAGAGTCATGCGGCCAAGCAGATCGTCAACGCGACGTTCGATCGGCGCAGACGCCTGTCGATACAATGGTGCTGCTCTAGCCGCGAGTGTGGGCTGCTGCGTGTGAACCGTCCCCGAGCATAAGGAAACTACCATGGCCAGTAAAAGGAGCGAACATTGGCGGGTAGGAAATATTCCCAAGTCATTCAACCTCATCTTCAGATCCACCTGAATCCTTTCTTTGCCCCACGTGTGCCGACGTCATGCGGTAGACTGCACTCCAGCAACTACTTCAAAAACAAACTGAGGTCGATGGAATTGGCCATTGCTTTATAGCCCACGTCATTGGGGTGTACGAAGTCACCGGAGTTGTACTGCTGCAGTAGCTGGGTGGGGTGCTGGGGGTCGCGAGTCGCCTTGTCGAAGTCAATGACGCCGTCGAAGGCTTCGGTGGTGCGAATCCACTGGTTCAGAGCGTTGCGGACGACCTCTCCGTCAGGCCATGTGCAGGTGAAGTTCCGGCAGTCGGTCATCTGCGTTGCGCCGAGGACCCGAATGCCATGCTGATGGGCCTGCAGAGCAATCTGCGCAAGTCCGGATTCCAGGCGCTGTTCCAGATCTCCGTAGGGCTGACGATCGCGTGTTGCGCTTTCGATATCGTTGATTCCCTCGAAGAGAATCAGGTAGCGCACGCCGCTCCGTGAAAGCACATCCCAATCCAGACGAGAGAGAGCATTCGGCCCATCGCCATCAAGGAGGAGGCGATTGCCGCTGATGCCGGTGTCGACCATGCCCAGCACGCCGGCCTTATGGGTCGTGCCATCAGCAGCCAAGCGCGCGGCCAGATAATCGGGCCAGCGATGGTTGGCGCTTTGCGTCGAGTGGTTGCCATCGGTAATCGAGTCCCCCATCGCTACTACGGCAGATTTACCCGGCGCATAGACGTCCACGCCGGTCAGGATGTACCACGAACCTTTCGTCCACGACATGCCTTCCAACGTGGGCGCGCCGGTCAGGTTGCCCTTGGCGAGGTAGGAGATCTGTTGCGCGCCGGAGTGAACTGTCGTGCCCAGTGTGTGGTCCGGGAGGTAGAGACTGACAGCAATGTTGGCAAGCGCTGGAGTATCGAGAGCGATGCCATCGCTGGCGATAGTTGCTCCCGGGGCGATCGTGACGGATGCCAGATGGTTGAACGTCAATGTGCGATCAGAGCCCGGTTGGATCGAACTCATGTCGTCTGATGGGTTGGGGACGGCGCTCACACTGATCGCGATGTGCGCAGAGCCGATGTGCATCGGCACAGTCCCAAAGCGGTTCGAGAGCCAGATTCGCGCCTGCGTACCCCCGACGCTTGTGTGGACTATCAAGCGTAAGGTCTGTCCGGAGATATCCGGCGCGCTCGCACTGCCGGCTTCCACCATCGCCGTTCCCCAAGTGGCGACCCATGGTGAGCAATCGATATTTCCGCCACCGGTCGGGCAAGTCGCCGCAGGGCAGGGGAGCGGAAGGCACAAGCCAAAGGTGATAGCGAGCAGGGAATACATCCTTATTTTGTGATGAGACCCATGCTTGATGAAACTGCTGAAAGAGATCAATGCTGCCCTCCACATGTGTTGATGAAGTTTCGTACATAGTGCAAACGCCCTAACTATTGAGCGATTCCTGCCTGTGACTGAGGTTCCGACATAGATGGAGGTGCTGCTCCCGGCGCTGCTCCCCAGTTCTTATTGGGCAGCGCGCCCATCTCAAGTGTCAGAATTCCGCCGGACGCAATATCAGCGTGACTGAACCAAGGCTTATTCCATGGCTTGCCGTTCAAGGTGGCCGACTGGATATACAGATTTGCCGGTGAGTTATTGTGGGCGACAATTTGGAATTCCCTGCCGTTGCCCATATGAATCGTCACGTGACGAAAGATGGGACTGCCCAGGATGTAATTGGGACTGGAAGGATCAACCGGATAGAAGCCCATTGCGCTGAGGACGTACCAGGATGACATTGAGCCTTGATCGTCCATTCCGGGAAACGCCAGACCGTACTTGTCGCTGCCGTACATGCGGCTGAGGATCTCGCGCGTCAGCTTCTGTGTCTTCCACGGTTGTCCTGCCCAGTCATAGTAGTAGGCGGTCTGTTGATCGGGCTGGTTGCCCTGCACGTACTGCCCGATCATGCCGGTGCAATCCCGGCAGATTCCCTTTGGGTTGTAGGGAGTGTTGAAGAACTCATCCAACTTTGCTGCGAACGTCTCTCGCCCTCCGAGCAAGTTGATCAGTCCCTGAACATCGTGCGGCACGAGCCATAGCGTTGACCAGCCCGATGCTTCCTTCATCATGAAGTTGTAGTAAGGCTCTCGATGGTCGAATGGAGAGATCCAACTTCCGTCTGCAGTTCTGCCGCGCATGAACCCTGTGGAACGGTCAAAGACATTTTGATAGTTGTGCGCGCGCTGCAGGAACATCCGGTAGTCATCTTCCTTGCCGAGCTTCTTCGCGAAGAGGGCCATAGCGTAGTCGTCCCAGCTATATTCCAATGTTGTGGCCGCGCCGGCTTTCCCGCCGGCATAGGGCGGACTCGGATCGCCGGGTGGGATGATGTCGGAGATCCATCCTTGCTTGATGTACTCAGCGAGATAGTGCCGCGGCCCATTTGGGTCCATCGCATTCTTGCGCAGGTAATCGTAAACGCCGCTCCAATCGAAGTTCATTCCACGCTGCCAATCACCCAGATACATCAGGACCGCATGGTCTCCGTGAAACGAGGTTCCCATGTAGCCCGATTCCTTGGCCATATCCAGTTGGGAGCGAAGAATGTCGAGCTTCACCTCAGGCTCCAACAGGCTCAGCAGGACTACCTGGTTGCGACCGGTATCCCAGTACGGCACCGGGCCGTAACGATCATAGTCTGCCGTTCGGACCTTCCCGTCGAGTCCGATGAACTGCTCACCCTTACGCGCCACTAAACGGGGGCTGGCGAAGGAGTGAAGCAGGCAGGAGTAGAAGAGCATCTTCTCCTTCTCCGTTCCTCCCTCCACTTCAATGGAGCCCAGCTTCTGCTGCCATTCTTTCTCTGCAAGCGTTCGCGTCCGGTCGAAGCTCCAATCCGCCGAGCCGGGCTGAAGTCTTTGCTCCGCCATAGCATAGCTTTGACCGTACGCAACACGGGCCAGCACCTGCTCTCCTGCTGTCGTGGAGAAGTTCAGATAGGTCCCGGCGAATGGTCCGGAGACGACACGCGTGTCCGGCATCACATCTTTGTTCCCCAGCAACGCTCCGGTGTTGAGGGATTTGCCATCCGGGGGAATCTGCCGGAATGTGCCAAAGGTCTGGAAGCGCCTGGAGAACTCCGCTACGAAGTACATCGGAGAGGACCGTCCCGGTCTGCCGCGCAGGATCCTTCCGCGCACTGTGTTGTTATCTACGATCTCCGCATCGCCGCCAAGGCGGCCGAGATCGATCAGGATGTGTGCGCCTGTTGTCCCCGGGAAGGTGAAACGGTAGATGCCGTACCAAGTAGCGGCAGTCGCCTCTACTCTGGTGTGAAAATCTTCAAGATAGACCGAGTAGTATCCGGGCGACGACTGTTCCGTCGTCTTGTCATAGACGGACACCGTGCGTTCGGGCGGAACCGTCCAATCCCCGACGACCGGCATGATACTGGGGCCACCCGGCTCTCCAGTCGAGAAGCCGACCATCGAACGGCTGGGATAGAAATAAGAGTCCGCAACTCCGGCGGGGAAAGCGAGGTCGAGATTTTTGTTGATGGGAGCCAGGTCCGTAGGACCGTGGGGCAACGTTGCTCCCGGGGATGTAAGTCCCGAGTAGAGAAGCTCACCGGGCGGTGGCGCATTACCGATGAGTCTCTGGTCGTCGAGAGGCGCCGTTCCGACCAGCCCATTGGCATACTGCATCGGCGTCTTCTTCAAGTGTTGGCTGCTTTGGCCCGCAATCATTGAGGCAGACACACATCCGAGGGCCGCGAGAAGCGTCAGGCTCTTCGGACGTCGTTGCGGATGTCGCGTCGAGATATCCTTCATGCTGGCAGCTCTCCTCTTGAAGGGTGGTCCCACGCGATCTGTTGGCACCTTCAAAGTACAAAATGGGGTGCTGGCCATGTGCGTAGAGCCATTGGCCAGCACCCCTAATCAAAGTTACAGATTGACTACCAGAGGATCTTCGCGCTGAGTTGAAGAGTCCTTGCTCCTCCCCAGCCGGTAATCTGGCCGAAGGTGGAGCTGCTGATCGTGTTCTGCGGTTGTTGAGGCAGTGGATGGTTGAGGGCGCTGAAGGCATCCGTGCGGAACTGGAGCTTCAGGCGATCATAGATGGCAAGCTCTTTGAATGCGGAGAGGTCCAGGTTGGTGTTGCGCGGCCCGATGATATCGTTACGCTGCTCATTGGCAAACGTATTGGTCGCAGGTTGTGCGAAGCAAGATGTGTTGAAGTACTGAGCCACTGTCTTGGGTCCGGAGTTCGGGTTGCAGGACTCCTGTCCGCGCATCTGAATGCCGCCGCCGGTGTTGGAGTTGTCATTGCCGGCAGCGTTGAACGGCATACCAGCCTCGACCGTGAGGAAGCCACTGATCCTCCATCCGCCGAGCTGGTTTTCAAACCAGTTGCCGCCGTGCAAGAAGCGCTTGCCCTTGCCAATGGGGAGCTCGTAGATGCCAGACACTTTGTATACGTACTGTTGGTTGAAGTCCGATAGACCGTAGTCCACCTGCGGGATTGCGCCCGCCTGACCGGTAGCCTTGTGGTCGGAGTCCTGAAAGTCCATGGACTTCTGCCATACGAAGTTCGTGTTGAACTCTAGACCATTAACAAAGCGCTTCTTGAGTTGCATCTCCAGGCCGTTGTAATGCGAGGATCCGCGCTTATTGTATTGCTCGATGCCCCCCTGCACGCTCTGGTATGGTCTCCGAGAGTTGATGTCCGCTGTGCTGCTCGGGTTGATGTCCGCCGCAGTGGGCAGCGAAGCGAGGTTGATGTTTCCGTAGTTGAAGATGTGATGGGTAGAACTGCCGATGTAGTCCACCATCGCAATCCAATCGTTACCAATGGTTCTCTGCACGGCAAGGTTCCACTGCTCAGAGTAGCTGGTAGGCATCGACTGGGCGAAGGTGCTACCGCCCGGTGCAAATACGCCGGTCGCCGGAGGCATCGCAGCCCATACCGACTCTGCGTTTGCCAGCGTAAAGAACTCCTGCTTGCCAGGAGCAGCGCCGGTATTCGGATTTGCTGCTGCCGAAGTTGCAGGCCAAATGACCGGATTGATGCCGGACTGGACGCTGGTGAGCGCGGTGTTGAAGAGCGGGTCGAATGTATAGTCGACCAGATCGTAGTAGGAGTACTGGTAGTAGTAGATGCCGCCACCACCGTGGATCACAGTCCGGTCGTTGAGCGAGTAGGCGCCACCGATGCGAGGGCTGAAGTTGTACTTGTTGGAGTTGTACGGCGCCTCGGTGAACTTTCCGGTGGATGGGTTTAGATAGCCCGCGTGGCCAAACTTTTCCACGGGGGTGGAGAACTTGTCATAGCGCAGCCCAAGATTCAACGTGAGTTTCTTGGTGATCTTCCAGTCATCCTGGAAGTACGGCATGATGTTGTTCTGGTGGAAGTACCCGACCTGGCTGCCGGCCGTCGCGCTGGTGGAGCTGTAGTCGCCCAGCAGGTAGTCCGCCAACTGGTTGCCGAACGGAAGGGTGCCGGTCGCGACCCACTGTCCGGGGTTTTGCCATGCTGGCTTGGTCGATGCATAGGCAACACCGGCTGCGTTGCCATTGTAGGTGTACTGCCCGTTGGCGCTCAGGCCGCCGTTGGGCTGTCCCGTGTACCAAACCGCATTGTAATCGATCAGGTCGAACTCTCCACCGAAGAAGAAGGAGTGCTTTCCTTTATTCCAATTGAACTCATCACTGTACTCAAACATATTTTGCTTGGCCGAAAGCGGGCTTCCGCTGGGTCCGGAGTAGCCACTGGGGTTGAACCCCGGCAAGCCCCAGACCGGAGGCGGCGGATTCAAGCCCGTCAACCCAAATTGTGCGAAGTAGTTCGTTCCATTGGAGATCTGACCGAACTGCTGCCCCGTAAACGACCGGCTGAAACCGACGCGGCCTGTGTTCACAAGGTTGGAAGTAATAACGTGGCTCTCTTCTACGTAGAAGTCCTTACCAAAGAGCTGGTTGTCTTCCTTGCAGATACAGTCGTCTACAAACTCGGGCCGGATGATGTCAGGATCATTCGCGTTGTAGGCACCATAGATGTGGTCCTTGTCACTGATGTTGTAGTCGACGCGAAACAGGTAGTCGTCATGGACGAACTTTGTGCGGGCATGCGTCGAAGCATAGTTGTCAGTGGCGATCGTGCTCAGGTTATTGGGCAGCGGGTATATCAGGTTCAGGTAAGCCGTTGCCAGGGGACTGATCATCGAGGGGGGGATGACATTGGCCACGCCGTTGTAGCTGAACTGCTTCAGTGCGGTCGGCCCTCCGTTCGGGGTTGCCGTGGCATTGAAGCTTGTGGGGTCATAGATGATCGGGACTTTTGGCAGGTTCTGTGCACAGGGGGCTCCTGCCGTATCGCCGCTGAAGTCACCCGCACGCTCGGCTGCCGTTGGCAAGCAATCGTTCAGCGTTGTACTCGTCTGGTCGCGGAATCCCTGGTAGTCAACGAAGAAGAATAGTTTCTTGTGGGTCCACGGAGCATACCATCCGGCATTGGCGCCGAACTTGTTGTAACGCGTCACTGTGGGCGAACTTGTGCTGTTTTTCGAGCGCGCATTGAAGACGTTATTTTCGACATAGTCGTAGATTCTGCCGTGGAACTGCTCGGTGCCGTTCTTCGTCAACACGTTCACGACATTGGATCCATCGTAGCGGGCATTCGCACTGTTACGAATGACTTCGGTCTCCTGGACAGCTTCCGGCGGTGGCTGTACTGTCGCCTGCTGGTCGAAGTAGCTCATGTCGACCACACCATCCTCCAGATAGCTGGCGGACCAGAAGCCTGCTCCGCCAACGAGCAGGGTGTTGCTCTGTGCGTTGTACTGGGACACATTGGAGCCGATATTACTGTCGCCCAATGCCGATCCCGCTTGTACGCCGACCTCGGTTGTCTGCGCATAAAAGGTATCCCCGCGATATCCCGCATTGGCCGGAGAGTCTTCGAGCGTCTCCGCATTCATTACGTCGCTGAGCTCGTGGCTTTCTGTCTGAAGACCAAGAGATCCACCAGAGAAGACGTCAACTTTTTCGCTGGCAGATCCTACCTGTAGATGGAAGTTAATGTTCAGGGTCTGACCTACTGACACGGTGACAGTGGAGGTCACCTCTTCAAAGCCGGTTACCTGGGCGTCGACCATATAAGGTCCGGGCGGCAACGCGGGAATCGAAAAGAATCCAGCATTGTTCGTTGTGCCGAAGCGGATTTCACCAGTGTCGGCATTCTTGACCTTGACCGAAACCCCCTTGACGATTGCGCCACTGGGGTCGGTGATGGTGCCTGTTACTGTGCCGGATACCGTCTGAGCATGGAGTGGAACCATCTGGACCGGGAGAACAATCCAGGCAAGAGCCAGGCTCAATCCAGCCACGCACCTGACCATGAGCCGGGCCGCAGGGCGGGGCCGAAAAGATTTGATACTTGAACTTGCAAGCTGCATTGGAATTGCCTCCGATAAGTGTTGTAGTGGGCGTCTCTGTCTCGCTGGTATAAATCGTGTGTTTGTGATCTGTCTTGTGCCTCAGATTCGAAAGGGCAGGGATCTAGCCGGATTTCAGTTCGACCCAGATATCGGCCCGGATTCGCCGTCCTGCAAGGAGCCGCTGCGATTGGCTGAGAGGCGATCTCCGAAGCAACTCGTGCACAAACCTGCTCGTCGAATTTCGCAATACGGCTCCAATCTTCCCAGGGAACCGGTGAAATGGCTTCTCTGAAGTTTGTGAAGTCAAATTCCTGCACGATATAGGTGGCAAGTGAATTTACTGTAGGCATACAGTAACGCCCCCTATGTGGCTGATAGAGAGCAACTTGTGCCGTCGTTGCGATGAAACATTTCGCCTGGCTTTCTCCTTTGAAATCAGGCCTGAAGGAGTTGACTGGGACATCTATGATCCACAAGCAAACCCGGCGGCGTGAGAATGTGGGTCATACATGCGGTCGCTCCACTGGAGAATTTGGCAGAAGACAGCTTGGCCAAGTAGCTCAGACCGTAGCAGCCGGCGGCCCAGGTGACGTGGCCGCTGGGGTCGAGCGAGTCAAGGATGTAGAGCAATGGAGTTGCCACCCAGCGGCCCTTCGATAATCGCCGAGTACTTCCCGACCTTATCTCGGGTCAAGACCAAGTCGGCGGCGTGGCGCACGCGCAGGATCTGGTATCCATCGGCGCTGAGAGTGGTGCAGCCACCACATGCCAGCTTCTCAATACTTCCGTCGGCGGCAGCCTTGAGTGCGAAGACTCCGACATACGCTCCATTGAAGCGATGCCCGCTCACCTCCACTGAAAACGGCTTTGGCTGATTGCTTTCGATGGAAGGGAGGTCGGTAAGTATGACGCTTCCATCTTCGAGCTCACCGCCGTTGGCCAGGAGGGGAGATTGCTCGATGTGCAGCTTCGGTATCTGCTCCACACTAAAGCCACGAACCCGTGCACGCGACGCGATCGCAGAGAAGATACCGTCTACCGATTGGCCTTCGAAGTCGCGCGTAGCATCGCCTTCCAGCATGAGGGCTCCACCGCGGCGCGTGTACTGGTCCAGAAAGGTGAGTGTTGTTCGCTTGGCATACTGCGGATAGAGGTAAAGAATTGCCTGGAACGTGTGACCGTTCAGGACTGGCCGGTTTTGTGCATCGAGTTTCAGGGAGCCATTGTCGATCAAGTCACTCGGAACCACGGCACAACGATAGCCTGCGTCCCACACAGCGATGGCCTGCTCTTCGATATGCAGCGAGCCATTGATGTCGAATAGGTTGCGCGCATCGTGGTCGGGATACCAGTTCAGCAGTGCCGGCATTCCGAAGACGATCAGAAGTGGCAACTTTGGTGCAGCTGGATCGAAGTGATTTAAGAGTCGAATCTTTCGTTCGACAGGGTTCTGACTTGAGAGAAACGGCTGCATCGATAGATCGGTGCCCCATCGCCCCGTGTCGTTGTAACCGTGGTAGTGGAGGCGAGCATCAAAGCGGGCATCGTTCAGCGCCTTGGTGGCAAAGCGATGGATGTCCCAGCCGTAGAACTGGTCGTACATGATGTTCCCGGGATGCGATACCAGCAAGCCCATGCGTAACGGCAGGGACAGATCTTCATCGCTCATGCCAAATTGGCGCGGGATCGTCCACCAGTTCAATCCAGTAGCCCACACCTCGTCGTTGGTCAGGTGGTTGTGGAAGGTGTTGTGAATGCCGGCAAAGTTCTTGTCCCCGAAGACCTGGCGCGAGTAGTCAAAGAATTCCTGCTCAATCTGTAGCGGCGCCTTGCGTTGGAAATCCCAGTATTCATCGATCGCGCGTATGCGGACCTCGGGATGCCCCGCGGGAGCGTAGCGAGTCGCGAAGAGCGTGTCGGTCAGTTTCAGCCCCGTCGTCTTTTCGAACTGGGAACTGAATGCACGCCCCGCGAAGTGGCCATTGAAGAGTATTGTGGGGTTCATTGGAACCCTCGTATAGCCGAACTCATCCAGTGAGGTCCCATCGAGCGGAACGTCATGGTACTGATCGATCGCTTGATGCACCCAGTCGGTGAAGGCCGGACTGAATCGATCGAGCGAGTTAAACCAGGAAGTCGCGAGCACAAAGACGGTATCGCCTGCGAAGCGCGGTCCCAGATCGAGCTTGACGGTGATTGTTCCTGGCTTCGGGCCCTCGCTGGTGGCCTGTGCCGTGACGTCGGTCAGGGTGGCGGGATCGTACTCACCATCGGCGGTCTTGTGAAAGGCATAGACGCGCAACAGCTCAGTCTTAAGCGCGGCCGAGGAGCGCAGCGTGACCGTGGAACTCGCTGAACCTAGGCCGTTTGAGTCGAGCGTCGTTTCACCTTCGCCCACGAGGGTCTGGTCATCGTCATAGGAGAAATGGCGCATGGAGTCGATATCCTGAATCTGCAACGTGGCCCCGATGCGCAGACCGCTCTGATGACCCTCTCGAACAATGCCCGCGATGGCATCATGTGCATTGGGGCTGTTAAAGAAGTTCACTCCATTGCGCGCTGTCAGGAAGGGAAAGTCGAAGACAGTGTCATGCGCAATATGTTCGATGTCGCGGCTGTAGCGCTGTGGCGCCAGCGTCTCGGGCGTAACGAACCAGTACAGCAGCTCGGGATAACGCACGTTTGAAATGGAATCTTCATACTGGATGTTCACTTTGATCCTCTGATGTGGCCGCTGAGCCAGACATGGAGTCCCGGGTATGAGCAGGAAGGTAAGCGCTCCTCGAAGGCAGAGCTTCCATAAGTCCGGTAACGGAACTGGCCGAGCTGAATGGATGAAGAAAGTCAGGGATGAAGAATTCAGGGCGGCGCCTCTATGAACCATGGTGTTCCTTTGACAGGAAAATGCGCGACCGTTACGGTGTGTTGGATGTTACGCGTGGAATTTCATGGAGGAGACCGATGTGTTCCACTCCTCATTCATGAGCAGAAACGCACCCAGTCCGTGTAGATCATTCGCCATCCGAGGCCGGGCGAGGTACCACGCGAGATCGCCAACGTTCGTCCCCGTACAGATTTCGGTCAAATTGGTCAGTCCATCCTCTCCTACGGAGAGACGACTCATCACACCTTTGTAACCGTGTTGCGCCGCTGCTCTATAGCTCCGGGCAACATATCCACGCTTTATTGCGACGTCGATAATGTAGGTGAACATGCTTGAGCTGGAGGTCTCTGTCCAGTTTCCTTCAAGCTCTGGTTGGTCCACGATCTGATACCAGAGCCCTGTCGGCCTATCCTGGTAGAGCGCGAGGCCGGCGATCAGTTCCTGCAATATGGTGATCAGTTCTGCGCGACCTTCGTGATCGTGGGGCAGCACGTCCAGCGTGTCTACGAGCGTCATGCCATACCAGCCGATGGCGCGACACCAGAAATGAGCGGAGTGATGCGTAACTGGGTCTGCCCAGGATGCCTTTCCGCTCTCGTCGAACGCGTGATAGAGAAGCCCGTGGCGGTCGGACGTCAAGTGCTCGTGATAGACGAGCAGTTGGCGCACTGCTTCCTCGTTGCAATACTTAGAGTCCCCGAAGGTTCGACCGTAGCGAAGCAGAAACGGTATGGCCATGTAGTTCCCATCCAGCCAAAGCTGTGATGCGCGCTCGGTCCTGTTGCCGTGCCAGAACCCTCCATCGGTCGTTCGCGGGTAGGTATCAAAGCGATGGCGGAACTTGTCGGCGGCCAGCTTGTAGCGCGGGTTGTCAGTCTCTTCGTAGAGAGGCATCAGAAGATTGGCGGCCAGCACGTTATCCAGGGCTTCAATGGGAATGTCAAGCTCTCCGGACTCGAAGACATGCGTGTCAACGTAAGCCGAGATATAGTTCAGCAAAGCCTGCTCTCCTGTTCGACGGTAGACAAGGTATTGACCGAAGAGATAAAGACCCTGCGGATAGCCCCACACACCAAATTTCGTCGGATCGGGCTTGCGCTTAAGGGTCGAATCAATGAGCCGTAGTGACCAGTCGATCGGTTCAGAAGCCGGAGGTGGGGTCGTCTGTGCTGAGAGTCTCGGGAAGATGGCATTGGCGCCGGTTGCCACGACACCCGCTGCGGTCCATTTGAGCAGTTGGCGGCGTTGCTCTCCGATGGTCTTGTGCTGCATCTTTGTTGACTCCTCATGGAACAGCATTAGGTAACCGAGAGTAACCCTAGGAAGAAAGCATGATCGAGAGACCCAAAGAAGTCTGGGTGTTGACCATATGCACCGGCAAGTTAATTTACGGTATGTCACACCGTAAATCCGTGCACCGCCTCATGCTGCAGCATCAAGCGACCGCTGAATACTCAAGATCTCTGATGCGAGCGGCTACTCGATCTTTGCGCCCTCTGTCGCATAAAGCTCAACGGGAGTGAGAAGACCCGAGGGAAGCAGCGGTGAATCCTTCGTGTAGACGCGGATATTCGTCTGCGTATATTTCACCTTCTCCAAGGGTTGGAGATCGCCAATGATGCGGTTGGGCCACAGGTTCGTGACTTGGATAGCAACGGTGTTTGTGCCTTCATGCAGATCAGGATCGATCCGCACCATGAACGGGGGGTGCCAGAGCGTCCTGACCGGCTTGCCATTAATCGCGACGCTGGCGACTTCGCGCGCGTCGCCAAGATTCATCCAGATCTCGTGTTGCCCATGCATGAGCTGAGCTGGGACCTCGATGGTCCTGTGATAGGTGGCCGTTCCTGAGAAGTAGCGCACACCTGCAACGGGTGACTTCGTCCACGATTCCAGGGTGTCCATGGCCAGCGAAGTCGGCGCTCCTCGTCCATCCGGAAAGGTAACGGTCCAGGCTCCGGTCAGTTCTGGTTGCGCTTGCGGCGGAGCCATCGTTACTTTTCTATCTTGTCCGTTGGAGAGCTCTATCTCATAGCTGCCCGGGTTTGTGGTGTAGAAAGCGGATTCCGTCGTGCCATATGTTTCCATTCCTGCGGAGATAGATGGAAAAACCTCCTGCCCATCTTCTTGAATGCTTACAGCGTGCAGGCCGCTCAGGTGCTCAAACAATACAAATGCAGAACCATGGGGTGGGAAGGTTAGCGGAATGGATGTCTGCTCGCCCAGTTCGCGGAACGCGGGTACCGGCCTCGCTTTGCCATCTTCGCTGTCCCATAGCTCAGGAGTACGCCCCTTCACGCGGAAGTGCAGCGTGGCCTTTACGGTGGCGTCGTTCACATTGCGCACGAAGTAGATGTCCGTATAACCGGAGCGGCGATGCGCAAAGTCGAAGCTCGTGTCGTCACCGCCGCTCCATGCCAGGTCAGGGACGATGTGCATCGCCGCAAGCGCCTGATGGGAGTTGGAGGTGCAGTAGATGGTGCCTCTCCCGTAAGGCACAGAGCCGGCTCTTGATGCAGCATCACAACTGCCCCACATTGCAGAGGCAATGCGAGTGAACTCCGCTAAGTTGGATTGTGAAACGATTCCGACAGGCTTCGCCGGCTTGCGACCGATTAAGGTTCCGCCTGCACGCACATACTTCTCCATCCAGACGAGGTCAGGTAAGGCGAGCCACGGCTCGGAAGGTATGGCCAGCGCACGATAGTGAATTCCCTCAGGCGTGTGCAGATCGCCGCCGGAGTAGATCATGCGATGCAGTAGCGCGTCCTCGTCTGTCACGTCGTAATCGAAGCCGGGCAGCACGTGGGCTGGGTCGTCTTCCTTGAGCCTCGCAAAGTTGGGGACTGAGTCGCCGTAGTAGTACAGCAGGTCTTCTACCGGCTGCCCCTGCTGCATGAGAAAGAGCGAGCGGTTCATCGACGACAGGATCTGGCCGGCCTGGTTCCACCACGTTGCATTGGGATTGATGTGTGTGTCGGCGAAGTACTCAATTCCGGGCTTGCCGAAGCTCACCGGTGAGGACGTGAACTCATGCCAGAAGACCAGGTTGAGTCCTTCGGTGAGTGCATGATCGAAGGTCGGCTTTATATTGAGCCCCGGCGAGACCGCCCAGGGAGGACCCATGCGGCTGAAGGACTCGGCGGCAACAAAGTGCTTGCCGTAGATGTGCGCCGCGCTCGATCCCTCCTTCACGAAGAAGCGCTGCCAATCTGCGGTGCGATGTTCTGGGGAGGCGGTCCAGAATTCCGTCTGCGGGAAGGCCGAGCGGCGAAAAGTCTCGAGGCTGTCGACGGGCGCTCCATGAGGGCCGCCGGATTCGGGATGGATACCCAGCCCATAGGCGGCCGCATGTTTGGCGAAGAGGTCGAAGTAGTTTTCGTTGATCAGATCGGCGACCGTACGCCGCAGATCGTCCAGAAAGTTGTCACTCACTTCGCGGCTGTCCACGATGCGACCTGCGATGACCGGAAGATAAGGGACGGGGTCGTAGCCTCTGCGCCGAATGAACTCCGCGCGAAAGTCCTTCGTCCAGTTGGCGCTGTTTGCCTCCCAGCTATCGGTTACAAGATATCGCAGACTCTTGCCGAGGTAGGGTTTGCTGGCGGAGAGAATTGGCTCCACGACTCGCCCCCAGTAATGATTGAAGGCTTCGGCGCTCATCGCATCGACGGCGTAGCCGGTGCCCTCCTGGTTGGTGGTCGTCCAGGAAGAGACGGTGTAGCCGATGCGTAGCACCTCCCACTGACCGGAAGGGAAGTTCCAATGCAGTTTGCCGCTACCGTCCACCTGCTTACTCAGGTCGACGATTTGATTCAGTTCTGTATCCTGTTCGCCAGTCACGGATGGCGCGTCACGAAAGGCAATCGCAGGGTCTGGCATCGAGTCGCCAGTCTGGTCGTGGTCGCTTCTGGCATTCAGTGCTGGGATGGCGTTCCGCGCGCTGCCGCTCTCCCCCGGCAACGGCGCACCATGCTTCAGCGGATAAGCCAATACGGCAATCTGCCGATAGTAGCTCCCGAAGGCTTCGGGTGCGGAAGTTTGCACCTCTTGTTCAGCTCCGCCTGTGAACTCAGTCCGCGAGTACGTCAGGAGTTTCAGTGCATCATCCGCATCAACACCGGGACCGCCAAGGATTCCCACATTTCCGCCACTGGTGATGGTAAGGCTGATCTGCATCCCCAGACTTTCAGCGACCTTCAGAGCGTGCAAATAGAGCTTCATGAAAGCCGGGCTGCCATACGCGGGTCCAACCGGCACCGGCTCACTGTGCTCGGAGTAGGCGTCCACCAGAATTGCGCCTACAAAGCCCTTGGACTTCATCTCCGTTAGATCATGTGTGATGGTGTCTTCTGTCGTGTATCCGTTCAGCCACCACCAGTAACAACGCAGCTTCCCTGCGTCCGGAGGATTCGCAAATCCCGACCGGAGACTGGACGGGACTGATGGCGATGTGGCTGGGACGAAAGATGCTTGTTGCGCGACAGTGCTTCGATTTGCCAGCATGGACAAAATGAAAACGAGGACTGCAATGATCTTCAATGTATCTCCTGGTATTGCTTGTACTGCGTGGCTTCCTTGCAGTCCTATTGGATCTCCGCGCTGCTTAAGCAGCGCTAACCGTATCGGTATGAGAACAACGAAGTCAAGAATCGCCGGATTGTAGTTCTCCATTTGTATCGACCTAAGAAGGAGGCGTGCTAGACATTGCGATCTCGCAATGGTAGCGTTGCCCCAACGAGTTGAGCTGATTCGGAGGCCCCTGTTCATGCGCTGTACCCGTCAGCTTCTTCTTCTCAGCCTGAGCGTCTTGTGGTTGCCCTTGTGTGCCCAGTCAGTTCCGGTGGCGAATACGCCGCCCATGGGTTGGAATAGTTGGAACCACTTCAAGCGCAATACCGACGACTCTGTTGTGCGAGCGGCGGCCGATGCCATGGTCTCCAGCGGTATGCGTGATGAGGGCTATGTATATGTAAATATCGACGATGCATGGGAGGGCGAGCGCGATGCGCAGGGAGTCATTCATCCCAACAGCAAGTTTCCTGACATGAAGGCGCTCGCCGATTATGTTCACTCGAAGGGACTCAAGCTTGGTCTCTACTCCTCTCCCGGACCGAAGACATGCGCGAAGTTCGAAGGCAGCTATGGCCATGAGCAGCAGGATGCCGACACCTACGCTGCATGGGGCATCGATTATCTCAAGTATGACCTCTGTGGCCTGCGTGATGTGATGCGCGATCAGTCGAATGGCGATCCCACCATCGCGTCAAAGATCATGCGCGATGCGTACGAGAAGATGCACCAGGCGCTGCTCCAGACGCATCGCCCCATCGTCTACAGCTTTTGTGAGTACGGTTGGGATTCGGTCTGGGTTTGGGGGCCGGGCGCGGGCGCGAACCTCTGGCGCACGACCGGCGATGTGAATGACACCTATGATCGGATGTCCGTGATCGGATTCTCGCAGGCGGGCCTGGCGAAGTATGCGACCAAGGGACATTGGAACGATCCGGACATGCTGGAGATCGGCAACGGCGGCATGACACCAGACGCATACCGTACCCAGATGAGCCTGTGGTCTCTGCTCGCAGCTCCGCTGCTAGCCGGTAATGACCTCACCAAGATGGACGACATCACTCGGAGCATCCTGATGAACCGCGATGCCATCGCCATCGATCAGGACAGTCTGGGCAGACAAGGTGATCGTGTATCGGCGGTCGGCCCCATTGAAGTCTGGATGCGTCCACTCGCCGGCGGCGATCGCGCGGTGGGAATCTTCAACCGCGGGCCCGCCACGACCTATCCTGTAGGGTTCCGCTTCAGGGAGGTTGGCCTCGCTGGGCCGGTTCGAGTACGGGACGTGTGGAGCCAGAAGGATCTTGGGATACAAAGAGGCTCCTTCTCGGTTATTGTTCCCACTCACGGCGTCGTGCTCTTGCGCCTGTCTTCTCGTCGCCAAGTCCGTCGGTAATGCTGGCCGAATGAGTTGTTTACGTCTCGCACGCAAAGGGTACGAGTTCTCATCTTCCCATAACGACCAGATCTAACTCGCCCTCTTGCTTGATAGCTTTCCAGCCATGGATGAAGTCTCGCGTTGGACGCTATGATGTGACGCGAGCCAGTCTCGTGGGCTAAACTTAGCCGCCGGGAAACCGATGCGAATTCAAGCTGCTGCTACATCTATTATCCAAGGAAAAAGCCAGTCCATGAAAACCATAGGTAGTCTTTCTGCTCTCCTATCAACTGCCATGATTTGCTTGGCCGCACCAGGCGTTACACGGGCACAGTCAGCGCCCTCTAGCGACGTGAAGCCGTCGCTCACACAGGCCCTGGCCGCACCGATCGACTTGAAGTTTGACTTCAGCGCCGGGACTCCGCGGTCGGGGTACACTCGCGTAGCGCCGGGAGCGCTGTACTCAGAGGATGCGGGCTATGGCTATGAGCCCGGCGCAACGGTTGCTAGCGGCGACAACGGCAACACCACGACGAGTGATAAGCCGCTCCTGTTCTCCGCCAAGGTGCCGGAGGGTAATTTCAATGTGACGGTCACGTTTGGTGATTCCTCCGTTGCGACCACCACGACTTTCAAAGCAGAGTCGGGCCGCTTGATGCTGGAGCGTGTAGACATTCCCGCAGGCGAGGTTGAGCAACGCACCTTCACCACCAATGTCCGCACACCGCAACTGCCCAAGCTGCCGATGAATGCCACCGGGCGTGAAGAGGTGAGCTTGGACCAGTTTGACGGCGGCAACACGCGCGATTGGGACGACAAGTTGACCGTGGAAGTGATTAGTCCACATGCGGCCCTGCGCTCCATTGAAATTACGTCGGCGCCGACGGCTCCTACTATTTTTATCGCCGGCGATTCGACCGTAACGGACCGTGACGTCGGCGGCGATGTCAGTTGGGGACAGTTGCTCCC
>Ga0302198_10002223_pt1 | contig 20508 bp, 17 predicted proteins | sample II_Bog_N2_2_FD_193521 | JGI IMG/M metagenome (GOLD analysis project Ga0302198, IMG submission 193521) | Peat permafrost microbial communities from Stordalen Mire near Abisko, Sweden - II_Bog_N2_2 | ecosystem: Environmental > Terrestrial > Soil > Wetlands > Peat | place: Sweden: Abisko... | reverse complement strand
GACGCGAGCAATATGCTGAAGCCGGCATTGGCGCGCGGCGAGCTGCGGGCCATTGGCGCAACCACGCTGAACGAATACCGCAAATACATTGAAAAGGACGCGGCCCTGGAGCGGCGTTTCCAGATCGTGTATGTTGGCGAGCCGAATGTGGAGGATACGATTGCGATTCTGCGCGGTCTGAAAGATCGTTACGAGGCGCACCACAATGTGCGCATCAAGGACTCCGCAATCGTGGCCGCAGCAACGCTTTCGCATCGTTACATCAGCGACAGATTCCTGCCGGACAAGGCGATTGACCTGGTGGACGAGGCAGCGGCTTCACTCGCCATTCAGATTGGTTCTGTTCCGACGGAGATCGATCAGCTCGAACGCGAAAGGACTTCGCTCGAAATTGAGCGCGAGGCATTGAAGCGCGAGACGGACAAGAACAGCTGTGAACGCCGCGATGCAGTGGAGCGCGAGGTTGGCGCGTTGACCGAGAAGATTACGGCACTGCGTTCGCGCTGGACGAAGGAGCGCGAGGCGATCAGCCGCATCAGCGAGTTGAAAAAGAAGATTGAGGCGCTGCGCTTTGAGGCAGAAGAGCAGACTCGCAGGGGAATGCTGGAGCGCGCCGCCCAAATCCAGTACGGCGAGTTACCGAAGGCGGAAGCCGAGCTGAAGCAGTTGAGCGCCCTGCAGGACGGCAATGCGGGCGTGGCGCGCATGCTGAAGGAAGAAGTAGATGAGGAAGATATCGCAGGCATCGTAAGCAAGTGGACGGGGATTCCTGTATCGCGGATGCTCGAGGGCGAAGTCAAGAAGCTTGTCCAGATGGAGACTCGTCTTCGTGAGCGCGTGGTGGGGCAGGACGCGGCGTTAACCGTCGTCGCCAATGCGATTCGTCGTTCACGCGCCGGACTGAGCGATCCGAAAAAGCCAATTGGATCCTTTATTTTCCTGGGTCCCACGGGCGTGGGCAAGACGGAAACGGCACGGGCTCTGGCCGAGTTCCTGTTTGACGATGAGCAGGCAATGGTGCGCATCGACATGAGCGAGTACATGGAAAAGCACGCCGTGGCGCGGTTGATTGGCGCCCCCCCGGGCTACATCGGATACGACGAAGGTGGGCAGTTGACGGAGGCTGTGCGGCGCAGGCCGTACTCGGTCATTCTGTTCGACGAGATCGAGAAGGCGCATCCCGATGTATTCAACATCCTGCTGCAGGTCATGGACGACGGGCGGCTGACGGATTCAAAGGGGCGCACTGTGGACTTCAAGAACACGGTGCTCATCATGACGTCAAATCTGGGTGCTGCTCTGTTGACCGGCGACACGTTGAAGACCGAGCACGATTACGACATGGCACGCGAGTCTGTGATGCGCGTGCTACGCGAACACTTCCGGCCGGAGTTCCTCAACCGCGTGGATGACACCGTAATCTTCCATTCGCTGGGGCATACCGAGATGTCGCACATTCTTGATCTGCGCTTGAATGAAGTGAGCAAGCTTTTGGAAGACCGACAGATTTCGCTGGAGCTGACAGAACCTGCGCGGCAACTGATTTTAATTGCGGGTTCGGATGCAGCATACGGTGCAAGGCCGCTGAAGAGGGCACTGCAACGCATGGTGCAAGATCCGCTGGCCATCAAGATTTTGAGTGGCGAGATTCTGCACGGGGCGCATGTGCGCATCGATGCGGATCGCAACTCGAACCAGTTGCACTTTGAGCCGATGACAAAGGAAGCAATGGCTTAAAGTCAGTTGTCAGTGATCAGTGTGGTTAGAAAAAAACAGGCTCCGCAAGCGCGGGGCCTGTTCTGTTTACCGGTGAGGAGACAGCGCGCTGGAGCGCGGACTACTTGCCGAGAGCAGACTCGATCGCCGCTGTAACCTGGGGCGAGTCGGGCGTGACATTCGGCTCAAAGCGGGCGACGGGGTTGCCATTGCGGTCAAAGAGGAATTTGGTGAAGTTCCACTTGATGTCCCCGGCAAACTGGGGGTCTGTTTCTTTGCCAGTGAGGAAGACGTAGAGGGGAGTCTTGTCATCGCCAAGCACGGAGACTTTCGACATCATCGGGAACGTGACGTTGTACTTGTTGCTGCAGAATTTCTTGATCTCTTCATCCGTTCCCGGTTCCTGCGACATGAAGTTGTTAGCGGGGATGCCGACAATGACCAGGCCCTTGTCCTTGTACTTTTCGTAAAGGGACTCGAGCGCGGCATACTGCGGGGTAAAGCCGCATTTGCTGGCCACATTAACGAGCAGGACGACTTTGCCGCTGTAGCTTTTCAGGCTGACTTGCGGGCCGTCAATGGACCGCATGGTGAAGTCGTAAATGCTCTTCGGTTCAGCGGACAGGCTGGCGCAGGCGACGCACAGCATCAGGATAAGAATCAGTTTGCGCATGGGACCTCCCCCAAATGACTATCTGGGATCATAGACGATTGAGATGGAAGGATTGTTACGGAAATGTCACTAGGCACTATTGGCGCAACTCCACCAGCGTAGCTCCCTGTCCGCCTTCGTTTTGCGCTGCTTCGGCAATCGTGGCTACGTGGGGATGGCCTTTCAGGAATTCCCGGACGCCGCGGCGGAGGATGCCTGCACCGTGGCCGTGGATGATGCGCACGCGCGGCAGCCCAGCGAGGAAGGCGCGGTCCAGATACTTTTCCAACTCTTCTGTGGCTTCATCGACGGTCCGTCCGATGAGGTTGATTTCCATGCGCATGTCATCAGTGTTGGCGCTGGTGACGGTGACATGAACGCCCCTCTGCTTGCGAGCGGCGGCCAGCGGGTCAGCCTTTGCGGCGGATGCTTCAGAGCGTGAAGGTTCGGAGAGTTCATCGCGCTTGACGCGCATTTTGATCGGCCCAAGAGCGACTTCGAATAGGTCCTTCTCGAGTTCGCGTTGCACGACTCCGACTTTGTTCATTGACTTGATAAGAACCTGGTCGCCGGGAGCGACATGCCTGAGGACGTGAGGCTGGGCGTTGGCGTCTCCGACATCGGCGCCGGTGCGGTGGGCGACGACGGTCTGATTGAAGCTCTCCTGAAACTCGCGGCGGAGGCGCAGCATGCGGCGCTCGGCTTCTTTGGATAGCTTTTGCTGGGCGGCGCGGTCTTCAATGGCGCGGACGGTCTCGCGCATCTGGAATTCGAAATCCTTGAGTAGTGATGCAAGTTTTGTTTCGAGATCGCGCGTGTGGTTGCGTAATGCGACGTCGCCCTCGCGCGCAAGCTTTGCTCGTTCCTGATTCAGTGCGTACTGCTGCTCGCGGGCGGCCTTGCGGTCGGCTTCGAGTTGCGCCAAATCGTTGTGCAGCTTGTCGAGGAAGCGCGCGATATCGACCTGCTGCGAGCCAAGACGCTGGCGCGCGGCGGCGACAATGCTGGCGTTGAGGCCCAGGCGCTCGGCGGTTTGTATTCCTGCCGACGCTCCCGGTGCACCGAGTCGAAGCTGGTAGTTGGGGGCCAGCGTCAGTTCGTCGACGCCGGCAGCGGCGTTAAGAACGCCGGGAGTATTAGCGGCGTAGACCTTCAGCGAGGTGTGGTGGGTGGAGATGAGCGACCACGCGCCAGCAACAAGGAAGTGGCTTGCAATGGCAACAGCGAGGGCGGAGCCTTCTTCGGGATCGGTGGCGGAGCCCAACTCGTCCAGCAGCACCAGCGAGCGTGCGTCGGCGAGACGTGAAAGACGGTCGAGATTGGTGATGTGCGCGGAGAAGGTGGAGAGCGCGGCCTCGATAGATTGCGCGTCGCCGATGTCGGCAAGAAAGGCGGTAAAGACAGGGAAACTTGCGGCTGCGGCGGAAATAGGAAGGCCGGCCTGGGCCATCATGGCGAGAAGGGCGGTCGTCTTAAGGGTGACGGTTTTGCCGCCGGTGTTGGGGCCGCTGATTATTAGCTGGCGCTCGGCGGCGGTGAGTTCAAGAGTGAGAGGAACGATACGGCCATTTGTGGCGCGGAGGCGCTTTTCAAGCAGCGGATGGCGGGCAGCCTCGAGGCGGAGAAGCTCGGGCGTGATTGCCGGGGCGACGCAGTCGTAATCGCGAGCGAAACGGGCTCGTGCCTGCAGGCTATCAACCAGTGCCAGGACGCGAGCGCCTTCAACGAGACCCACGGAATAGACGCCGACCTGGCGGGTGAGCGCGACAAAAATTCGATGGATTTCTGCTTGCTCCTCTTCAATGAGACGGACAAGCTCGTTGTTCTGCTCGATGGTTTCTAGCGGCTCGACGTAGACCGTTTGTCCTGACGAGCTAGCTCCGTGGACGACGCCGGAGATGCGGCGCTTGAGCTCGCTGCGAACGGGAATGACGAAGCGGTCGCCGCGGATGGTGATGAGGTCTTCCTGGGTTGCGCCGTCACTGGAGAGTTTGCGCAGCGCAGAGCGGAGGGACTCTTCGATGAGGCGCTGCTGGCGCTCCTGCTCGCGCCGAATGCGGTGCAACTCCGGCGAAGCGTTGTCGGCCAGCGTGCCGTCAGGCTGTATAGTGCGCTCGATGGTCTCGGCTAGTGGGCGCAGGCTCGTGGTCAGTGCTGCGGAGAGTGCGCTGAGGCCCGGGAGCTTGCCGAGAATGCGTGCCGGCGGCGATTGCAGCAGTGACTGCCAGGAGGCTACGTCGTTGGCCAGCCGCGCAACGGCTTGGAGTTCAGTTGATTCAAGGGCCGCGCCGGGAATTTGCGCTTTGGCGGCATGCTGTGTGGGATCAAAGAGGCCGCCTAGGGGGACGGAGATTTGTTCCCCCAGGATCAGCCTGAGTTCGCCCGTGAGTTGGTGCTGGTGCGCAATCCAGACCTCGTCGGTGGACGGTTTCAGATCGAGAATTGCCTGACGGCCGACTGGGGATGCGGAGAAGCCGGCGACAAGCGCGAGTAACGGCTCCCACTCGAGGGTGGCATAGTCGGCGTGTTCGACCGGGGACGGAATGGGATCGAGAAGCGGCATGTACCTCAACTATCTTAGAACCTGTCCTAGAGGTTGAGGCCTGCACCCCTCCCCCCCTATCTCTGTAAAGAAGTGTCTTGTTTCGAATGGGTTACGGCATGGGGGGGCGCCGTAAGTATGTGCTTTCAAAGGAGTTCTTTGCAGATATGTGCTTCTAAAGGAGTTAGGCAGCTTTTTCGGCTTGCGCGGGAGATTTTTGTTCGCCCATGCAGGCAGACTTTGCCCGCAGTTCCGCGCATGTCTTTGGGCGTTCATCCACTCAATTCCCAGTATGCGCCACGGGAACATAATTATCTGTAGTAAAAACAAGGGCTAAGACCTTTGGATACCCCGCAGGCAGAGTTCACCGGTTAGCTGATGCTGGTGAGCGATCCAGGCGTCATCGGTGGGTGGGTTGAGGATGGCGTGGCGGCCCACGGGCGAGGCAGCGAAGCCGGCGACAAGTGCGAGGAGCGGCTCCCACTTGAGGGTGGCGAAGTCGGCGTGTTCTACCGGGGACGGGATGGGGTCGAGGAGCGGCATGGCCTTTAACTATCTTAGCGGGGATCCCGTGATGGAGCACGAGGAGGCGCGTCGACTGCTAATTCGCGTCGTCAAAGTAATCCCGCACCTTATAGGACGTGCGTAGTGCTCTGCCCTTCCACTTATCGAAGATTCTTGCTAGCTCCATGCCACTCACGGAAATAAACCTCGGCCATATCTCCTGCTTGTTCTTCGCCGGGTAGCCGAGAAGGTTATTGATTGAATTGTTGATTGCCCGGACAACGGACTTGTCGGCTTCATTGAGTGTTGGCCAGGTCATCAGGATCTGCCTAACCTCGTCACGACTGAGCCCGAATATGATCTCAAACTCCCACTCGGGGAAAAACGGACCCTCTACGGTTGCTCGCAGGCATTCGCGCACCACTTCACGCTCACAGTCGTCCAAATCGGCCAGCGCCACGGTCTGCTCCTCGTACGCACAATTCTAAGGGCATTAGATCATTCCGAAATGAGGCGTGGCTCTAATTCTCCTTCCCAGCGAGCGACCACGGCGGCGGCCATGCAGTTGCCGATGACGTTCATAGCAGTCCGGCCCATGTCCATTAGCGTGTCGATGCCGAGGAGCATGAGCACTGCGGCGGCAGGAATCTGGAAGCTGCTGGCGACTGCCATCAGAATCACGAGCGTCGCGCGCGGAACGCCGGCAATGCCCTTGCTTGTCAGCATAAGCGTAGCGAGAAGCACGATCTGTTGCGCGACGGAGAGATGCAGTCCCGCGGCCTGCGCGGCGAACAGAGCGGCCATGGAGAGATAAATGCTCGAGCCCGTCATGTTGAAGCTGTAGCCGGTTGGGATGACGAAGGAGACGATCCAGCGCGGCACACCAAACTCTTCCATGCGCTCCATGGCCAGTGGCAGCGCGGCCTCCGACGATGTAGTAGCGAAGCCCAAGGCGGCGGGCTCGGCGACGGCCGCGGCGAATTTGCCCACCGGGATGCGGGCGATGAGGAGGATGAGCGCGAGCACCACGGTGAAGATTGCAAGCGCAACATAGCAGGTGACGAGCAGCTTGCCCAGGGGCAACAGCGTGGCGAGACCCATACTGCCAACGGTGTAGGCGAGGGCTGCGCCGGCGGCTACGGGTGCCATCACCATGATCATGCGGGTGAGGCGGAACATGGTGTCCGTTAGCGATTGCAGGACAGAGAGCAGTGGGGCGCGTTTTGGTTCAGGCAGCATGGCCAGGGCAGTACCGAAGAGCAACGCGAAAACGGCGACCTGCAGGATTTGGTTTTCGGCGACGGCCTTGGCGATGTTCTCCGGAAAAATGTTCAGCAGAATCTGCTGCCAGGTCTCTGGTTGCGTGGTGGACGCGGCACCCTGAATGACAGTCGGCAGCGTAACGCCTGCCCCGGCCTGCGTAATGTCGATAGCGACGGCGCCCAGGATGAGGCCGAAGGTGGTGACAACTTCAAAGAAAATGAGGGCCTTGACGGCCACTCGTCCCACGCCGCTGAGCTGATTGTGCCCGGCGATGCCGGTGACAATGCCGCCGAAGATGAGCGGGGCGACAATCATGCGTATGAGGCGAAGAAAAATATCGCCAAAGAAGTGGGTTTGTGCGGCGAATTGGGGTGCGTCAACGCCGAGTTCTGCGCCGGCTGCCATGGCGAAGAAGGTCCAGACCAGCAACGAACGGCAGCGGATAGCGTAAGGTGCGAAAAGGCCGAATGCTACCCAGCGAAGGGAAACTGCGAGTTGCGCGGGCGCGTGCATGAAGCTTGCGGCAAGGCCCGCGGCGAAGAGCATGGCAGCGACAGCAGAAAGTGCGCCGACGGGAACGCGTAGCGAGGGTGGCTCGGGTTTGCGTTTGATGGATTGGGCGGATGGCTTCAAGAACCCCATTATCCTATGAGTATGCACAAGGTTGCTTTTCTTGAATGCTCCCGCTGCCATTTACACCATGACGCTACAACTCCACAAACAGTCTGCACGGCCTGCAGCGGAACTCTCTATGTTCGCTACGATCTCTCCGACGCAAACGGGATCGCGAAGCGCGACCTGGTTGTGCAAACAACGGTCGACGGTCGCTGGGATGGGATGTGGCGTTATGCCCAGGTGCTTCCCCAAGTGGAGCCGGTGACGCTGGGCGAGGGATGGACGCCGATGCTGAAGAGCCGGCGGTATAAGAACGTCTGGCTCAAGGAAGAAGGCGCCAATCCAACGGGGACCTTCAAGGCGCGTGGACTTGCGCTGGCGGTTACCATGGCGCGATATTACGGATTGAAAAAGCTGGCCGCGCCTTCAGCGGGCAACGCGGGTGGGGCGCTCGCTGCGTATGCGGCCGCGGCGGGGATCGAGGCGCACATCTTTATGCCAAGGGACGTGCCGATGGCGAACCAGGTGGAACGTCTGGCCTACGGTGCGCACTTAACGCTCGTGGACGGGCTCATCTCCGACTGCGGGCGCATCGTGGCGGAGCGCAAGCAGGCCGAAGGATGGTTCGATATTTCCACGCTGAAGGAGCCGTTTCGCGTGGAAGGCAAGAAGACCATGGGATACGAACTGGTGGAGCAACTCGGCTGGGAGTATCCCGATGCGGTGTTTTATCCCACTGGAGGCGGCGTGGGCATGATCGGAATGTGGAAAGCGTTCGAGGAGATGGAGCAGTTGGGTTGGGTGGCGGGGAAGCGGCCTAAAATGATCGCGATTCAGGCAGCGGGATGCGCGCCGGTGGCTCGAGCCTTTGACCAGGGAGAAGCAGTGAGCCAGATGTGGCAGAACGCGCATACTTTTGCCTCGGGATTGCGCGTTCCCAAGCCCTATGGCGACTCGATCATATTGGAAATCGTCCGCGCATCGGGCGGAACCGCGCTGGCGCTGACGGACGACGAGATTTTCGCTTCGCTGAAGGACTGGGCAGCGCACGAGGGGCTGCTTCTGTCGCCGGAAGGCGCGGCAGCTACGGCGGCGTATGATCATCTGCTGGGGACGGGATTTTTGACGGCTCAGGACCGGGTGGTATTGTTCAACACCGGATCGGGGAACAAGTACACCGACGTGTTGGCGGCCAAATTCAGGGCGCTGGGAGCATTTGAGGCGCTGCAGCGCTAGCTTGTTGAACTCGGCGTGGAACTGGGCGCGGAAGCAGGCGCGGCCGACGCACTTTCGCTCGTACTTGAGGATGATTTGGTCTCTGCCGGTGCGGCTGTCTTGCTGGAATCGGGTTTGGATTCCGTCGTAGTTGAATCCGTCTTGAAATCGGTGGAGGATTCGGCGACGGGCGCGGAGTTTTTGCCGGCGTAGTCGTTGACATACCAGCCAGCGCCCTTAAAGTTGAGGGCGGGCGCGGTCAATGGCCGCTCCAGAACGCCTCCGCATTTGGGGCACACTGACTCCGGCGTGTCGGAAAAGTGCTGAATTTTCTCAAACAGGTGTCCGCACTTGGTGCAGCGGTACGCGTATAACGGCAAGTTGTTTCCGCCTCCCGGAAGAAGTGACTACAACTCTATTGTATCGGTTGGGCGGCGAATAATCTCTAAAGCCGCCCTTGCCGAGAATCTTAATGGATCCGCGAAACTTATTTGACTGTTAAGGGCACGGTGGCAATATGGTTTTCCCAGGATAGCGTCAGGGTTCCCGCGGAGCCGCCTGTGCCGGCGAGTGAGTACTTGAGGTTTTCGATGGTTGAGGCCGGCTTGGTCATGGTCATCGGCACGCGGCCCAGGTCCTTTGTCTTGTCATAGACGGTGCCCCATTGGCCGGTCTGGGTGTTGACGACGAGAACCCAGTTGTCAGGATCGGAGACGTCTGCGTAGAGGGTGTAATCACCTGCGGGAACGGCAAGGCTGCCGATCGTCAGGTCTCCATCGGTGTGCAGCTTGGTCGCGGCGTTGGCTCCAGCCCGCCAGACGGGGTAGGTGGGATCGTGGCCAATCTGGTCGTCCTTGGTGAAGAGATGGCCGGCGCGGCCTTTGACGCCAGGTGCACTATAGGTGATGGAGATGGCTTTTCCTGCGATGGTGGCCGACTCGGTCGCGAGCGGGCTCTTGGGAGGGGGCTTGGGTGCGGGGGTCTGGGCGGAGAGGGTTGCTGCTGCAATCAGCAGCCCGGTACATGCGATAAGAGATTTCATGACGATGTTTCTCCTTTGGGGATGTCGCGTGGTGATATGGACGCGCCAACGGGATGATTGTCGCACTGCATGGGTGAGTTGGGAAACTGGACCGCGACGGCTGTTATGATGCGGCGGAAGGAAGACGCATGGTTGAGCACTTGAAATCTGGGTCCGCTGGGGCGCGTTTCCGGGAAGCTGTACGGGAAGAACACCCGCTGCAAGTGGCGGGGGCCATCAACGCGTACGCGGCGCGCCTTGCGGAAGCGACGGGGTTTCGCGCGCTCTATGTTTCGGGCGGCGGCGTAGCAGCCAATTCTCTCGGCATGCCGGATTTGGGCATCAACACCATGGAAGACGTTCTCATCGATGTGCGGCGGATTACCGACGCGAGCAGTTTGCCACTGCTGGTAGACATCGACACGGGCTGGGGCGGAGCATTCAATATTGCCCGGACAATTCGGTCGATGATCAAGGCCGGCGCGGCTGCCGTGCACATGGAAGACCAGGTGGGCCAGAAGCGCTGCGGGCATCGTCCGGGGAAAGAGCTGGTATCGGCGCACGAAATGGTCGACCGCATCAAGGCGGCCGTGGACGCTCGGACCGACGAGCAGTTTGTCCTGATGGCACGGACCGATGCACTGGCCAATGAAGGCATGGCTGCCGCGATTGAGCGTGCGCAGGCCTATGTGGCGGCGGGTGCGGACATGATCTTTGCCGAGGCGGTAACTGAACTCGCGCAGTACACCGAATTCCGTAAGGCTGTAGGCGTGCCGATCCTGGCCAACATTACGGAGTTTGGCCAGACGCCGCTGTTTACGCGGGATGGATTAAAAGCCGCCGGCGTGGACATTATTTTGTATTGCTGCGGCGCGTACCGGGCAATGAACGCGGCGGCGCTGAAGGTGTATGAGGCGATCCGCGCAGAGGGTACGCAGAAGAGCGTGGTGGGGCTAATGCAGTCGCGAGCGGATCTGTATAAGTATTTGGACTATCACTCGTATGAAGCGAAGCTGGATGAGCTGTTTGCGAAAGGCAAAGAGTAGACAGCCGCCAGGTTTTTCCATTAAGTTGATGCTCGCGGAGAGTAAAAATGAGTGAACAAACAGCCTCGCCCCCGGCGTTTAAGCCGAAGAAATCCGTGGCACTTTCCGGCACACCGGCGGGCAATACATCGCTGTGTACCGTGGGCCATAGCGGCAACGATCTGCATTATCGCGGATACGATATCAAGGACCTGGCACGGCACTGCGAGTATGAGGAAGTCGCGTATTTGCTTGTGCATGGCAAGCTGCCCAATGCCGCGGAGCTAGGATCCTACACAGTGAGCCTCAAGCCGCTGCGCAGTTTGCCCGCTGCGGTAAAGCAGGCGTTGGAACTGCTGCCGCCCACCACGCATCCCATGGACGTGCTGCGAACGGGCGTGTCAGTACTGGGTTGCGTGTTGCCCGAAGCTGCGGATCACAGCGATGCGGGCGCGCGGGCGATTGCAGATTCGCTGCTCGCGTCGCTCGGCTCGATGCTGCTCTATTGGCACCACTATGCGCGTAACGGGCGGCGCATCCAAGTGGAGTGCGAAGAAGACTCCATCGCTGCGCATTTTCTGCATCTGCTCCATGGAGAAAAGCCGAGTGCCGAATGGATTGCGGCGATGCAGGCTTCGCTGATCCTGTATGCGGAGCATGAGTTCAACGCTTCCACATTCACCGCGCGGGTGATTGCGGGTACGGGGTCGGATATCTATTCGTGCGTTTGCGGAGCCATCGGTGCGCTGAAGGGGCCCAAGCATGGCGGCGCAAATGAAGTGGCACTGGAGATTCAGCAGCGCTACGAGACTGCGGACGAGGCGGAGGTGGATATTCGCCGACGCGTGGCAGAACGCGAAGTGATTATCGGCTTCGGGCATCCGGTGTACACCATCAGCGACCCGCGCAGCGACATTGTGAAGGAAGTGGCACGGGGACTGGCGGTTGCTGCTGGAGATACGCGGCTATTCGATGTGGCTGAGCGCATTGAGTCCGTGATGCACGAGGTCAAGCGCATGTTTCCGAATCTCGATTGGTACTCGGCGGTTGCTTATCATCGGATGGGGATTCCCATCGATCTGTTTACGCCGCTGTTTGTGATTGCACGGACGGCGGGGTGGTCCGCGCATGTGATTGAGCAGCGGCAGGACGGAAAGATTATCCGGCCGTCGGCGAATTACACCGGGCCGGAGAATCTGAGGTTTATCCCGATGGAAGAGCGGCCATAAAGGAGTTCATTTGTCATCGCATATCAGCAATGAGCGCCCGGCGCCGGATCAGGTTCTTACCGACATCGCGGACTACGCCCTGAGTTATGAAGTTACAAGCGAGTTAGCTTATACGACCGCACACTATTGCCTGCTGGATACACTAGGCTGTGGGCTTGAGGCGCTTGAGTATCCGGCATGCACCAAGCTGCTCGGCCCCATCGTTCCCGGCACCGTAGTTCCGCACGGCGCAAAGGTCCCGGGCACCAACTATCAGCTTGACCCGGTGCAGGCGGCGTTCAATATCGGCGCCATGATTCGCTGGCTCGACTTCAATGACACATGGCTTGCGGCGGAGTGGGGTCATCCTTCCGACAACCTCGGCGGCATTCTTGCCACAGCCGACTGGCTATCCCGTACAGCTGTTGCGAATGGCAATCCTGCGCTGACCATGCGCGATGTGCTGACGGCGATGATCAAGGCGCACGAAATTCAGGGTTGCCTTGCGCTGGAGAACTCATTCAACAAAGTTGGCCTCGATCACGTAGTGCTGGCGAAAGTGGCTTCAACCGCAGTGGTTTGCAAACTTCTCGGCCTGACTCGCGAGCAAAGCATCAACGCGATCTCACTGGCGTGGGTGGATGGGCAAAGCCTGCGCACCTATCGCCACGCGCCAAATGCCGGCTCGCGCAAAAGTTGGGCAGCCGGCGACGCGACTAGCCGCGCAGTCCGTCTCGCACTGATGGCGCAGGCGGGTGAGATGGGCTACCCGTCAGTGCTGACCGCGAAGACATGGGGATTCTATGACGTGTCATTCAAAGGGCGTCCATTCAGCTTTCAGCGGAGTTACGGCAGTTATGTTATGGAGAACGTGCTGTTCAAGATTAGTTATCCCGCGGAGTTTCATGCACAGACCGCGGTAGAAGCCGCGATGAAGCTCCACCGGCAACTGGCCGAGCGCGCGCAGAACGCCTCGGCGATCAAGTCCGTCACGGTTCGCACGCATGAGGCGTGCCTGAGGATCATCGACAAGAAGGGACCGCTCGCAAACCCCGCCGACCGCGACCACTGCGTGCAATACATGATTGCGATTCCGTTGATCTTCGGCCGCCTCACGGCACGCGATTACGAAGACGCAGTGGCCGCCGATCCGCTTTGGGGACCGCGCATTGACGCAGTGCGCGAACGCATCACATGCGTGGAAAAACCTGCGTTCACAACCGACTATCACGATCCGGACAAGCGCTCTATCGCCAACTCTCTCCGCATGGAGTTGAATGACGGCACGCTGTTGGAGGAGACGGTTGAATATCCTATCGGGCATAGGCGCCGGCGTGAAGAGGGAATGCCGCTGCTGATCGAGAAGTTCAAGACCAATCTGCGCCGCCGCTATGACGAAGGTCGGCAGGAACGGATTCTTGCCGCGTCGCTCGATCGCGAAAAGCTCGCGGCGATGCCGGTGAACGAGTATGTGGATCTGTACACATTCTGAATGAAGCGCGAGCGGCGGAGGGTGCGATATACTCCGGTTCGCAAGAGAAAGTGGAGGTTTTGCTATGCGGAAAAATGCAATTTTGAAGATGGCGGCGGCCGGGATGATGGCTGTAGCAATGACGACCGCACCTTTGGCGGTGTTGGCGCAGGGCGGCGATACAGTTCTTAAGCCTGCGGACACGCAGAAACTGTTGCCTGCCAGCGTTTTTTATCGCGCGCAATCGGCGACCACGCAGTTGAGGAACTCTGGCGGCGTGAAGTTTGGCGACGGGTACCTCGTACTCGCAACAATGGTGGATACGAGCGGGTATTCGTCTGACGTGGCGTCGAAGTACCAGGCCTATTTCATCACCGAAGTTCCCATCAAGATCGGCGGACAGAGCCTGGGTGCGGGTGCGTATGGCATTGGGTTTGTGGCCGACAATAAGTTTGTAGTGACTGATGTAGGCGCGCACGATGTACTGACGGCGGCCACGGGCGACGACGCTGGGCTTAAGCGGCCCACGCCGCTGCAAGTGATGGCGGACCCGGCAGGCGGCTACAGACTCTATTCCGGACGCCGGTATGTAAGCTTTACCCGGTAGGCACTGGAAGACCGCAGATAGTTGATTCCATTCAGTGGGCTGGAATTCCTGGCGCCAGCAGCGACGCCAGAGATTCCGGCCCACTGCGTTTGCGTTTGACTGCGTTCACGTGCGAGTGAGATTCTTTTCGCAACAAGAGAGGTAGATGCCTTGCCGCTGACGCTGACAGTCAACAAATTGAATACAACGGTTGACGTTTCGCCGGACACACCGCTGCTATGGGTACTGCGCGACGTGCTGAATTCGACGGGCACCAAGTACGGATGCGGGATGGGACTCTGCGGCGCATGCACCGTGCTCTTGGACGGGAAGGCAGTGCGCTCATGCATGACGCGGGTGAGTGGCGCTGTGGGCCGGGCAATCACAACGATTGAAGGACTTTCCCCGGATGGTCTGCACCCGGTGCAGGTGGCTTGGGAGGCGATCGATGTGCCTCAATGTGGCTACTGCCAGGCCGGCCAGATCATGTCTGCCGCAGCCCTGCTGGCGCGCACGCCTCATCCCACCGACGCGGAGATCGACACAGCAATGAGTGGCAACCTCTGCCGCTGCGGAACCTATCCTCGAATTCGCCAGGCCATCCATGAGGCTGCCAATGCCGGCGCAGCAGCGCGCAGCGAAGGAGGGTCACCCGATGCAAGTCAATCGTAGATCTTTTCTGCAGATGAGTGCTCTCGCTGGCGGCGGATTTGCGCTGAACATGTACCGCTCGCCGCTTGCCGCCGCGCAGGGGGCCGGGAAGCCGCCTGACCTCACACCGCAGGCATTTATTCAAATCGCGCCGGATGGCATAGTCACCATCATGGCCCGCGCTTCTGAAACTGGTCAGGGCATGCGCAACATGCTGCCGATGCTCATTGCGGAGGAACTGGACGTCGAGTGGAAAAACGTCCGCGTGCAACAGGCCGACCTGAACGAGAAAAAATACGGAATACAGTTTTCCGGCGGGTCCGCGAATACTCCGGTAGGCTGGGAACCCATGCGGCGCGTGGGCGCGGCCGGCCGCGAATTGCTGATCACCGCAGCGGCGCAGAGTTGGAATGCGCCGGCAACGGAATGCAGTACGCAGCCAGGTCGCGTGATTCATTCTGCGTCGGGCCGTTCTGCCAGTTATGGAGATCTGGCTGCCAAGGCAGCCGTGCTGCCCGCGCCCTCACTCGACAGCGTGAAGCTGAAAGACCCCAAGGACTACCGCATCATTGGGCACTCGCAAGCGGGCGTGGACACCCATTCGATCGTCACCGGGAAGCCGATCTTTGGCATTGATATCAAGCTGCCCGGAATGCTGTACGCATCCATTGAGAAGGCTCCAGTGTTCGCCGGAAAGGTGAAGACAGCTAACCTTGATGAGGTGAAGGCGCTGCCGGGCGTGCGCCATGTTCTGATCATTGACGGCGGCATTACTCCCGCGGCCTTCACACCCTGGGAACCAGGCATGGAGCCGGGAATCGCCATTGTGGCCGATACCTGGTGGCAAGTGCAGCAAGCCCGCAAGCAGTTAAAAGTCGACTGGGACCTGGGCCCGGCCGCGACGCAAACTAGTGAGGGATTCAGGAAGCGCGCCGGAGAACTGCTCCAGGCTACGCCGGCAAAAACGTTGCGCAAGTATGGTGACGTGGACGTTGTGCTCAGGTCGTCAACCAAGGTGGTTGAGGCGACTTATGAGTATCCGTTCATTGCGCACGCCACCATGGAGCCGCAGGGCTGCACCGCGCACTGGAAGGACGGCAAGCTCGAAATGTGGACCACGAGCACGTTGCCAGTGGACGGCCGCGGGTTGGTAGCAAAGACGATCGGTATCCAGGAAAGCGACATCACGACCCACATGGTGCGTGGGGGCGGCAGTTTTGGCCGTCGTCTGCAGAACGATTACGCGGTTGAAGCCGCGTGGATCGCGAAGCGTGTAGATGCGCCGGTGAAACTGCTCTGGTCGCGCGAAGACGATGTGACGCACGACCCTTTCAGACCAGGCGGTACCGTTGGCCTGAAGGCCGGTCTCGATGCGCAAGGCAAGTTGACCGCGTGGCGGCATCACCTGGTTACGTTTGGCGATGACAATAACAGCGCTCCTGGCGGGGGCATCGGTTCTGATTCCTACCCATCAGGATTTGCTCCGGCTTACGCACTATATACATCTGCGCAGCCTCTCATGCTGAGATGCGGGGCCATGCGGGCCCCCGGGGACAATGCGTATTGCTGGGTGTCGCAGTCATTTCTGGATGAGGTGGCGCACGAAGCAGGACGCGATCCTCTCGAATTCCAACTGGAGCTTCTAAGCAACAAGCAGGCGCCCTGGAGATCAAATGGCAAGGACGAAGTTGGCGATCATGAGCCGCACGGACAGGAGGTTCTAATCCCTGAACGCTTCAAGGGAGTGCTTGAACTGGTCGCGGAGAAGTCGGGCTGGGCAAAGCGCCCGAAAGAGCCGGGCCGCGGCATGGGAATTGCAGCGTGGTTCTGCCACCTGGGCTACTTTGCTGAAGTGGCCGATGTGAGCGTGGACGCCAGCAACAAGGTTACCGTGCACCACGTGTGGGCCGCGGGCGATGTGGGAAGCCAGATCATCAATCCGCAGGCGGCAGAGAGCATGGGCTTCGGCGGCGTCATCGATGGCATGAGCGAGATGGGGCAGGAGATCACTCTGGTTGAAGGCAAGGTGCAGCAGACGAACTTTCACCAGCACGCGATTCTGCGCATGCGCCAGACCCCACCCATTGATGTGTATTGGCGCAAGACGGACTATGCGCCTACCGGGCTGGGCGAGCCCACGCTGCCCCCGATTTTGCCGGCGGTGAGCAATGCTATTTTCGCTGCCACGGGAAAGCGGATACGCACGCTGCCCTTGCAGAGGAGCGGGTTCAGCTGGGCTTGAAGCGTCTCGTTTCCAGACCACGAACTGAATCTCGGTTGTGCGCCTCCATTCGATGCGCTCTCGTTAATTGAGGGCGCTTGATGTCACAAATCCCTTGAATCAGCCACACTTAAGTGAACCTGCGAATTGCGTGATGTGTATTTGCGCGATTCATCGGGGTTTTCTGCGGGAATCTGCAGATGATTCCGGCGGGCAGCACCCATACAGAACTTAGAGGAGAATCTGATGTCGAATGGCTTGGTTAGACTTACCCCCGATGTCTACGATCTGGTCCAGACCGGAATCGATAGTGGACACTATGACACTGCCAGCGAGGTGTTGCGGGCTGCATTGCGCGCCTTGCATCGCGAACAGAAAATTTCAGAACGGCAGCGGCTTGCGGGCAGCGTTGCTGAAGGGGATGTGTTCAGGAAACTATGGGAGAATTCCGTACAGTCTTCGTCGCGGCTGAACCGCGATTAGCCCCGAGGCTGTTGGCCGGGTTTCCGATTTTGGTCTGGATTCGACAACGCCTGGAGCGGAATTCTCGTGAGCAAATGAGGCTTGAAAGGTTCAACCGGAGGGGCGCGCTACATAGCTCGAAAGGCTGCGTAGAGGGTTGCAAAAGCGCCGAAATGACTGCTCCGGAGGTTGCGTCTCGCGTCGACACGTACCGTGGGGGCAGTCCCGCGCAGGTGTTTGGGTTGCAGAGAGTTGAACTGATCGAGCAAGTGGGTTGCAGAGAATCTGTCATTTCTTCTGCGAGCCGCAGACGATTTACGACTAAACTATTGACTATAAACGACTTGCATTGAATATTTGTGTGTGCAATTGCGATTCGATATTCATATTCGCGCTGGGCTTCACTGTGGGTACGGACACGAATCAGGGTGCCCTGCGCTCGGATGATGGTCGGCTATGCAGACTGTTAACGGACGCGCGATATGGTGCGGACGTAGGGGGCTTGTGCGCGACCGGGGAAGATGTGCCAGGTGGTCTCTTTAAGGAAAAAGTCACTGGTCAATCATTGGTGCCGGGGCTAGTATTCTGGCATGCGCCCACTTTTTGTATTAGCTTTTTTTCTTGCAAGTTCTTCGTGTTTTGCGCAGACTGCTCCATCGGGCACATCCCAGGCGATGCCCGGCACAGATGAAATTCTGGCACAGGAGCAGCTTCTTTGGAAGCTCTATGCGAGCGGCGATCTGGAAGGGCTGGATAAGTTGATCTTGCCGGAATTTACCAGCATCTCGAGGAAGAAGATAGCAGGCCGCGATGAGATTCTGGCCGCGACGAAGCAGAACCAGCGGACATGCACCGTGGACCCCGTGACCATCAAGCATCCGCTGATTACGATGCTTTCTCCGGACACGGCCACGATTGTGTACGTGGCGACAATTAAAAGAACCTGCGACAACCTCAAAGGCAAATCGGAAAACAACATGAGCACAGTGTGGGTGCGGCGCGACGGTGCGTGGAAGGCGCATCTTCATTCGGAACTCGTTACCTCCTCATTTGCCGTCCAGGCCCATTAGAGCCGTTGCGACGGGGGAACCGGACGGAGATATTTGCCCAGCAACAATTCAGACAGAAAGAGAGTGCCGCATGAAGTTGATTGCCCCTCAGAGGCCTGTTGAGACGAGCAGGATGGATTGCCGGCGTGGATTGCGGAGGACGGCCGCATTGATGCCGCATTTGCTGGCGGGACTTGTGCTGATCGCCGCGGGTCTAGAAGGGCGTTCGCAGGCGAAGCCGCATGTTTCGGCGCCTCATTCTGTTGCCGCGCTTCCGGCTTCGCCTACGGAGGAGATCATTGCCGCTGAGAACACATACAACAGGTATTTTGTGCAGGGAAACCTTTTGGAATTGAAGAAGGTGATGTCGGCTGACTTCGCGACGGTGCAGGAGCTGATTTGGGATCGGGATCAGCTGGTTGATTTTGTGAAGCAGATGCAGCCGGTGTGCCACTTTTTCCCGATAAAGATTGTGGAGCCGACGGTGGCTTTTCTTTCACCCGATGTTGCAACGATTGTTTACCACGCTCCGGAAACGGCTAACTGCGGCGGGAAAACCATCGCTGGCAACGTGAACATTTCGAGCGTGTGGGTGAAGCGCGAAGGGCGCTGGCAGATGCAGTTGCATACCGAGAATGCGGATATTCCGGGGTTGTGAGGCGGGCTTCCGGCTGCGGGTGGTCCGCGATGAAGCGCTGGCTGTGGCATGAAGGTATCGCGTGATCTGAAATGTGTATGCGGCGGGTCTCGTGCCATTGGCGCAATGGTGGTTAGCCCCGCGCTTTCAGCGTGGGGTGGACGCGTGCAATAGAATGGAAGTCCCGTAGGGACGGTGCATGATGGCTCACACGTACGCAACCAATTTCATTCATTGCATCTTCAGCACCAAGGAACGCAAGCTGATCCTTGCCGCCGACCGAATGGCGGATTTGTATGCATATCTGGGAGGCATTGCTCGGAGCGAGGGATTCACTCTGGTGGCCGCTGGAGGGACCGCGAATCACGTTCACCTGCTGATTATTTTGCCGCCAACGGTGTGCCTGGCGACGGCGATTCAGAAGCTCAAGGGAAGTTCATCGCGGTGGTTGGGCAAGGGCTTCGCCTGGCAGGAGGGTTACGGCGCTTTTAGCGTCAGTCCGTCGCAGGTGCCGGTGGTTAAGAGGTACATCGCGAATCAGGGGGCCCATCATCGTAAACATAGTTTCGAGGAGGAGTTTACGACGCTCCTGCGGATTTGTGGTGTCGAATTCGATCCGCAGTTTGTGTTTGGTTAAGTTTCCAGCGTCCCTACGGGACTCGTCGGGTTTGGGGGGAACGCGTACCCCACGTTGAAACGCTTACCCCACGTTGAAACGCGGGGCTAACGACCGTTGCGCCTACGGCGCGGAGGGACGATGCGAGAGGTTAAGGGGTTGAAGTTCGTGGCGTCCCAGATTCCAAACGGGGAACCTGGGGCACCCGGCTATGGTCTCCTACCCTTCGCGAGAAAAAACGAAGGATGGCGCGCCCGGCGCCGTTCGGTACCGGAATCTCATTCTCATTTGTGAGAGGTCGAGGTGGGGTATCCAGCTCGGAAACTCACAAAATTGTGGTCAAATACCCGCTATGGACATTCTCGATCTTTTCAATGGCGACCTTTTGGAGTTGCCGAGGAATCGTTCAGAAGAAGACTACAAGGAGTTTCTCAAGAGTTGGTTCGATGAATTTCATTCCACGGTTGATTCATTGGTTGGTGGCGATTGGGTTTGCCAGCAGCTCAAAGCGAATAAGGCCGTCGTTGTGTCCCTAAGCGACGGCATTCTGGCCGCTCTCGACTCTTACTTCAATGGCTTTCCGAGCGAGGCGTTCGACCACTTTAGTGATGCAATAGCCGCTGTACGGCCTTGGCTTGCTCCGTTGGCTTCTCTTGAGGATGTATCCGGGGAGCTACAGTTCCTCTACAGGATTCGGACCGGCAGTCTGACAGATTTTTCCCGTGGAGATCTCTTCCACATACCATTCGAAATGCGCACGCTTGTAAAGCCACAGCGATACAGCATCTCTGGGCTTCCTTCGCTCTATCTCGGCGGCTCGGTTTGGGCTTGTTGGGAAGAGTTGGGAAGGCCCAGTTTCGAGAAAATGCAGATTTCGCGATTCAGGGCAGTAGAAGGGTCGAGTATTCAGCTATTGGACCTCGGGTTTCGACCAGCAATGATTGCCGCGTTCATGGTTACCCACCCAAGAAGTTACGGCCTGGAAGGAAAAGCCGCCAAATTCGTTCTCGCGCATGCCATCTGCTGGCCATTGTTCGCGGCTTGCTCCGTCCAT
>Ga0302198_10002212_pt1 | contig 20563 bp, 18 predicted proteins | sample II_Bog_N2_2_FD_193521 | JGI IMG/M metagenome (GOLD analysis project Ga0302198, IMG submission 193521) | Peat permafrost microbial communities from Stordalen Mire near Abisko, Sweden - II_Bog_N2_2 | ecosystem: Environmental > Terrestrial > Soil > Wetlands > Peat | place: Sweden: Abisko... | reverse complement strand
CTAGCAACCCCGCAGCTATGATGCGTTGGATGCCGGCTTCCTCGAAGGCCTGGTCGGTCGCCAGCACGCTGCCTGGAAGGTTCACGGCGCGCGTGGCGTCTTCAATCACGAGGCAATCGAAGTCGAGCGCCGTGCCGTCGATGGCGGAGAAGCGTACGCAGAAATCGTAGGCTAGTCCGCATAGGAAAAGCCGCGTAAGACCGCGCTCGCGCAGGTATCCCGCGAGGCCAGTCGGCGTAAGGTGGTCATTCTCGAGGAATGCCGAGTAGGAATCAATGTCCCTGCGGAAGCCCTTGCGCAGGATCAACTCGGCATGCGGAACCGAGAGCGCGGGGTGGAACGCGGCGCCAGGAGTGTCCTGTACGCAGTGATCGGGCCACAGCGTCTGCGGGCCGTATGTCGCTTCAATCGTCCGGTACGGCTGCGCGTACGCGTGAGAGCTGGCAAACGAAATGTGCTTCAGCGGATGCCAGTCCTGCGTCAGCACGATGTGCTCAAACCTCTGCGCCAGCAAATTGACGACGGGGACGATCTCGTCGCCGCCTGCGACCGCCAGCGCACCGCCGGTTCCATTGACTGCGGGGCAGAAATCGTTCTGCAGGTCAATAACGAGGAGCACGTCGGTGGCGGAGTCGAGGACCATATCTATAAGTTTGGCATGATCCGCAATACCTTGGGAGACGATTTTGCCGAGGGTCTTGTACGCTTATGGAGATTCGATCGGGGGACAGACGGAAATGTCGCGGGTGACTCTATTCTCGCTGCTGTTGGCTCTGCTGGTGGGAATCGGAATCCGGCTGTGCACGGACGGACAGAGGGACGCTTGCGCGGGCTACCTGGCCGGCGATACGGCGGCCCAGAAGTCAGAGTGGGTCCTGTCGGGGACGCGAGAGATCGAGGTTCCCTGCACCGACTGGATCACGCGCCAGCCGCTGCGGGTGCAAATTCTCTGCCTCGTGGACCTAGTGCTGGCCGTATTGTTTCTGCTTAACGCGCTCTCGGACCTGCGCGAGTGGCTGGAAATGCGGCGGCGCATGCGTGGGCCTATCTGACGGTCGACAGCTTGACCAGAAGCGCTGATTGCCAATTGCCGCCGGGGGGCGGGTTGCTGTTTCTGTAGACTCATCTGCATGAGCGAACATGCAAAATTGCACCCTGTCATAGGGGAGACGCGGGTGCGCGTACGATATGCGGAGACCGACCAGATGGGCGTGGTCTACCACGCAAATTACCTGGTGTGGTTCGAGGTCGGGCGGGTCGAACTGATGCGGCAACAAGGACTTAACTACAAGCTGCTGGAGTCTGACGAAGGCTGCTGGATCGTTGTGGCCGAAGCTACGGCGCGCTACAAGTCGCCCGCCCGCTACGACGATGAGCTGATTATCGAGACCACCGTGCGCGGTGTGCGCGGGCCGGTGATCCGTTTCAGCTATAGAATTCTGCTGGCTGAGAACCGGCATCTGCTGTGCGAGGGCGAGACCACCCACGTGGTAATCGGACGCGACATGAAGCGTCGCTCTATCCCAAAGAAATATGCAGAGCTTCTGGGGGCTGGCGCATCTGATACCAGTGTCTAAACCTTTAGAAGGAGATGTGATGAGCGAAACGACGGCAAAAGTCGCGCTGATTACTGGCGCGAACAAAGGCATCGGGCTGGAGACGGCGCGGCAACTGGGTAAGCTTGGAGTCACAATCCTGGTCGGCGCGAGAGACTTAAAGAAGGGCGAGGAAGCGGCCGAAGTCCTGCGCGGGGTGGGGGTAGACGCCCGGGCCGTCAAGCTGGATGTAGTCAACGAAGCCGACCGCACGGCAGTCGCGAAGTACATCGAGAAGGAGTTCGGGCGGCTGGACATCCTGATCAACAACGCCGGCGTGATGCTGGACCCACGCGGCAGCGGTGGCTGGCCCACCAACCAGACCAGCACCACCCCGCCGCAGGTCCTGCGCGATACCTTCGAGACCAACTTCTTCGCCGTGGTCGCCCTGACGCAGACGCTGCTTCCTCTCATCCGCAAGAGCCCGGCCGGACGCATCGTAAACTTGTCCAGCGTTCTCGCTTCGTTGAAACTGCATGCGACTCCGGGTTCGCCAATCTACGATGCCAAGACGTTTGCGTATGACGCGTCAAAGTCCGCGCTGAACTCATTCACCATCCACCTGGCGCACGAATTGCGCGGCACGAAGATCAAAGTCAACTCGGCGCATCCAGGATGGGTGAAGACGGAGATGGGCGGCGACGGCGCGCAGATGGAACTTGTCGACGGCGCGAAAACGAGCGTGGAGCTTGCGACGCTGCCGGACGACGGGCCGACTGGTGGCTACTTCCACATGGGCGAGGCGCTGCCGTGGTGATCGGCCTGCAGACAAACCAGAGGTGACTCCGGCGGGCACAGACATGATCTCGCCGCAAACTACGGTTATGCGAAGGCTGCCGCAGCAAAGCGGATAGGGATCGACAGAGGCCACAATACGGTCCTGTCGCCGGTCCACACAACTTCCCTATTTTGCGGGAGCGAGGGCCGCGCTGCCAGCAGCGCCGGAGTAGCGACCGAGCACGCCAGGCGCACCACGAACGATCCAACACAGGCATTCATTCCCGTTCCCAACCCCAGGTGCCCGGCCGTTGGGCGGGTTATATCCATGCGGTCAGAGTTCTCGAATCGATCCGGGTCGAAGTTCGCCGAGTCGATTTCCAGGATCACCAACTGCCCTTTCCCGATATGGATTTCCCCAATCGACAGGTCGCAGGTAGACCTGCGATATAGAGTGTGGACCACGCCGGCGTAGCGCAGCAGTTCCTCCGTGGCATTCGGCATCAGCTTCGGGTTATCGATCAGTTTTGCGATCTGGTCAGGAGACTTGATCAACGCAAGCCATGCTTTGGCGAGAAAGCTAGGCATCGTTTGCGTGAGCCCAAAGAACATCGACTTGCTCAGCAGAAGCTCCCTGCCGTCCAGCATGCGATCCAATTCCTGTTCAGGCACACCGCTCGGCTGAGCTGGCCTCAGTTCGGAGCCCTGCAGGGCTGTCCCGTCCGTTGCGGGCCCGTAAAACAGGATCTCGCAGATCTGGGCCAGGCGGCGGGAGTAGACCGCCTCACCGCCGTTCAGAGTGACCAGCAGGGTAGTGGCCCAGGGATGGATGATGTCGCGCACCAGATCGATGCGACGCCGCCCCTTGATCTGCCGGAACCGGAGGAACAGTGTCTCTTCCATATGGCGACGCCACGCTGCGGTGCTCATGCGGGTCATGTCGGCCTGCACGTCGGTATAGAGCCGCGCGGGGTGAGCGCTCCCCTGAGCCGTCGTCGGCTCATTGGAGGCGGTGGATTGACACAAAGCCGGTTCACGCAACGCCGTGGACACATCTGCGTACCGGCTCAGTATCCATGCGTTCCGTGCAGCATCGAAACACGGTGCGCCGGGCAATGCCGGTCTGAACGGAATAGGCATCGGTCTCAAAGTCTCCGTCGTGGATATCGCAGAGTCTATAAGCGGCCTACGCGCAAGGTTGTCACTGGATTGTCAAACCATTGTTGCGCACTTGTTAGCTGCGGTCGGACAACCGGCAGCTAGGTGCGCGGCGCTCGCGCGGTCTGCCATGCCTTGGCATACTTCCAACTGGTGTAGGTGGCGTGATAGAGGTGCAGCAGCAGGCCTTCGCGGCCATCGAGAAAGCCAAGACGGAAAACATAGTTCCACAGAAAGGCCAGCCGCGGAATGACTGCGACGTTGAAGACGAAAGCAGGCCACGAACGGCTCACCTTGCCGGCGGCGACCAGAAGTTCGCAGCCAAGCGAACTGTACCGGTCCATGTGTTCGATGTAGTTTTCCAGCGTCGGGTAAGCGTGGTGGATCAGGTCGTAGTCGAGCGTGGAGGCATGGCCGTCGAAAGCGATGGTCTCGTGGACAGGGCGGTTCTCAAACTGCGGCGGAGTAGTGAAGTTGGCGGCGGTGCGCCGGAACAGCCGCAACTTGGGATCGGGATAAAAGCCACCATGCTTGATCCAGCGCCCCAGAAATAGATTGCGGCGGCGGATGTAATACGCGTCGACGGGCGGGTTCGTGGGCAGCAGCATCCGGATCTGGTGCTGGAGCTTGGGACTCAGCTCTTCATCGGCGTCGAGCGAAAGAATCCACGTGCCCGTGCACTTGGCGATGGCCGAGTTCTTTGAGCCGGAGAAACCCTTCCAGGGCTCGTCGAACACCTTGGCATTAAAGGATCTGGCGATCTCCACGGTGTGATCGGTCGAGGCAGAATCCAGGACAATGATCTCGTCGGCAAACTGGACGCTCGCCAGTGTCCGCGCAAGGTTCTCTTCTTCGTTCTTGGTGATGATGGCGACCGAGAGTGTTTGCGTCGTGGACAATGGCGTCAAGATCCTCTCCCGATTGCTCGCACCTGGTGGTCTGGAAGGTGAGGGTAGATTCGTTCAGGCCAGAGGTCTACATGTTCTTCGGCCACGGATAATGCAGCGTTTTTGGTGCATACAGCCTTCGACGAGAAAGTATGGCAATTAGTCGCAGTGAAAGTGATCTTTACGATTCGTTTAGGTCGCCAGATGAACCCCGGCGACGATTTGGAGTGATCAACGACAGTTTAGCGGATGACGGCTGCGCTTGATACAGGAGACTGTGTCCGCGAAGGTTACATTCAGGATTACTTCGTGCCGTCTGACGCCAGGGAAATCGACGGATCGCCGAGATGTTCGCGAAGCAGTCTCTCGGTGAGCGGGATCAGGGCCTCGCCCGTCTTCGGCAGAACGAACGCGCCGGCCGATTCCGACCACTCCAGTTTGAAGCTCGTAGACTGCGCAGAGATCCACACCTGGCGGACGGGCGTGTTCGGAGTGACGACGAACTTGCTCGACCCGTTCTCGAAGATGATGTTCATCACGCCGTTGTTGTCCTCAAACTCGAAGCTGCCCGAGTCGTCTTCGGCGGCAATCAGCGCCTGCTTGAGAGATTCGAGAGCGTTTTCGGATTCGCGGCGGAAACTGGCTTCATCAAGCATGCGTCTAGTGTAGTGGAGTCAAGGCGGCGCGCGCAGACAGTTGAAGCGCACTTCGCGCGATGTTACTCTTACGGAAGTTCGACTCTCGTACACTCCTCTCAGAGTCCAAGCCGGCGTCCACGATGATGCGGCTGCCTTGCCCCGGTTACCCAACACAGACTCGTACCCCAACCCGCTACCGGCACGCCCAAGAACCTAACAATCGAAAAATTGAGGATCACGCCAATGAAGCGATTCTGGACGCTAGGTGTAGTTCTGGCTCTGTTTCCGATACTTACTGCGACCGGGGCATCGGCCCAGGGCGGCGCTGGAGCGCGGCGCAGCAGCGATGCAGCACCGACCGGCGGCCCGCTTCCCACCATCGAACAACGCGCCAGCGGTATGAAGAAGATGGACGGATTCTTTCCGGTGTACCTCGATACCAAGGCCGACCACCTCTATCTTGAGATCGCGAAGCTCGACGTCCAATTTCTGTACGTCCGGCACATTGCGAACGGTGCGGGCACGGCTGGCCTGAACCGCGGCGCGGTGAGTCAGCCGCTTGTGGTGCATTTCTCGCGAGTCGGCCCGAAGGTAATGCTGACCGCGGAGAACACGGAATGGAGGGCCAGCAGCGACGAGCCAGCACAGCAGGCTGCCGTGAAGCAGGCGTTCCCAGAGTCGGTGCTAGCGGCGTTCCCGATTGCGGCTGAGGATGCGGACGACCATGTGCTGGTAGACGCAACCGACTTCTTCACACGCGACGCGCAGGATTTTGCCGGCCGCTTGGGTACAGGGTACCGGCAGGACCCGGCGCGCAGCATGGTTGTGCCGGAAAACACCAAGAACTTTCCGCTGAACACGGAGATTGAAACGCTGCTGACCTATACCGACGAAGGCAGTCCGACGGCTCGAGCCGCGGGCGGCGGTGGTGGCGGATTTGGCGAGCAGAATCCGCTGGCAGCGGTCGCTCCTGACGCGCACAACATCACGCTGCGGGAGCGCCAGTCGCTGATCCAGTTGCCGGACGCAGGCTACAAGCCGCGAGTCTGGGACCCGCGCGCTGGATCGATTGTGACCACGAGCTTCAACGACTGGTCGAAGCCACTGGGCGAGTCGCGTGTCACACGCTACCTGACGCGCTTCCGGCTGGAGAAGAAGGACCCGACCAAGGCGGTCAGCGACCCCATCAAGCCAATCGTCTATTACGTTGACCGAGGCGCGCCGGAGCCCATCCGAACCGCACTGCTCGAAGGCGTGCGTTGGTGGAACGACGCATTCCTTGCGGCAGGTTTCTCCAACGCATTCAAAGCGGAGCTGATGCCCGAAGGCGCCGATCCATTGGACATTCGCTATAACGTGATCCTGTGGGTGGAGGGTGAGAACCGCGCGTTCTCCAACGGCCTGGACGTGATCGATCCGCGCACCGGCGAGATTCTGAAGGGCGAAGTCACGCTGACCTCAGGCCGCGAGCGCCAGGACTTCCTGATCACGGACGCGCTGCTCTCTCCTTACAAGACGGGCGACCAGCCGGACCCACAGCAGACCGCGATGGTGCTGCAGCGCATGCGGCAGCTCTCGGCGCACGAGAGCGGACACACCATCGGCCTCAGCCACAACCACGCATCCAGCGCCATCGGCATGGGCGAGTCGGTCGAGGACTATCCGTTCCCGAAGATTCAAATCACGCCGGACGGCAAGCTGGACCTCTCGCACGCCTATGAACCCGGACTGGGCGAATGGGATAAGGTGTCGATTGACTTCGCCTATCATCAGTTCCCGCCGGGAACGGCTCCGGCACAGGAGAAGGCCGGGTTGGACAAGATCATTGCAGATGCCGCCAAGAGGGGGATGTACTACATGATCGACGAAGGGCCCGCGTCGGTGCACCCGCACTCATCGCAGTGGGACAATGGGCCGAATTCGGCGGCGGAACTGGACCGGCTGCTGAAGGTTCGCGAGATTGCGATGAAGAATTTTTCGGAGTCCGCCATCCGGCCGGGCGTGCCGGTGGCAGAGCTTGAAGACGTGCTGGTGCCGGTTTACCTGTTGCACCGGTATCAGACAGAAGCAGCAGCGCAATCGATCGGTGGACTCGACTACCGCTATGCGGTACGCGGCGACGGCCAGATGATCACCAAGACGATCCCAGGCGACGAGCAGCGAGCCGCGTTGACGGCCGTGTTGAAGACGCTGGACCCGCAGATGCTGACGCTTCCAGAGTCGCTGCTGGAGAAGTTCCCGCCGCGCCCACCGAATATGCCTCGCAATCAGGAGTCGTTCATGGGCTATGCGGGCCCGGTATTCGACCCGATGGCGCCGGTAATGGCCGCGGCCGATACCACGCTGGATGCGCTGTTGGAGCCGGGGCGCGCGACGCGGCTGATGGAGTTCCATGCGCGGGACGCGTCCTTGCCCAGCCTGAGCGAGGTACTGGATGCGCTGCTGAAAGTGTCATGGTACGCGCCGCCATTGCAGGGGCTGGCCAGTGAGTCCCAGATGACGGTGAATGAAGATGTGCTTGAGCACATGGTGACGCTATCCAACAGCCCGGCGGCCTCGCCACTGGCCAAAGCGGTGGTGAAAACGGAATTAACCAAGCTGCGCGCCTTTGCCACCGAGCACGCGAAGGACACAGCGGCGAGCGCAGAATCGCAGGCGTTTTACTCTGCGGCGCTCGACCAGATGTCGGGTCGCGGAGGTGGTGGCGGGGCAGTCGTAGCTGCGGCACCCGGAGCTGCACCAGGTGGTGGCGGCCGTGGCGGCAGAGGAGCAGCAGCCACACCTACGTCGATCCCAGCAGGCGCACCAATCGAGCCGGATCTGACATTCATGCCGGATCAGAGCGCAGTACCGCAGTAGTCGCAGGTACGTCTCAGAACGGGATATCGTCGTCGGTGATGCCCTGGTCGGCGTAGTCATGCCCAGCCGCAGGAGCGCTCGAGCTTGCACTTGAGGATTTGGAGTAGCTGCCGCCGCCTTCGCCGCCGCCACCACCAGGTTTGCCGAGGAGGCTCAGCTCGTTCACCAGGATTTCGGTCTTGTAGCGCTTGGCGCCCGACTCTTTGTCATCCCAGGAACGGGTCTGGATCTTGCCCTCAACGAAGATCTGAGTACCCTTCTTCACATAGTCGCGAACGATCTCGGCGGTGCGCTGGAAGGCGACCAGGTTATGCCATTCAGTCTTGTCAGCCCAGTTGCCCTGGGCATCCTTTGCCCGATCCGCGGTAGCCAGAGTAAAGCTCGCGATGGTCATGCCGCTTGCGGTGGAACGAATCTCCGGGTCTTTGCCGACATTGCCGAGAAGAAATACTTTATTTACGCCTTTTGCCATTTCTATATACTCCTCCAGTGTTTCCGTGGTTTCGAAGGATGAGGATAGCAGATCAGCCTTTGTGGGAGAGTGCTAGCGCTTGCGTCCGCCAATCAGCTTGGCGATCGCGAGGGCCAGCGTCAGCGTGCCCGTAGGCAGGCAGCCCATCGCAATCATCAGCGCCAGCCAGCCGGAGTTCGTATGCGGCCCTTGGCGCCCAATGCCTCCGAACACCGTCAGCGCCAGCAGCGCCGCAACCGCCCCACAGCCGAAGATGGCAAGGCCGGTGCGCAGGAGTTGGCTTGTGTCTCGCTCGATCACCGGTGGATGACAGCCTGTAGGAAGTAGACAAACACACCACTGACTGAGACATAGAGCCAGATGGGAAAGGTCCAGCGCGCTAACCGCTTGTGCGCGGCAAAGCGCCCGGTGAGCGAGAGAAAAAAAGTGATCAGGATCATGGGCAGGGCAATGATCGCCAGCGGTATGTGCGTGCCGAAGAGCACAAAAGCATAGGTGTTCCAGAGCAAACCCGTGTGGGCGATGGGCAAGTGCGTCTCGCCGTGCAGCGCGAAGTTGACCAGATAAGAGACCAGGAAGATCGACGAGAAAAAGAACGCGCCAACCATCGAGGCACGGTGGTGCAGGACACGGCGCTCGCGGATCTCGTGATAGCCGGTGACCAGCGCAATCGTCGCCAGCGCGTTCAGGATGGCGTTGACCAATGGAAGCGACCGCAGTTGCGTTCCGGCTACATCCGTTGGTGCATGAAAATAGACGAGCCAGCAGATGAGCGCGCTGGCCGCAGCCGAGACGGCGATGATGCCCACGATTACGCCGGGCGGTGTTCGCAAGTGAGTGGATTTCGGAATCGCAGCGGGCATGGCCTTCGTTCTCGTTGGATGCTTGTTCATGTTTAGAAAATCAGCCGGCCGCGCGCATTCAGCATCATGGCGGCCAGTAGCAGCGGCAAATAGATCACGGAAGCGTGCAAGAGATCGCGCGCCGGTTCGCGCTCGAGTGCCACATTCGCATCGGCCCCGCTGGGCGCAGCCTTTCCAAAGCCGATCCGGGCGAAGCGAATCGTGTACCACAGGTAGCCTAGCGACAGGCATATCGCAGCGACAGCGTACGCATCTCCGGTAGTCCCGAGCGCAAACGGCAACAGGCTGACTCCCACCATCACCGTGGCATAAAAGAGCGCCTGGACGACGGTAGAACGGGCGGCGTAGCGCGTATCGCCCAGCGTAGCCGTCAAGCGGATGCCGGCGCGCGCATAGTCTTCGCGGTACATCCAGCCGATGGCCATAAAGTGGGGAAACTGCCACACAAAGAGGATGGCGAACAGAGCGAAACCGGGCCACTCGATCATGCCGCGCGCCGCAGTCCAGCCGATCAACGGCGGCAGCGCACCCGGAAATGCGCCGATGAAAGTGTTGGCGGTGCTGACCCGCTTCAGCGGCGTGTAGATCGCCACGTAAGCAACCGCAGTCAACAGCGTCAACGTACCGGTGAGGGGATTGGTCGCACGCGCCAGGTACAGCGAGCCCAGAAACACCCCGAGGAAGCCGACGATGAGCCCATGCGCGAGCCCTATGCGTCCCGCGGCCATAGGCCGATTCTCGGTCCGGTGCATCAATCGGTCGGTCTTGCGCTCGAGCGCCTGGTTCAGCGCACTCGCCCCGCAGGTGACCACCGCAATGCCCACCAGCGCCTTCACCATCCCCGCGTTGAACGGGCTGATGCCAGAGCGCAGGCTGCCGAGATAGAAACCGGCCGCCGAGGTGATGATGACCATGGTCGAAACGCGTACCTTGAACAGCGTCGCGTAGTCGGCAATCAGCGTCCGCAGCCCAGGAGCGGCAGCAGTCGCAAGCGGTTGATTACGAGTTTCGGATGTCGCAGTGGCAGCCACAGCCTCCAGAATAGCGCGTTTGGGCGATACCGCACGCTATGGCCATAACTTACGGCTTTGGTCGAAGTTGCGCCAGGAACGCATCGGCTGTCGGCGCAGTATTCAGAACATCGCCTGCAGTCAGCCAAGCCCGCCTAAGCTGCGTAATCCCGTACCGCATCCGGTCCAGTTCTTCGCTGGCATGGGCGTCGGTGTTCACCACAACCTTGCAGCCAATCTCTCGCGCTCGCCGCAGATGCAAATCGCTCAAATCTGCCCGCGCAGGCGCTGCGTTGTGCTCGACCGCGACACCCAGCGCAGCCGCTCGCTGTAGCACCTGCTCAATGTCGATCGCGTACGCCTCCCGGCTGAGCACCTTGCGCCCCGTAGGGTGCCCGAGTATCCGCACATGCGGATTCTCCAGCGCCCGCAGCACACGCGCCGTCATCTCCTCCGACGACTGGTTGAAGTGCGAGTGAACGCTCGCGACCACCACGTCCATCTCCGCCAGCGTCGCGTCGGCAAGATCAAGCGATCCGTCGGCCAGAATGTCTACCTCAATCCCAGCCAGAACCCGGATCGCGCCCTTCATCTCCTTATCCACCTCGCGGATGCGCTTCACATGGGCCAGTGCGCGCGCATCGTCCAGCCCATTGGTCATCGCCAGGTTCTTCGAGTGGTCAGTGATCGCAATGTACTTCAGCCCGCGCGCCATCGCCGCCTCGGCCATCTGCCGAATCGTGTCGCGGCCGTCCGTCGCGTCCGTATGCATGTGCAGATCGCCGCGAATATCCTCCAGCGCGATCAGCTTCGGCAGGACGCCTGTGGCCGCATGAGAAAAGCTCGCAGCCGCCGCCTCGATCTCGCCGCCGTTCTCCCGCAATTCGGGTGCGATGTAATCCAACTCCAGCGCCCGATAGATCTCCTCTTCGCTGGCAGCAGCAACAATCGTGTTGTCTTCCAACCGCAGCAGCGCATACTCCGACAGCGTAAGCCCCCGCTTGATTGCCCGTTGCCGCAAGGCGACGTTGTGCATCTTCGACCCAGTAAAGTATTGCAGTGCCGCCCCGTAGCTGGCCCGCGGCAACAGTCGCACATCCACCTGGAGATTGTCGCGCAGGGTAAAGCTGACCTTGTTCTGTCCCCGCGCCAGCAACTTGTCGATCAGCGGCAGCGAGGCCACATGGTCCACCGCCGCAGCCACCACCTCAGGCTCGCACGCAGGCCCGGTAACCAGCAGATCGAGATCGCCTACCGTCTCCCGTCCGCGACGCAGCGAGCCCGCCGGAGTAATTTCATCGATCCCGGGAAACGCCCGGATCAGCGCCGAGATGCGCTCAGCCTCTTCACCCGCGCGGTCAATTCGGAATCGGCCAGAGTTCCGCCGATAATCTTCAATCCCCTTCAGCAGCTTGGTAGCAAATTTCTCACCCATACGCGGCAGCCCCGCGAGTTTCCCCTCGCGCGCCGCCGCCTCAAGAGCATCCATGTCACATACGCCCAGCGCGGACCACACCAACGCCACAGTCTTCGGCCCCATGCCCGGAAGCCGCAGCAGATCCAGCATCGTAGGCTTGTACTTGGTCAACAGCTCTGCGCGGATCGGCATCGTGCCGGTCGCCACTAGTTCACAAATGTTTGCCGCCATCCCTTTGCCGATGCCTGGAATGGAGAGAAGTTGTTTGGGGTCCGCGGCCACCAGCCCGGCCAGCTGCGTCGTCTGCTGCTCGACCGCCTCGGCTGCCCGGCGATACGAGCGGATCCGGAACGGGTCCGCCGCATCGATCTCAAGCAGCGCCGCAGTCTCATCAAGCAGCCGGGCGATTTGGATGTTTTCCATAGGCGCAAGTCATCCGGAGACTCATCGACTGAAAAGCCGCGCTGAGACCCCAGACATATGCTACGCCGCTTCAACTGGTACGAGTCAGCGCGGAGCATGCCCCGTTTCGCCGAAGCTATCCGCCCTAAGCGGCGGCCGATTGACCGGCGGCGGCATCCTTGACCCGAACCACCTGATCCGCCTGAGGCCCCTTCGCACCCTCGATGATGTCGAACTCGACCTCATCGCCCTCCTTCAGACTCTTGTAACCGTCGATCTGAATCGAGCTGTAGTGCACGAAGACGTCTGCACCGCCTTCACGTCCGAGAAAGCCGTAGCCTTTCGCGTTATTGAACCACTTCACCGTACCCCTGTATTGCGCCAATTGAGGGCTCTCCTTACATTGCTTGGCTCGCTGGCAACACGCCAACATACGACATACGACGCAAAATCCCATCCAGATGTTTCCCGGTGGTTCTAACAAAAGCAGATGCGGCAAATGGCTTTTGGTCGCTTCGCCAACAGACTTTTAGTGACGTTCGGCGCAGGCGAGAGGCCTCACCTTCAGCGCAACTGATTGATTCTTAGCCTGTGAGCAGGATCGTCCTCGCCTCGGGTTCCTGTCAGCCGGTCCGGGCGAGATTCTCCGCTCCCCCAGCATGTATCCTGATTTGAGGCTCATGAAACGAATCCTCACCGCTCTCCTGCTCATCCTCATCGTCGTTGCCCTAGTCTTCCTGGGGCAGCTTTGGATGCTGGCGCTGGCCGCATGCCTGGTCGCCGAACTCGCAGCATATGAATACTTCCACCTCGCCAACGCGGGTGGCGCCCGAATCCCCGCCTGGTGGATGGCCGCTTCTACAGCGCTCCTCTTTTATGTCTCGTACTACCGCCCAGAGGCGCAACTCCCCACCCTGAGCGTGCTGGCCCTGGTCCTGCTCGCCTGGACCGGCTTCCGCGGCGCACTCGACCGCGTCCTTCCTGACGCCGCGCTCGGCCTCTTCGGCCTGATGTATGTTGCTTATCCGCTGACACTTCTTCCGCTCATCTGGAACCGCGACGACGGCAAGCCGCTCCTTCTCTTCCTCATGGTCTGCGTCTGGGCAGGAGACATCGCCGCCCTCTACGTAGGCCGCCGCTTTGGACGGCACAAGCTCTCGAAACTCAGCCCCAACAAAACCTGGGAAGGCACCATCGCCTCTATCGCCGGTAGCGTCCTCGCCGGCCTTGGAGTGGTCTACGCCGGCATCCTGCTCTCCAACCGCGGTAACACCGTCCTCCACATCCTCGAACCCGTCTGGCAGTCCGTCCTGCTCGCCGTGATCATCAACCTCGCCGCCCAACTGGGCGATCTGCTCGAGTCCGCCATCAAGCGCGGCGCAGGCGTCAAAGACTCCGGCACCCTGCTCCCCGGCCACGGAGGCGTCCTCGACCGCATCGACGCCCTGCTCCTCGCCGCGCCAGCCCTGTGGTGCATCCTCCTGCTCAAAGACGCCTTCAGCCTCAGCAGGTTCTGAAAATCTGTAAAGAGTTCTTCTGGATACAGTCCTGCCGGACGGGCCACTGCGCGTGGGGCGGTCACTTCGTGACTTGTATTGGGCTTCGTATGATCCTCCCGTTGGTCGACACAGAATTCGGCTTGCGACCATAGGGAGCACCACGCGAAGCCTTAAGAAGGCGTGTGAACGCCCGCCCCACGCGCAGTGGACCCGTCCGGGGCTTCGCACGCCCTTTTCGTGCTTCGTGCAGTCCTCCCGTTGGTCGGCACAAAATCTTGATTGCGACCATCGGGAGCACCAACGCGAAGCCCAATACAAGTCACGAAGTGACCGCGGCCCGCGTAGGGCGCCCGTCCGGCAGGACAGTTATCTGCGAAAATAGCTTTAGTGAAGAAGCTAGCCATTCTCGGCTCAACCGGCTCCATCGGCCAAAGCACCCTATCCATCTGCGAATCCTTCCCCGACCGCTACCAAGTCGTCTCGCTCGCCGCCGGTCGCAAGCTGGAAGTGGCCTTCGACCAGTGCCTACGCTGGCAGCCCAAAGTCGTCTCGCTCGCCACTGAAGAACTCGCCGGCACGCTCGCAACCCGCCTCCGTGGAGCTGGACTCAGCCAGATCGAGGTAGTCCACGGCACCGCCGGAACCGTCCAGGTCGCCACCTGGCCCGGGGTCAACTTCGTCGTCTCTGCCATCGTCGGCGTCGCTGGGCTCGAAGCCACCTACGCTGCCGTATGTGCCGGCAAAACCATCGGCCTGGCTAACAAGGAATGCCTGGTCGCCGCAGGTGATCTCATCCTGAAAGCCGCTCGCGAGCATAACGTCGCGCTGCTCCCGATCGACTCCGAGCACAACGCCGTCCACCAATGCCTGCGCGGCGGCAAAGCCTCCGAAGTCAAGCAGATATGGCTGACGGCCTCGGGCGGCCCGTTCCGCAACACGCCACTAGCCGACTTCGACCACATCACCCCCACTCAGGCGCTCAAGCACCCCACTTGGGTCATGGGCCGCCGCATCACCATCGACTCCGCCACCATGATGAACAAGGGCTTCGAGATCATCGAGGCCTGTCGCCTCTTCGATCTGCCGCCCACCAAAGTCCGCGTCACCGTCCATCCTCAGTCCACCGTCCACTCGCTGGTCGAATTCATCGACGGCAGCATCCTCGCGCAGATCTCCGTCACCGACATGCGACTGCCCATCCTCTACGCCCTCGCCTACCCCGACCGCGTCGACGCCCAAGCTGCCACACCACCCCTCACCTTCGACTTGGCTGCATTGAGCCAATTGGACTTCGCCCCGCCGGACTTCACCCGCTTTCCCTGCCTGCGCCTCGCCTACGAAGCCGCCGAATCCGGCCCAGCCGCCTGCATCGCTCTCAACGCGGCCGACGAAATCGCCGTCGCCGCCTTCCTCAAAGGAGGGATCCCCTTCCTCGGCATCCCGCGTACAATCGAGAAAGTACTTGCCGAAACTGACACCACCGTTCCAGCGTCTATCAAAGGCGTGCTCGCGGCGGACGAAGCGGCGAGAGCATGCGCACGCAGGGTGATCGCGCAAACCTCCCTGCTGCATCCAGCCGGAATTACGTCCGAGAGGTAACAGATTGTCGCTCATCGCTATCGTTCAGCTTCTCCTTGTGCTCGGCCTTATGGTGCTGGTGCACGAGTTCGGCCACTTCACCGTCGCCAAGTGGTGCGGCGTCCGCATTGAGGCCTTCGCCATCGGCTTTGGCAAGCGCATTGTCGGCTTCGTCCGCAACGGAACCGACTACCGCATCAACGCCCTGCCCCTTGGCGGATACGTCAAGATGGCCGGTGAAATCCCTGGGGAAGAGGTCAGCAACGATCCCGGCGAGTTGAACAACCATCCCCGCTGGCAACGCATGCTCATCGCGCTCGCTGGCCCCACCGCCAACTTCATCCTCGCCTTCGGCCTGATGACCGGCGCCTACATGTTCCACCACGAGGTCGGCGAGTACATCGGCGGTCCAGCCGTCACCGACTACATCTCGCCCACCACCGTGGTTGCCAAGACCGGCATCCACCCCGGCGACACCATCGTCCACTTCGACAACATTGAGAACCCTACCTGGGAAGACATCCTCGACCACGCCTCGCTGAACACCAACCAGACCATCCCGTTCTCGTTCGTTCACGACGGGCAGCGCACCGACACCACTCTCTTCCTCGCATTCAAAGGGAGTTCCGACAAGTTCTCGCTGGACGCGGCCCTGGCCATGGGCCTGGTCCCGAAGATGCAGGACACGCCCATCAAAGTTCAGACGCCCACCGCCGGCGGCCCGTCCGACCGCGCCGGCCTCAAGCCGGGCGACCAGATCGTCAGCGTCGATGGCCTCACCATCCGCTCCATCCCGGCATTACTGGCCTACCTGCAGGACCAGAAGGGCAAGCCCGCCGTGTTGAGCCTCCTGCGCGACGGCCAGAGTATGAGCCTGGTCATCAAACCCGAGATGAGCGATTCAGGCGACGGCACCCAGGCCTACCACCTCGGCTTCCGGGCGGTCGATCCACCGTCCAGGGTCGAGAAGCTCTCATTGCCCAAAGCCGTCTCCGCCTCGTGGGACTTCAATGAGAAGAATTCGCTGCTGGTCGTCGATGTGCTCAAGGGCATGTTCGAGCGTCACATCTCGGTCAAGAGCCTCTCCGGCCCCATCGGCATCGGGGAAGTCGTTCACGAAGCCGCCTCCGCAGGTTGGATGCCCCTGGTGGGCACCATGGCTATGATCTCCATCAACCTGGGTATGTTCAACCTCCTGCCCTTCCCCATCCTCGACGGCGGAATGATCTTCCTCCTCCTGATCGAGAGCCTCTTCCGCCGCGACCTGCCCATGCCAGTCAAGGAACGTATCTACCAGGTCGCGTTCGTCTGTATCGTCCTGTTCGCCGCAATGGTCATCTTCAACGACATCACCAAGCTTCCCTTCTTCGCCCACATGAAGTCGTAGGCAGTTTTCGTGATGCTTCGTGGAATACCGCTGCGTCGTCATCTCCCAACACGTCGATGCCCCAAAAAGACGCCGTCACCCTAAAACAAGTCGGCACCGCAAAAAACGCCGTCGCTCCCGAAACGTCGGCACCCAAAAACGCCGTCGCCATTCTGACTCGCAGAGTCAGAATCTCAGTCGTTGCCTTTCGGAGTAGCAGCGGGCTTCAGCCCGCGGTTAAGGGCAATAAAATCAGAGGGCTTCAGCCCCGGGTTATTCTTTCGCCCTGCCTTATCCGCCTTTTCCGCTCGGGCCTTCACTCGCGCACGTCACTGCCATGCTTTAAATGTCATCGTTTCAGCGACTTGCCCTATTTCCCACAGCCAAATCCTTGACATGCCGCAGTATACTTAAATCAGGAGAAGTCTATTCGGAGCCCGGCAGCCAGCCGGGCTCCATCCATTTACCCCGGAAGGCCTGTTGGGCTGTTGTCGATTAAGATAATCCCCACAGCTAAGTCTCACGGCAACTAGACTTTGCCAAGAAGATGGCATCGCGGGGAAGTTAGGCCCGCGCCCGCAGTTCCGCAGAAATCTCCACTGCGGCCTTGCGCGCCTCGTCTTCCTTGTCCGGCGGAAAGCTGACCGCTCCAACCCGCGCATGGCCGCCACCGCCATAGCGCTCGCAGATCGCGGCCAGGTTGGCCAGCTCCGTCGCAGGCACCGTGGTCCACGGATTCGTCCCCACCGCGACTTTGGTGCGAAAGCTCGAGCGGCTCAGCCCCACGTTATAAGTCGCCGCCGGATGCAGATAGTACGGAATGAACTTGTTGTAACCCTCGGTCAGCTTGTCAGTAATGTCGAACGTGACCACGCCGCGCTCCAGCATAGTCCGCTCGCGCAGCAGTTCGATACCAGCAATGTGCCGCTCCATCAGCGGCCCCAGCTCCGCCTGGATAAACGGTTGGTCCAGAACTTCCTGCAAACTCATCTCGGTCAGCAGCGGAATCACCTGCTGCACAAAACCTTCGCCCGAGCTCTCGATCACCATGGTCAGTTTCATCGCCGGCGCGGCCATTCCGACAGCAGCCTCCGCGCTCTCGTACCGCGCGCCGTCAACGATGTCCGCCCAGTGGATCAGTTCCGCTAGCGGCCTGGTATCGAAGCCGAACTTGTCCCGCGCCACGTCGGCGATCAGGCTGGTGCAGGAGATGTATGCGGGGTCGTAAAACTTGCCCCCGAACAACTCCGGCCCGGGAGTATCGGCCAGCTTCTGCCAGGCAAGGAAGTGCTGCTGGTCCGCGGGCGTAAGAAAGGCGCTCTGATGATGATCGAACCACCACGTTACCCTTGGCGAAGCCGAGTACTTGAAGTCCACGATCGCATTCTCGCCCTCGACAAACGCCGTTTCGTCGAACAACGCCCCAGCGCGATGCATCAGTCCGTAGTAAGAGAACTCCTGCGCCGTCCCGATGCACTCCCGGTGAAACCGCGTAAACACCGACGCCGAGCAAGCGCCGTCGAAGCAATGATCGTGATAGAACACCCGGCAATTCAAGCAGCCAACCTCCGTTACCTCATCCATCCTTACAAAGAAAGGCGTACTCACGCGCAAAGCCCGGCAGCTTGGGTACGAAACTCTAAGCATTGACGGCCCACGCGCGCATGTCAAGCCGCCCGAACAATATCCAGCCCGCAACGTATAGACTTGCAACCATCCGAGAGGACCTACGTGACCGAACTGTCCCAGCAGCCAACCCGGGAACCCGACCCGTATGCTCCGGCAGACATCGCCGCGCCAGGCCCTTCAGAGCCGCACCAATTCACCGTACATGACATCTTCATCGGTGCGGACGGCATCCGCGCCGGCTGGAGTCTGCTTATCTTCGCCGCGATTTTTCTTGGATTGATTTCTGCCACTTCGTTTCTGCTGCACCGGGTCGAACACCGCAACGGCGACCCGCACAGCACGGCTCAGTCCCAGGCACAACCGAAGACGCCGCGCGACGCCCCCATCGAAGCCATGCCCGTATTCCGGCAAGAAGGCTTCTCACTGGTCTGCGTCGTCCTCGCCACCTGGCTGATGGCGAAGATTGAGCGCCGTCCCGTCGTGGCGTACGGCTTCAACCCGCGGCGCTCGCTGCGCAACTTTACCGCCGGCCTCGCTTGGGGAGTGGCCCTGCTCTCGCTGCTCGTGGTTATGCTCCGGGCCACGGGCCTGTTGGACTTCGACGCGCGCTTGCTCTTCGGCAGCAGCGTCCTTCGCTGCGGAGCCATCTGGCTCGTTGGATTCCTGCTGGTCGGCTTCTTCGAAGAGCTCTTCAACCGCGGCTATCTCCAATACACGCTCACCCGCGGCCTCAGCGGAGCCTACCGCTGGCTATTCGGCGCCGACTATGCCAACCGAGTGGGCTTCTGGATCGCAGCACTCATTCTCTCCTTCGTCTTCGGTTTCGGCCACAGGACCAACCCCGGCGAGTCTCCGCTTGGCCTGCTCTCAGCCGGCCTCGCCGGTCTCCTCTTCTGTCTGAGCCTATGGCGCACCGGCTCGCTCTGGTGGGCCATTGGCTTCCATGCCTCGTGGGACTGGGCGCAGTCGTTCCTCTATGGCGTCGCGGACAGCGGCCTGATGGTCAAGGGCCACCTTTTCGCCACTCATCCGGTCGGAAAGCCCTACCTCTCCGGCGGTCTCACCGGCCCAGAGGGCAGCCTTCTGTTGTTGCCCGTCCTGTTAGCCGGCGTGGCTGCGATTCTGCTCACGCTGCCCCGCACCCATCTCGGTTACCTCCCCGCAAACGCGCCTCCACCCGCCTCTGCATTAGACTTGCCGTAAGCCATGAACCGCAGCAACTGGATCTACCGCAACGCAAGCTTCTCCGCCGATCGCACCATCCTCACCCTGAGCAGTGCGGACGACTCGTCGCTCGACGAAGGCGTCAAGGAAGCGGAGACCACGTCCGCCGCCGGATCGGGCGCTCCCAAACGTGGCCGCTCGGGTCGCTGGTTGGGTATTCTCGGCCTCATCGTTGTGCTGCTGGTCGTCGTGGCCGCGGCCGTCTTCTTATACGAGCGTTATAGCGCGGGCAAGGAGATGCGCGAGAGCCTGCCGCAGCTCGACGGCTCGCTGACCGTCTACGGCCTCAAAGGTCCAGTGACCGTCGAGCGCGACGCTCACGGCGTCCCTCACATCCAAGCCAGCTCGCTCGACGACCTCGTCTTTGCCCAGGGCTTCGTCACCGCGCAGGACCGACTCTGGCAGATGGATCTTCTACGCCGCCTCACGGCCGGGGATCTGGCGGCCATCTTCGGCCAATCCATGCTGGCCCATGACCGCCTGCAGCGCACGCTCCAGCTCCGCACGGCGGCTGGCAACGCCGTCGCTGCGCTGCCCGCCGACCAGAAGCATTGGCTCCTCGTTTATGCAAGTGGAGTAAACGCCTCGATCGCATCCCAGCACGACCATCTGCCTGTTGAATTCCGCCTGCTCGGCTACCAACCTGCTCCGTGGACTCCGCGCGACTCGCTGCTGGTCGAGCTTGCCATGTTCCAGGAACTCACTACTGGATATCCGGCAAAGCTTGGGCGCGAGGCCCTCGCCGCTCATCTCCCGCCGCAGTTGATCGCCGATCTCTACCCAACCGGCTCGTGGCGCGATCATCCGCCGGGCCAGCCGGTCCCCGACGCCACCGCGCCGCAGCCGGAGATCAAGGACGCACCGCTGGACGAGCCGCAAACGAAGCTTGGCAGGCCGGCCACAAGCACCACCTCCGCTGCGGACCTGCTCGCGCTGGAGCAAACTCTTGCTCTCTTCCATTCGCCCTGTAGCGCCTGCGTCGCCGGCTCGAACGGATGGGCCGTCTCCGGTTCGCACACAGCCTCGGGAAAGCCGATCCTCTCGAACGATATGCACCTGTCGCTCTCGGCCCCGGGACTTTGGTATGAAGCGGACCTCGATGCCGCAGGCGCCGCACCAATGGCCGAGTTCCACGCCGCCGGTGTAACCCTGCCCGGCGCCCCCTTTGTCATTGCCGGGCATAACGTACATGTCGCCTGGGGCTTCACAAATCTGGGCGCGGACGTGCAGGACCTCTACATCGAGCACA
>Ga0302198_10002201_pt1 | contig 20657 bp, 19 predicted proteins | sample II_Bog_N2_2_FD_193521 | JGI IMG/M metagenome (GOLD analysis project Ga0302198, IMG submission 193521) | Peat permafrost microbial communities from Stordalen Mire near Abisko, Sweden - II_Bog_N2_2 | ecosystem: Environmental > Terrestrial > Soil > Wetlands > Peat | place: Sweden: Abisko... | reverse complement strand
ACACGATTAAGTTAAAGGTCTCAAATGGCTGGATCACGCTTCAAGGGACCGCCGAGTGGCAATATCAAAAAGAAGAAGCTGCAAGAGCTGTTCGGTCCCTGCGCGGAGTGAAAGCAGTATCGAACGAGCTAGGTATCTGCTTGACTCAGGTTACCCCAAGATGTAGTATGCGGTCGTGATCGAGGAATACCCACGCAACCTGATAGAGTTGGAAGCCAACTTTTCCACGGAGGCAGCCTGTAGGGAGTACTTGGCCCGCTTGCGTTGGCCGGATGGATTTCGTTGCCCTCACTGTGGTGGCGTCAAGTCGTGGCCGGTTCGGGATGTGCTGCTTCAGTGCGCGGCCTGCGGCCACCAGACCTCAGTGACTGCTGGAACGATCTTTCAGGACACACGGACCCCGTTGACCGTCTGGTTTCGCGCCATGTGGTGGGTCACTACCCAGAAGAACGGCGCCAGCGCGTTGGGGCTTCAACGCGTGCTGGGACTGAAGAGCTATGAGACGGCCTGGGCGTGGCTGCACAAGTTCCGCCGTGCCATGGTGCGGCCTGGGCGTGATCTGCTCACGGGCAGAGTCGAGGTGGACGAATGCTATGTAGGTGGACCGGAGGCAGGATTGCCGGGAAGGCTCAACGTAGAGAAAGTTCTGGTGGTGGTTGCCGCGCAGGAAGATGGAGTCGGCATCGGCAGAATTCGCTTGCGCCAGATTGTGGATGCGTCGGCGGCAAGCCTAATCCCATTTGTTCGGGATTCAGTCGCAGCCGGAAGTACCGTGCATACTGACGGGTGGCAGGGCTACCTCCCCTTGAAAGGCAGTGGTTATCAGCATGAGGTCGCGTACTTGAAGGGCAACACGAAGGCCGCATCGGAACTTTTGCCGCGTGTTCATCTGGTGATTTCACACCTGAAGCGGTGGATGATGGGAACACATCAGGGCGCGATCAGCCACAAGCATCTCGATTACTATCTGGATGAATTCACATTCCGTTTCAACCGGCGGCGATCCAAGAGCCGCGGCAAGCTCTTCTTCCGCCTTGTGCAGCAAGCTGTGGCCATCGAACCCGTAACCCTGCATCAACTGATCCATCCCGATGCAAAATCATGAGAGAATCACAACCTGTTGGGCTTACCTGAGTGAAGCAGATACCTAGCTCGAACGAAATCGAGCTCAAGCCGACCGTGCACACCACGGACATCAAGGTCAAGATCGAGGATGCACTGAAGCGCGATGCCCAGATTGAGGCGAAGGACATTACCGTCGAGACCTCTGGCGCCCTGGTGACTTTGCGCGGGCGAGTGCATTCATGGAGAGAACACGATGACGCCGAACACGCCGCTTTCTCCGCACCTGGCGTTGGTAGCGTTTCAAATCTCCTCACTGTTTCCTATTGAGCCCTGGCCGTCGCTCAAATTCGCGGAATCGGAGCGACACTTGGTTTGGTGTTGCTTCGACCACGAAAGGAAACCTGGGAGGTCAGCAAGTCCGCATGACTCAATTCACGACTCTCCGGGCCTCCCATTCGCCAACCTGCAAAATGGGAGAGACACATGGCCAATGATGCGTTGACCGGCGGCAAGCTTGAGAAAGTCCTCGCGGCACTTGATGCCAACTGGCAAGCCGAGATGGAGGGGCACCGGACCTATCAGACTTTGGCTGAGCGCGACAGCGACCCTGTACGGGCGCTTGTGCTACGCCACTTGGCTGGCGCCGAATGGGAACACGCGGCGCTATGGGCCGGGCGCATCCGTGAGTTGAATGGTCCAGAACCGGTGTACAAAGGTAGTGAGCATGGGGATGCGGACTCATTAGCCAACCGCGCCGGCGGCATCCAAATGGCCCTGCGTCGTTTGGAGATCGACGAAAGCCGCGACATTGCGAAATACGGCGAGCAACTCAAGGAATTGGGCGATGCGGGCTCCATCGCTATCCTCAATCACGTTATTGAAGACGAGAAAGATCACTACCAGGAACTCGGATCTCTGTTACGTGGCCACTATCCCGCCTCCGTCAGTTCGCCCAAACCCGACATTAAAGCGGCTCTCAAAGAGTTGCTGGCAAAGAGCGATCAAGGTCGCAAGCGGCCTGGAGCCTGGATCGGTGATGCCATCTATGGCGTGAATGATGGTCTCGGCGCTATCTTCGGCATCGTCTCCGGTGTCTCAGGAGCAACTGCCGGCGACAGCAAATATGTTCTCCTCGCGGGACTCTCGGGCATGATCGCGAGCGCCCTCTCGATGGGCTCAGGCGCATATCTCGCCGCCAAAAGCGAGCGCGAGATCTACCACGCCGAGGTTGCGCGCGAACGCGAAGCCATCCAAATGAACGGCCCTGAAGCTCGAGAACTGCTCTCCCTCTACTACCAGGTCAAGGGCCTGCCAGAGGATGACGCCCAACACATGGTCAACCACATTGCCGACAATCCCGATCAGTTGCTACGTGCTCTGGCCAGCGAGCGCCTTGGCTCCTCTGAAGAAGCACTCTCCAACCCGCTGGTCTCGGCCAGTTCCGGTGCTCTCTCTACCGCTATTGGGGCCAGTATTCCGGTCATCCCCTTCTTCTTCATGCATGGGCTCGAGGCGGTCATCGCCGCGGCAATCATCTCGCTGGCCGCGCACTTTGCAGTCGGCGCCGCAAAATCCTTGATTACAGTGCGCTCCTGGTGGTCCTCCGGTGTTGAGATGACCCTTGTCGGTGCAGCTGAAGGCGTGGTGACCTACGGTATCGGCATACTGCTTGGTAAAGGCGGCATCTAGGGGAATTTGAAACTGAAACCCACCTGTTCAAATCCGTCTCACATTTGGATCGGGGTGGCACGGGCAATGCAAGGTAAGCCACAGACCCAAGCAGGAGCAGGAGTCTGTGGCCTATTCTTCTACCGGGCGCATTCAATACGGAGCTACTGAAGCAACATGTTGAATTGCATTCAGACCGCTGCGAGTTCCTCGACCCAATATCCCTCACGATTGTAGTGCCCATACAAGCCTGTTTCGTAATCCCGTGTGAGCAGAGATTCGTCGGTATATTCCGGTGCAGCCTTGATAGTCTCGCGAGACAGGCCGATTGCAACCTCCCTCTCTTCCCAACTCACGTTCTCGATCCACTTTGGCGAGATCAGCACTTTTTTACCTGGCCACCAATTCTTTGTCGCCACAACAAGGTAGCGAATTGCCCAGGTCTCGTCATCGATGATGAAGTCATCTACATGACCAATCTCGCCGTCAAGAGCCGCGAGATGGTAGCCCGTTACTTCGTCGGTACTGCGAAGGTGTCGGTCCCATCCCATTGCTTGAGAGGCGGCCAATCCCCATCTGCTGCGATCCCGCAGAATATATGGATTGCCTCCCCACATGTATGGACCACCCCAATAGTTGGGGAATCCATAGTATCCGTTGTATAGGTCCTCATACTGGCGGGAAACTGGCTCGTCCATGTCGACGGACGGGCTGTCCTCGATCTGCTTCCTGTTTAAGAGAACGAAGACCTTCTCTTCAGCAGTATTGACGCCGTCAAGTGAATAGGGTGAGATCAATACCTTCCTGCCGCTAAGCCAGGTTCCGGTATTTGCGACGAGGTAACGAATTGCCCAATAGTGGTCGTCGAAGAAGAACTCACTGGCCGACCCTATGTCTCCATCGAGACTCTTGAGTGAGTAACCCTTCAGAGCCTTTGCTTTGATTAACATTGCATCTCCTTTTGTATGTACTCTTTCGATGAATTGTCTCTTCCAGCCTGCACATGCTGCGCTGTAAAAGAGCAGGCCCCATACGATACGTTTGGAGCCCGCCACAGTCGCAGCGCAGTCTGGCTGCTTCTTAGACGAGAACGGCCTGGCCGTAAACCGCGTAATGACTTTGTTCCGTGCCGGCAATGATGTCCTTGGCTTTCTCCACCTCGTCAGGTGTTCCGTGAACGATAAGCACGTACTTGTCGGTCTTCAAGGCGACATCGTACTTTAGTACGCTGTCCTTCGGGATGCCGATACTAACCAGGCCCGCACCGATGGCGCTCACGCCCCCAAGAACAACTGCGCCTTCAAGGCCAGCTACAATCCAGGCTACGATCGGACCGGCGGCAAGAATCGGTCCGAGTCCCGGTATGAAGAACAGACCCGATCCGAACAGCAACCCCCAGAAGCCGCCCCAGAATGCTCCCACCCCGCCCCAATACTTCATACGATCACCGGCAGTGTAATAGCCGACGACATGTTCCTCCGTGTGCGTATCCCGTCCTACAATCGACAGGCTTTTCATATTGACGCCTGCCTCTTGGAGTTCCTTGATCGCATGTTCTGCTTGTTCGTGAGTGTCATAGATTGCCGCTACAGAGTTTTTCGAGCTCATTTAGATCCCCTTTTCCATGGTTGATTTGATTTAGGTTCGTGAGACTGCTCCCCGTGCACTCAGGCAACTACTGCCTTGAGTGCCGCGCTCTTCGACTCGATGCAATCCAGAAGATCGTTCCATGATTTGGCGAACGATTCGACGCCCTCCTCGAGTAACTGGGCAGCAACAGCCTCCGTGTCAATACCAGCGATTGCAAATTCAGTGAGCGTTTTGTCGCTCGTTTTGCGTGGAGCCTCGCCGATTTCCGGATGAGCGGCAAGTGCATTCAAGGTTGCCTCAGGCATCGTGTTGACAGTGGCTGGTAAGGCGAGGGCCTGAACGTACAGGATTTTCGAGGCGTTGGGATCCTTGGTTCCTGTGCTCGCCCAAAGAAGGCGTTGAGGGCGGGCTCCAGCATTCTGGATGCGTTGCCACCGCGGCGAATCCAGCAGCGTGCGATACATCTCATAAGCATCCCTGGCGATGGCGATGCCAAACTGGTTGCGCAGAATTTCCGGCACCTTCTGTGCTACAGCCACGTCCCAACGGCTGACGAAGAGTGACGCCACGGAACCAACATCGGGATGGAGTCCGGCGGCTATGCGCCGCTCGACGCCGCGCATGTAAGCTTCGGCGGCGGCGACATATTGCGCGCCCGAGAACAGAAGAGTCACATTGACAGGCACACCTCGGAAGATGGCTTCCTCAATGGCTGGAAGGCCCTCACTGGTGCCCGGAATCTTGATGAAGAGATTGGGCCGCGCCGCGCGGTTGTGAAGAGCGCTGGCTGCGGCGAGAGTACCGGTCGTGTTATGCGCCAGCAGGGGCGATACCTCCAGGGAGACCCAGCCATCCACGCCGCCGGTTCGGTCGTAGACAGGCCGGAAGAGATCGGCCGCCTGCCTTAGATCCTCTAGAGCCAACTCGAAGAACAGTTCCTCGCCTGACTTGCCTTCATCCAACTTCCTGCGAATGACGTCGTCATAATCGGCGCTGTTCTTGATGGCGTGATCGAAGATGGTTGGATTCGAAGTGAGACCAGTAACCGAAAGTTCTTGAATATAGCTCAACAGTGTGCCGCTGGCGAGCAAACGATGTGTGATGTTATCGAGCCAGATGCTCTGACCAATTCCTTGTAGTTTCTCGGTCGTTCGATTCATTTCATTCCTCTTGGAAAACACATCACTCTGTTACTGGTTGGATTTCAAGTGCACTCACTTTATCGACTCTGCGCTGGTGGCGAATCGCACCGCTGAAGCGAGCCTTCAGAAACATCTGAATTAATTCCCAGGCCAGTGCCGGACCGATTACCTGGCCGCCCAGCGTGAAAACATTCATGTCGTCGTCTTCAACGCCCTGGTGAGCGGAGAACACATCGTGGATGAGCCCGGCGCGCACGCCAGCTACTTTGTTGGCGCAAATGGATGCCCCCACTCCACTGCCGCAGAGCGCTATTCCGCGATCCACTTTGCCTGTGGCTACAGCTCTGGCCAGCGGAATCACGTAATCCGGATAATCGTCCCCTGGGCTCGGATGAGGCGCACCAAAGTCGACGACTTCATAGGCAGCATCGCGCAGCAAAGTCGCGATCTGCTCTTTCAGAACGAACCCTCCATGGTCTGAGGCGATTCCGACACGCATGGTGCTCCCTCCTTGTTCTTGCCAAGTACTCGATGAGCCTGCCTGCAGACGTTCTCAGCGGTGAAACCGTAGTGCTCCATGACCACCGGTCCGGGCGCCGACGAGCCGAACGTGTCTATCCCAATGACGGCGATCCGCGGACCGACAAAGGACTGCCATCCTACCGGGGAACCCGCCTCAATGACCAGGATTGGCACGCCCGTGGGCAGAATCCTCTCCCTGTAATCGTCCGATTGCGCTGCGAACAGGCTTGTGCTCGGCATGCTCACCACTCTCGCTTGAACGCCTCCCGCCGCGAGCCGTTCGCGACCGTCCAGCGCCAGTTGGACTTCCGATCCTGTAGCGATGAGGACGATGTCTGGTCGCCCACTTGTCGGAGAATCAGCGAGGATATAGCCACCTAACGGAACCCCCGTCGGAATAGCGGGATAGGAATTCAAGTCGAGCACCGGAAGACTCTGTCTTGTGAGCACCAATGCGACAGGCCCCTGCTTTCTGCCGATCGCAACTCGCCAGGCGGCTACCGTCTCGTTGGCATCTGCAGGGCGAAGAACAACCATGCCTGGAATCGATCGCAATCCGATGAGTTGTTCAACAGGCTGGTGAGTCGGACCGTCTTCACCCATGCCAATACTGTCGTGCGTGAAGATATAGATCACCGGGAGGGCATTCATGGCTGCAAGGCGCATAGGCGGCCGCATGTAATCACAGAAGACGAGGAAGGTGCCACCGTATGGAATCAGGCCGCTGTGCAGGGCCATTCCATTGAGGATGGCGCCCATGGCATTCTCGCGAATGCCGAAGTGCATATTGCGTCCAGCCCAGTCTTCCGGTTCGAAGTTGCCGGCCCCGTCAATATTGGTATGGGTGCTTGGTCCAAGGTCTGCCGAGCCTCCCATCATCTCCGGCAGACGAGAGCCGAGGATCTCGATCACTTTGCCCGAAGCGACGCGGGTGGCCATCGGTCCATCCGCTGGAGTAAACGCCGGCAGATCGGTGTCCCAACCTTTCGGTAGCTGTCTGTCTATGACTCTCAGGAACTCAGCGGCAAGGTCAGGATTTTCATACGCGAAGGTTTGGAATCGCGCCTCCCATTCCGCCTGTGCAACGCTTCCGCGAGCGACAGCTCTTCGGAAATGCTCAAGCGCCTCTTCGGGGACGTGGAAGGGAGGCGAAGCAGGCCAGTCCATTGCCTCCTTGGTAAGCCGCACCTCCTCCACACCGAGAGCTTCTCCGTGAGCCGCGGCGGTGTCCTGCTTGTGCGGGCTGCCAAAGCCAATGTGCGTGCGTACGGCAATCAGCGATGGCCGGTCCGTCTCTTCGCGGGCATTTGCCAGTGCGAGCGCAACGGCATCGACATCATTGCTTTGCTCCACTCTCTGCACGTGCCAGCCGAACGCGGCGAACCGGGCCATACGATCCTCGGTGAACGTCAGCTCTGTGCTTCCCTCGATCGTGATGTGGTTGTCTGCATATAAAACGATCAGCTTTCCGAGATGCTGGTGCCCTGCCACCGATCCAGCCTCCGACGAGATTCCTTCCTCCAGATCGCCATCGCTAACAAGCACGTATGTGTAGTGGTCCACGATTTTATGACCGGGGCGATTGAAATGCGCTGCCAACGCCACTTCGGCAATGGCCATCCCCACGCCGTTCGCAAGGCCCTGGCCCAAAGGTCCAGTGGTCGCTTCCACGCCTGGAGTCTTTCCAAACTCCGGATGACCCGGAGTATGACTACCCCATTGCCGAAACCTCTTCAGTTCATCAAGGGGCAGATCGAACCCGGTAACGTGGAGAAGTGCATAGAGCAAAGCGCACCCGTGGCCAGCCGACAAAATAAACCGGTCGCGGTCTGGCCAGTGCGGATCGCGCGGGTTGTACTTGAGCGATCTGTCCCATAAGGTATATGCCATGGCCGCCGACCCCATGGGCAGCCCAGGATGGCCCGAGTTGGCCTTCTGCACCATGTCCACTGCCAGGAAGCGAAGCGTGTTGATGCACAACTCATCCAGTGCGGGCGGAGCGATTGTTGTTGCGAATGTTGCAGAAGTTACCATGGCGCGTTTTGCCTCTCAGGGTTGAAATGCGCTGAATACCGCACGTGAACTCTCGAATCACAACAGAGTCCGGTTGAAGCCAAGCTACATTTTGAGTCCCGTATGGCTGCATTCCGGGTGCTTGCACTCGCACGCTGTCTTTGGACTATGTTTTGCCCCTGCACACGTAGTGCTGCAATGCTTCTTGCCAACGGTAGCCTGACAGTTACAGCCTGGATGTTCGCATTTTTGTGTTGCGGTCATAAAGTCTCCTTGTACCCAGACATGCCTTCGCTCGTTTGGAGGCTATGCAATTCACAACTTGATTCGCGCACAATGCAATTCTGTTGCTTGAGCCATGGAGTCGAATGTACCCAATTGACCAGATGTTCTGCCGTCCACGATGGAAGGATGATTTCAACTATGCGAGTGCGCGATTGGAGTAAATCCCAATGGATTCGAACCGCCCCATACGACGGTCGAGCACAACAAGCGCACGACGTCTTCAGGCGGGAGTCGCTATGTCCGCCTTTGGAGTGACGAATTATGCAGGGGAGACATGGGGAGGTAGTTAGTGGCGAACCAATTGGCGACTTCAGAAATCACCCAAGCGGACTGGGCAACTGGTCCCAAAGGCGAAATCATAAGTATCTACACGCTTAAAAGCAGGTGGACCGAGGTGCGTCTCACCGAGTATGGCGCGAGACTGGTGAGCGTCAAGACGGCCGATCGCGGCGGCAAGTTCGCCGATGTGGTCCTGGGCTACGACTCGCTCAACGATTACCTGCGCGACAAGAAGACCTTCCTGGGTGGCGTTGTGGGACGCTATGGAAATCGTATCGCTCATGGAACACTGTGGATTGGTGAGCAGCAATATCAACTCCCGGTGAACGATCATGGGAACACACTCCATGGAGGGCCGGTGGGCTTCGACAAGCTCTTCTGGCGGGGGCAAATCGCGCAAGATTCCATCGAGTTCACACTCTTGAGCAAAGATGGGGACATGGGCTTCCCTGGCAGTCTGGCCGCGAAGGTGGTCTATACCTTGGAAGACTGTGCTCTGCGGCTCGACTATTCCGCGACAACCGATCGTGCGACTGTAGTAAACCTCACGAACCATAGCTACTTCAACTTGAATGGGGACGACGCTGGGGACATTATCGACCATCAGCTCACGCTGAACGCAGATCGATACACGCCGACCAATGCAGAGTTGATCCCGACTGGAGAATTGGCTGCGGTTGCGGGGACACCGCTGGACTTTCGCGAAGCGATGCCAGTTGGCCTTCGCATTAACGATGCGCACGAACAACTGATATTCGCAGGCGGTTACGACCATAATTTCGTTGTCGATGGAAACAATGGCGAACTCAAGCTGGCCGCGAGACTTTACGATCCTGCAAGCGGACGCGTGTTGACGGTAGCCACGACGGAACCGGGCATCCAGTTTTATTCAGGCAACTTTCTCGACGGAACCTATACGGGACGGCACGGTTCCGGCTATACAAGGCACAAGGGGTTGTGCCTGGAAACACAGCACTTTCCGGACTCACCGAATCACCCGCGATTTCCGACCACATCGTTGAAGCCGGGAGAGACGATGCATTCCACTACGATCTTCACCTTCGATTGTGAATCTCGAACTGCGTGAGCGCGTGGGAAGAGCAACTTTCCACTTTCACACCGAAGGAAGTGCCGGTCATCCCCGCCGACCTCGGGCGCACGAGACTTCCGCGGCAACCTTCCGCAGTTCCGGGAGAACCTCGCCTACCCGCGACGGCTCCGCATTTGGCTCGCCAAGTGCGAAATAGAGCAACCGAAACAGCGGATATAGCCTTTCATAGATCGCTACGGCCTCAGGGTTGGGAACATAGGTTCTATTCGCGAGGCACATCTTCTTTTGAGCGTCTTCCAGCGAAGAGAAGGCGCCGGCGGCCAGAAGCGCGAAAATGCCAGAACCGAGACTTGTCGGGACCCCGCCCGGCACCAGCACGGGCTTGTTCAATACGTTTGCGTAAATCTGGTTGAGAACATGATTATTCTGCGGAACGCCCCCGGCATTAATGACCCGGTCCACAGGAACGTTGTGCTGTGCCATGCGTTCCAGGATGATGCGGGTGTGGAGGGCAGTGCCTTCAATGGATGCAAACAATTCATCCTGTGCGGTCGAGACCAGGTTCCAGCCAAAGGTCACGCCGCCGAGTTCGGCATTCACCAGCACAGTGCGATCGCCATTGTCCCAGGGAATGCGTAATAGCCCGGTCTGGCCAGCACGATAGTCTTCCAGACCCTTTGACAGGCCAGCGACCTTCGTTCCGGCGCGCTCCGCAATTGCCTCAAAGATATTGCCGGTTCCAGACAGGCCCGCTTCAATGCCGGTATAATGCGGATTCACGCTGCCGGGGACCTCGCCGCAAACGCCTGGCACCAGTTCAGGATGCTTGGCCATGGCGATGATGCAGGTGGATGTGCCGATGACGTTGACCACGTCCCCTTCACGGCAGCCTGCGCCGATCGCATCCCAATGCGCATCGAAGGCGCCCACGGGGATCGGAATGCCGGCGCGCAGTCCCAGTTCCGCTGCCCAGTGTTCGCACAGATGGCCGGCAAGAGCGTCGGAGGTATGGTAGTCGCCTGCCAGCTTCTCCACGATACCGTCAAGCAGGGGATCGAGCTTTGAAAAGAATGCCTGTGGCGGAAAGCCGCCCCAGCGCGGGTTCCACAGCCACTTATGCCCCATCGCGCAAATACTGCGCTTCACTTCACGGGGTGCGGCGATGCCACAAAGTGTTGCAGCCACCATATCGCAGTTTTCGAGCGCGGTGCCAAGCCGGTCGCGCTTGTCGGGGTTATGGCGCAGCCAGTGGAGCAGTTTCGCGAACCCCCACTCGCTCGAATACACGCCGCCGCACCAATCGATCGCTTCCAGTTTGTCCCGATGTGCTGCCTCGGTAATCTCCTGCGCCTCATGCTTGGCGCGATGATCGCACCACAAATAGTATTCATTCAGTGGCTGAAGGTGGCCATCTACTGGAATCACGCTCGATCCTGTTGTATCAAGGGCAATCGCATCCAAAGTTGAGCCCTCAATCTCCGCGTCCTTGCATGCTCCCCGAAAGGCCAGCGCAAGAGCGCTCATTTGGTCGGCGTGGGACTGGGTCGCAAAGTCCGGATCATCTCGCTTTCGATGCAGCGGGTATCCGGACGTTGCCGCACCAAGCCGCTTGCCGTCGCTATTTAGGATCGAAACGCGCACGCTCAAGGTACCGAAATCGACACCTGCAATAATCGTCATCCACCTTCTCGTTTCTCCTGCTCACTGGGCCGTTGTAGCAAAGCACCCGATTGTGGGTGCAATCTCAAAAGGGGGTCCAGAGCCGGGTGCATCGGACGCACATCGGCGAGCGCACGAATCGTCGGAGTAGCCGACCTAGTCATCGAGCTCGGGATGGTAATGACTTTCGAATCCGAGGTAGCGAATGGCAGCCTCGTGAATCGCCGGCGCTGTCTCTGAGAAGCTGGCCGCCACATGGTGCTCAAATCCTTCACGGCAGATGAATTTCAACAACTTCTGCAGTTTCGGAATCTCCACTACCCCAGTAGCCCCGAAGGTTTCGAGGCGGTCATCGATGAACCGCCCGTGACCGGTATATCCGCGGATGACGCCGCGACGGTCGTCGGTGGAATAGCGCGCATAACTCATGGCTCCTGCCTTCACATGTCCCACGCAGGTTCCAAAGGTGTTTTCCTTGCCAACTGTCCCGGCAATGATTTGCTGAAAGTCCATCTTCAAGTCAACCGGGTTGAAAAAGTGCTTGGGCAGGTTGGAGCAATGGAAACAGACCGCCCGGTCAGGATTGTCGCCGTAGTTGTTATTCCAGTCCATGATCGCCGAAGGGGTTCCGGAGGCTAGTGCCAGCATATACATACTGAGTGCGCCAGACACATCCAGTTCACAGGCACTGGAAACCAAGTTCTCACTCATCATGCTCATGATGGTGCATGGCACCACGCCGAAGTTCTCTTCCAGAGAGGTCCAACACTGTATGGCGCTGAAATCGATGTGTTCCTGATTCATCCATGTATCGATGACCGTGCCGAGCTTCGCCATCTTCAACAGGGCTGCATCCGGTATGCCGGCTGTCGGAACGTATTCCTTGATGGCTGTCAGCTTTGCTTGAGCTGCGTCATCGTTGTCACTGAGTCTGGCGATTCGCCCGAAGATTTCGGACAGGTCTACTGGGGCGACGGTAATTCCGTTGGATTCCAAGATACGTTCGCTGTAGCGGACCGTATTGAATGCGGCCGGGCGAGCGCCGATTGCACCGACGCGTACATTCTTCAGCCCACGAACAATACGGCAGACAGCGGAAAACCATGCCAGATCCTTTTGAAATTGCTCCGAGGCCGGGTCTTGTGTGTGCATCTTTGTCAAAGAGTAGGCAGCTTTGTACTGCATCAGGTTATTGCAGAGCGACATCTTGCCGCAGAAGCTGTCCCTCCGGTCGGCGATCTCCATCTTCGAGGTCTTGTCCGGGGTTGCCTGCACCAGGATCGGGACGTGTAACTCTGCGAGCCGAATCGCGTCGACGATGCCGCGTTCCTCGCCGAAGTTTGGCAATGTCACTACGATGCCGACGATCTCGCCGGCATGGCATTTGAAGAGTTCAGCGCAACGCTGCGCTTCGTCATACGTCTCGACCGCACCATACCGGCTCTCGTCCGGACTGAGCACGATCGGTGTAATGCCTGCTAGTTTAAACGCGGCGATTATCTCTTCGCGGCCACTCTTGGCAAGATGGCCGGGAAAGAAGCCCCGATTGCCAACGATGATACCCATGGTGATTGCTTTACTTGAAGCCATTCCGCCACCTCTCCTACGCTTTCTCAGTTCGTTTGCTTCTTGCCCGGCACAAAGCGAATACAGTAAAACGAGCCAAGCGCAAGCATCATTCCGCCCCACCAGACAGGAGCATGCAGTTTGGCGAGGACTACTGGAGCCAGAACCCCGCTGATCAGTTCAAAGATTCCGTATCCGAAGATCAACGCCCCGTAAAACGCCAGCAGAACGCCTATAAAAAACCAGATTGAAATCTTGGCTGAGATTTGCATTTGTCTGCTCCTGTCCGCGCGCTAATAAAAGACGATGTTGAGGATGAAGAACACGGTGATCACGATTGCAGCCCAGAACCAGTGGTTCTTGATCAGTGGGACGGGTTCCGCATGTGGAAGTTCCGAAGCGCCATACACCAGCCCGGCCAACTCAGAGAGAGGCTTGGGCTTGGTGCAGTAGCTGACAAGGATGGTGACAACAGCACATGACGAAAAGGCCCAAAGCGCACGATAGAGATCCGCTGCCATTGCCTTTGCCTCGGAAGAGAACGCCACGTAGCGAATCGCGCTTGGATCCACCCTGACCCACGCGTAAAGAGCGACAGAAGTCACAGTGCCCGCAAGCAATCCCCAGAAGCCGCCCGCCTTGGTCGCCCGCTTCCAAAACATTCCCGCGAGCACCGTACCCAGCAGCGGCGCGATAAAAAAGCTGAATAGCGCCTGGACATAATCCATGATGGCGGCAGCCTGCATCACTAGGTACGCTGTCCCGATACTGACCACGATGCCGAGGACCGTGGCCCAGCGGCCCACCGATACATAGTGCGAGTCGGAGCCATTTTTTTTGATCAGTGGCTTGTAAATGTCGTAGGTCCATACCGTGGAGAATGCGCTCACGTTGCCCGCCATGCCGGACATGAACCCAGCGATCAGGGCCGTGATTCCAAGACCGAGAAGGCCAGGGCAAAGATATCGCTCCATCATCAGAGGGAGAACCTCATTGTAACTATTAGGGTTTGCAGCACTGACAGAATCCTGGCCCACCAGGTGCATGAGCGTTCCATCGTTGTTGTGCAGCACGACCAGGCCGAGCAGGCCGGGAAGAATCACAAAGAATGGAATTGCCATCTTGAATGCCGCCGCTATGATGGGCGCCATTTGAGCTGCGCGCAGGTTCTTTGCGGCCATGGCGCGCTGCACAACCAGGAAGTCGGTCGTCCAATATCCAAAGGAGATCACAAAGCCGAGGCCAAAAACAATTCCGGTCCATTGCACTCCCATAGCGTTGGTGGAGAAGTGCCCCAATCCCTTCCAAAGATGCGTGTATTCCGAAGTGTGATAGTTCATCAGGATCTTGGCTTGCAGGTTGTGCCAGCCGCCGGCTTCTATCAATCCGAGAATGGGAACCAGCAGCGCGCCGCACCAGATGAGCGCGAACTGCAACACCTCGTTGAAGATTGCCGAACGCAAGCCTCCCAACCCCACATAGAGAGCGACGACGACCGAGGACATCAGAATACTGAAGGAGATGTTCCATCCGAGAACGACCTTCATCACCAGCGCCATGGCGAACATATTGACGCCGCTCATCAGGATCGTCATGAAGGCAAAACAGACACCCGACAACACTCGGCTGGATTCCCCGAAACGCAGATTCAGGTAGCCTGGGACTGAATTCGTCTTGCATATGTAATAAAACGGCATCATCACCAGGCCCATGAAAAGCATGGCTGGGATGGCGCCGATCCAATACCAGTGAGCTGCCAGGATACCGTACTGATACGCCGATCCGGCCCAGCCCATTAGCTCTAAAGATCCGAGATTCGCTGAAAGAAAGCTGAGTCCTGCAATCCAGGCCGTCATCTGCCGTCCGGCCATGAAGAAGTCCACACTGGTATTGGACTGGCCCTTGAGGTAGATGCCAATCCATACAACCATTACAAAGTAACTGGCGATGATAACAATGTCGATAATCGAGAGATGGGCTAACACGCTCGACGGGAGGAGGACAGCCAAAACAGATTGGGCGATGTGATTACCAATAAAAAGCCGTGCCATGATTCAGGCCCTCGATTTTCAATTTGCTTGCAACTCCGCTGATACAGACAACTTCTTCAATCGTGTTTTTGGCCGTAATATGCTTTTGGCCCGTGCTTGCGCTCGTAGTGCTTGCGCAAGAGAGCAGCGGACACCTGATGGCTCTTTGGATTGATCAATTCCGTGCGGTACGCCAGGCGCGCGATGTACTCGACGATCGTTGCATTGAATGCCGCTTCGGTGGCCGTTTTGCCCCAGACAAACGGGCCATGATTTGCCACCAATACGCCGGGCTGAGCCATGGGGTCCAGATCCTGAAAGCGTCTCAGGATTACTTCTCCCGTGTTCCGTTCATAGGCGGAATCGATTTCCTTGTCAGTTAGCGGGTCCGTTACAGGAACCTCCCCGCGAAAGTAGTCTGCCTGGGTGGTGCCATAACAAGGAATCGATTGGCCGGACTGCGCCCATGAAGTCGCAAATTCGGAATGCGTGTGAACCACGCCACCGATAGATGTAAACGCCTGATAAAGAAGAATGTGTGTTGGCAGATCGGAAGACGGATTCAGGTCACCTTCAACTCGGGTTCCGTCCAGGCCGACGATGACCAGGTCTTCTGCCTTGAGCTTCTCGTAAGGTACGCCGCTAGGTTTGATGACCACGAGCCCACGTTCTCGATCGATCCCGCTCGCGTTCCCGAATGTAAAGAGAACCAGTCCACGCCTTTGAAGCTCAAGATTTGCCTCAAGAACCTCAGTCCGCAATGCGTCTAGCATTTTGTCGATCCGCTTTCTTCAGGGATGAATCTTCCTGGAATCACATATGAAGCATGACAATTAGCCGAATGGATATGGCGCCGCAGAGGCGGAACCACCTCCGATGAATGCCCGCGTGATCACGTTAATGGATCGAAGTGCACCAGTATGTGCAATTCTGACCACGATTGGCGGGTGAATATTGCAGGATTCTGGTGTTGTGGCGCGGTCAGAGCCGGATTCGCTCATTCCACCAGAGCCTTCACCGGCCTCGCAGCGGAGGAATTCCGTCGCTCCACGCGAGTTCATGGCGAAGCTCGTGCAGCTTTGTGTCCTCATCGATGCGCACGAGTTCGATCTGTGCTATTTCCGCAAAGTCCTCCAGGTGCTCCATCGTGATTGGGTAGCTGAAAGCCGTGTGATGCGCGCCACCCGCAAAAATCCACGCGGCTGCAGCCACCTTCAGGCTAGGCCTTGCAATCCAGACTGCACGTGCGACGGGAAGCTTCGGCAGAGGCTCACTCGGGGCGACAACATCAATCGCATTTGCAATCATTCGGAAACGAGTGCCCATGTCCACAATGCAAGCAACTACTGCCGGACCGGCCGATGCAGTGAACACCAGGCGGACAGGATCGGCTTTACCGCCGATGCCGAGGGGATGCACCTCAAGTGTTGGTTTGCCGGAGGCAATCGACGGACAGACCTCGAGCATATGTGCTGCGAGTTCCCTCGGAGTTCCGGAAAAATCGTAGGTATAATCTTCCATGAACGAGGTGCCTCCCGGCAGCCCCTCGGCCATCACCTTCAAAATGCGGAGCAATGCCGCACTCTTCCAGTCGCCCTCCGCGCCAAAGCCATAGCCATCCGCCATGAGTCGCTGGGCGGCAATACCCGGTAGTTGCGTGATTCCATGCAGATCCTCGAAATTATCTGAAAAAGCGCCGAAGCCGCCTTCCACAAGAAATGCGCGGAGACCAAGCTCTATCCTCGCCGCTTCCATAAGCGAGTCTGGACGATCGTATTTCGATTCGATGGTGTAAGTATCGCGATACTCCTTAACCAATGTATTGGCCTCTGCGTCAGTGAACTGATTGATCCGGTCGGTAAGATCTCCGATACCATATGCGGAAACGCTGAAGCCAAAGACTCTCTGCGCCTCCACCTTGTCCGCCTCGGTCACGGCAACATCTCGCATATTGTCCCCGAAGCGGGCGACTTTGAGGTGCTGGGACTCGTTCCAACCGGCGGCGGCGCGCATCCACGTGGAGATTTCACCGAGTACATCCGGATCTTGCCAGAAACCTACAACCACCTTGCGTGCCAGGCGCAAGCGAGCGGTGATAAACCCGAACTCGCGATCGCCATGAGCAGACTGATTCAGATTCATGAAGTCCATGTCTATGGTCGACCATGGCAGATCGCGATTGAACTGCGTGTGCAGGTGCAAAAATGGCTTGCTCAATAAGTTGAGCCCTGCAATCCACATTTTGGCCGGTGAAAAGGTGTGCATCCAGAACACCAGGCCCACGCACGCGTCCGCGCTACTTGCTTCGAGGCAAAGCCGGCGGATGGCATCTGCCGTCGTGAGGACAGGCTTCCAGACTACGCTGAGCGGGATTACACTCGCTCCATCGAGCGAACCAGCGATCTGCTTTGAATGCTCTGCCACTTTGTCCAGAGCCTCTTTGCCATAGAGATGCTGACTTCCGGTGATAAACCACACTTCCAAACGCTTCAAACTCATTTTGTACCCCTCAGTTTTGTTGTGGGACGGTCATGAACGCTTCTCTTGCCCGAGCATGCCTTTGCAACCCTGCAACTCTGTTGTTCAGAAAATGATCCGCATTCTCATTCCCAACAGCGCGGTGGTATAGGCTTTGCTTGCATACGTGGGGTGGTTTGAAATCTCCAGGTCCGGGCCAAGGTCAACACTTTTCGTCAAGCGAAGCCGGTAAAAGGTCTCTATTACGCTCTCGTGATGTTTGGCGCCCCGAGTCGGCTCAGAGTGAGTTATGGCAATGCCAAACAAGTCTCCCCGTCTTCCGAATGGCTTAACCTCGTCCAGCCCAAGCTCTTCCACTTGCTTGATTGAAGTGCCAGTGTTCGATGCGAACCCAAACCTTCCGAAGGGGGTCCAGCCACTTGCCAATTCATGTTCGAAGCCGATTCCCCCACCCACTCCACTGCCGAGAGTCGCAGTATCGTCTCGCCAGAAATCCATCCGATAGTTCCGGAACTTCCTGCCGGGCGAACCGCTCAGCCAGCCAAGTTCGATCGACTCCATATACTTGCGGTCGGCGAGTGTTTTGAGGTTTGATTGCGGCGACCCTTCCGTATCCACGGCCAGAGCGTGCATGTAAGTATGCTTGGTTATTTCCAGTTCAACCGCCGCTCCACCCGCATACCCCCCATCGGAGGTAAATGTCAGATTGGCGTCATCGCTCCCGTTTAGAAACTGCGCAGTCTCGTCATTATTGAACATGCTCAGGCTGATGTATTCGTTGGGATGTATTTTTCCGGCATAGAGTGAAAGCCTCTTGTTGAAGAGATCCTGACGCCAATAGAGAACATCCACCGTGATCGGTTCTTGCGGACCCCCTGCCTGTAGACAATTGAGGTACAGTCCCGACCCCAGGCTATCGCTCAGATTGAAGTGTTGGCTGATGCCGATGTTAGTCTTCGAACGTACCAGCAAACTGATCATCCCCGATGTGCTTTCACGGTCGTATACCTTCCAGGCAGCCGTGAAATCGGCGCGGCCGCTGGTTTGATCGTGCCGTACACCGCCCGGTGTGGCTGTCGCATATTGGCTCAAGAAGGTGTAAGTTGCGCCGATTTTCAGCTTGGCGGACTCGTTGATCCGATCAGTCAGCCTCTCAAATGGCCCAATGAACACCGCGAAGGGATCAGTTTTAAGAATCGGGTCCGCTGGTATCTTCGATAGTGCGACGGCATCCCGGTCGAGTTCCTGGCGAAGACCGTCAGGCTCGTCCGCCAGGCTTGCGTCCTTTGCAGGCTCCCCGGCCTGCGTGCTTTGCTGGGCGGAGCCAGAACCGGAGTCATTGTTCTGGGCGGCAGCAGCAAGGCCAAATGCAACAAACACCAACAGCGGCAGCGTTCTCATTGCGATTCCCACAGGTTCCGATCGATCCAACTGCTGAATTGCGTGAATGACACCAATGCCGACCAGGCCGCGGCCCGAAGCATTGGCCGAACTGAGATGGCTTCTTCCTGGCTTCTTATGCCAAAGAGTTTCGATCTCCTCAAGCGAGCGCCCCTTCTGAATCCTGCGGGACAACGTTCACTCCCTCGGCGAAGATCTCCTCCTCTTCAGGAGAGCGCAAGGGAACATGCAGAACTGCCCGCTTCTCCGTGACGTTGATCTTTTCTCCACGAAACATGGCGTCGATGCGAGAATGCAAGCTAGACTCAACGGCAAGTTGCAACAGCAGTGCGACGGTCTCGTCGATGATTCGGTTTTTTGAATAGTCGAGGTAAATGCCCACCGCCTCAACCTTTAGGCGAACCCCTCGTTTTGGATCCTGAGCGAAGATATCTCTCAGATGCAGATTGCGGTTCACCGCGGCATGGACCTCAAGGGCCTTCCATGCCCGGCTTTCAATGAGTGATGCAATCGCTTCTACCATGTTCAGTCCACTATCGATCGATCGTTATACTGAGGCCCCGAGTCGAATCTGTTCTGGCCAGCTTGGCGGCTAATCCGCAATCGTACATACTTACCAACTTCCGGAGAATGAAGAATCGCATTAGCCGTCACCATCAGCTCATTACATTCACGTGGTCTTGGAGACTTCACGTCATCTGAGAAACCAGCATTTCATCCGCACAAATCCATATCTGCCCCGTATTGCTCATGCATCTTGAGTGCCTGCGCCAGAGCGTTCCCTATTTGCTGACCGCTTCGCGAACGATAGCCACGGAGCATCCGGCTCGACGAGCGACCGACTCCGCCACACTGCCCAGTAAGAAGTCGTGGATGCTCCTTTGCCCGTGTGAACCGACAGCTATCAGATCGGCACGCCATTCGACTGCTCTGTCGAGAATGGTGTCTGTTACGTCTCCAACCCGCACACTCGTCTGTGCCGCAAATCCAGTTCTGCGCAGATCGGCAGCAATCCGCTCAACGAAGGCATAAGCCGGCTGCTTGTCATCTTCCAACTCTGGAGCATACCCCGGGGCCATCTCAGGCGGAGGCACGGTGTCTACTGGCTGTAGCACGTGCAAGACCATGACCTCAGTATTCTCATGCCGAATCCCGCTAACAACACCACGAAGCAGTTCCTCAGCAGACCCCGAATCGTCAACTGCCATTAGGATTCTCATTACCACTCTTCCTTCATCCGCAATTGGCCGCGCGACGATGCGCTGGCAGACAACACTTGCAGTATGTTTTGCGGGATCGATTGTCGACGTGCGCCCTTGCAGACCAAGGCAAATGCTCTCGCATAGCGTCCCAAGTATCGAGCAGGTCGGCTCAGGCATACAGGTCACAATTGCTCACGAGAGAGGTCTGTTATCTGAGACCGAAGATTGTGCGAGGATTCAAGATGCCGGCCAGAATGCGGCATCCCATAACCCTCTATCGAAACCGTGCAAAAGAGCACATTCTTTGCCCTTATTAGAGAGAACAATGGCTACTTGCCGTGACTATGGTCCGGCGAGGAGCACGTCATGTCTGTTCGTCACGCTTTTGAGTCCACCCCAACAAAGATCCTGTTGCCTATCGACTTCAGCCCGTCGTCCCAAGCGGCCTTAGAAACGGCAGCCGACCTCGCATCGCACTTCCATGCTGAGCTCTTCCTTGTAAACGTCCTTCCGATCTTCTCGACCTTCACGCCTGAATATGCCGTTCCCCAGGTGCAGTTTCAACAGGAAGAGAAGACACGTTCAGAGAACCATCTGGCGAAGGCACGAGCAGTTCTCACGGCCAGAGGAGTAAAGGCAGGCTCCAGTGTCGAACTTGCGAATGACATTGCGGGGTGCATCGTAGAGGTGGTGGAACGCGAGCATG
>Ga0302198_10002195_pt1 | contig 20668 bp, 17 predicted proteins | sample II_Bog_N2_2_FD_193521 | JGI IMG/M metagenome (GOLD analysis project Ga0302198, IMG submission 193521) | Peat permafrost microbial communities from Stordalen Mire near Abisko, Sweden - II_Bog_N2_2 | ecosystem: Environmental > Terrestrial > Soil > Wetlands > Peat | place: Sweden: Abisko... | reverse complement strand
GCTCTGGAAGCGCGCTATGAAGCAGTCGCCCAAGCGCATGGCGACCTGTTGAAACGCGAAGAACTGCGGCGCGCCTTTGCTGGGATTCTTGACCTGGAGCGGCTGCTCGCGCGGCTTTCACTCGACTCCGCCGGCCCCCGCGACGTGCGCGCACTCGCCGCCAGCCTGGCGCGCCTGCCAGGCTTGACGATTGCGCTCGACGCGATGCAGTCTCCGCTGTGGCGCGCGCTTGCAGAGCGGCTTGACCCGCTCGATGACGTGACCGTGCTGATTGCAACCACGCTGGTCGCCGAGCCGCCGCTCACGCTGGTCGATGGCGGCGCGATTGCAGCGGGCGTGGACACGGAACTCGATGAGCTGCGCACCATCTCCTCCACCGGCCGCCAGTCCATCGCCGCAATCGAAGAACGCGAGCGCCAGCGCACCGGTATCGGTTCGCTCAAGGTCCGCTACAACTCCGTCTTCGGCTATTACATTGAGATCACCAAGGCGAACCTCGCGCTCGCTCCCGCTGACTATGAACGCAAGCAGACGCTGGTGAACGCCGAACGCTTTACCACCCCTGAGCTCAAAGAGTACGAGCGCAAGATTCTCACCGCGCACGACCGTTCGATTGAAATTGAGAAGCGCATTTTCATCGAACTGCGCCGCACTGTGCTTGAAGCAGCAAGCCGCATTCGCCGCAGTTCGGCCGCGGTGGCCGAGGCTGACCTGCTCTCGAACTTTGCGCACCTGGCCGCGCTGCGACGCTACGTGCGGCCCACTATTGTCGATGAGCCGGTGCTCGAAGCTGTTGCGGGCCGCCATCCGGTGATCGAGCAATGGATGGAGGAGACGCGCGAGGGACATTTCATTGCCAACGATCTCTATCTAAGTGCGGATAACTCAAATGAAACTTGCAGCGGACCGAGTTTATTGCTCATAACTGGCCCTAACATGGGCGGTAAGAGCACTTATCTTCGCCAGGCGGCCATGTTAGTGCTGCTGGCGCAGATGGGGAGCTTTGTGCCAGCCGAGCGGATGCGCTTCGGATTAGTTGACCGCATCTACACGCGCATCGGCGCCAGCGACAACGTGGCCCGCGGCCGCTCCACCTTTATGGTCGAGATGACCGAGACGGCCACCATTCTCAACACCGCGACGCCCCGCTCGCTGATTCTGCTCGACGAGATGGGCCGCGGCACGGCCACCTTCGACGGCCTGTCGCTGGCCTGGGCAACGGTCGAGTACCTGCACGCTGAAACTGGCGCACGCACGCTCTTTGCCACTCACTATCATGAGCTGACGATGTTAGCCGAGAAGCTGCCTCGCGTGCGCAATCTCCGCGTCGGCGTGAAGGACGGCGCAGGCGGCATTGTGTTCCTGCATACGATTGAACCCGGTGCTGCAAGCAAGAGTTACGGCATTGAAGTTGCCCGGTTGGCCGGACTGCCGGCGCAGGTGATCGAGCGCGCCCGGCGCGTGCTCAAGCAGCACGAGAAGCAGGAACGCCAGAGTGTGCAGGTAGAAACAGCCGAGCCTGTGCAGCTGACCATCTTCACGCCGCTCTCGCAACGCATCGTTGACCGCATCGAGGCGACAGACGTCAACTCCCTTACGCCCTTGCAGGCCCTGAATCTGCTCGAAGAATTGCAGCAGGAATTGAAGGAGAAAGCATGACGACGAACCTGCGTCACGCTGCCGGAAGCCTGCTGGTCGTCGGCCTTTCGGGCACGGAACTCACCGGCCTGGAGCGTGCATGGCTCAACTTGGTGCGACCCGCCGGCATCATCCTCTTCCGCCGCAATATCGCAGATCCGAAGCAGACCCGCGCGCTGCTCCAGGAGGCAACGGGGCTCTCCACACCGCACAGCCTGCGCTGCGTCGACGTCGAAGGCGGGACTGTTGATCGACTGCGCGATGCGCTTGCGCCCCTGCCGTCCGCGCAGGCTGTCGCTCTAGCGGCGCTGCCCCAAAAAAACATAGCGCTCCTCTACGTATACGGAGAGCTGGTTGCGCGCGCAGTGAAAGCCTTCGGCTTCAATACAACGCTTGCCCCTGTGCTCGACCTCGCCCTGCCCGCGTCGGCCAAGGTGATGGGCACGCGCGCCGCTGCCGTAACGGCAGACGGCGTGATTGAATACGCGCGCGGCTTTCTCGCAGGCCTTGCCACACAGGGAGTTGTCGGATGCGGCAAGCATTTTCCAGGCCTTGGCGCAGGGACGCATGACTCGCATTTGGAGACTCCGTCAATTGACCGCAGCATGCGCGACCTGAATCGCGAAGACCTTGTGCCTTATCGCGAACTGCGCGGCGAACTGCCCATGATCATGGTGAACCACGCAGCTTATCCCGCGACACCCGGCGGCAACCGCCCGGCATCGGCGTCGCGCTACTGGATTACATCCGTGCTGCGCAAACGCCTCGGCTATCGCGGCATCATCTTCTCCGACGATCTGGAGATGGGCGGCATTCTCAAATACATGCCCATCGAAGAAGCAGTGATCACGGCAGTTCGTGCCGGGATGGACCTGATAGAGATCTGCCACAGCCCGGAGTTGATTTTGCGCGCCTATGAATCGCTGCTGCACGAAGCTGAGCGTTCCGCATCGTTCCGCAACCTGCTGCTGACGCACGCGCGTCAAACTGCGCTCAAGCGCAAAGCGCTGTTCTCCGCCACGGCCTCTCCATCCTTGTCCACGCGACAATTCGAGGCGCTCCGCGCGCGTATTCACGCCTTCGGCGCGACGATTGCCAAGGCGCAACCGGCAGAGGAGGCGCCGTCTCGATGACCACCAGGAGCATGACCGTGGCCGGCATCATGAGCGGCACATCAGCCGATGGCATCGACGTGGCCATCGTACGCATCACGGCCGGTAAACTGCGCCCTAGGCTCACGCTGATTGCACATCACGGCATCCCATATCCGGCTGCGCTGCGGCGCGCTGTCCTGGCAGCCATGAACTCGGCTTCCACATCAACAGCTGAGCTGGCGCGGCTCAACTGGCGCCTCGGAATCGCGTACGCGCAGGCTGTGAGTGCCACGCTGAAACAGAATCCTGTCGCGCTTGATCTGATCGGCAGCCATGGGCAGACGCTCTACCACCAGGCGCGTGCTTCAACCTATGCAGGCCGCAGCTTCGCCTGCACTTGGCAGGCAGGCGAGGCGCAGGTCATCGCTGCAACTCTCGGCGTACCGGTTGTCTCGAACTTCCGCCCTGCGGATATGCTGGCCGGCGGGCAGGGCGCGCCGCTGGTTCCGCTGCTCGACTACGTGCTGTTCGGGCATCCAACGCGGGGACGCGTGCTGCAGAATATCGGCGGCATCGCCAACCTGACAGCAATCCCCGCCGCTGCGACGCGGGACCAGGTAGTCGCATTCGACACCGGCCCCGGCAATATGGTGATGGATGCACTGGCGCTCGAACTCTTCGGCAAGCGTTACGATCGCAACGGGGCCATCGCGGCTTCCGGCAAAGTTCTTGCTCCCGTTCTCACTGCCGCTCTCCGCAATCCGTATTTTGCGCTCGAGCCGCCGCGCACCGCAGGGCGCGAAGAGTTCGGCCGCGAGTATGCTGCGAAGTTTCTCGCCGCATGCCGGCGCACGAGCAAGAATCCAGCGGATGCAGTCGCCACAGCGACCGCGCTCACAGCGGAGACCATCGTACGCAGCTACCGGCAGTTCGTCCGCAGGAAGATGCGCAGCGCCCAATCCTCGACCAGCACGATTGATTACATCGTCTCCGGCGGCGGCGCGCGCAACAATACGCTGATGGCCATGCTGTCAGCGCGTCTCGCGCCGCTCGGATGCGAACTGGCATCGAGCGAAGAGTTCGGCCTGCCCGCTGAAGCCAAGGAGGCCGCGGCCTTTGCGCTGCTGGCCTGGCAGACCTGGCACTGCAAGCCGGGCAACGTTCCCGCTGCCACCGGAGCCACGCGCCCGGCGATCCTGGGCCAGGTGACCTATGTCTAAGCGGCGACTCTGCGGCGTGGTGGCGCTCGCAGGATTGCTCGTGCTCACCGCTTGCCGCTCAACTCCGCGCGATCCACATACTGTGGTCGTACTCATCGAGAGCAGCCCGGCCAATCTCGATCCGCGCATCGGCACTGACGCACAGTCGGAGCGCATTGATGCATTGCTCTTCGACGGCCTGGTGAGCCGCGACGCGAGCTACCAGTTTGCGCCGGCGCTGGCCGAGCGCTGGGAGCAGCCTGATCCGCTTACGCTCGTCTTTCATCTGCGCTCCGGCGTGCGCTTCCACGATGGACGGCCGCTCACCGCGCGCGATGTTCTGTGGACGCTCGACTCCATGCGCAACCCTGCGCATCCCGGTTATGTGATCTCACCCAAAGCCGCCACCTACGCGGCAGTTGACACCCTGGGCGCGCCGGACGAGCGCACCGTTGTGATGCACCTCAAGCACGCTGATAATTTTCTGCTCAGCAATCTCTCCACCGGCGCCATCGGCATTGTCCCCTGGGGCAGCGGGCGCGAGTTCTGGCAGCGTCCGGTAGGCACGGGACCGTTTCGTTTTGTCTCGCAACAGATCGATCAGGATGTGATCGTCGATCGCAATCCTCTCAGCTGGTCGGTGGTTCCGAAGCTCGAGCGCGTTCGCTTCTCCGTTGTGCCCGATGCAATTACGGAGTCACTTGAGCTTGAGAAGGGCTCCGGCGACGTTGCCATCAATTCCCTGCCCATGGATTCGCTTGCTGTGCTCGCGGCGCGACCCAATCTGGTCATTGAGGAGACCGGCGGGACGGAGATCCAGTACCTGAGCTTCAACCTGCGCGACCCGCTGCTGATCGATGCGCGGGTGCGCCAGGCCATCTCCTGCTCGATCGACCGCGCGCTGATCATCCGCACTCTGCTGGGCAATCGCGCGCGGCCCGCCGCGAGCCTGCTGCCGACCGGCCACTGGGCGTTCAATGGCGATGGTCCACGCTTCGACTACGACCCGCAACATGCTGAGCAATTGCTTGATGCCTCCGGTCATCCGCGCGGCGCCGGTGGCGTTCGATTTCACCTGACGATGAAGACCAGCAACGTGGAGGGCACGCGCCTGCTGGCTGCGGTGCTCCAGCAGCAACTGGCCGCTGTGGGCATCGCGCTGGAGATTCGCAGCTTTGAGGCCGCCACGTTTTACGCCGACGTGATGCACGGAGCCTTCCAGATGTACTCCCTGCAATGGGTTGGCGGCAACGAGCAGCCAGACATCTTCGGCTATGCATTTTCGACCTCTCGTATTCCGCCCAAGGGCGCCAACCGCAGCCACTACTCGAATGCCCGCGTGGATGCGCTGCTCGACGACGCGGCGCAAACGGCAGATATGGCCCGCCGCCGCGCCGACTACGCTGAAGTGCAACAGACGCTGGCGCGCGATCTGCCGGCCATCAATCTCTGGTACCGCGACACGGTGGTTGTCCACAACCGCAGGCTCACGCATGTCGTCCCGGCCCCCTCGGGAAATTATCTTTTTCTGGAGACGGCGGATCTCAATTTCACGTCCTGAGCGCCGGGTCTGGGCCCGCATCAATTCACGGTGCAACGTGGCTTGTTTAGCTCAGTGCGCGACCCTCAAATCCGCCATGATAAACCTTAAGGTTCCCTTAAGGTCAGGAGCTTGCAACCCAAACAAAAGTGACCTTTTAGCATCATTTCCTGCTATTTCCGCTGAATACCTCATACTATGACACTTTGCGCTCAACCTTTTCGCGCGGTGGCTCGTCTACCGAAGCAGGAACGACTCTCGAACCCCGGTTGCCGGAATGCATTGGACCGAGGAGAAATGGCTTATGACGCGCACACTGAAAGCTTCCAATTTCGCATTGCGGTTGTCGCTCCTCGCCGCATTGCATTTCGCGATTGCACTGCCCTCACCTGCACAGGCTCCGGCGCGGTTTATCGGCGCCATCACCGGGATCAACGGAAGCTCGCTGACGGTGAAGACCGATGCCGGACAGTCCTACCAGGTGGAGGTTCCGGCGGCCGCGGTGATCAAGCGCATTGAGCCGGGAGAAAAGGACCTGAGCAAGGCCGAGGCGATGCAGTTCGCCGACCTTGCTGTCGCCGATCGTGTGCTGGTGAAGCTGGACCCCGACGCTGCTGCGGGCGCCACGCAGGCCATCCAGATCATCGCCATCAAGCAGGCCGACGTGGCCAAAAAGCAGCAGCAGGACCGCGAGGACTGGCAACGACGCGGCGTGGGCGGGCTGGTCAAGAGCGTGGATGCTGCCGGCGGCGTTCTTGTATTGACGAGTGGTTCGGGGGCTACTGCGAAGACGATCACCGTGAACACCACCAAGGCAACCATGCTCAAGCGATACGCGCCCGCATCGGTCAGTTTTGATGCGGCCACGGCTGCGCCGATAGACGCAATTCATCCCGGCGACCAATTGCGTGCACGGGGCGCAAAGAGCGCGGACGGGCTCAGCATTCAAGCCGATGAAGTGGTCTCCGGAACATTCCGCAATCTCTCCGGAACCATCTCTTCCGTTGACGCGACCGCCAACACTCTTTCGCTGAAAGACCTGGCGACCAAGAAGCAGATTACCATTCACATTACACCGGACGTGCAGATGCGCCGGCTTCCGGAACGCATGGCCAGCGCATTGGCGGCGCGGCTCAAGGGCGGCAGCGGCGGTGGTGCGCCAACTGGAGCGCCAGCAGGTGCAGCGCAGCGGCCCGCAGGGGGCGGGCAGTGGTCGGGCCAGGGCAACGCTCAAGGCGGCCAGGGCGGCGGCCAATTCGCCGGCGGAGCGGCCAGCACCGATCCGCAGCAGATGCTCAACCGCGCACCCACCATTCAGATTGCCGATCTGAAAAAGGGTGACGCCATCATGGTGGTCTCCACGGACGGCACAACCGACGTTACCGCCATCACGCTTGTGGCCGGGGTTGAGCCTTTGCTTGAAGCGCCAGCGGCCAGCCAGAACCTGCTCAACAACTGGAGCATGGGGTCCGGCTCGGGCGGCGCGGACGCAGGCGTTCAGTAACCGGAGCCTGCCAACAGTACCTGTACGCAATGATTCATACGGAAATAAGCGAGGGACTCGTGTACTTGAAATTGCATCGCTATCATCAATTTTTTCTGACCTTGGCACTTGCTGCGGCAAGCGGTCTTTCCGCACAGGCGCAAACCGCCGTGCCGCCTGTGCAAACCCCGGCTGCAACGGGAGTGGCGGCTGCTCAATCCGCAACAACCGGGACCCTGCGCGGCCACATCACGGACCCGACCGGCGCGCTGATTCCCGGTGCCGCGGTTACTGTCACCACTTCGGCCGGCGGCGCTGTGAAGTCGGCCACGGCAGACGCCTCGGGCGCGTATTCGGTCGGCAATCTTCCCCCCGGCGGCTACATCGTCGACGCCACATACGCGGGCTTTGCCGACTTCAGCTCGCCCACGATTCAGCTGGCTGCCGGACAGTCCAAGCGGGTCGATATTGCCATGGCCATTGAGACCGCGCAGCAGAGTGTCGTGGTCACCGACGACACGCCGCAGGTGAACATTGACGCCAGCGGCAACACCAGCGCGATTGTTCTGAAGGGCAAAGACCTGGATGCACTGTCGGACGATCCGGATGAGCTGTCGAATGAGTTGACCGCACTGGCCGGCCCATCGGCAGGGCCCAATGGCGGGCAGATTTATATTGACGGATTTACCGGCGGACAATTGCCGCCCAAGTCCGCCATTCGCGAGATCCGCATCAATCAGAACCCGTTTTCCGCGGAATTCGACAAGCTGGGCTACGGGCGCATCGAGATCCTGACCAAGCCAGGCACGGACAAGCTGCACGGCCGCGCCTTCATCCAGGGCAACGACGATGTATTCAACACCGGCAATCCCTTTACCGGAGTGCTGCCGGCCTACCACAGCATTCAGTTCAACGGCACGGTGAGCGGCGCGCTGGGAAAGAAGGCATCCTTCTTTTTAAGCGCCGAGCAGCGCAACAATCAGAACGACAGCGTGTACCGGGTAGACACGGCGGTGCTTCAGCCGGGTTCAAACACCTGGGTCGAAGATCCAAACCTGTCGGGCGCCGTGTTCAACCCCTCCACCCGCACCAACATCTCCCCGCGCATCGACCTGCAGCTGGGCCAGAAGAACACGCTCACGGTGCGCTACCAGTTCTCTCGCCACAACGAGAGCGGCGACATCGGCTCGACGAGCCTGCCCTCGCAGTCAAACAGCGAATTGACGACCGAGCACACCATCCAGGTGAGCGATTCCGAAATCATCAACGATCATGTTGTGAATGAGACCCGCTTCCAGTATCTGCGCGACTCGACGACCGACACACCGGTCAGTTCGGCGCCCACGGTAACCGTGCCGGGATACTTTACCGGCGGCGGCTCCAGCGACCAGACCGCCAACGACCACGGCGACCACCTGGAACTGCAGAACCTGACCACCATGTCCGTAGGTGCGCAGGCCATCAAGTTCGGCACGCGTGTGCGTGAAAATCGCGACGCCAACTCAACCAGCGCGAACTTCAACGGCACTTTCAACTTTGCCACGGTTGCCGACTACGTGAGCGCGCTGAACGGGACCGGCGCGCTGCCCAGCAAGCTGAGTTATACCACCGGCACCGCGGGCGCGGTTGCGAATGTGTTTGATGCGGCGCTCTTTTTTCAGGACGACTGGAAGGCGAACCGCAACCTGACGCTCTCTGGCGGCGTGCGCTGGGAAACGCAGAATCACATCTCCGATCACGATGACTGGGGGCCGCGTTTCTCGTTCGCCTATGCGCTCGACGGGCACAAGGATAAGAAGCAGGCCAAGACCGTGGTGCGCGGAGGCTATGGCTTCTTCTACGACAGGTTGACGCTGGGCGATATGCTGCAAGCGGAGCGCTTCAACAACGGCCCTGGCAGCCAGACGCAGACCACGATCAACGATCCCACCTGCTTTAATGCGACCACGCTGGATACCTCTGCCGGCAACTGCGCGGCGGGCACGACGACCACAAGCACGATCGTGCGCATTGCGCCCCGCTTTCATGCGCCGACGACCGAGCAGTTCGGCGCCAGCCTGGAGCGCCAGCTGACCAAGACCACCACGGTTACGGCCACCTATCTGCACACACTGGGCGTACACCAGATGGTGAGCATTGACGCCAATGCCTATGCTCCGATCGCCGGTACCACGTTCTACAACAGCACCACCGGCGCGCGGCCCAACCCCAACCTGGGCATCGTCAATGAATACTATCCCGAGGCGGTCTTCAAACAGAACCAGGTGATCGTGAATGCCAACGCGCGCATCTCGCCCAAGCTGAGCTTCTTTGGCTTTTACAACTTCACCATTGCCGACTCAGACGGCGCCGGCGGTTCCGGCGCCGTCGCTTCCAACTCTTACAACCTCAAGCAGGATTACGGGCGCGCCTCGTTTGCCTCGCGCAACATGGTCTTCTTCATGGGCAATTACACCGGACCATGGGGCATCAGCTTCAATCCGTTCCTCATCGCGCAGTCCGGCAGGCCGTTCAATGTGGTCACGGCCAACGATCTGACCGGCGACAACTTCTTTAACAACCGGCCGGCTTTCGCCGCATCCTCAGAATGCGCTGACCAGACGCAGACCCAATATGTGCAGACATCGCTGGGCTGCTTCAACACCATGCCTGGGCAGAACGACACGCTGGTGCCCGCCAACATGGGCAACGGACCGGCTGGCGTGGCGCTCAATCTACGCGTGAGCCGCAGCTTCGGGATTGGACCCAAACTTGCAGCAGGTGAAAATGGCGCGGGGGGCCCTCCTGGCGGCGGCGGTGGTCCTCCGGGAGGGGGTCGGGGCGGACCTGGGGGCGGCCCGGGCGGCGGCCTTGGCCCCGGCGGATTGGGCGGCGGAGGACGCGGCCCGGGCGGTCCCTTCGGCGGTGTCAGCACCAATCGCAAATATTCGCTCAATTTCAGCGCCCAGGCGCTCAACCTGTTCAACGACATTGACTACGGCCCGCCGCGCGGAACGGTGGCAGCCACGCCTTTGCCCCTGGCCAACCAGACCCTGCCCGGTACAACGCTCTATGGACCGGATACCAGCTTCGGAAAGTCGACCAGCCTCGCCGGCGGCATCTTCTCCTCCGGCGCCGCGGCGCGGCGCATCTTCTTCCAGGCCGTCTTTCAGTTCTGATCGGGATCACGAACAAAATGAAAAGGCCGCGGCGCAATGCTGCGGCCTTTTTTCATTCAATTTCGACGCGGCAATGATGCATAGAGCCCTTCCCACTGATCGGCACGCCTGTCCATGCTGAACTCTGTCTCGATCCGCGCTCTGCCTCGGTCCCCTCGCCGCCGCTGCTCGTCGTCGCTACAGCTCATCAGATCGAGCATGGCCGCGGCCAGCGCATTGGGAATGCCGGCCGCCACCACTTTTCCTGCATCGCTTACCAATTCACGCACGCCGCCCACATCCGTTGCCACAACAGGCTTCGCCATCGCCATGGCCTCGCCCACGGCCAGCGGCATGCCCTCCCAGGCCGAAGCCAGCACAAAACCATCCGCCGCATCGAGCAGCGCCGGCATATCGCGGCGCAGGCCCAGCCAGCGCGCCTGTTGCACAAGGCCGCGTTCCACAGCGAAGACACCATACTGCTTTCGGTCTCCAGGGTCGCCGGAGCCGGCGATCCACAACTGCGCGCCCGGTTGAGCCGCACGCACCTGCGCGAAGGCGCGCAGCAGGTTGGGATAATCCTTGGCCGGAACAACGCGCCCGGCGGCCAGCCACACAAACTCCTCGCCCACGCCCATCGCGCTCCGCATCGCCGCGCGCCGTCCGGCGTCGGGAGAAAATTCGACAGCGTCAATGCCGTTCGTCAGCACGAGGCACTTGGATCGCGGAACTGCTTTGAGCTGAATGAAGCGCTCTGCCGCAGCAGTGCTCACGGCGGTTGTCCGCGCGCTCATGCTGTCCGTCAGCCGATAAGCCAGCATGCGCATCCTGCCGCCTTCATGCACATTGTGAATGGTGGAGATGAGGGTAAGTCCAGGCATCAACATCTTGAACAGGCGCGCAAAAACATTGGCGTGAAAACTGTGACTATGAACAATGTCGGGCTCAAATTGCAAGACGAATCTTCGCGCTCGCAGCAAAGCCCTGAGAGAACTGAAAAAACTCTTGCGCATGTCGAGATGAACGACGTCAAGCTTTGTTGCGCATTCCTCGGCGAGTCGCGGGCGCAGGACAAGGAGCGTAACCGCGTGGCCACGCTTCGCCATGCGGTCGGCGAGCGCCAGAACCTGTCGCTCCGCGCCGCCGATCCCCAGCGAAGTAAGCACATAGACGATCCGCATAATCTCCAGGCCACGCGAAGATTTTGTGGCTCGATGATAACGCGTTGCTCACTGTTTGTGCTTGGGCGCGAACCAGCGCGAGAGAATCCAGTCGACGGAGAACAGCCCCGGACCGAAGATTAGAATGATGAGCGCGGCGAACCAGTACGTGTAAGGGCTGGCGCCGTAGAAGTCATCGGGCTTGGAGAGGATGTGAAAAAAGTTCAAGCGGTCGTCGGGCACGCTGAGGTAGGCCATGGTCATGTTGACGAACAGCACCAGGGAGGTGAGGCGCGATGCCAGACCCAGCAAAAAGAGTGTGCCGCCAACAAGCTCAACCAGCGCGACAAGCAGCGCGGCAACACCGGGCGCAGGCAGGCTCAGGCTGGCAAAGAACTGCGTCACCTTGTCCAGATGCGTCAGCTTGCCCCATCCATCCTGCATGAATTGCCAGCCCCAGTAGAGGCGAATGGCCGCCAGCAGCGGGCTTTGCGCCAGGTTCAGCAACCGGGCAAATCCGCGATAGGCGCGGCCTGCAACATCAACCATCTTTGCCATGCTCTTCCTTTCTAAGCATCCAGCAGCGGCTCCAACTCCGGAGCGCAGATCCAGCCCAACGCAGCCCAGTGGCTGAACCACTCCCGCACCAGCGCGGGCTTGCGCGCATCCGGCTTGGTTGAGTCGTTCAGCCCAGCGGCCAGCGCATCAAGCAGCGAGTGCCCGGCGCGCAGAGCCGTGAGTGTAAGAAACTCCTCGCGCTCCAGGCGGCGGTAATAGACCACGTTGTCGAGCCGGTGCGCGGCGACCCAGGTTGGCCGGCGGCGCAGGCGCGGCAGTCTTGCTGGAGGCTCGGGGCCGTCGTCGTGCTTCACACCGGCTTCACTGGTCGAGCGCTGCCGGTCTTTGTGCAACGCCAGCACAATGTCGTCGGCTGCATAGTCGAGCGCCAGCAGGCGGAGATGCGGTTGCAGTCCCAGCCGCGACCCGCCATCAAGCGTGGCAATCTGATCGAGCGTGAGCGGCGTGCGCTCGGCATTGTCGAATGCTTCCACGAACGCCCATTCGATCTCGGCCACATCAAGCGCCAGCCGCTGCCTGCGGCCGGCCCACCTGGGGTTCGCGGCAAGCCACTCCGGCAGCTTCGAGCCAAGATTGCGCATGGAAAACGACCGGCTCGGATGGACGGTGAGATAAGCGATCGACAGCGCCTGGAACGCCTCACTGCCGACGACTGCGCGCAGTGCGGGAAAATCATCCGCCAGCGCATCGAGCACGCGATACCAGTATTGCCGGTTGTAGATCTCCAGCCGTTCGAAGGGCGTCAGCTGCGAGTTGGGCGCGATAAAGCTCGCCGCCACATCGGTAATTGCCCGGCCATCCGGCGCGTTGGCCCGCATGTCTTCATCGGCGGTAAGCGGCGCCATCACGGCTGCCGCCATCTGCCGCTGCAGCTCTGCGAGGCTCATTGATTGCGAAGCCGTCTGCGTGCTCATCGCGAGACCTCTGCCAGTTCCCCGCTGTGCTTGCGCAGATAGCGATTGGCCTTCAGCGCCTCGGCATGCACCTCATCAAAAGTCGGGATGTGATCATCCCATTCAAGCAGCGTGGGCGTCCGGCCGCAGCGCTCGATGGCACGGTCGTAGAGCTGCCACACCGGGTCGATGACCGGATGGTCATGGGTATCCAGAATGTACTTCTCATACTTCGAGTGCCCGGCAATGTGAATCTGCGCCACGCGATGGGCGGGCACCGCGTTCACATACTCCATGGGATCAAACTCGTGGTTGACCGACGAAACGTAGACGTTGTTCACGTCGAACAGAATGCCACAGTCGGCGCGTTCTACCACTTCATTCAAAAACTCCCATTCCGTCATTTCGGAACCGGTGAAGGCCGCGTAACTCGAGACGTTTTCAACGGCGATGGGGATTTCAAGGTAGTCCTGCACCTGTTTGACGCGAGCCACAGTGCGCTCCACAGCCTCCCATGTGTACGGCAGCGGAAGAAGGTCGTGCGTATAGGCGCCGTCCACGCTGCCCCAGCAAAGGTGATCGCTGAGCCAGGGCGTGCCGGTGCGCCGCACCAGCGTTTTGAGGCGCTTCATGTGCTCGGGATCGGGCTCGGTCACCGAGCCGAAGTACATGGAGACGCCGTGCTGCACCACGCGGTATTGCTCAAGGATCTGATCGAGGACGGCCATCGGCCGCCCCGCATCGCACATGAAGTTCTCCGAGATGATCTCGAACCAGTCGACCACCGGCTTCTTTGAAAAGATGTGGTTGTAGTGCGGAATCCGCAACCCGATGCCGACGCCGTGATCCTGATACGCGTTGAAGCGGTTGCCGGACATGGGGGCCTTTCAGGGATCATTTGTCAGGGGTCAGTTGTCATTGGCCGGTTTTCAGTGGTCAGTTGTCAGCAATCCAGCCGGGGCTGCGACCAGGAGCATTGCGCTTCCGGGTTGCACCAACCAAGCTGATCCCTGACAACTGACCCCTGAACCCTGTTAGGCCTTGGGGGGCTTGGAGCCGTCGGTGGCGCAGCCGCCCTTGCCCTTGCAGGTGTTCTTGCCCTTGCAGCCCTGGTCGCCGGTGGAGCAACCGCCGGTTCCCTTGCAGCTGTTTTTGCCTTTACAGGAGTGCTTGGCGGGCGGGTTCTGGTCTTGCGCGGCCAGCATCATGCCGGCGGTCACGCCGGAGTGGTTGGAGCCGCTGGTGGCCGCCTTGGCCGCTACGGAGGTTCCACCGACCAGGCCGGAGAGCGCCGCCGTCAGAAGCAATGCATTGATCTGATTCTTTGTCATGGATCTTGACCTCGTTTGGGGGTTGGGGCGGATACCTTTCCACCGGTTATTCATTGAAGGGCCGGCTGGGGAGCCGGTCCCGCGTTCCTCAGTGTCACGCACCTTAGGAGTCAAGGCTTGCCGAAAAGGTTACACGGAAAATCATTCGGCAGGAAAGTGACAAGTTGCCACGCAGGCCAACTGCATGGAGTACGGGGCGGACCCCGGATCGGATTTGCACCCGACCTATCGCTGTTCTCCAATTGCTGTACACCGAAAGCACGATGATAAGTGGCTTTTTCCTTAAGAAAGAGCCACCTTGCACGCAACTAAACAGAGCACATGAATTGGAGAACTGCTCTAATTCCCCAGGTTGCTTGGCCGCCTTCACTTGGATGCGCTACCCTGATCTGGGATTGGCAGCCTGCGTGAATTTGCCTTCAGGCCGATTCCGTCCCCAATCCAGGAGGATAGTTTTTGCCAGAGGATTCCGCAGAGATCCCCGCGCCTGTACGCGCTGTGGGCGGCGCCAGCCTGCTGCTTGCGCTATTGCAGAGCCTGTGTACGGCGGTGTTTGCCGTCAGCGGTGTGCGCGTGGCCATCGGACTGGGAGCGCTGGCCGCGGTCAGCGGCATCTACGCCCCGGCGCGCGGATGGCATCAGGACGCAATCCGCATCCCCATGCTGACGCTGGCCACAGTCGGCGCGCTGGTCAACCTCGGCGTGCTGGCATGGATACGCTATCTTCGTGCCCGCCCCTCGGCGCAGTGGCGCAGGCGCAAGTCGACGCCAAATCAGAAGCGCTCCGAGCGTTTGCAGATTGTGCTGGCGGTTGTGACGCTGATTCTGGTGGGCCTGGAGACGTGGACCCACACCAAGATTCATCGCACCGGACCGCCTCCAGCCGTGCATGGCACCCAGCCCTGACTTTGTCATGCATCGGGCCGCAATCAGTTTGCCGGGGCTGCGGGTGCAGCCGCCTTGGCATTGGCAATCTCCGGCGCCTTCAGCGCTTTGATCGCCTCTTTGCCGTGCCGGCTGTCCGGATCGTACTCGGCCACTTTCTGGTAGTAGCCGCGCGCCTCGGCAAAGTTGCCCATGTGCCGCTGGCACTCGGCCAGGCCCCAGTAAACCTCCGGCTCGTCCGGCGCCAGCACCATGGCCGACTCAAACCGCGACAGCGCCGCCTTCCAGTTTTTCCTGTCCAGCTCATACTGCCCCACCTGGATGTCCTCGGCAGAGGTCTCCGTGTGCTCGGGCGCCGGCACGGTCAGCTTGTGATGCTTCCCCTGCTGTTTGGTGTCGTCATCCGGCCCCGGCAGCAGCTTGTCCATGCCGGTCTGGCTGGAGCTTGAATCGCTCGATGAGCCCGAATCCTCGTCTCGCGCCGCATCGTCGGGGCTTCGCACCGGGTCGACGTTCTCCCCCGGCAGGCGTACATGCTCGTCGGCCGCAGCGCTGCCGTCGTCCGTCGCCTGCGGCAACACCGGCGTCCCCGTCGACGGCATGACGGGCACGTTGCCCGTGTCTTCCGGAAATGGATTGGCCTCAGCCGGCCTGGCCGGCGTCTGCGCGGGTTTCTGGCTGCCGGTCGCAGGCGCAGTCTGGGCGTGCCCCTGCGTTCCCGCCGCCACCCAGCCCGCCAAAACCATTCCAATCAAGAAGCCGCGTTTCATTCCATATCCCTATGTTTGCCTGGCGCTCTTCTTCATGCCCTGTTTAATGGTACGATGCGGTGCATACTCGAAGAAATCCCGCACTGCCAAATCTCTTTGCTCCAAGGAAAGCATCGCATACCCGCATGGCACTGATCATCCGCTCCTCCGCCATCCACGCCGCCGGCTGCTACACGACCACACCCATCCCCAAGGGCCGCCGCGTGGCCGAGTATACCGGCCCCAAGCTCAGCAAAGACCAGGCCGACAAGGCCTATGAGGACTCGCCCATCACCTATTTATTTGGACTGGGCAAGGGCGATATCGTCATCGACGGCCACGCCATGGCCATGTTCATCAACCACAGTTGCGACGCCAACTGCGAGACCAGCGAGGTGGCTGGCCGGGTCTTCATCAAGTCCATCCGGCCCATCGCCGCGGGCGAAGAGATCACCTACGATTACTGCCTCTACGACGGCGGCGACGACGAAGCCGTGTGCAACTGCGGCGCGAAAAAATGCCGTGGCACCATGTACTCGCCCGAGGAGATTCGCCGTCGCAAGCGCGCAAGTGCAAAGGCCACAAAGGCCGCACCGAAGAAGCGCTAGGGCCAGCCGCGGGCAATCCGACGATCAACTACTTCGCGGAACCGGCACCAGCGCCAGACGCGTTCCAGCGTCCAGGCGGAGCTTCTTGTCCGATGTCGAAACGATGGTGGCTCCCTGGGGGCCTTTGGCCACGTTAACCGACACGTGCCGTATTCCTTTGACCTCTCCGAACTTGGCAAGAGGAAAGATCTCGTCCCCTGCGCCGGGCGATGGCAGCGCCTCAATGTTGGTGCTCTGGCGGCCATAAGCGCCAGCACCGATGCCCTGCGGCATGGAGTTGGCAAGGTCCATCTGGCTCTTGCCATTGTCAGTCGCGTTATACAGCGCAATCAGGACGAGACGGATGCTGCTCTTGTCCTGGCAGGTTGCGGCGAAGGCGATGGCTGCCTCAGTGGTGCGGCTCGAGTCGGACCACGGCGAAAGTGAAACGACCCGGCCAACCACTGCGTAACCGGCTGCCACGCCACAAGTTTGGTAGACCCAACTCTGTGCTGCGACGGCGGGAACAGCATCGCCGACCTTCAGTTTCTCCAGATCTACGCGCGCCGTGAGCTTGACCCACATCTCCGGAAGAGCGGGCTTATCCGGCTTGGGAGGTGTCTGCGCGCCGGTTGCTGCGGCGAAGACCAAAATCAGGAATGAAAGCAAGAAAGACAGGCGACGGTTTTCCAAGACGAGCACGAAATTTCCTTTCGATCCGCGGACAACGGGCGCCGCGGTTCCGGCAAGAGTGTAGCAAATGCTCTGGTTGTGGAGCAGTGCGGAGCAGGTGGGTCCACGCAGATGGCCGCTGCGGTTCGGGCGAGGCTATCGCGAGCCGCCCGGCAGCTGAAACTCCACGCCAAGGTTCCGGTTGACACTGGATGTTGCAGCCAGGTCGATGTCGTCGACGGAAATCTCGCGGCGACGTTCGCCGCCCACGTAGAGCGTGCCCTGTGTCAGGAGGAAATTTCGAATCTGCTCCGGCGGCCGCCCATCTTTGAATATCAGCGTGACAGCGTCCTCGTTGGCTGGAACGCTCGTCGCCCGCTCAACTGCGGCAGGCCTCTGCGGATACGCTGGGTAAGCAGGCGGTTCCGGTTCAGAGTAGGGCTGCGTGTCATAGACTTCCGGGCTTGCATTCTGAGACGTCTGAACGTCGTCGTCGCCGGAGTCATATCCAATGCCGGGATCGCCCAGGTAGTAAGGCGCTACCCAGCCGCCCACTCCGTACGCATAGGGCCGCCGATAGGGAGAAATGTAGGGACGCCGATGCCGCCATGACCCGCCGTTCTTCGTCTCGTGGCCATAGGCGCTCAAACCAGCCGGCTGCATACCGCGCGCCGGCAGATACGGCCGGCCAACGGAACGAGACCCCGCAAAACCATGCGCCACGGGTGCGCTGAACGCGCCATGAAATCCGGTCGAAGCGTGCGCCGAGGAGCCGCCGCCAGAGAAACCGGTATGGCCCCCTGAGAAACCGCCGTGTGCCGAGCCGTGCTGCGCATGCAACGGTCCAGCCATTGAGACCAGAATCAGCGCGGCCACAACCAGACTCTTCATGCGCCTATTCTACGCCGGATCTGAAAACACAATCTAGGGCCTGTCATCTCATTCCCAGGGGGTAGCGTTGGGAATGCGATGACAGACCCTAGGCCGCCGCGGCGAGTTTCGCCCGGCTCTGCCTGGAACGATACAATCTCCCTCAGGCCGTCTTCGAGTTCAAGCCGCCTGTCAAGGAGCACACACAGCCATGGGTTACCAGGTTCTGGCCCGCAAATATCGTCCGCAGCGCTTTGCCGACGTGGCCGGCCAGGAGCACGTGACCCGCACGCTGATGAACGCCCTGGCGCAGGACCGCATCGCGCACGGCTACATCTTCTCCGGCCATCGCGGCATCGGCAAAACCACCATCGCCCGCATCGTCGCCCAGGCGCTCAACTGCCGGACGGAGATTGGCACGCAAGCCCGCCCCACCCCCGAGCCTTGCGGCACCTGCGACTCCTGCATCGAGATTCGCCAGGGCAACGCCGTTGACGTGATTGAGATCGACGCGGCCACCAATCGCGGCATCGACGAGATCCGCGAGTTGCGCGACGCGGCCCGCTACGCGCCCTCCCGCGATCGCTACAAGATCTACATCCTCGACGAAGCCCACCAGATCACCGATGCCGCCTTCAACGCGCTGCTCAAGACCCTCGAAGAGCCGCCGGCCCACGTCATCTTCATGATGGCCACCACCGAGCCCGAGAACATTCCGCAGACCATCCGCTCCCGCTGTCAGCACTTCAGCTTTCACGCCGTCAAATTCGATGACATTCTGGCCCAGCTGCGCATGATCGCCACGGCGGAAGAGGTTGACGCCGAAGACAACGCGCTCGCTCTCTTGGCCGAGGCCGGCGATGGTTCCATGCGCGACGCGCTGTCGATCATGGACCAGGCCATCGCCTCTGCGCCGCTCGAAAACGGCCGAGCCGTGCTCTCGGGCGCGCAGATTCGCGAGCTCATGGGTTCGGTGCCCAACGCCGTCTTCGAGCGGCTGCTTGAGGCCGTCGCCGCCGGCCAGAGCGCCGAGCTGATGGAGCAGCTGAACCTGCTGGTCAACGCCGGCCACAGTCCCTCTTCCCTTGCCCGCCAGATGGTCCGTTACCTGCGCAACGCGCTGATGGCCAAGCTGGGCGGCGAACAGACCGAGCTGTTGCAAATCAGCGGCGACGAGCGCGCCCGCGCCGCGCGCACCGCGCTGCTGTTTACCGAAGAAGAGCTCACGCGCAATCTGCAGATCGTCCTGCGCACCTTCGACGATTTGAACTACCGCCAGGAGCAGCGCTTCCACCTGGAGCTTGGCCTGCTCAAGCTGATCCACGCGCAGCGTCTGCTGCCCCTCGAAGAATTGCTCAGCGGAGCTGCTCTTGGCACAGGCACCCGCGTTACGCCCACCGCCGCTCCGCGTTCGCTGGCCCAGCCCGCGCGGCCTGCAACGCCGCCAGCCGCCGCCGCGCCGATCTCGCCCTTCGCTTCCACGGGCAGCAGCTGGACCTCAAGCGCGCCCGCGCCTGCCACAAAGCCAATCACGCAGATGGAGTCCGCACCCCGCCCGGAAGCTGCCACCGCCCCCGTAGCCACCATGGAGCGGCCGGTCGCCGCGCCAGTGATCGCGGCCGAACCTGCGCCCACTCCATTCTCCGCCACCACGCCGTTCCCGGCGGCGGCAACTCCAGCGGACTCCTACGGCAGCGCAGCCACGCTCACCGACGGCGCACTCGCCAAGGCGCCTGAACTGGCTCCGCAAGCGCTGGCCGCACCCAGCCTGGAATCCATCCGTCACGCCATCGGCTCGGCGCTGGTCGAGGCCGGCCACACCTCTGCCGCGCAGCTGCTCGGCTCCGGCAACTGGATTCTTGAGGCCACCAGCCTGCGCATTGAAGTCCCCGGCATGGGCAAAAAGATGCTCGCCCTCACCATCAACACGGCCGCGGAAAAGATCATGCGCCAGGAGCTGCAGAGGCTGGGCGCGCCCACGCGTTTTGTAGTCGTCCCCGGCGAGGGAACAGCCCAGGCGCATCTGAGCGAAGCGCCGCCGCCGGTGGGCAGCGTACATGAAACCGCACTGGCCAACCCGCTCGTCCAGCGCGCCAAGGAAATCTTCAACGCCGAAGTCCGCAGCGTCGTCGATCTGCGTCAGAAGTGAACTGAGGGAGTGCTTCAATATCCCGCTTTGTATCAGGGCACGACTTCAGTCGTGCCGCAAGGCTGGCAGAATAAACCCGGGCTTTAGCCCCTGAGGTACGCTCTCAGGCGCTCCTTGGAAGGAAAACCATGATCAACCCATTAAAGATTCCCGAGATGCTCTCCCAGGCCAACCAGATGCAGGAGGAGATCCAGCGCAAGCTCGCCGAGACGGTGGTCGAGGGATCGAGCGGCGGCGGCGCCGTGACCGCGACCATGAACGGCAAAAAGCAGCTGCTCAAGATTCGCATCGATCCGGCCGCGGTGGTAAGCCTGGGCGGCAGCCAGCCGGACGTCGAGATGCTCGAAGACCTGATCGTAGCCGCCGTCAACGACGCCGGCCACCACGCCGACGAGGCGATCAAGACCAACGTGCAGGGCATGCTCGGCGGCCTCAAGATTCCCGGGCTCACCTAGCCTCAGTCAGCCACCGAACCTGGGTGCCCCATCCTTGCGATCCGCCGCGGCGGATTTTTGTCGCGAGGGTGGGCGAGCACAAACCTCAAACGCAGTTTGGCTTTGAGGCGGCACAACGACCCCGTGCCCCATCCTTTCCGCTTTTTTCTACGGAAAGGGTGGGAGAGTACGAACCGCGACCAGCTGTGATGCGATCCCGCCCCTGTGCGATGAGACTGCACAAGGACGGGGCAAGGTGGAGTCTCAT